>Ga0351967_1228_pt1 | contig 8024 bp, 9 predicted proteins | sample TotcelT113001K15_FD_205803 | JGI IMG/M metagenome (GOLD analysis project Ga0351967, IMG submission 205803) | Enriched cells from coal bed in the Powder River Basin, Montana, United States - Total cells T11 rep3 HSBNCT.T11.300.1.K15 ... | reverse complement strand
GGACCGACGGCTCGATCCAACGGTCCCGGAGCCGCAACGCTCGGCTGATCCCAACGGCACCCGCAAGACAAGGTAAAACCGCCGTCCCAGCGAATGCCGGATCGGTCCCGGTGATCTCCGCCGTTGCCGTGACGAGCTATCTGCATGGTTCAATTCGCACGGCGAGTACAAAAAAGGTCACGGGTCGGATGTAGAAAAGTGGTTGTCAATTCACGGCTGCCGGGATCTGCTATCCGACAGAAAAACGGGAGACAACCGGACGGTTTATGTCCGGCGAGCGGCGGTTTCTATTGTTGGCGGAGTTCAACCCGGAACGCTACGTCGGGTTCTCGATCCGGCAAGTTTTGAAAGCGGGTTGGCAGCAAGGTGGCTCTTTTGTTGTCCACCACGTCGTCAGCGGCAGTGGACAGAGGCACGCATCGACCAACGTCTCGACCAGGCGGTCGAGGATGTTTTCGGTTACCTCTATGGACTGGAGCCGGAGATCCGGGACGGACACCTCGATCCGGTCATCGTCGATCTGACACCGGACGGAAAAAGGGAGTTTGTTGGTTGGTACAACCAACACGGGGCACGGCTTACCGATGCTGATGGAGCCGAGGCGGCGTTGTTGTCGAAATGCGAAGCGGCGGCCGCACGGCTGGCGTTGGTCATCCACCTTTGCCGACAGGTCACAGGGGACGCCGGAGACGCCGTTGACGGCGACAGCATACGATCGGGGATCACCTTGGCTGAGTGGTTTGCTGCCGAGGGCTTGAGGCTGTACGCCATGTTCAGTGAGACGGACGACGGTCGTCAGCAGCGGGAATTGATCGAGCTGATCACACGACGTGGCGGGACCGTCACACCACGAGATCTGATGCGGTCGTCCCGCAAGTACAGCACGGCGGACCAGGCGGAGGCGGTTTTACAGGATCTTGTCTCCGCAGGGTTGGGATCGTTTGACGTTTCGCAGCCGTCACAGGGACCGGGTCGTCCCGTTTGTCGTTTCACGCTTGCTGACGCCGTTGACGTTGACACAAATAGCGGAAACACGGCGGAAACGGCAATTGTGTCAGCGTCAGCGCTGTCAACGGGTCCGGAAATGAAAGTTGCGGACGAATGGGAGGAGGTCGTTTTATGAGTCAATTTGTCGAGGTTCTCGCCAAGATCGACAACGGCGGCGGAATGATCACCATCCGGGACCAGGAGGTCCGGCTCCGGGTCCGTCCGGGACTGTTGACCGATCAAGACCGGGAGATCCTGGCGAGGCACCGGGACGACGTTCTCTGCATGCTGACACCCGTTGACGTTGACACAACTACACCAAACACGGCGGAAACGCCAATTGTGTCAACGTCAACGCTGTCAACAGACTGGGAGCCGGAGGTCGAGTATCACCTTGCACCGTTGGCACGCTGCGGTACATGCGGGTCGTTCGAGCGATGGCAGGACATTCGTGGCGGTTGGCATTGTGCCGAATGCGAGCCGCCGGTTAAGGCGGAGCGGTTGCGGGTCGAGGCGGCACGGTTACGAGAACGAAACTTCACACGGAGGGTTGCGAAATGATCGAGCATTTGAGGCACGAAAAGACGATCGTCAAACAGTTGTTCGGTGGTCTGGCTACACTCACCGAAACGGCACGAACCAAGGCAGGACCAGGAGCCGTGGAGATCCGGATCGGAGATCAGGTCGTCGGGTTCGGTGGGTCACTCCGAGAGGCGCTCACCAGCCGAGCCGAGACGGCGATCAGGAGGGTTGTTCTGTGAAGAAACAACGTCGGGACTGGGGCGGACTTCTCACGGCGTTTGACGGTAGGGTGAGACCGCCGGTTTGTTGCGGCAGGACCAGGCGGGAGCCGTTGTCAGTGTTGCTCGAACGACACGAAGCGGAGGAACACGTCGTTAACGGCGGCAGGATGCGTCAAGGTGAGTTGTTCGAGGTTGGCGCGAGTTCGGACACCAACGACACGGCGCGAGCGACACCGACAAGCAGGGAGGCGGTAGGGTGCAATACCGGACAAGGGGGTCCAAAAGGTACTTCCGGAGGGGGTCCGGCGCGAGGTATCTAACCCGCAGCGAGCGCCTCCAAGATATAGTTCTCTTGTTACAACAAACACCAAAAAAGCGAGGCTCCGATGGGACGTCCCAAGACCATTTTTATTGATCGAGATCAATTGCTTGTGGGTATCTGGCAGGCGGTACACGACGATCTCGCTCTGTTACAGGCGGAACTCGATCGGCTCAGCACCAAAATGGAAACCTCGATCTATTCGTACGAGCGATCAAGGTTTTCTCAGCAGATTGCACACCTCCGGCGAGCGATCACAAACCAGGAAAAGGACGGATGGGTCGTTTACAACACGGAACGATTTTCTCAGCGAGAACTCACGCCGTCCGAACGTCTCCGGGTCCAACAAGCCTTGCGATCAATGGAGACTGGCGGCTTGCTTCAAATTGAGGGAGCCAAGGCAACGGCTTTGCGGCTCACGGCGGCGGGACTGCTCCGGGTTGAGGCTCTGTTCAAACGTCAAGAACGAGCGGCACGGGACACAACCAGGATCGGACCGATCGGAAAAGAGGGAGGTTGACCGATGTACAGTTTTGAGTTGACGGCAGGTTTTCCGTTGATCGGCTTTGACGAGATCGAGGTTTTCGCTCAGCGATCCGCAGAGATGGAACTCACCGTCGAGGTCGAGGTTGACGACGACGAAACACGCCACCACGCCGAGCAATTCCTACACGGAGACGTTGGACATGCAAGAGCGGTCCGGCGACGAGAGAGAATGAGAGAGTTTTCTATCCACCAGCAAGTCACACAAAAATGATCGTCTCACCGTGGGACGATCGCATTTCACCAGGGAGAACAGACGCATGGTTACGAGTATCACACTGGCAAAAAAAGAAGGTCGGCTACGATCAGCGGAGAGGGACCAGCAGCCGGATGAGACAGATGAATTCGTCCAACAGGTTGTTGCCGAACAACAGCGGCGGCAGGCGGCGGCGGAGGCGATCTGCGAACGGATCGCACGGGACGGAAACGAGCCGTCACCAGCGGAGTTGTCTCTATTGCGATCAGTGGCGCCGCCGTCAACAGGCAGAGAATATCACCGGAAGAAAGAGTTTCGAGACTGGCTCGAACGACAGGTCGGACGGATCAAGTATCGTCTCACGCTACAGGAGCGAGCCGGGACCGAACGGGACCGGGAACTCGCACGATCAGCAGCGGAGGCGGCGGTCGTCGCACGACAGAAAGAGGGACCGGCGATCGAGGCGGAGATCCGCAAACTGCAAGACACGCTGGCGGCACTCGACCAGGCTGTCACGGTCACCCAGGCGGACGTCGATCGTCAAACGGCGGCGGTCATTGCACTTTGTGACGAGGCACGGTTGCCGGAGGTCATTCAAGATCAGTTGCGAGCGTTACGGCGACAACATGAGGCGGAGTTCGCAGCCGAGCTGCGGACGCTGCAAGCGAGGTCCGCCGCACTCGACCAGGTCCTGGCTTACGATCCGGACAAGGACGTCGAGAAAATTCGTATGCACATCGAACCGAACATCGACTGCGGAACGACGACAGCGGAACGGGTCGAGCGGTTTTTTCGCCAGCGGAAATATGATGAGGCGGACGTCGAGGCACACCAGCGAATGTTAGACGGTCGCTCACGGCTCACGTCCCAATTCTACGCGGACAAGCTGAACGTCACCGAGTGGAAAGCCTACTGCGGCACGATCCGGACGGAACTCGAAACGAACCGTAAGCGGATCTCCGAGTTGGAACACCGCAAGGCGGAGGCGGATCAGGATGTCGAGGCACTCCGCAGGCATTTCGTTAAGTGAGAGTTGGCGAGGTCCGGCGGTTATGGGTTTTGCGATCGTCGGCACCTCGCCGATGGCCGGAGCGGCAGTCGCCGTCCGGCGGCGGGACGCTCGAGCAACGGCGGGCGTCCCGCCATTTTGAAACACGGGGGAACGGTGGGTCGGTCTCACCGTGGCGGTCGCCGTTGGGTCCGAGCGGCGACCGCCAATTTTTAATTCTGACGCACGGAGCGGAGACGGGTATCAAACGTCACGGGACCGGCTCTGCGCTCGCTACGAGCGATCCTGGCGATTGTTTTTGGCGGCAGGACGGGACCAGCACACAGGAAAGGCAAAACATGGAACTAGCACAGGCTCAAACGATCGCTCAGCGGATCAAGGCGGAGTTGGCTCCGCATTGTGAACGGATCGAGATCGCAGGCAGCATCCGACGCAGAAAACCGGAGGTCAAGGACGTAGAGATCGTCTGCATTCCCAAGACGATCCGGGGCGGCTTATTCGGCGATCTGATCGAGCGATCACCGGGTTTTCGACGAACGGTTGACCAATGGACACCGATCAAGGGATTGTCGCACGGCAAGTACACACAGCGGCGGTTGCCGGACGGGTTGGTCCTCGACCTGTTCACGGCTACGCCGGAAAACTGGGGACTGATCCTGGCGATCAGGACCGGCTCAGCCGAGTTCTCGCACAACGTCTTGGCAGCCGGTTGGGTCCGCCGTGGCTACAGCAGCCGGGACGGCACGCTGTACCACGGGGACGAGCCGGTCGAGGTCCGGGAGGAGCCGGATCTGTTTCGGTTGATCGCCTTGCCGTGGGTTGAACCGGAGCGGCGGCTCTGATCGTAGTTGTCACTTGACACCTACTAGACAATACTTGACAGCGGAAAACTTACGCTGCGAAATGACAGGAAAGAAAACCTGGCGAATGCCGGACCGGCTGTTGAACACGTCTTGCGGCGGCTGTAAAATGAACGAGCCGCAAGGGTGCTGACAACACCGATTGCGGCTCTGACCTCCGAGCACCTTTATTCAGGAAAGGCACGTCGATGGCTGCACGCAATTCTAACGGCAAACCGAGTTCGGAAAAAGCCGTCCTTTATCTGCGAATGTCGTCCGCCAAGCAGGAAACGTCGATCGACGCTCAGCGGCATGAATTGACCAAGTACGCCGCACGGCACGACTACACGATCGACACCGAGTACATCGACGAAGCGATCTCCGGCGACAAGACGGAACAACGAACCGGCTTTCTTGCCTTGCGGGACGCTGCGGAGCGGAACGAGTTCTCGGTCGTCCTTTGTTGGGACCAGGATCGGTTCGGTCGGTTCGATCCTCTGGACGCTGGCTTTTGGATTTATCCGTTTCGACAAGCCGGGGTCCGGTTGGAGACGATCGCACAAGGCAAGATCGACTGGGAGGATCTGACGGGACAGTTGATCTATTCCGTCAACCAACTGGGCAAGGCTCAATTCCTCCGGGATCTGGCACGCAACACAACCAAGGGACAAGCACGATCAGCACGATCCGGCAATAACGGCACCGGCGGGCGCGCACCCTACGGCTACAGGCAGAGCGGCTCCGAGGTCTCGATCGTCGAGGCGGAGGCGGAGGTCGTCCGGTCGATATTCCGACAGTACCTTGAACCGGGATCTGGACTGCGGTCGATCGCAGCCGAGTTGAACCGGCGGAACATTCCGTCTCCGGGAGGGTCGTCCAGCAAGTGGCGGAACTCGACCATCCGAACGATCCTCAAACGGCAGAAATACACCGGGTCGTTTGTGTACGGCTGCCGAACGGTGGGACGCTATTTCGGGATCAGGGACGGCGAGATCATACCACGCCGCAAAACGGACGGGACGGATCGGTCGTCGTCTCCGATCGTTCACCAGGACAAGTTCGAGGCGATCATCGACCAGGAAACGTTCGATCAGGTCCAAGCACGTCTCACCGTCCGCAAACGGAACACGGCACCGAAAACCGCACGGCAATACCTCTTGTCCGGTCTCTGTGTTTGCGGCGACTGCAATTCACGAATGCAAGGGACCAGACCGGCGGCTCCGGGTTATTGCTGTCATCTGTACCATACCGGCGGCGGGTCGGCTTGCTGGCACAACACGATCAGCGAGGCTCCGTTGGTCGAGTGTATCGTCCGCAAGATCAGGGAACGCTATCTCAGCGAGGCGGCACTCGCACGGCTCCGCAAGGCGCTCGAGGCGGAGCAGGCACGGGACGAACCGAAACCACGGGACGAGGCGCGGCTCCGCCGGGAGATCGAGGTCCTCGACCGCAAGATCGACAATGCGGAGACGGCGGTCCTCGACGCTCCGGTCAATTCACGATCCGGGTTGTATCACAAGCTGGAAACCATGAACACGGAGCGGGACCGGCTCAAAGCGGAATTGGCGGCTCTGGCAAGCCGGGAGACGGCACGGGGAACGAATGACGGCTCAGAGATCGACCAGGCGATCGAGGCGTTACAGAGGCTCAGGGAGGCATTCGCAGAGGCGGAACCGGACGAGACGAAAACGCTCCTGGCGGCGGTCGTCTCCAAGATCGTCCTACACTTCAACCACGGGGAGACGAAAACCGGACGCAAGACGTCCAAGTTCTCGCACGGGTTCATTCACGTCAAGCCGGACGCCGGAGGCGGTTGGTCGTTCGGTTCTGACGATCCGCAGTTGTCACACTTGAACAACACAGGGTATACTGTCCTCCGATCAATTCCCGTTTTCGTACAGGGGACTTGCACCCCACAAGTTCACGCCCATGTTGGGCGTACCGAACACCCGAGCCGCCGACCGGGCGTGTGGGAAATGGAAGGTCAGTTGGCGGCGGTCGGGTGACGTCTCTCGCTCGGCGGCGAGGATAACAATGGAATCGAAATATCAAATTTTCCTCTCGTACAGCAATAGAGATTCTGAGCTAGCTCAGACGGTCTTCGAATTCCTGACATCCCAATGCCTGCGCGTCTTCTTCAGTAGGGTGACATTACATGCCATACCAGCGTACCGGGAAGCTATCGACGCCGCTTTGGACGATGCTCAGGTCCTCGTTGCGGTCGGGGCATCGGCTGCGAACCTGCGTTCCGCCTGGGTCGAGGCCGAGTGGGGGACATTCGTCCACGCTATCCGCTCCGGCCGCAAGCCGCGAGGAGCGGTGTTCACCTACGTGATGGGGATTGACGACGGAGATCTTCCGCGTTGCCTCCGCGAAGGTCGCGTAATCAAGCACGGTTCCGGGTCTCTGGAGGTCTTGGCCAAGGAAGCCGCGCAGGTGCTGGGGGTGCAGCTGTCCCCTCCGCCCAGTCCCGGCCGTTGTGTGGCAGGTGCGGCGTCCCGAGGCGAAGACGCGGACAACCAAATTCCGTTCCGAGTAGTTGATACCATCATGGTACGGAAGGACTCGCGCACGGCAGAGATCCAGTTGTGTGTCGGGGATCTCTCAGAACTGCCGCCTGAACACGCGGTGGACGTGCTTGTTGTCTCAGCGTATCGGAACGAGTACGCGCCCATGCCCGGCTCATTGATCGGCTCCTTGGATCGTAAGGGAGTTTCGCTCGACCATCTCGCGAAGGCCAGGCAAGTCGACTTGCGGGACGCCTTCTCTTGCTGGCTATCCCGAGAGATCACCGACCGACGTCGGGGCATAGAGTTCAGGCGGGTTCTCTGCTTTGAGCCATCCAAGGAGGCAAATGCATCAGAACTGGTTGGCGACATCTACCGAAGCCTTGCACCGTTCGTTGCTGGGCAAGACCCCATCCGTGCCGTCGCAACGCCGCTCGTTGCCAGTGGCTTCCAAAGGGCAGATCCGAAGGCGATGTTGAAGCACCTTGTGGAAGCCTCGATTCAGTGGATGTCAACGGGCTTTCCCTTGTCTTGTCTCAAGATTGTCTGTCTGCCGCGACCGGACTTCGCAGAACTCGGGAGTCTGTTCGCGGAACTGAAGACACGCCACGCTGATACGGCATCGGAGGATGCCTCCCTATTCTCGTACGATTTCTTCATCAGCTACGCGCACGCTGACGCACATGAGGTATCCTATTTCGAGGAAGTGCTCCGCGCTCGACATCCAGAACTGCGTCTCTTCGTGGACCGGAAGGAGATAAGTGTTGGGGCAGAATGGCAGCGCGAAATCTTTGAATCGCTTGATGATTGCCGGAAAGTGATTGCGTTTTATTCGCCAGCCTACCTGAACTCAAAAGTCTGTCTTGATGAGTTCAACATCG
>Ga0351967_1223_pt1 | contig 8296 bp, 6 predicted proteins | sample TotcelT113001K15_FD_205803 | JGI IMG/M metagenome (GOLD analysis project Ga0351967, IMG submission 205803) | Enriched cells from coal bed in the Powder River Basin, Montana, United States - Total cells T11 rep3 HSBNCT.T11.300.1.K15 ... | reverse complement strand
TCGGAAAGCTAGGGGGCATCTTAACAGAAAAAGTGATGGCATGCCAGGAATTAAGACTCTTTGGCTCGGCATAAATCGGTTGATGGATCTTGTGGAATGGGCAAAATTAGGATGTCAACCTTTTGTTTGAAAAAAATTTGGGTAATGACAAGGGCTTTTGGCAGGTACAAAAAAAAACTCCCCTCCTAAAAATCTGAAGGGGAGAGAGATAACAAAATTTTACAAGCAGCACAGTTTCGCAGCTAGTGTGAGAGTGAAGGGCCAATGCGTGACTTTAACTCCCCAGAATTTATTACCGATATTGACGACAGTAAGAGCGATGAGCGCAGGGTATATAGCTTCTAAAACAGGGCCTAGGAATCTGGCAATTCCGGCAAAATCAAGGGTTGAAACCCCAAAACCTATTCCTAGAGTAATTAACAAAGCAGTTGAATTTCCCAGTTTATCATCCGATACTTCATGGCGCAAAAAATCTGCAAACAAAGAAGTCAGAACGATAGCTGTTGTCAGGCAAGCAAATATGACTGCTAAACAAACGCATGGTGCTGCCATAGAGCCAAGAGAGGCCATGGCGATATACCCGAGCATTTCTTGCGGCGGTTTATTGAATAAAAGCGAAGAATAGTTCCAACCTAGCATGACCAGTGCTGCATAAACTGCAGACAATAAGCCGGCTCCAATGAGGGATGCACGAAAAAAAACATGAAGCCCGGAGGAGCGTTCGGTCGACGAAGCAGAAAAATGGGAGGCTAAATGCTTAATAACAAACCTGGAAAAGAAAAAAGCCGCTAAGAGGTCCATGGTCTGATACCCCTGGAAAAAGCCATTTTTCAAAGCTTCCCATCCCTTATCTGCCGATGCAACAGGGAAAGAACTTTGGGACATGCCGAAATAGGCAATAAGGGCGATGGACAGCAACAAGAACGGTGTTAAAGCAGCCCCTAATATCGTCACGATATTATTCTTATTGACCGTCAATAGGTAAATCACGAGACATAATGCTAAACTTGTCATGGGCAGGGAGGCTGTGGGGAAAAGGAGCAGCCAAGCTCCATGAGCCACCGTCAGACAACGGGCTAAAACCCCAAAAGGCCCCATCAAAGCGAGGGCGAACAAAGAAAAAAGGAAGGTGCCTTTTTTCCCGAAACAGCGGAAAAAATCATGTATATCTCCATCATAGAGCATCATGCCAAAAACCCCAAGAAATGGAACAAGGACCCCAGTCAATAGAATGCCAAGAGTGGCCAATAGATAGTGTCCTTCGCTTTCTTGGCCTACAGTGATGGGAAACACTAGATTGCCCGATCCAAAAAACATGGAAAACAAGGCGAATCCGGTGCTTAAGACAAGCCATTTCTTATTCATGATATCCTAATCCTTTCAATAATTTTGCATTTTCAGCATTTGTTACATACGCATTCGCGACAACGAAAAACCGCCAAGAATAAATCCGGGCAAAAAAAAACCGCACCTCTGCCGAGGTGCGGTTTTTTTTGATCCCATGATTTTGGCATAAAGCCTATTGCATAGGTCCGCACCTCGCATTAACGTGGATACCCACGATAATTTGGCTGGTAATAATGGACGCTAAGCAGGCTGACATATTGGTAATTCTTGTATCGTAAATTTACAACATTTCCCGATTGTCCTGTGGTGGTTTATAATGACCAATCCAGGAATCCTAGCCCTAGGCTAACAAAACATTCAATAAATTCCAAGAAGATTTTCAACGTAGTGCCCTATATATTACCAGCCTTGGAAGAGCAGCCATCAACATATTGACATTCCCTCTAACCCTAATTATACTGCGATTGATGAATCTATAAAGAAGGAGAATTGCTCATGTCCACCACCACAATTAAAGAAGTCTATAAACTACCTCCCTTGCCTTATGCGCTGAATGCATTGGAACCTTATATTAGTGAAGAGATCATGAACCTCCACTACAATAAGCACCACAACGCCTATGTTACCAATTTAAATGCTGCCCTTGAGCAATATGCCAAAGCAGAGGAAAATAACGACCTTCCCGCCCTGGTCGCCTTGCAATCGGCTATAAAATTCAATGGCGGCGGACACATCAACCATTCAATCTTCTGGACCAATCTAGCCCCAAAAGAAAAAGGCGGCGGCCAAGCTCCTGAAGGTGCTTTAGCAAAAGCGATTGAAAACCAATTCGGTTCCTTAAATAAATTCATTGAAGTTTTTAGCGCTAAAGCCGTTGCCATCCAAGGATCAGGCTGGGCATGGTTAGGCTATAACAAGGCAAGGAATCTGCTGGAAATTGTGACTTGCGACAACCAAGACCCGCTAAGCACCAAGGGATTGGTCCCTTTGCTGGGTATTGATGTTTGGGAACACGCCTATTATCTCCAGTATAAAAACGTCAGGGCCGAATATGTGAAAGCCATTTGGAATGTGATCAACTGGCAAAACGTTGCAGAAAGATTTTTAGCAGTATCTGCAAAATAATTCTTCAGATACCCATTCTTTTATCAAGGTGTTTGCCTGATTACCTTTTTGGCGAGGTTCACATTGAGGTAACACTTGTGAAATGCAATTTTAGCTTCCCAAGATGTCGTTGCTACATTTCCTCGGTAGCGGTAGATCCCTCAATAGCCCAGTGCAATGACCGCGGCAGCGGTCCTTGCTCTGAGCTGGGGTGTAACAAACTTGTAATTAGCGCACTAATGACGTTCATCCAAAGCCATTTTAATATAGCCTTTCAGGCCATGTATAAAGCTACGTAGGCTTTATCCTTCAATTTATTCTTTACAGTCACCTGGAATGCCTTGCCTTTCCTCTTGTTTTAATCCATCGGTTTTATTACACTAACTATGAGTTATTTTTATGAGAGACGTTTTATATGGGATTGTTTTCCCGAAATAAGCCTAAGATCAAGATACAAACAACAAAGAAGGACAGCTTCAGCGGTTGGCTGAAGTGTACGCATTGCAATGAACTGATCCACGTCAATGAGCTGGAACAAAATAGCAACTGCTGTCCAAAATGTGACTATCATTATCGCTTATCAGCAGACGAACGCCTTAAAAGCTTATTAGATCCAGGGACTTTCACGGAACTATACGGCAATTTAGAGTCTTTGGATCCCCTTTCCTTCGTTGACACAGAATCATATCAGAGCCGTTTAACAAACGCCAAAGAGAAGTCAAACCGTAATGAAGGCGTCATTGTTGGTATTGGCAAAATACAAAACATCCTGATTGCCTTAGGCATCCTCGACTTCAATTTCATGGCCGGATCGATGGGATCTGTCGTTGGAGAGCGCTTGACCTTGATTATCGAACGTGCCTTGCATGACCGTCTTCCTCTCATTTTAGTATCGACATCCGGGGGAGCCCGCATGCAAGAATCCATCTTATCTTTAATGCAAATGGCAAAGACCTCTGCAGCCCTCGGAAAATTGCATGAGGCTGGCATCCCCTACATTTCTGTTTTGACAAATCCGACGACAGGCGGCGTCACGGCATCCTTCGCCTCTTTAGGAGACATCATCATTGCAGAACCTAACGCCTTGATCTGCTTTGCCGGACCGCGGGTGATCGAGCAAACCATTGGGCATCAACTACCGCCCGGAGCACAAAAATCTGAGTTCCTCTTAGAGCATGGCATGGTGGATTGCATTGTAAAACGGCACGACCTAAAAAATACTTTAGCGGAATTCCTGGTGTATATGACAGGGAATAGCCCTTCTTACACCGAGGATGAATTTGAATTGGAATCCACGAACGAAACGACCTCTAAAAACCACAGAAAGTCATCTCCAAAAAAATCCACTCCTGTTTAGAGGCCTCAGCTCGCTGAAAATCACCTTAGCGTTCGTTGCCTAAACCGGATAATTAAACTGCTAGAGCAGGCTCTGCAGTCCAGACTTAAAACACATTGTATTGGGACCTATCATGGATCAAAATAAAACTCCTCTTGACATTCCGACAATTGCGGAAAACTTAGAGCACATTCCGACTTATGCCTCTGATGGCGCAGCAGGAGCTGATATCAGAGCTGGGATTCAAGCAGAATGGCATCTACAGCCAGGCGAAGCAAAACTCGTACCGACGGGATTGCGCTTTGCGATACCTGAAGGATACGAAATTCAAGTCCGGCCGCGCAGCGGATTGGCGCTAAAACACGGAGTGACAGTACTTAATTCACCCGGAACAATCGATGCAGATTACCGAGGGGAGTTGGGGATAATTTTAATCAATCATGGCAAAGAACCCTTTATTATTAAACCGGGAATGCGCATCGCACAAATTGTTGTTATGCCCGTTGTAAAAGGAATGTGGATAGCTCGAGAAACGTTGCCAGAGACCATACGCGGGTCCGGCGGCTTTGGGCATACTGGCGTTCACTGATTTTTAAAAAGCTTTTATGATTAAAATCTATAAATATTTACATCCGCAATTAGTCATTTTTCTTGAAAAAAACACTCGCGATGCTGTCGTAGAAGCTATGGTGGAAACCTTGGAAAGCGCGGGCAGATTGCAAGACAGGGATTCGTTTTATCAAGCCATTTTTGACAGGGAAAAGATCGTTTCCACCGGGATAGGAATGGGAGTAGCCATCCCCCATGCCAAACTGCCGAATTATGACGATTTTTTCATAGCTATCGGAATTCTGCAAAAAGGGGTGGAGTGGAATGCATTGGATGGAGCACCTGTGCGTTTGATATTCATGATCGGAGGGCCCGACGATAAACAAACAGAGTATCTGCAAATTCTCTCTAGCCTCACCAATGCGATAAAAGATGAGCAAAGAAGAAAAAAAATGTTAACATTGAATTCCCCAGAAGCTATTATAGATCTTTTTAAAGCCTTCTAGTAAAACGAGGTTGAAAAGTCTATGGATCTAAAAATTAAAGATGTCATCGAGCTTTTGGGAGTATCAGAAACAACCATTCGAAGATGGCTTGCCGATGGGAAAATTCCAGCCTACCGGATCAACCAACAGTACCGATTCAGCCGTACCGAGATTGAAAATTGGGTGATGAGCAGAAAGATCGGACGAAACGGATCCTCAGTCCCTTTTAAAGATACATCCATGGGCCAACATGCCATAGAGCAAGGCTGCCAGGCAAAAGGGGGAAGCAAACACTTCGGGCTTTATCGCGCCATCCACAAGGGAGGGGTACTCTACGACGTTCCTGGAGCCACAAAAGAAGAAGTCATCCAAAACACCATGAAAATGGTAGCTACAGATCTGGCCCTTGACGCGGAAGGAATAGCCGCCTTGTTGTTAGACCGCGAGGCCCTTCAACCCACATCTCTCAGCAATGGCATTGCCATTCCTCATACACGTGATTTTCTCTTGAATGCCCATTATGATGCTGTGACTGTGGCATTTTCTAGCCAACCTCTTCAATATGGTGCGTTGGATGGGAAGCCCGTCGACATCCTTTTCTTTCTGTTTGCCTGCGATGACAAGAGGCATTTGCATTTGTTGGCCAAGATTGCTCATCTGGGCAACAATCCTGAAATCTTGAAATTCTTGCAATCAAGGCCCGCTAAGGACAAACTTCTCGCTTATATCAAGGATTGGGAAAGCTCCTTGGGAAGTCATTAAACACCTTTAAGAACCACTTCAAAATCTTATTTCATTGGACTAAATTAAACTAATAGCCTCAATCTGCTAGCATGTCTCCGGAATCATATATCAGTATGGTACAACAGAAATTGGCTGGAATTTTTATCGACGTTATTATAGTCATTCCAGTTCTTAGGTGGACGAGGACCCTTACTTCGACGCTACAGCAAGCGCCTCGCCCACACATTCTAACCCTTTAAGACTTAGTTACTTAACCGCCTCTTTTTCGTGTTATGGATTTGTCATCCTTTTTCCTAGGCATTACTTCCTGATCTATGAAATTCAAATGATCCCCTTCAACCGTTACTAAGCAGCGTCGGCCTTCTTCCGGGTGCATCAATAATTTCTCCGAAAGTGGATCTTCCAAATACTGTTCAATTATGCGGCGCAAAGGACGAGCTCCCATTTCAGGTTGAAAGCCTTTTTCCACCAAAAAGGTTTTAGCTGCTTCATCCAAGGAAATATAGACTTCTCTCCCTTGCAGGCGTTGTTGTAATTTTCTGATTTCAATTTCAATGACATGCAGCAAATGTTCTTTATTTAATGGATGGAAGATTACGATGTCATTCAATCGATTTAAAAACTCAGGTTTGAAATGTTTTTTCACCTGGGTCAGGATTTTCTCTTTGATATGATCATAATCTAAAGAACCTTCCTGTGCACCAAATCCAATTTCAGTGCTCTTTTTGATCAAGTCGGCACCCAAGTTCGAGGTCATGATGACAATGGTATTCCTGAAATCGATTTTTCGGCCGAATGAATCGGTCAATCTACCTTCTTCTAAAATCTGCAGAAGAATGTCCATCACATCCGGGTGGGCCTTTTCAATTTCGTCAAAGAGGACGACCGAATAAGGACGCTGGCGTACCTGTTCAGTCAACTGCCCTCCCTCTTCATGTCCAACGTATCCTGGCGGTGACCCTGTCATTCGGCTCACAGCAAATTTTTCCATATATTCGGACATGTCAACTTGGATGAGGGCATCTTCCCCGCCGAACATCTGGATAGCTAACTGACGCGCCAACAATGTTTTACCGACACCTGTAGGGCCTAGGAAAAGAAAAGCCCCTATTGGACGGTTCGGGTCCTTGATATCTGCGCGGCTTCTGCGAATGGCCCGGCAAACGGTTTTCAAAGCATCCTCTTGTCCGATGATGGCTCCGCGGAGGATTTCCTCCATTTTTAAGACTTTCTGCGTTTCTCCTTCCGTAAGGCGGTTAAGAGGGATGCCGGTTTGTCTGGCGACCACATTGGCCACATCCTCATCTTCAACAATCACCTCATGCTCTTCCTTGTTGATTTCCCATTCAGCACGAATCTGCTGTAGCTGCTCACGTAAATTCTTTTCCTTGTCGCGCAACTTGGCAGCTTTTTCATATTCTTGTTTGCTAATGGCTTCTTCTTTGGCTAAACGCGATTCTTCAATCTCCGTTTCATATTTACTAATGTCTTGGGGTTGATTCATCATGGCTATGCGCATTTTGGCACCAGCTTCATCGATTAAGTCAATGGCCTTATCTGGTAAAAACCTTCCATAAACATAACGGTCGGAAAGCACAGCAGCAGCGCGCAGGGCGGATGCAGTATAGAAGCACTTATGATGCTCTTCATATTTTTGTTTCAAGCCGTTTAGGATTTCGATGGTATCTTCAATGCTAGGCGGCTGGATAATGATTTTCTGGAAACGTCGTTCGAGGGCGGCGTCTTTCTCGATATGCTTGCGGTATTCATCGATCGTGGTAGCGCCTATGCATTGGATTTCTCCGCGCGATAAAGCCGGCTTAAGGATATTCGACGCATCGATGGCTCCTTCGGCAGCTCCGGCACCAACAATGGTATGCAATTCATCGATGAAAAGAAGAACATTGCCATTCTTTTTAATTTCATCCATGACGGCTTTGATCCGTTCCTCAAACTGTCCGCGATATTTGGTTCCGGCAATCATGAGTGCAAGGTCTAGAGTAATCAGCCGTTTCTTACGCAAATTATCGGGTACTTCTCCGCGAACTATGGCTTGTGCAAGTCCTTCAACAATAGCTGTTTTGCCAACCCCGGCTTCACCGACGAGGACCGGGTTGTTCTTTCTCCGCCGGCAAAGGATGAGGATCAAACGTTCGACCTCTTCTTTTCTCCCTATGACAGGGTCCATTTTCCCTTCGCGGCACATTTCAGTCAAATCATGCCCATACGCCTTTAAGGCAGGCATTTTATCAGCAGCCGAGTTGTTTGGCTTTTCATAAGGTTTCTGGGAAGAGGGACCACCGCTTGCACCTGAAGCAGACGGAGGGATATTCTGAGGGGAAGAAGACCCTATGGGTGGAAGCTGTAAATTAAAGGTTTCCAATTCTTTGAGTACTTCCTTGCGGACTTCTTTAAGATTTACGTTCAAGTTCTCTAAAACCTGAGCAGCAACTCCATCTGTTTGTCTGAGAAGCCCTAAAAGCAAATGTTCAGTGCCTACATAGTTGTGGTTCAAATTAGCCGCTTCTTCATTGGCATATTCGAAAACCTTCTTGACCTTCCCTGTCAAAGCAGGATCCCCATATACTTGAATTTCAGGACCATAACCGACAAGCTTTTCAACTTCCGTGCGCACCGTTTCGAAATCAATATTTAGATTTCGCAAAACATTTACTGCGACGCCTTGGCCGAGCTTCAACAATCCGAGCAATACGTGCTCGGTACCCAAATA
>Ga0351967_1210_pt1 | contig 8730 bp, 7 predicted proteins | sample TotcelT113001K15_FD_205803 | JGI IMG/M metagenome (GOLD analysis project Ga0351967, IMG submission 205803) | Enriched cells from coal bed in the Powder River Basin, Montana, United States - Total cells T11 rep3 HSBNCT.T11.300.1.K15 ... | reverse complement strand
AAGAACCCCGCACGCGGGGTTTTGTTATATGGATCTCACTCCCGTAGCTGCGGCTCGTCTCCGCTTCGCTCGCGAGCCTATCTACGGGCTACAAAATGAGGCCCTACTGCGTAGGGCTAGCGCAGGGGATCTCTAGGCTAGCACAGGGAATCTCTAGGCTGGCATAGGGGATCTCTCGGTTAGCACAGGAGTTCTCTAGTTAGCACAGGGGGCTCTCTATCCTTTACTGAATTATGCTGAGATAGATGACACATGGAAAATGTAGCTAGACCCACGCAGTGGGTCCTCATTTTGTAGCCCGTAGATAAGCTCGCGAGCGAAGCGAAGACGAGCTGCAGCTACAGGTAGAGGCACAAATACGGATTAACCCCGTAGGGGTTCTTCTTTTTATTTCATAGGACGAAATTAAACCAATAGCCCATAATTTGGTGTACAAAAATATGATTAAAAGTATGACGGCTTATGGCCGTTCGTGTATTTCCTCTTCTTTAGGTAGATTCGTTGTTGAAATTCAATCTGTTAACAGAAAACACTTGGATGTCAGTGTCCTTCTGCCAAAAGAACTGGCCCGTTTTGACGCCGAAATTAAGCAGTGGATTGCCGCAGAGGTATTTCGCGGTCAGGTAACAGTTAAGATTTTTGTCTCTTTTGAGAAGAGCAGCCCAGTCGTGGTCACCCCAAATCTTCCCCTCGTTAGACAGATGAAATCAGCTTGGGACCAAATTATTCGGGAACTCGGTTTAGACCCTTCAACGGCTTTTAGCCTTGATCTTCTTCCTCAGGAAGAGATATTGCTATTTGATGAAACCCTTCAAAATGAAGAAGAATACCGCGAAAATCTACGCAAGTGCATGCAAGAAGCTCTTATTCCTTTTCAGGATATGCGGAAGAGGGAAGGTGTCGCCCTTCAGGAAGATATCCTAAAACGACTGGTGATCATTGACACGGCTTTGAAAAAGATCAAATTAAAAGCGCCGGAAGCTACCGGGAAATACCGAAAAAAACTTCAGGAAAGACTAGAAGAAGTCCTGGCGGGATCTATCGAAAACGAAGAACGGATCCTGCGGGAAGTCACACTATATGCCGAAAGAATCGATATTACTGAAGAGCTTGTACGCTTTGATTCCCATATCGCCCAAGCTTATTTGCTTCTAGAGAACGGAACCGAGAGTGTGGGAAAAACATTTGAGTTTATACTGCAAGAAATGAATCGTGAAATTAATACGATCAGTTCAAAATCTTCCGAGATTGAAGTTTCTAAGGGAGTGATTGAGATCAAAAGCGAAATAGAAAGAATGCGGGAACAAATCCAAAACATTGAGTAGATATGGCGCAAAAAATCTTGGGAAATGTTTCGATCGGAAAACTGTTTATTCTCAGCGCACCCGCCGGCACGGGAAAAACTACCCTTGTGCAGATGCTGACTCAGGAGTTCCCTTGCATAGTAGATAGCATTTCTTTTACGACAAGGCCCCCGCGCTTCGGCGAATTGCAAGGACAGGATTATTGCTTTATTTCTGAGGATGAGTTCGAACAAAGAATCAAAGAGGGTCAGTTTTTAGAGTACGTGCGCCTTTACGGCAATTACTACGGTACATCTAGAGAATGGGTGGAAAGTCATTTGAATCAAGGAAAACATGTCATATTGACCATTGACACCCAAGGTGCTTTACTCTTAAAAGGCCGCCTTGATGCTACCTTCATCTTCGTCAAGCCCCCGAGCTTGGAAGAGTTGCTGAAAAGGCTGAAAAAACGGAACACGGAATCGAAAGAAGTCATCAAGGAGCGGCTGCTATGGGCTGAGCACGAGATGGAGGCGGCTTTGCATTATCATTACCATGTTGTCAATGACGATCTTCAAGTCGCATACCAAGTGTTGCGCAGCATCATTATTGCTGAAGAACGTCGCCAAAATTAACCAGTGAGGAGTTTGTCCATGATCATGAAAGAATCTTTAACCAACGAAAAACTCAGCGGAAAGTTCAGGAGTCAGTTTGACCTTGTGAATTATTCCATTAAGCTGGCGGAAAACATGATTAAAACAGGGCGGGAAGGTCGCGGCCGTCGATTTACCCAGAACCGTTCATGCCAAATTTTAGAGGAAATTGTCGAAGGGGTCGATAAGTTTGATGACGTATCGGAGTACCGTTCTCTACATGAACCGCGTGAGAACGATCGGCATTCGAGGGATCATGGCGGCATGAAATTTCATGATGAAGGGCACAGCCGTCCCGTAGAAAAGAAAAAGGCGAGATTGGCCAGGATAGAGGTCGCTTCCGAGGATTAATCATTTTAAGGAATTGAATGCGTTGGCAAATAGCAAACACATCCCTCCCTTTGATTATAGCTGAAATGAACGATTATGAAGTCGTTTTGTTCAGCATGGGGATTCTTCTTTCTTTTCTTTTGCTATTTGGTCTATTTTTTGTTGGGTGGTGGTTTGGTAACCGGCCACCCAGCACGTCTCCTTATACGGGCATTCCGCTGCGCGAAGCCACTACATTATCCTACTATGTAAAGGAAAAAGTCGCACGGTTTCTGGTCGATTTGCACCAGTATGACAATCGCATTTTTCTCTTCAAAAAATCGGCCTTTTGCCGGGAAACAGGCCGCATTTTCCAAGATTGCATCAATTGGTTTGGTGTAATCAAGGTTGATTGGTCGTTCATCCGGCGGCGTTATCCCGGACACTATGTTTCTTGGGGGAGTTTGAACGCGGAACAAAAAAAAGAGATCAGAGAAGTACATGGCTCTCTGGAAGGTTTTCAAACAGAGTCCTCCAGTCCCTCCCCTTCGCCGAGAGCTATTGAACCGGATTATGTTTTTATAAAACCAGGCCCTCTCTATGTCGACATTAATACGAAAGTTCTGTTAGGCTGGAAGGTTGTTCCCGGAACAGAGGTTGAAGTATTCATCGTTCAAAAGCCTAAGAATCAGGGAAACGGCGCAAAATAACCAAATAAGGTCTCTATGAAAAATAAAATTCTCATCACATCTGCTTTGCCCTATGCTAATGGTCCTCTTCATTTTGGTCATATTGCAGGTGCTTATTTGCCTGGCGACTGCTATGCCCGTTTCCAACGGACCAGGGGAAATGATGTTTTGTATGTATGCGGCTCGGATGAATATGGCGTGGCCATCACCCTTAGTGCCGATATTGCGGGAAGAAGCCCAAAAGAGCATGTCGACATCTTCCATGAGATCAACCGCAAATTATTCGAACATATGCGTTTTTCCTTTGATCACTATTCAAGAACAACTTGGGGAGGTCATATTGCGCCGACCCATCAATTTTTCCTCGATCTTCTCGAGAAAGGTTACATTGAAGAACGAATCACCGAACAACTATTCTCAACAAAAGACAATCGATTTCTAGCCGACCGGTATGTGATTGGAACCTGCCCTCGCTGCGGCTTTGTCCGCGCCCGGGGAGATGAATGTCCCGAGTGCGGCGCCAGCTATGATGCGACCGATTTACTGGATCCAAAATCTAGGCTGACAAATGCCCCCCTCATCCGGAAAGAAACAAAGCATTGGTTTCTTTTGCTGGATAAGTTCAAAGACCGTTTGATCGATTGGCTCGAAACGAAGAATTGGAAGCCCAATGTGGTCAATTTCATTAAGGGGTATATACAGGAACTCCATCCGCGATCCATTACGCGGGATTCTAACTGGGGCGTACCGATTCCGCTGCCCAACACCGAAGGCAAGGTATTGTATGTATGGTTCGATGCCCCTATCGGCTATATCTCTTCTTCGATGGAATGGGCGCAATCCATCCAGGATCCCGATCGATGGAAGGACTATTGGCTTGACCCTTCTACCAAGCTGGTCCATTTTATTGGTAAAGATAATATTCCCTTCCATGGTGCGATTTTCCCAGCCATGGTGATGGGACAAAGTGTCCCTTACAAACTCGTCGATGAGCTGCCGGCCAATGAGTTCTTCAAGCTCGAAGGAAAACAGTTCAGCAAGTCTGATGGCTGGTATATAGACCTGGAAGACTTTTTTGAGCGATATACGTCGGATCAGATCCGCTATGCTATTGCATCTAATGCTCCTGAAACATCCGATTCTGAATTTACTTGGAAGGACTTCCAGCTCAAATGTAACACAGATTTGCTCGGAAAATTCGGCAATTTGATCAATCGGGTGTTGGTATTTGCAAAGAATAATTGCGGAGGCGTTGTGCCGCCGATGCATACTCTTCAGCCTATAGACAAAGAGTTTTTAGAGAATGTCCACAAGATGATCGATCATGCCGCTGCTAATTATGAGTCCTTTAAGGTAAGAAGGGCCAGCCAAGTGATGATGGAGCTTGCGCAGCTTGGGAACATCTATTTTGATGCCAAACGTCCGTGGTTGGATGCGAAAGCCCCTGAAAGAAAGCCGGCCATGGAAACAACGATTGCCTGCTGCTTGGAATGCCTCAAAGCCATGGCTTTGATTTCCTATCCGATTATTCCCGATACAGCCGGTGAACTCTGGAAGATGCTGGGGTTTGTTTCTTGGATCCAAGACGTTTCGTGGGACCATGTCGCTCAGCAGTCTATTCCTGAGGGTCAAACGTTGGAAGAGCCTAAAATCTTGTTCAAGCGGATTGAGGATGAGCAAATTGCCTTGGAAATAAAAAAACTGCATACGATGGCAGAGAAGGCTAGCAAGGGAAAACCATGCGACTATGAACCATTGAAACCAGCCGTCGAAATTGACGATGTCAAGAAGCTCGATTTGCGCGTTGGAGTCATTGTCAGTGCCCTTAGTGTTCCTAAGAGCAAAAAACTCCTTCAATTGGAAGTGGATTTAGGTTTTGAAAAGAGGACGATTGTTGCAGGCATTAGCCAGCATTATAATCCGGAAGATGTTATCGGGCAAAAAGTCGTGGTGGTGGCAAATTTGAAGCCGGCCACGTTGATGGGTATACAAAGCCAAGGAATGATTTTAGCGGGAAATATGGACAAGACACTCGAACTGTTGTCTGTCGACAGCCTTCCTCAAGGAAGTGTGGTTTCCTAAAAACTATAAGGGAAACAAAAATCTCTCTCTTATTGAGCGTGGTTATCAAAGGACCACAGCTCAACAAGTAGAGAGAGCTTGAAGGAAAAGGATTATGTTTGTACTTGAAAATGAGCGTATTTCCAAGCATCATAGGATTCTTTCACATCTTTGACTAGTTCTTTTGCTTTCGGATAAGTGAAAACTGCACCGGCAATCAAGAGTGGAATTCCTAGCAGAGGAGCTCCTACACATGTAAGAACCAATCCAAGCGTAGCTAAAATTGGGCCCGCATAGTCTTTGATTTTATTGATAATTTTTTTGAAGACTGACGGCTTGTTATCTGTAGCCAAAGCATCTTTATCCTTTTGCACCGCCTCGCAATGCTTCAACCACCGTGTAATATCATCAACGTTGCTTACTTTATGGCTTAAGGAGGCATACTCGGGATGTATAAGCTTTTCTTCAACGGTTGCTATTTGGATATTTCGTTTCTGCATGGTTTTGTAGAAGTTTTTTGTGTCTTTAAACGTTACTTCTTTCCTGGTTACTTTTTCTAAAAAAGCATCGATTGTTTTTTCGTTTGCGACTTCGGTGCGAAACTTTTCAACTCTCTGGTCATGGTTTAAAGTTCTATGTTTTACACATGAAGACACAAAGCTGCCAAAGCTTTTTATTTCTGAAATCACGTTATTCTCCAGTTATTATGTTTATAATAGTACAAGTTTAACTAATATTATAATCTATGCGGTAGATTTTGGAAAGTGAAAAATTCTTGATAAATTCTTAACAAAATCTTAAAGATATTTGGTCGTGTTCATCTCATCGAATTTCGTGTATCCACAAAAATCTATGGCGCAGAAATAAGGTAACAAGGCCGTCCCGGCCTTGAATAAATTATCAACCAGATCGGGACGACTTGGCTTTCGTTTTGCCATGACATTTAAGGACATAAGAATTTGGGTGCATTCTCAAAAAGTTATGGCGCAGACATATCTTCAGGGCTTTGAAAACGATTTCTCAAATAATTTTATGGAATATTGCAAAAAATCCAAGCATAACATACAAAGCTGATAAACCATGCATGTCATAAGAGAGAACAAAAGGAGGTTCTAGTGTTTGTTTGCCAAAAGAAAATTACCCCCCTGCTTATTACGGCTTTCACCCTACTGCTCAATCCACCGACACAACTTGAAGGCACGTTTTCTCTTCCTGTAGACCTGTCTGTACTAGCTTCAGATATTTCATTTCCCCATCTTGCGATGAATGAAGCTGGAGATGCAGTTTCTATTTGGCAATTTAACAATGGAACAAATTCCAGCATTCAAGCCGCGGCTCTTACTTCTTTAAATAAGAATTGGTCTGCTCCGGTCATCATTTCCGAGAAAGGCAAAGAAGCTAGCAATCCTTCTGTTGCTATCGGCCCCGGCGGGTATGCCGTGGCTGTGTGGGCTAGCTATGATGGCGTGTCTTCAGCCATCCAAACGGCAACCTATTCACCGGATGGAAATTGGTCCACACCGCTGACTCTATCTTCTCAGGGAAACCGAATTCCACAAACAGGGGTAGCCATCGATGGCTTGGGCAATGCTATTGCGGTGTGGGAATTGGATAATCATGCGGGATCAACAGTGCAAACAGCATGGCTGCCTTTCGGGGGTGTCTGGTCTGCACCTGCAAATATTTCTTCTCCTGGAACGGTGGCTATAGCACCTGTTTTAGCCATCAGTCCTAATGGCTTTGCTGCGGTTGCATGGGAGGAATTCAGCAATGGAAATTATGCCGTTGTAGTTTCTGCTTCTCAATTTGGAAGAAGTTGGTCGGAGCCGGCAATTTTGTCACCCATTGGTGTCAATGCGACGGAAGTTGCCATAGCTGTAGACAATAAACAAAGAACGGCAGTTGTTTGGAAGCAAGGGAGTGGTTTTGACATCCATGCTTCTTTGTCTTCTGCTTTAGGGACATGGTCCGCACCTGCGGCATTATCGGTTCCCGGGTTTGGTGGCAGCTCACCGCAAGTTTCCTTATACAAGAATGGGCAAGCTTTGGTGGTTTGGGCTACTGTGTTTAGTCATAAACAAGTTGTCCAGGCCTCGACGATTCGAGAGGGCTGTGCACCCTCAGCACCTATCGATCTGTCCGCTCCGGGTTTTGCTTATGAGACAAGTATAGCAGTAGACCCTTGTGATAGTGCCATTGTCGCATGGTCACAATACAATGGAGTCAATTCCGTGGTCCAGTGTGCTGTATTGCCAGTCAACGGTGTATGGTCAGAACCTATTGATATTTCAAATTCTGGAGAAGATGCTATAGGTTCGGTTATTGGAATCGATGCGCAAGGAGAAGCAATTGTAGCCTGGAGAAAAAATATCAGCGATTCCTCATGTTCCATACAGGCATCACAGGATTTCAAGGCCCTTCCGACCATTCCAACTGCTCCAAAAAAATTTGCTGGAAGAGTGGTGAAGGGGCGTTTTAGCGATTCAAATTTCTGTATTCATAGATTGGAATGGGAACCAAGTGCAGATCCGGCTGTGGTTGCCTATCATCTGTATCGCAATAACCAATTGATTGCTGTAATCCCTGCCGCGGGTCCTTTTAACTTCGACGATCGATTCCGAAACAATCGTTTGCAAGACATATATCGGTTGACTGCGGTCAATGCAGCTGAATTGGAGAGCAATTCATTAATTGTTAGTTTACAATAGGACTTCTATGCGTAGATATAGCACAGGGGCGTTGACGCCGAGCCATCGCGAAGAACAGGAAAAGCTCTACAAGGAGAACCATGTCTATGACTATGTAATAGTTGGGTCGGGGATGTCAGCTTTGAGTGTTAGCGCATTATTGGCGAATGCCGGCTACAAGGTCTGCATTTTAGAGGTGCATGATGTCGCCGGGGGATATGCTCACACTTACTCGATGAACGGGTATAGCTTCTGCGCACAAGTGCATTACATTTGGGGATGTGCACCGGGGCAAATGGTCTATGAGTTTTTAAAACATCTTGAATTAGAAAAAGAGATCAAATTCGTGCCCTTTGATCCGGATGGCTATGACCATATGACTTTACCAGATGGAAAGACGGTTAAAATTCCTTATGGCTATAGAAAACTAATAGACAATATTGAAAGCGCATATCCGGGACAGCGTTCCAGTCTTCAAAGATTTATCTCACTATTGGAAGAGTTTGAGAGGGAAATACAACTTATCCCTAAAGACAGCTTGCATTGGTGGCAGAAAATGCAAGGCGCTTTAAAATGTCTTACATTGCTACGCAGCCGCTATAAGACCTTGCAGAATGTCTTTGAGGAATGCAAATTGAGCCGGGAAGCACAGGCTATTTTGAGTGCCAATACGGGTGATTTTATGAGTCCGCCTGAAGAACTGTCGATATTTCCCTATGTTGGCTTATTTTCCGGGTATAATAAAGGCGCGTATTATCCAGAAAAACATTTCAAATTTTTTGTCGATCGGCTAACTGAATTCATTACGGATCATGATGGATGCCATATTTATTACGAAACAGAAGTTACAGGCATTCACTTGGCGAAAGATCGGATAGAAAAAGTCTCCTGTCGCAATGGCAAAGAATTCAAGGCTGACAAGTTCATTTGCAATATGGATCCTCAAAAAGCTTCTCATCTTATTGGGAGAGATAAATTCCCCAAAAAAACCTTGCATTCGGTTTCATATAAGTATTCTCCTTCCTCTTTGATGATCTATCTGGGCATT
>Ga0351967_1190_pt3 | contig 9152 bp, 7 predicted proteins | sample TotcelT113001K15_FD_205803 | JGI IMG/M metagenome (GOLD analysis project Ga0351967, IMG submission 205803) | Enriched cells from coal bed in the Powder River Basin, Montana, United States - Total cells T11 rep3 HSBNCT.T11.300.1.K15 ... | reverse complement strand
GTTTTATGTCCCGTCGCACAGCGAGGCAGCTCGCAATCGTTAGCCTTGTCACCATCGCACTGCTGCCACTTTCCGGCCCGATGGCCAAGGCCGATCCCACGCCGACCGGCTCCGTGCAGGTTCAGCGGATAATTGACGGCGATACATTGAAGGTCGATATCGAGGGCACCAGCGAGACCGTCCGCATCATCGGCATCGACACGCCCGAGACGGTGCATCCCAACAAAGCCGTGGAGTGCTTTGGAATGGAAGCGAGCAAGAGGCTGAAGGACCTGCTGGACGGCAAAGCAGTCCTTCTCCAGCCCAATCCGGCAGAGGATCGCGACCAATACGGTCGTATGCTGCGTTACATTGAACTGGACGGTGAAGACATCGGCGCGAGCATGATCCGAGACGGCTACGCATACAGCTACAAGCAGTATCCGCATCCCCGGCTGACGACCTACAACGGACTGGAACAGGAAGCGAGGGCTGCAAGGCGGGGACTATGGGCCGCCTGTGACAGCCCCCTGGAGTTCACCGACGTTCCCGCCGTGCATCCGTACCGGGCGGCAATCCGCTGGGGCAAGGACAGCGGCGTGCTGAGCGGATATCCCGACGGCACGTTCAAACCGGAGGCTACGGTGAACCGAGCCGAGTTTCTGAAAATCGTCTTGGCCGCCAAAGGCATCGACGCAACGTCCGGCGAGACTGCCTCCACCTTTTCAGACGTGGAGCCCGGCGCGTGGTATGCACCATACGTCCGTTACGCAAAGGACAGCGGCATCATCCAAGGCTACCCAGACGGCACCTTCAAGCCAGGTCAGCCAGTCAACTTCGCCGAAGCTCTCAAAATGGCGTACGTCGCGCTCGGTTTTGACGGCGATGCCAGCGCCGGCGGCGAATGGTACCAGCGATACCTCCGGCACGCGCAAGCGAATTCCGTCTTGTTCGAGACGAACGTCGATGTTTCCGTGGGCATGACCCGCAAGGACGTGGTCTGGATCGTCTGGCGGCTACTCCGCGACAACCAGCCCGAGCTTCCACGTTCCGCTTCTTCCGTTGATTCCGGGCCCGCCGCTGCGCCCGTTTCCAGTTCACCGGCCACCGCCAGCAGTGCCTGTACCATCAAGGGCAACATCTCGTCGAACAAAGAAAAGATTTACCACGTCGAAGGCTGTGGCAGCTATGCCAAGACGACGATCGACGAGTCGGCAGGCGAGCGTTGGTTCTGTACCGAACAAGAAGCTCAGGCGGCCGGATGGCGGAAAGCGGGAAACTGCCCGTAATCGCTCGGGAAGTCGCGCAAGCCCGTCCGACCTCGCGCCGCGAACTTCTCACTTTATGACACCATGGTCGGGACTTTTGAGCACCGCCCCTGGGATCTACTCAGGGGCATTTTTTGGCCGGACGAGGAACGCGAACGGCGGCACTCCCTTCAACTGCCGTGCAAGTCCCGCGGTGCCACCAATTGCCACGCAAGAAACAAAAGTTTGCCTGGCTGCGCTATTACCCGGAATCAACCGCACCACCTATGCCGAAGTTCTCCCGAATCTGTGCGATCACCTGCTCAGGCTTCGGCAATCCCTTGACCGCATCCAGAATGTCCTTCCATTCCCGCAAGGCTGGCGGCAGGCTGTCAAGGAATCTGGACAGGTCTTTTCGAAGCGGAATTGGAAGCACGAAACGAGCATCGGGGACGAGTGTCCGATAGAGCCTGAACACATCATTGCGGTGCTTGGTAATCTTGCGACTGTCAATCTGCTCGCCACTGTTTTTTCGAGCCACAAGATCGAGATATGCACGTGCTTTCAACGGGATCAAGCACTGGACGGGAATCGTCGGGACGCCGTCAATCGTTATGCGGGAACTGGCGATGTAGCCGAAGTAATCGTCACCGAGCAGAATCGCGGAGAGGCTGGAAATGTCCTCTCCAGCCGGTATAGGAGTCAAATGGTAGCCGTCGGGAATCTGGAGGAAATTACGGGAGAACAACTCGATCATTAGGGGGTGTCGAGCGTCTTTGGGATTCTTGAAGCGGTAGAACGACGGTCGTGTTTCGCTGCATTCAAGACTCTCATACTGCCCCTCACGAATGAAGGTCCAAAACCGCCCGAAGAATTCTGTTGGAAGCGATTCGGCAATCAGAACGATATCCAGGTCTTTCGTGGCCCGAAATTCAAGGCCGACGCTTCCCATCCACAGATCGCACGCCGTTCCACCGATGAGGATAAAATGGCTCTCGAATCCCTGAAAGTGCATCAAGAAGTGTTCCAGACCGTCTACCATCGCATTTGCTCCAACAACTCCGTGAGGGCGGACTGAACTCGCTCGTCGCGGTCGTCTTGCAGCGACAAGTATAGGGAAAGTCGATCAACCACCTGGCTGTCGGGGGACAGGAGGCCAGGTGCGTACTTCCAGCGTTCAATCTGGACCGTTCCTTCTTCAGGATACTCGGTCTGGAGGAGTTTACGATCCTCGCGTGCTGCCTCAAATGCGGCAGACGACATTGCATACACCTTCTCACGACCTGGGCCGAGCATCGTGAGCCTTGTGAGCGCGGTCATCCCGGCCTCGTGCATCTGGAGATTCTTGTCCTGTATGCTTGCCCGCGAGCGCGTTCGCACCGGGCTTACCAAATGCGGAAGCGAGGACTCCCACAACTCTCGACGCAGGCGAGGGAGCGCCAACGTAACATGCCGACCACTGGGTACCGTCCTGCAAAGTGAAGTGATTGATAGCTCCTTGTAGACGCGGGTTAGTGTGCTGCGCGAGTATCCCAAAACGTCCGCCCATTTGCTCAGGGGCCACTCGTCGGAATCTCTCTTCATCTGAAGGTGATAGAGAAGTAGTACCTGTGCCGGAGCCGACAGGTGTTCCATCGGTTCATTCAGAATTCGTTGGCCCCCTTTCGGTTTTTCTCGAAGGTCAATCAGGGCGACTGGAAGGTAAATTTGCCTTCCCGGCACAACGAATGGAATCCGACGCTGGATGAGTCGCTTTCGATCAAAGGTGGGCAACGCCATGAAGACGAATGCCACGTTTGGACCGAGGGCTGTCCGCGCCAGACTTAAGTGCTTTTCGACTTCGGCAGGGGTTGGTCGGTGTTCGCAACGACAAAGCAGGAGCGAATATTCACGCTCAAACAGGTTGGCCCGATGCAACTCGTATATTTGGCTGACGAAGATCGGAAGTGACTTTGCGGCCTTCGCGTCCAGTGTCGGGACGGTAACGCATGCCCCAATCTCGTTCAAATACTTCGTCAGCATCGACATGGGAGATTGCATACCATCACCTTACAGGCAAAGTAGTTCGATCGATATACCGCATGGCGGGTATAGCCGGGTGCCGCGTGTCACATCCTTGCCCGAAAACATGCTTCACGATGATGCACAGTACCATTTATTATGAAACTGTGCAAATGCATGACGCATTTCAGGAGCTAAGCATGCTGAAAAAAACCGTCTTGCGACGGGTCTTGGCGAATTCCGGCTGCTTCATTGGCGTTGGAACTCTTCACTCGGTCGCCACGGTGCCGGTTACATCCACATCCGCCCACAACCATTTTACCTTTTCCGCCGTCGGTCGTCAGCCGAGATCTTCAGGCGCTGCTCACGTCGGGAATGTTTTGCGGGCGTCGATAGGTTGGAGGGAGCGCTGTCTCACCTGGAACGTTGCGTGAATCCCCCCAGAAAACGTCGCACATCTTCGCGGGTTGCGGAGCGACTGGAAAACGTCCGGATTACGGCTGGTTGTTCGGCTTCGGGAGCGGTCGGATCAACGACGTACCACAGCGTGTGCCGTTCACCATGACAAGTCACGACTGCCGGAGACGACGGGGCCGTCACTTTATCCGCCGGATCAAGATGCTCGCGTACCATGCGGCTACTGTACTACGAGATTGAAGAAGATCCATTCAACTGCCATCCTACTGCCACCCTGCCACCGATTTGCCACCGATTTCAACCCAAGAAACGAAAAAGGACTCACGGCGATTTGCCGTAAGCCCTTATCTCGTAACCAGTGCGGGAAACAGGACTTGAACCTGCACGACCTTGCGGCCACTAGGCCCTCAAGCTCCTTTGAGACTCGACCTAAACACCGGCGTTTTCCCGGTATCTGCACGTATTTTAGCCGGAAATCCCCGTATGTAAAGACATGCACAACTACTCGGGTTTTTGTGGGTTTTGTGGGTAACACCCCTGCGCAAAATGGTAGTTTACTATTTTGCGCGAAAGCAGTTCCTTTAGGTGAAATAAAAATGCCATTTTTTGGTGTAATAACAACATATCAGGCTACACAAGTCTCGATAGTCATTTTTACGAGCCGATATCTGCGTGGGACGGGCGCTAGAAAAGCGACCCCAAACCTGATTACGCTGTTGGAGGGGAATGCCCGTTCTGGTCTCCTCGATCACCGATCACACCACAACCGGGCACCACCTGACATCTGAACAAGCATACCTTATACATGAACGCATGAATAGTTAGTTGGGGGGTTGGGTAAATCGCAAATCGGTAGACTACCGTTTTGCGCCGAAGAGCAGCCTCCACCTTTTCAGACGTGGAGCCCGGCGCGTGGTATGCACCATACGTCCGTTACGCAAAGGACAGCGGCATCATCCAAGGCTACCCAGACGGCACCTTCAAGCCAGGTCAGCCAGTCAACTTCGCCGAAGCTCTCAAAATGGCGTACGTCGCGCTCGGTTTTGACGGCGATGCCAGCGCCGGCGGCGAATGGTACCAGCGATACCTCCGGCACGCGCAAGCGAATTCCGTCTTGTTCGAGACGAACGTCGATGTTTCCGTGGGCATGACCCGCAAGGACGTGGTCTGGATCGTCTGGCGGCTACTCCGCGACAACCAGCCCGAGCTTCCACGTTCCGCTTCTTCCGTTGATTCCGGGCCCGCCGCTGCGCCCGTTTCCAGTTCACCGGCCACCGCCAGCAGTGCCTGTACCATCAAGGGCAACATCTCGTCGAACAAAGAAAAGATTTACCACGTCGAAGGCTGTGGCAGCTATGCCAAGACGACGATCGACGAGTCGGCAGGCGAGCGTTGGTTCTGTACCGAACAAGAAGCTCAGGCGGCCGGATGGCGGAAAGCGGGAAACTGCCCGTAATCGCTCGGGAAGTCGCGCAAGCCCGTCCGACCTCGCGCCGCGAACTTCTCACTTTATGACACCATGGTCGGGACTTTTGAGCACCGCCCCTGGGATCTACTCAGGGGCATTTTTTGGCCGGACGAGGAACGCGAACGGCGGCACTCCCTTCAACTGCCGTGCAAGTCCCGCGGTGCCACCAATTGCCACGCAAGAAACAAAAGTTTGCCTGGCTGCGCTATTACCCGGAATCAACCGCACCACCTATGCCGAAGTTCTCCCGAATCTGTGCGATCACCTGCTCAGGCTTCGGCAATCCCTTGACCGCATCCAGAATGTCCTTCCATTCCCGCAAGGCTGGCGGCAGGCTGTCAAGGAATCTGGACAGGTCTTTTCGAAGCGGAATTGGAAGCACGAAACGAGCATCGGGGACGAGTGTCCGATAGAGCCTGAACACATCATTGCGGTGCTTGGTAATCTTGCGACTGTCAATCTGCTCGCCACTGTTTTTTCGAGCCACAAGATCGAGATATGCACGTGCTTTCAACGGGATCAAGCACTGGACGGGAATCGTCGGGACGCCGTCAATCGTTATGCGGGAACTGGCGATGTAGCCGAAGTAATCGTCACCGAGCAGAATCGCGGAGAGGCTGGAAATGTCCTCTCCAGCCGGTATAGGAGTCAAATGGTAGCCGTCGGGAATCTGGAGGAAATTACGGGAGAACAACTCGATCATTAGGGGGTGTCGAGCGTCTTTGGGATTCTTGAAGCGGTAGAACGACGGTCGTGTTTCGCTGCATTCAAGACTCTCATACTGCCCCTCACGCTCGATCGCGAGAACCTCACGATCGTGCGCAAGTTCGAGGTCCTCGGCACCCTGCCGTACCTCCACGGCGGCGACTGCTTCGACTGGCTTTCGTCGCAAGTGATGGCCCTGATCGTCGGCGGCTATGCGACCTACGGCACCGACATGGGCACCTTGTTCTGGAACTCGATCCAGCTGCACGAAAACGTCTACGCCCAGCACTACGACATCAGCGTGACCTATTCGCCCGTCAACCGGCAGACGGGCACGTACCAGATCACCGTGGACCAGGCTGTGGGAAACGTCCACGTCACCGCCGGGGAACGGATCGCCGGCTACCCAGTGGACTCATGCCCTAATTCTGGCGGCGTCTTCTGGAATGGCGAAGAGGTGACCGGCTGCGAAGTACCCGTGGCCGAAGACCGCTTCACCGTCATGTACCGTCATCCCCAGGCGTTCCTGAACGCCGCGTACATCCGCAATGTCGGCACGCTCCGCGGCTATCCCAACGCCGACGTGTTCCTGGGCTACCAGCCCGGCGAGCTGCGTTACATGGGCGGCAACTTCTCGCAAACCGAGTGTGAAGCGACGGCCAGCTACAGCTTCGAGTCCAGCCCCAACGTGACGAACCTCGTTGTCGGCGGCATCACGATCGCCAGCAAGAGCGGCTTCGATGTCGTCTCGCCCGTCTACCAGCCTGCCGCCGAGACCAACAGCGATGGCAAGACCCACGCCGCCAAGAAGTTGAAATACATCGAGATCATCCGCCCCCGGCCGCACAAGGTCTATTCGTCCGTTTTCGGTTGGAGTTGACATGCGAAAAGTTCGACCAAAACAGACCTGGAAACCGCCCACCGCCGCCGAGCACAACGCGACTGCAGCCGCGGTCGCCGCGTATCAGCGTGGCTCGGACCGGCCCCCGGAACGCCAGCAGCCGGTCGAAACCGACGTGATCATGGTCCGCAACGCCTCCGGGACCGACAAACGCCGCGGCGACGTGCTGGCCGTGACCAAGACGCGACTGCTGACCACGCTTACCCGCGAGCATCCCTGGATCACCGCCACCGGCCTGGGCGACGCCAACCGCAACTACATCCTCTGCGTCCTACTCGACCCGCTACCCGCCGGCAAGATCGGACCGGCCCAGATCAGTGGCGTCTCGCTCGCCTACGTCAACGTCATCGCCACCTGGCACCGTCGAGCGTTCCCCTACGGCGGCTCGACCGTCCAGTCGGGCCTCTTCGGACCGATGGAGCTGCTGAACGCGCCCACGGTCACCGGCGAGCAGCTCTGCCACATCAAGATCGGCCACGCCGACAATCGCAGCGTGGTCGCCAAAGTCGGCCGATCGGGCATCCCCGCCGCCCGCCGCGGCCGACGCTGCCTGATGCTCGGCAGCGGACCGGTCAGCCTCTACGGCCCGACCGGCTTCATCGGCCAGCAATGCCTGCTGACGGATGCTTGGGGCAGGTTTCTCACCGTCACCGCCTACAACGCCACCTGTGAGTCCATCGAAGCCAACACCACCGTCCGACTCGAACCCAGCGACGACTGGCTGCCCCTCGCCCTGGACCCGTCGTGTGACGAAAGCAGTTCGTCCAGCGATTCGTCGAGCGATGACAGCAGCAGCGATTCGTCCAGCGATTCGTCCGACAGCTCCGACTCATCAAGCGACGACAGCAGGTCGGATTCATCCAGCGACGACAGCAGCTCGGACTCGACGAGCGACAGCACGAGCGCGAGCGATTCCGACAGCAACCAGCCACCGAGTGATTCCGGCAGCGACGCGCCACCGAGCGACTCCGGTAGCGAGTCGCCTTGCCCCTGTAACGGCACGTGTCTGTATAGCGGTGGATCTGGCGTCTGGTACCTTCTCGAAGATGGTACGACCTGTGCCGCGCCGTGCTATTGCGAGCCGCCGGGGGAACTTCCCGATTACACCGGTCAGATAGTCGAGGGCACGTGCTGGGGACCGTGCGATGAATCCAGCGATTCCAGCAGTGACCAGCCGCCCAGCGACTCCGGCAGCGACCAACGGCCCAGTGATTCGGGCAGCGACGAGCCGCCCAGCGATTCCGACGACTCGAACAACGACTCGAACAACGACTCGAACGACGTCTCGAACAGCGATTCCAGCAGCGATTCCAGCAGCGACCAGCCGCCCAGCGATTCCAGTAGCGACAGCAGCGATTCTTCCGGCAGCGACGGCAACGATTCCGACAATGGCGTCTACGACTGTGCCGGAGACTGCTGGTGGACATGGAATGGCAGCAGTTGGGATCTCACAATCAATCAATGTTACTCTTGGCCCATCGACGGGCAGACATGTACCTGTAATCCACCGATCAGCAACGGTTGGTACGTCGGCCAACAAGCGAGTGGAGGTGCGTGCTTCAAACCGTAGGAATAAATATGACCTGCAAACACCTATTCATCGACGTCTGCCATCTGGCCCGCCAGCTGTGTCAACAGTACGACATCGACGCCGCCCCGCGTCCGCACAAGACGGCCTGCGAGTTTTGCACGCACAAGGCCGATCCGCCGCAGCAAATCAACGAGGTAATCGTCAGCCTCGCACTGGCCCAGACTCGCGACAGGCCCGAGGTGAGACAGCGAATCATGCGCGACCACGGCCACCTCTTGCCACGCCAGCCTGCACAGCAGCCCAGCGTCCGGCTAAACGAGATCATGCACGGCACCGAACCCGGCAGCCAGCTGTGGCGATTGCTGGCCGAACTGGGCATCCAGCACAAGCCCACGTGCAACTGCCTGAGCTTGGCCGAGCGAATGAACGCCTGGGGCGCCGTCGGCTGCAGACTGGCCCGTACCGACATCATCGCCGCGATGCGCACCAACGCCAAAGAATACGGCTGGCTCGACGTCGCCCGCGCCGCCGCCAAGGCCGTCTCGACCGGCATCGCCTGGCGTCTCGACCTGACCGACGTCTACGGCAGCCTGATCGACGAATCCATCCGCCGCGCCCAGTGAGCGGCAAGGCGCTAGCCGCCGGTAAACCAAATGCCCTGTCCACCCTGCCACCGCAACCGACGCCACCGCAACCGCCCCATGACCACCACGATCCAAGACCCCCAACACGCCTTCGCCCGCGTCGTCTGCATCAACCTCGACCGCCGTCCCGACCGTTGGCGTCGATTCGCCGAGGGGCTCCCCGCCGACTGGCCCTGGCCCATGCCCATCCGCATCCCGGCGATCGCCGGCCAGCGCCGAAGTCCGCTCGATCACACGCCCGCTGACACCCGCCTTCCGC
>Ga0351967_1166_pt2 | contig 9205 bp, 1 predicted proteins | sample TotcelT113001K15_FD_205803 | JGI IMG/M metagenome (GOLD analysis project Ga0351967, IMG submission 205803) | Enriched cells from coal bed in the Powder River Basin, Montana, United States - Total cells T11 rep3 HSBNCT.T11.300.1.K15 ... | reverse complement strand
TCCTCCAAAATAAGCTACAATGATACCTTGAGCTGCAATCCCGACAAGGATTTCTGATAAAGCTGTCGCAATACCAAGTTTGACAGAAATAAAAGTAGAGATGAGAGCTAATCCTATCCATAATGAAGCTAAAGCCCAAACTTCTGTCATCTTCTAAAATGCCTTCCATAATCGTTGATGTGCCAGATCTGATCAAATAATAATTTACATTTTCAATGCAAGATGAAAATCGAGTAAAAATGATCAATGTCTATTCTCTAGTGACCTCTGAGGTTGTGTTTCTATCATCTTAAATGTACGCTCCAAATCTTTCATTAGGGATGCACAAAACTCTTTATCATGATTCGCGTAAAAACTGTTCAATTGGCAGAATTGGAATTCGTAGAGAAAAATCTACCGATTAACATGGGTAATTCTGTTGATTTGACGAAAATAACATCAAAAGCTTCTTTCAATGAGGCACTTTCGCCCTCATATATGGGAGGTTTTGTCTCATTTCTTGTTCGGGTTAGATGATCTGCAGCCATTAAGAAAGCTTGGGCATTTTGAGATTCCTTGAGCTTTCTCACCCATAGAGTCATCGTTGACGCCCTTCGTTTTCTATAGTCCGGAAGATTCATTATGGATGGTTCCGCTTCCTTAATTAGAGTATAGATACATCCTCCTAAGCTATTGAGAGCATTGTCTGCACTGTCCCACTCTTGCTGATTGGCTTCTTCGTTCAATGTCCCGCAAAAGACTTCAATAATTTGTTCCAAGAGGTCAAAATAGTTGAGCCCGGGATAGAAAGAGTTCTGTGTGCTTTTTACAGCTTTAGTGAGATGCTCTCGAGCAATGGCCAAGGTATCGATTCGTTTTGTTTTGATCAGATTCAGCAGCCACGTGGTCATGGTCTGCGATCTTTTGTCTCTTGACGGCCCGCGTAGTTTTTGTACAGGCATCCAAGCAATCAATTCATACAAGGCTTCAGCGGTTGTTTTCAAGTTTTTTGTATTAAGCGGCATGGTTTCTGGTAGTATTCCCACATAATTTTGCAAAATAAGAAGGAAATTTTCGTATTCTTTTTGATTCAATTCTTTAGAACACATGAAATGGCAGGCTTCCAAGAAATATTGAGCTAAGTCCCATTGCATCAACTGTTCATCCGATGCTGCAATTTTTTTATTCAGTACAGCAATCATCGAGTTTAACCAATTCAAATAACAATGAGTGAATGTCGCTTTAGCTTCGCTTTTTGGCTCGAGATGGCTTGCCTTGCCTTCAAGCATCATACCGATGAATTCCCAGGCAGGCTTGTCATCAATATATGTAGAAGGGTGTTTTATAAAGTGAGTATTGATCATGTCATAGATGTTCAATAGGACCTTATCGATTTCCCTGAATAAAATGTTTTGTGTTGATAAGACCACTTGGATGGCATAACAGAGACTTTTTCCCGTGCTTTCCACAAACAGATCGGAGATCAATTCTCTAATGGCCAGTTTTTTCATTTCCGGATCGTAATTTGGGAGGCTTGTATGCCCCCTAAGATTCATTAGATAGATATAGGGGATATGGTATTTGGGGTGTTGTTGCAGGATCCCCTTTTGATAGGCTTTTTCCACGAGGCTCCTGGCATCAGGAATCATCCATTCAGATTCAGGAGCCAGATCTTTATAAGCTTTTACAATAAAATTATGGAGCAGTTCAATGATGCCGATATGTTCGGAAGTATGTTTATCGATCAAAAAATTCAATAATTCTGTGGATCGTTTACGGAGCTTTGCGTCCCTTGACGCTGAGGAGGTGCTTAAAAACATGAGTTGTTGTATGAGCTGATAATGCACGACAAACTCTAATTTGGCTGATTGATAATGCCCTTTGAATAGTGGAAAATAGAACTCTTCCAGTTGATTGACGGCGATCAACTGGAGCACACCCTTCATACACAAGGCTGAGGTTTCTCCTGCTATAGCGATCTCTTTAAAGCGGGTAAAATAAAAATCCAACACATCTTTTGCATTGTTTTTTTCTTTGGGATTGAGTGCTGTTTGAATATACTTAAGGGTTATGGCCCCCCAGATCTGCCCTTTGTATTCTTCCGAAAACAACTTTTCAAAAACCGGAGATGTGAGGATCTGAAGGGCTTCCTCCTCCTTGGACATTTCGTTGTCAGTGAGGCTATTGAAAATCAAAGCTCTTAAGATAGCAGCAACTTGCGTGGAATCATCAGGTAAAGACGTTTTTTGCTTGGAGCAGATCAGGGTAATCTGCACGGCTTTAGAAAAAAGAATGGGAAACTCAGTCTCTATCAGAGAGCCTATCAGTAAAAAAGGATACTCCTTGAATCGGAATGAATTTTGTATTTTATTCAGGATATTTAAAGTGTAACAAAACCACTCTGTTTGTTGATGAGGGTGTAAAATATGACGATTTCTGATGTATGAGGAGATGTGTTGAATCATCTCAGAGGGCAGCACTGTTTCTGTGGATGTTTCCAATAAAGTAAGGATGCGCTTTCCATTATTGAGAAATGAATTGGGTTCTTTGAACGACATGATGAGACGCAATATGTTATAATTGATCTTATCGTCGACCAAAGAAATAATTCCTTCCATAAGAGTTTTATGGACACTCTCTACGAAGGGCAGCAAATGATGGAGCAAGTCGCATTTATCATCGTCCTCAACAGCCGGTGAGGAGAATAATTCTAGAATCAAAGGTGTGGATGTTTCAATGAGTTCCGTACAATGACGTTTAGGATCTTTCGGCAACGTTGCATAGATAGCTAGGCTGCGCCTCCAGCAAAGCGCTGCAGAAGTAGGGGAATAATTTTTAAGGGCAGAGGTAGGTGCTATTGTATTCCATAGGTTCCACACTCGTATCTTTATTTTTTCATCAGAAGATTTTTCTGTTTCGTTAAGCAGATACAGCCAGGTGTTTTCATCTGTAAGAGGATACTGTTCGATTAATTTAACGAAGTGGATGAGTTCGATTTTTTGTGATCCCTCGGCAAAAAACCAAGCGATGTGCCGTGCGAATTCCAACGTCGAAGCATTAATGGAAAGCCGACGATGTCTAGTTTTCGAATCATCGATGAGAAGTCTAAAACAAAATTCAGCCTGATCTTGCAAAAAAACTTTAGGAATTTTCTCCATTTTTTGCAGGATTTCATGGTTGCATGCAGGTTCTTCTTTAGAGAGCTCTTTAAATAGCCCTATGGCATCCGGAAAATGTTTACTATTGAAGAGTGTATTTGCCCATGTAGTCTTTTTGACGAAAAGTTCTCGTTGGAATTGTCTTTGTTCACAGGAAAATTTTTCTTTGCATTGTTTTGTCCACAGAACCCCTTTTTCTAGAAAGCCCAAATGGAAACAGGCATCTGCAAATAAATAGGGTAGCAAAAGCGTGTCTTTGTTTTCTTTGCATTTCTGCATGGCATTGGCATGGCATAAGTTATCATGGATCGATTCCAGATCCTTCATGATATTTTTTACCACGTCTCCTTCCAGGCATTTTTTTAGGAATGAAAAAATGAGGTTTAAGCTGGCTTCATCTTTTGGTATGCTTTCTTGTTGTTCTAGAAGAATAGCAAGGATGCAGCAGAGATCCTGCGGTCTCTTTATAGTTTCGTATAGTCTGATCAAAGAAGGGATATGGAGCTTGAGGGTTTCTCTGATCTGCTTATCTGCTGGCGATCCGGAGAGATCCGGAAGAAGCTTTGCCAAGAGGTTCGCAAACGTGTCTCGCCACTCATTCGCCAAATCTTCATAATCTACCAAAAGCCATTTGCAAGCGATTGAAAACATCAAAAAAGCAGATTCTCGAAAAGCAGTGTTTTCCTTCCATATCTCTACTTTCGGTAGGAACAAAGAAAGGACCTTCTGTATTTGCAGGCCTTGGAATCTCCCTAAATCATGATCGAAAAGCTCTAGCACCTTTAATAACAGTTCTAAATGGCATGGCTCTGCGGCGATATGACATAACTTGTTGGCCAGCGCATAGGCAGCACTTTTTGCTTGAGTAGATTGCACGGAGGTAAGGCCCGGCGGCAGTTGTGTGATTTTGATGAGCATATCAATGCATGCATTAAAATCGTTCTGTTTGAGTAGTTTTTTGAGGATGCGGAAGTAAATGATGATCTGTTGATCATGATTGAGACGGAAGATTGTTTGCAATTCCAAGTCAGACATCAACTGTTTAAGAGAGCCAGCGGTCAATTGTGTATCTTGATAGGTAAAGAAATTGGATTGACATGCTTCTCGGTCTTTCTCATCAAATACTTGCTTCTCGATCCCGGCTTGAAGAAGTGTGTTTGTTTCGGAGAAGTCTCCATGCACTAAGTGCTCCTCTAGAATCCACCTCACACCTTCCTTGGACTTACCTTTTGCTTCTTTTTGAACTAATGCAAGGGCCCAGGAGTATAGCGCTCTGGCATCGCCATAACGCTGAGCGTTATGCTTTCTCTGACGCAGAGTTTGTACAAAACAATCGAACAAGCTTTCTTCAACTTCAGTATTGGGCAATTCGCGTTCGCAAAGTGTTTTGGCTATTTTCAAGGCACGGTCGGATTGTTCGGGCAGAAGTATTTGGATCAGTGTCTTGGCTAGTTTGAATTGACCTGCAAGATTTTGCTTCAGTGGGTTTTCGGCCCATCCTCGGATGGCAATATCGATCCATTGCATGTTTTTTGTAGTGGCAAGAGCTTTTATCCAGGTGTTTCTCATGTTAAGATGGGCGTGTAGAGAAAGGGATCCATCGGAATTCTGCAGGCTTTGATTTTTATCGATCGTATGAATAATATCCCTGATTTCTTTCAAGGTCCCTTTCTGCAGAGAAAGAAATTTCTCCATCCAGCATAGAAGCATCTCTCGATCATGACTGCTCTTTGCAGATGCGAATGCGTCAGGTGTTTTCTCTATAAGGATGATGAGATTCAGGTTGTCAGGAAGCGTTTCATGGATACCTAAGAGGAGATCAAAACCGATGGATTGAAGAAGGGGGAGCTGGGACTCCATAAATCGGACAGCAGCTTCTTTGAGTGTAGGCAAATGCAAATTTAGTGCATGTGCCCAATGCTTGATAGGCGAACAACGTTCCAGTTCCAAGTTAAAGGCCGGCCGGATTTTCTTTGTAAAGGTATCCAGGAGGGTTAAGACTTTCTGTCTGTCTTCCTGGTGCAAACGTATGAGCTCTGTTTCCAAAGTCTGCAGAGTTTGTTGGAGAGAAAAGGGAAGCAGAAGGCTATGCCCTTGAGAAATGAATTGAATAGTCGGTTTATCATCATGTTTTGTTAAATAGTAAGTGGCGGATTCCGATTGAGGTTTCCAAGGAGCATTGAGGGCATGCAGACCTGTGATCTCGATCAATGCTGCCAAGAGGGAAAAATTGATTCTCTCCGTTTTCATTGCATCTGCCATCAATTGGAAAAAACCGGCAGGCTCTATCACGAGTTTTTCATTCTTATCGGTAAGGAAGATCTCTAATAGACTCCATAACTTTTTGATTTCCACATCCTGCATGACATCTAGTAAGGAAAGGCTGATCATGCAAAGGAATGCGGACCGTCCAAGAAGATTTGTCTCATCATGTTTTTTTATCCATTTTTTCAGAAGATGAGCCAAAGTGGCAATTGGGTCGTTAGATCGGTAGCTGGCTTTCAAAGCTGTACTGCGCAGGATAGATTGGATGTTTGACTCCGGACATCTGTACTGCTGGGTGATGAACCAGCAGAAGGAAAACCATCCCTTTTCATTGACATTTTCAGGGTGTAGAACATGCAAAATACGGCCTAATCGGTCTACGATAGCCTGAAGACCTGCACAAAATTCTCCTGTGGGTTCTATGAAAGCTGGTTCGTCACTTAGTAACTGAAAAATCGGCAAGCGGAGATCTTGTACAACGAAAAGGCTTTCACGAGAAAGACGATTAACGAACAGCCATTCGAGCACCATCGCAGAAGTAGGTGCGAAATCCATCATAAAATAGTGTGTGATTCCTCCCTCTTTTCCGTCTTTGTCTTGAAAAAAAATCGTGTCGATATGCGTGAAAATGTGTTTTTTTATTTGCTGACGAAGAGATGCAATGGATAAATTTCCCGCAGGAATTTTTGTTAAAAAATAGTCGATGAGCTTTTCAAAGAGGAGATTTTCATTTCCATCTGCCTTTGAGTAGATCCATGCACGGATATCAATGTCTGGAGGTTTTCGCATTAAAGCTTCAATTTGTTCTGCCGATAAAGTTATGGAGTCATCTTGCCATAGCATTTGAAGAATTTGTTCGAAATAATCCGGTCCGAGAATCCAAGGTACAGCCCCTCCAACAAATTCTAAACGGGTGCAGGAAATGCCGATCGTTTTGCATTCATTGAGAACTAGGTTCTGAAGTTCTTTCAAAGAAGTTGTTATGGTAAATGAAGAGGATGGATTTGTGTTTGAAGGCATCACAAAGTCCATAGGCGTATTTAAAAAATCGAGGACTTTGTTTCTTAGGACAATAGATAATTTGGGAAGAGATATTTTTGTATATCTTTCTTCTAGCCAAAAGGCATGATTCAATATTCCTTTTTTTATAAAAGTTTCTAAAAATGCATCGTAAGGGTTATCTGTAGGAAAAAACAAATCCTTATGTATCGGAAAATGTTCTTCATCCAAACTCAGAGCCGCTTGAGAAGGAATTACATTGCATTGGGCCGGTTCTACTCCGGGATGCGGATGTGGTATGGGCAAGCTGTAAGAGTGTATTAACATAGTTGTACTGAGAATCGTTATGGATTAGAAAATTTTCTCAAATAGTTTGCTAATATGCTCTTCACTCTTAGTATAGGGATCGTATAGATTTTCAAGGGAACAAGCAAAATGGGGCATTCTAGAGCAGAGTTCGGTATTAACGTGCACCCATCTGCAGCAGATATCATGTGCCTTTTTTGTTTGTTCAGGACTTAATTGCGTCCCATGATGGTAAAATTCCAAGAACATATTGATGATAATGCGTGTGAAAGAAATGTACTCCTGTTGTGGATCAATTTCAAGGGTTTTTACAAGTCCATCGAATAGTTTAAGATGTCTTTCGATAAAGTATATGTCTGCTTTTTGCAGTTCTACAGAGACATTGTTTTTCAATTTTCTTATCGTATGGAGTTGACGGAAAAACAAGTTTTGCAGCATGGCTACTGTTTCAGAAAAGGCCAATAAATGCCTGTTTTCCTTTCTAAAAATTTGTTCTATAAAGCTTAACTCATGCTCATATGCAGCATTCGTTACGGTATGAGTCAGGGATGATTGATATAGAAAAGATTTAATCAATAGGCTGCGCAATAACGTACTGTCTTTGAGAATAGGATTCACTGTCATAAAGAGTTTGCTGATTGTGTCTGGTGTAGAGGCAGAAATGAATGCCGATTGTCTGATGCAAATTCGTTTTAGCTTAGCCAGATCACTGGGATCTTGTGATGTGGCGAGGTTTTGTACAGTGTTTTCGAATGCAGATAAACAGAGATTGGCTAAACTTTTGCTGTTGTTTTTACAAAACAGTGTCAGATCTATATGACAACCGATGAGCCCTTCAATCAAGTACTTCCCATCAATTCCCAGGGAATTATCGGAAATTGATTTTCGCAAAATTAACAACTCTATTTGCGATAGTGGTTTAGAGGATTTTTGAGGTCTTTTAGAGATAAAAACTTTGATGAATAAAAGGAATAATTCCTTAAAAGTATCCGGTAGCTCTTGCTTTACAATCAGGTAAAATGACAGAGTTTCAATCGCGGAGTCGTATAAAAGTTGATTAAATGCATGATTGTTTAAGGTTTTTAGGGATTCGCTGATAATCAAATGTAAACAGGAGGTTAGGTCGTTGACTTCCTCTTTTTTCCGGTCTGGAATGGATAATAAACGAGGTTTGACTTGATAGGATATTCGTTCGAGCAATTTTTGAAAAACTTCTTCCTTGCCATGGTCCATAAGCAGGGCAGTGGCAGTCATGAAAACGGTTTGAAAGGTTGGCAGATTGAATGGCCGTTTCTCAAATCCATCTAGAAGACGATCAATAGTCAGCTTGAGTTTTTCTTGTATAGCATCTGTGTTGCGTGATTTTACTGGCATTCGTATAAATTCTTGGCTCTCCTTTTCGAAAAGTTGAAATTCAATCCCTCTCAAATCGCTATCGCACAATAACCATTTTTTTACAGTGGCATTGTCGATCCATTCTCTACAGGTTATCGAATGGTTGAATTCCAAAAGGTGGCAAATCATCTTATTGAACCATCCCTTTTTTCTTTGGAAAAATGCCTTCATCTCTTTGGTCTGAGTCTCTTGTATTTTTTCAATCCGCTGCAGCGCTTTATTGAAAATGTGTATACCTTGCTGAGAAAATTCCCTAGGAGCGTTTTCGAAAAAAATAATCGTTTCTGAAAGGGTGATTAGGTCCTCTATGGAGAATTTATAAGGATCAATGTTGGCAAAGATTTGTATAAAATCGCCTTTATTTTCTTCCAAACAGATTTTTTTATGAAATCCTTGCAGAACGTCCTTTAATAAATAGAAGAATTGGTCGCCATTCTTTTTTGTGCAGCTGTTCATCCAATGAAAACGATAGAGTATGAGAGCATACCGTAAACTATCTTCCCGGTCATCCTTTAACAATAGGCGAATCAGGGGAAAATCAATCCTTAAGCGCAGACTTTCATTATTTTCTAGTGCATAGCCTTCCGAAAGGCCTTTACGGATTTCAATGAGGGAAGGAATGCAGGTCTGCAGCTGTTCTTTTTTTGATTCTTTGATCATCCTTGTCAATTCACGGCACAAGGATTCCAACATTCTGTCTTCTTTTTTCTCTAGATGGAGCAGCCATTTGGCGATCTTCTGAAGATGTGCCGGATTTTTCCATTCATTCCCTTTACTGTCCTTATCCTCTAAAATGCATTCGATTATCTGAAGATAGAATTGGTTATCCGGTATGATATTTTTCTCTATGACAGAGGATGCCAACTCCCATAGTTGATGCTTAACAGTCTTGTCTTTGCATGGAGCAAAAGTTTTCGCAATTTCCAGGACCAGGGCGGTATGCATGTTCTGATATTTGTCGAGGAGGCAAAGCCCTTTTTTGCAGACGCCCCCATTTTTGAGATCTTTGGTGGCAGAAAGGATTTGTTGTTTAACAAATGTGTTAAAAAATTGAGCCGTAGGGGATTCTGCTCCTTGCTGATCGTAAAGCAAAATAAGCGCTG
>Ga0351967_1182_pt1 | contig 10611 bp, 7 predicted proteins | sample TotcelT113001K15_FD_205803 | JGI IMG/M metagenome (GOLD analysis project Ga0351967, IMG submission 205803) | Enriched cells from coal bed in the Powder River Basin, Montana, United States - Total cells T11 rep3 HSBNCT.T11.300.1.K15 ... | reverse complement strand
AACAACTCTTGTCGAATTCACCGTTGACAACCCAAAAGGCAAGCGTTTTTTCCGGGGCGGGAGGAAGGAGGAGGAATGAACGAGGATCTTCAGCCGCCAGAGCTAGCCACGGGCGATCCTTCATATCGACGGGGACTCCTTCTTCACCTCCTGCGAGGGAAACGCTGCTGTTTGAACCGACATCCCCTCGGTCACACGATCGTATCCGCTCAACCCCCATATGTTAGGCCAATATTTTCTTGACATACCGCACACCCATCCACCATACTTGCCCTGCAGCGAAGCAAGTCTTTATCAATGAGGATGCTCGGGAGATGGGGGAGTGACCATGAGCGCTATCAGCAGTGCTTCCTGCAAATAGAACCGGACCGAATCGTATCCGGGATTGATACGCCCTACGGCAAGCCGCGGAGCATCCTGCAAAGGGTTATGATAAAGAGAAAGACCAAATGCGATCTATGCAGATTTTGTGGAAATGCGTTCCGATCCTGCTGATGATGTTGATCCTCGGCGGCTGTGGGAACGGCGGGGATGACGGGGATGGAAACACCACCATTCCGGAGGGGGCAATCTGGACGAGTCAGACCATCCGGTTGAACACACCGCCCGCCGGCTTCAACGCCTTCGTTATCTGGGCGCAGACGGCCACGTTGAAGGGGGGCCAGTCCGGATCGGAAAGGGCGCTGGTTACCATCGACTATTGGCGGGCCGTCGAGGAAACGGACGGCGGCCAAATCGTTCTCTATGAGGAGCATTACGCCTACAACGACCTGAAAACGTTCAGCACGAACGAAGCGGGCCTGTATACGCGATATCCCCGCTGGTTCGATCCAGAAGCGAACGACGAGCACTTCGTGGCCTGGAACATGCGTGCGCAGAACGGCGAGCTGACCATCGACGTCAGTCGAACCCCAGACAACATCGTTCACTGGTGGACGCCGAGGCAGTCGATCCGACCCGGGGCAAGGTGTTTGGTTGAAATCCGCCTCAAGGTCGAGGGAAAATGCTCCGTGCAACTGGGGGCGGACTATTGGCGAAGCCTCACGAGCATAGCGATCCCCAACGGGGATAACAATCGCGAGGCTTGGATCTCCAATTGGATCGGCGATACGAACGGTCAGTACGTGACCGTGACCGCACCTATTCGCTGAGGGCGCTTTTCAGCGGCCACCAGGCACCGCGATACGGCGATATCCTTGAGCTTGAACTTCTGGATCCCGCCGCTGGCGGTCCAATGATCATGTCCTAGCCGCTTCCGGTGATCCGAAAGATCCTTTCTGTTACCAAAACGACTTCGTTCCGTTGGGGGATTCGAGAAAGCCACTGTCGTCGGGAATGCCGTCACCAGAATTGGGGAAGGGTCCTGGTAGAATAAGATATTTGGACGGATTTTTTCGCTCTTTGAAAATCAGGTTGCCTCTTTTTTTCTTTCTCGGTTACGATGCTGTCCAATTCAGGGTCCGCCGTTCTTGCATCGTCGTGAGGGGCGGCGGTTCAAGGGGTTGATTCATCCATGCCCATAAATCCCTCTAGGTGAATAAGCTGTAGCGCAGCATCGCCACCGGGCTACTGGAACAAAATGCCTTTTCTCGTCTGCAGGAGCTCCCTATCCCCAGCTCGTGACGGAACATCAGCAGGGCGGAGCAGGCCGGCGCATGGGGCAGCCCGTAATCATGCCACCGCCATGCGCCGGTTCAGCGTGTCCACAAAGGCCGGAGAGGTTCGACGCCTTACGGCCGAGGCTGAGACTTAGGCCGTGGCCACGCGCCGCGATTTTTTCCTCCACTGACTGATCTGGTGGCGCAGGAGATCGGCCTTCTTGCAGTCCTTGGCGTCCAGCGCCTCTTCCCGCAGTGCCCTCAGTGTTCGGATTTTGGCCTTGAGTTCCGGTTTGGTCAATTTGATCTTGACGCGGGGTTTCTTTTTCTTGACCTGCGCCTCGCCCTTGATCCCCCGGGCCTTCTTGATAAAGGCGATCATCTCCTCTTTCTTCATGTCGGAGATCGCCCGTTCGTGGGGGAGTTCCGCGGCGATCTCCCGCAACTCCTTGACTGTCATCTTTTCCAGGTGTTTTTCGGCGGTTTCTTTCTTGGGGGCTTCCTCAGGCATCGCGATAGACCTCCTTCTCTTTTGAGATTCAGGAATCGAAAGGCAATGCGGCGTTTGACCGGGGTATTTTATACCACACCCTTTCCCCTGTTTCAACGCCGGATCACGGTCCTTCACGGGCCTGATCCACCCCTCACTCCAACCGCCGGATGCGCCCCTCTTCCCGGGCCGTGATCACGCCGCGCCGCCGGATCGTATCGACCAGCAGCTCCCGCAGCGGGAGCCCCGTCTGGAGCTGCAGCTTGTCCTTCAGGACCGTGTATCGGTCGCCGCCGGTCGCCAGAAAATCGGTGACGGCAACCTTGTAGGCGCTCTCGGGCTCCAGCGGTTGACGCTCCGGGCCAACCCGGACATTCGCGATGGTTTGGCCGCGCACCTCGAAGGACAGGCCGGAGACCTGGAGAAAGCCCCCGTCCTTGTCGGCCCGGTTGCCGCTGACGGACCGCCGCAGACACTGTTCGATCTCGGCCCCCGACAACGCCATCACCACAATCTCGTTTGGAAAGGGCACCGTTCTGAAGGCATCCTCGATCGTCACCGGCCCCGCCTCGATACTGGCGCGGATCGCCCCCGCGTTGATCAGGGCGATCTGGGCGCTCGTATACTCACGCATGATATCGGCCACGAAATTGCCGAGCGCGGTCTCCCGGTAGCGGATCTGCTCTCGCTCCCCTTCGAGGAAGACCGCCGAACGCCCGATCACCTCTTTGAACCGGTCCCCCAGCTTTCCCTCATAGGCGGCCACGAGGGAGGCGACCTGCGGATCCGGCACGGTCTTCTCGGTGATCGGGAGATAGGTGTGACCCACCAACCGAGCCTTCCCCGACTGGGGATCGACCAAAAAATCGATGCGACCCAGGTAGCGCCCCTTCTCGAAGGCCTGAAAGATCGGGACGGCGCCTACCTGCCGGTAGGGCGCCAGCAGGATGTGGTCATGGCCGCCGATGACGGCGGCCAGCCCCGGCAGGGCCCTGGCGATCTCCTCGTCGGCCTCAATCCCGCAGTGGGAAAGGAGGATCACCGGCCCCCGCCGACGGGCCTCTTCGTAGGCCAGTCTCACCGGGGGAACGGCGCAGGTAACCCCCAGGGAAGCCACATAACGGGGCAGGGAGGTGGTCATCAATGCCTCGGTGGTGACGCCGATGACGGTGAGGACAAGGCCCTCCGCCAGCGGGATGGCCAGGGAGACTTCGCAGAGGGGACGACCGCTCTCTTTCTCAACGATGGCGGCCCGAGCCCGGAGCTTGCGGAAATTCTCCATCCCGAAATCGAACTCGTGGTTCCCGACGGCCAAGGCATCGACGCCCAGCGCGTTGAGGGCTTCCACGTCAGCCTCGCCCTTGAAGACCGTGGACATGGGGGTGCCCTGGAGGATATCCCCCGCCACCAGAACCACCGTGCGCGCTCCCCTGCGGTCGTTTTCCGCGCGGATCTCGCGGACCAGGGTGGCTATTCGGGCGATGCCGCCCACCACCTGCTTCCGCGACCGGCCCGTGACCTCGAAGGGCTGCAGATGACCGTGGAGGTCATTGAAAAAGAGCACCGTGACGGCTGTCGGCACCGGCGGCGTGGCCGCCGCACCGGGCGACAGGCGACCGACGCAGACCGCCACCCACACCAGCAGCAAAAGTGTCGTGGCAAGTCGAAGGGTGTTCCCGAATATCCGCCGTTGGGCGTCCATCCTCTCTCCTGGCAAAACCATGCCATTCTTCGGCAGCGGGACAAGCGGTCCGCTTTCCCGATTCAGACGACCACCCCCACAATGGCCCCGGCCAGAAGGGTTGCCAGGGTTCCCGAGACGATCGATTTTAAACCCAGGCCCACGATCTCCGTCCGCCGTTCCGGGGCCATGCTGCCCATCCCGCCGATCAGGATGCCCAGGCTTCCGAGGTTGGCAAAGCCGCAGAGGGCGTAGACCATGATGAGCTGGCTGCGGGGGGAGAGCGTCCCGGCGGGGAGGTTCGCCAGGTCCACGTAGGCGATCACCTCGTTGAGAACCGTTTTCGTTCCCATGAGCGCCCCCGCCGCGGGAGCCTCGGCCCAGGGGATCCCGATCAGCCAGACGAGGGGGGCCATGATCCACCCCAGGAGGCGCTGCAGGGTGAGCCCCTGGCCGCCCACAGCGGGGAAAAGCGCCAGGAAGGCGTTCACGATATGCACCAGGGCGAGCAGGACGATCAGCATGGCCACGATATTGATCACCAGTTGGATACCGTCCATCGTCCCTTTCGTGATCGCGTCCATGGCGCCGTTGGCCTCCTGGGACAGCACGATTTGGCCGGCGGTCAACTCCTCTGTTTCCGGGATCATGATCCGCGAGATCATGATAGCGCCGGGGATCGTGATGACCGAGACGATGAGGATGTGGCCCAGAACGTCGGGCAGGACCGTCTTGAGGATGGCGGCGTAGAGGACCATGACGGTACCCGCGACGCCGGCCATGCCGCAGCTCATCGTGGTGAAGAGTTCGCTACGGGTCATCTTCCCCAGGTAGGGGCGGATGAAGAGGGGCGATTCCACCATCCCCAGGAAGATGTTCGCCGCGGCGCTGATCCCCACGGCCCCGCCGATCCGCAGCGTTTTTTGCAGCATCCAGGAGAAGGCCCGGACGAGAAGGGGGAGAATGCGCCAATAGAAGAGGAGGGAGGAGAGAGCGGCGACGACGAGCACCACCGGGATGGCCTGGAAGGCGAAAACGAAGGTCGCGCCGGGTACGCTTTCCGCAAAGGGAAGCGTGCCTCCGCCCAGGTAGCCGAAGACGAAGGTGGTGCCGGCCCGGGTCGCCGATTCGAGCAGCGTGACCGCCCTGTTGAGAAATCCGAAGAGGTTGCGGATGGGGGAGATCTTCAGGAGGACCAGGACGATGACAAACTGCAGGGTCAAACCGATGACGATGTCCCGCCAAGCGACCCGGCGCCGCTTTTCGCTGATGGCCCAGGCCAGGCCCGTCAAGACGATGATCCCGAAGAGGGGTTGCAGCATCAGGCCACTCCGTTTTTCGATTCCGCACTGAAATGACGCCGCTCATTCAATCAGAAAGGATGGGGTTTCGCAACACAAACCTCATGACCAACCTTTCCTTGACTTGAAGGACGATCTTTCTGCATAATCGCCCCACTTAGCAAGGCCCTGTCCATCGACGACGAGGATTCCCAACGACGAGGGACAACCCCTCTCACCGCAGGCAAAGGAGGCTTCGATGAACGAAAACGACACGGTATCCCGTTATCTCCTCCGGCGCCTGCATGAAGCAGGCGTTAATCACCTCTTCGGAGTTCCCGGGGATTATGTGCTGGATTTCCTGGACGAGGTGATTGCCAGCCCCATCCGCTGGGTGGGAAACTGCAACGAGCTGAATGCCGGTTACGCGGCCGACGGCTATGCCCGGCTGAACGGGGTGGGCGCCGCGGTAGTCACCTACGGCGTGGGCGGTCTGAGCATCATCAATGCCGTCGCGGGGGCCTTTGCCGAGCACGTCCCCCTGATCCTCATCAACGGCGCCCCGCCTGCCCGGCGCAGGGAGTCAGGGGCGCTGGTCCATCACCTCGTCTCGAATTACTACCTGCAGCTGGACATCTTCAGGAAACTGACGGCCGATGCGGCCATCCTGATGGATCCCCAGACGGCCCCGGCGGAGATCGACCGTGTGATCCAAACGTGCATCGCCCGGAAACTGCCCGTCTATCTGGAGCTCCCCGCCGACATGGCCAAAGCGCCCTGCCGCGAACCGGGGACGCTCTCCGGCGCTGCGCCCCTCTCCTCCGACCCGGCCGCCCTGGCGGAGTGCGTTGCCGAGGCCGCCGGGCTGTTCAATCGCGGCGCCCACCCCCTGCTCTTGGCCGGGGTGGAATTGCTCCGTTTCGGCCTCGGGGAGGAAACCCTGCGCTTCGTCGAAACGGCGGAGATCCCCTTTGCCACCATGCTGGGAAGCAAGTCCGTCCTGCCGGAACTTCACCCCCAGTTCGTCGGCCTCTACCAGGGAGGCTGGAGCCGGGAGACGGTCCGTCGCCAGGTGGAGGATTCCGACTGCCTCCTGGCCCTCGGGGTATGGATCACCGACCTGGACACGGGCCTGTTCAGCATCAACCTGGACAGTCGCCGGATGATCTCCGCCGGCGGGGGACAGGTACGCATCGGCAGCCACTACTATCCCCAGATCCAATTGGGGGATTTCATCCGGCAACTGGCCGCGGCGGTTCAGCCCCGCTCCTATCTCGCCTCCCATCCGGCGGACCCCTATCGACCCAAAGAGCCCTTCGTCCCCAAAGCGGGTCGGACACTGACAGCGCCGCGCCTGTACGAATGCCTGAACGGGTTTCTCGACGATGGGATGGTGCTGCTGGCGGAACCCGGCGACGCCTTCTGCGCGGCCCCGGAATTCGGTGTCGAGGAGGCGGAGAACTTCATCGTCCAAAGTTACTATTGTTCCATCGGCTACTGCACCCCCGCCGCCCTGGGCGTGGCGCTGGCCCGTCCCCGGAAACGGCCGGTCGTGATGACCGGCGACGGCGCCTTCCAGATGACGGCTCAGGAGGTCTCCACCCTGATCCGGGAACGCTGCCCCGCGATCATCATCGTGATCAACAACGACGGCTATCTGATCGAGCGGGTCCTCCATGAGGACGGTCCCTACAACGACATCCAGATGTGGCGGTATGCCAAGCTGCCCGAGGTGTTTGATCGGGGGAACCATGCCATCGGAATTCTGGTCACCACTGAGGAGGCGTTGGCGCAGGCCCTGAAAACCGCCGCCCAGGAGAAGGACAAGCTCGTGCTCATCGAGGTCTGCCTGCCGAATCGTGACAGTTCAGCGGGTCTGGAGCGGCTCGGCCAGACCTTCCGGCAGGCGCAGCAGAAAAAATAACGGAACAAGTCCCTGATGGCCGTTACCCGGGACCGCACGAAAACCGATGAGCGCCAGCCGGCTCTGACAGGCTCTTTTCGAGGATCCGATGCCCCTTCTGAAATGGACACTCCTGCCTCCCTTGTTGTCTCTGGCGGCGGGACTTTATTTGTCGATCGCGGCGTTATCGCAAGCCTCGAATCGGACGACGAACCGGCTTTTCGGACTGCTCTGCATCTGGTGGGTCATGCTGGCGCCGGCCTTTATCGCCCACTCCCTGCTGGCGGACGAGGGGCAGATCCTCGCCGTGGAACGTTTGGTCCATTCCGTCTATGTCTTTCTTCCGGCCGTCAATCTCCTGTTTTTTCACCATGTGCTTGGGTTGAAACGCCCCTACCTGACCAGGGCCGCTCTGCTGATCAGCCTGCTCCTGGCCATCGCGGTGTACACCCCCTGGTACTTTACGGGCCTGAATCGGTTCAGCTGGGGCTCCATCGCCCGCGGGGGCCCGGCGTTTCATCTCTTTGGGGTGTACTCCGGGCTCACGACCCTTTACTTCATCACCATCTTCCTGCGCTCCATTCGCCGGGAGTCCCAGCCCCGATTGCGGCTCCAACGCATCTACGTGCTGGTCTCCTTCGGGTTGATGGCCCTATTGACCCTTCTCAACGTGCCGGCCATCAATGGCGTTGACCTTTATCCGGCAGGAAACTTCGCCTTCATCCCTCTGGCCATCCTGGCCTTCGGGGTCCGGCGGCACCGGCTGCTGGACTTCGACGCCACGGGCCGCATGGGCGCCTCCTGGCTGATTCCCCCCGCTCTTTTCGCACTGCCCAACTACCTGCTCTTCATCCTGCTGAGGCCCTACTTCGGCCGATTGGACCCCTTGCTGCAGTTTGGAATACTGCTGCTTTGGTTTTTTGCCTGCCTGCTGCTGCTGCGCAAAGCCGGACCGCTGATCGACCGCACTTTCCACCCCACACGCCACTTCCTGAACGAGCGCCGCCTGCGGTTCATGGACCGCATGGCCCTGCTGCATGGCCTCAAGGATCTCCAGAGGGCCATTGCTCAGGAGGTCCGCGAGACGCTGGGATACAGAAACGTGACCCTCGCACTCCAGGCCAGCGATTCCGGACTCCCCGCTGCCGACTCTCCCCTGTCCCTGCCGTCCATCGCGAGCCATCCCCAGCTGACTCGGCCCGGTCGAATCCTGGAACAGGACAGGCCGCAGGAATGGCCCGCAGGCCCGGAAATCGAAAGGGAATTGGAACGATTCTTCCGTGATACCGGCGCTGACGTGGCAGTGCCCTTCGCCAGGGACGGTCATTTGCTGGCCTTGATGGCGCTTGCGGAGCGGGAAAAGGAGGCCTCCCTCTCCGCGGAAGAGGTGCGCTATCTTCAGGCAGTGACGGTCGGCTGCGGCATCGCGCTTTCCAACTCCATGATGTTCCAGAACATTGCGAATCTCAAGGACCGCCTGGAATCCCAGACCCTGGAACTCCAGCGCGAGATTGCCGAACGGGAAGAGGTGCAGAAAGCCCTGCAGCTCAGGGAACGCCAGTACCGGCTGCTTGCTGAAAACATGAAGGACATCGTCTGGACAATGGATGTGGAAACGCTGCATTTCACCTATATCAGCCCGTCGGTCAAAGATATTCTGGGGTATACCCCTGAAGAGCAGATGCAGAAGAGCCTGGGCCAGATGCTGACCCCTGAATCCCTGGACCGAGTCATCTGTACGCTGAACGACGCAATGGAACAAGAGAAAGCCGCTGCTTCGGATCCCAACCGTTCCTCCACCGTGGAGCTCGAGCAGCAATGCAAAGACGGCTCCACCACCTGGACCGAAATCACAGCCTCGTTCCTCCGCGACGAGGCAGGACGACCATGGCAGATCCTGGGTGTCACCCGAGACATCACGGAGCGGAAACGCCGCATGGAGGCGCAACAGGACCAGTGGGCCGCGGAAAGGGCCAACCGCGCCAAGAGCGAATTTTTGGCCAACATGAGCCACGAGCTACGGACACCGCTCAACCACATCATCGGTTTTACGGAAATGGTGACCGATCTTCATTTCGGACCGCTGAATGAGACCCAAACCGAATATCTCACCGACGTTTTGGCGAGCAGTCGTCACCTCCTGGAACTGATCAACGATATCCTCGATCTTTCCAAGGTGGAGGCCGGCAAGATGACCATCGAACCGGAGCAGGTACGGCTGAAACCGTTGCTGGAGAGCAGTCTTGCCATGGTGAAGGAGAAGAGCCTCCGGAAAAGATTGCACATCAGCCTCGACGTGGAAAAGGCGCCCTCCACCCTCTGTGTCGACCCGCGCAAATTTAGGCAGGTGCTCTACAACCTGCTGGACAACGCCGTAAAATTCACGCCCGAAGGCGGTACAATCCACCTCTGCGCCGAACAGACGGCCGGCGGCGCCGATGGAAGAGCCACCAGGAAGTTGGAAATCAGCGTGAATGATTCCGGCATCGGGATAAAGGCAAAAGACCTGGAACGCATCTTCAACAGCTTCGAGCAGGTCGATAGCTCAATGTCCCGACTCTACCAGGGCACCGGTCTCGGCCTGCCTCTCTCGCGACGATTAATCGAGTTGCACGGCGGGCAGATCCGAGCGGAAAGCCGGGGCGAAGAATACGGTAGCCGTTTTGTGATCACCCTGCCCCTGTAACGGCAGTGTCTCTTCCGGGTCATCGGGGGGCTCCGGCAGACCGGATCAATACCCTTACGATCCCTCCGGAGCGGTCTCCGGACTGGCCATCGACAGGGCCGCGTCGTACACCTCCCTCATCCGGCCATCGAGCCATTTCGGCAGGAAAAACCCCGCCACGACGAAGCGGCGCCCCTGCCAGCTGAACCAGACATCCCGGGGCCGTTGGCGCGCGGCGTTCACGATGCCCTCCGCAATGCCCTCGGTCGGTGTGCCGCATCCGGCTTCGAAGGGGCACATGGTCCTGATGGAACCGTCGTAGAGCGCGTGCTTTTCGAACATGGTGTTCACCGTTCCGGGATAAACCCCTGTGACGGCGATTTTTTTCGCCGCCAGTTCGATGCGCAACGTATCGGTCAGCGTGATGAAGGCCGCCTTGCTGGCGCCGTAGATCCCCTGAAAGGGAATCGGCAAGCGCCCCGCACAGGTAAGCGTGTTGAGCAGGTGACCATCCCCCCGCGATTCCCAATGGGGGACAAGCTTCTTGATCGCCACGAGGGGTCCGAAGAAATTCACGTCGAAGACATGATAGACCTTGTCGATGTCCACCTCCGCCAGGGGTGAAAAATAACCGATCCCCGCATTGTTCACCAGGATGTCCACCTGGCCGAAATGGCCGATCGCCTCGTCCACCATGCGCTCGACGCTGAAGATATCGGACATGTCCGTGTAGATCACCAAGGTCCGCTCCGGTCCCCCCAGCTCGGCCGCGACCTTTCGCATCGCCTTTTCGGAACGGGCTGCCAGCACCAGGCGAACGCCGGCGCGGGCGAACGCCTTGGCGGTTGCCAAGCCGATTCCGTCGGAGGCCCCTGTGACGATCGCCACCTTCTCTCGCAGATCAATACCGGCCATGCAGTACCTCCCCTCGCCGCGGCAATCCCGCTTCGTCCTTTCGCGGCTGCTTTTATCAACAAGTACTCGCTATTAAACG
>Ga0351967_1181_pt1 | contig 10651 bp, 9 predicted proteins | sample TotcelT113001K15_FD_205803 | JGI IMG/M metagenome (GOLD analysis project Ga0351967, IMG submission 205803) | Enriched cells from coal bed in the Powder River Basin, Montana, United States - Total cells T11 rep3 HSBNCT.T11.300.1.K15 ... | reverse complement strand
AGAGCTTTTGAAAAAGATCGATTACTATCGCGCTGTTCTTTCGAATGACAGCATGGTTCGCGATATAATCAACGAAGAACTTCAAGATATTCTTAAAGGGCATAAATCTGAGCGTCAAACTAAGATCGTCGCGATGGAAAGCGAGATGAATATGGAAGACTTGATCGCGAACGAACAAGTTATCATCACCATTTCTGAAGACGATTATATCAAAAGGATGCCGGTCGATACCTTTAGAGAGCAGCGCCGGGGCGGAATGGGCATAGCCGGAATGCAGCTGAAAAGGGATGACGATGCGATAAAAGGCCTTTATGTGGCCACAACGCATGATTATCTCCTGATATTTACAAATTTAGGCCGTTGCTACTGGCTTAAAGTCTGGCAGATCCCCGAAGCCAGCCGCAAGTCCAAGGGAAAGCCCCTCATCAACCTCCTTGAAGATTTACGCCCAGAAGAAAAAATTGCCACCGTTTTACGGGTATCCGCTTTTGAAGAAGATACATCGATCCTGATGGCAACCTCTAAAGGCGTTGTAAAAAAGACCGCTATCACGGAATTCAGCAATCCGCGCCGTAAGGGTGTTTGGGCCTTAGATGTTGATGAAGGCGATGAAGTCATTGCTGCAAGGCTTGTGAAAGTCAATCATCAAGTCATGTTATTTACCCATAATGGCATGGCAGTGCGTTTCGATGAAAGCAATGTCCGGAATATGGGGCGCATGGCAAGAGGCGTGAAAGGCGTTTCGCTGCGCGATGAATCAGACTATGTCGTGGGCTGCGAGGTCGTGAATGGTACCGAAACCATCCTGGTCGTTTGTGAAAATGGATTCGGTAAACGCTCCTATGTGGAAAGTTATCGCCAAACCAAACGCGGCGGCCTCGGCGTTAAATCCATAGTCGTCAGTGAACGCAATGGTAATGTTCTCGGAGCTCTTTGCGTCAGCGATGATGATGGTGTGGTCATGATGTCATCCACCGGTCAAACCGTCCGCATCAGCATGCGCGATCTTCGAGTGCTCGGTCGTAATACGCAAGGGGTTAAGCTTGTGAATCTTAAGGAAGGCGATTATTTAATCGGAATTCAAAAGATTTCCGGATCCCCAGTCGAATCTAGCCAAGAAGTTAAAGATGGTCTAGAGGTACTTCCGGTGCTTGAACAAGAGATGATCGATGAAGAAGAAGTGATTGAAGAACCCGAAGATGGGGAAGAAGGCGACAACTCAGAAGAAGATCTTGATGGATTATCAGACGATGTCACAGATTCACAAGATTATGATGGGGTACCTAAGGAATAAAAAAAATGAGCGGGATATTCATAACTATCGAAGGCGGAGAAGGGACAGGAAAAACGACTTTGATAAAAGCCATTGAAAATGAGCTGACCGTGCGCGGGTTTTGTGTTGTGACAACACGGGAGCCCGGGGGGTCTTCGTTAGGAGAGCATATAAGGACATGGCTTCTTAACCGCGACGCATCAGTGGCCATAGGATCCCACGCGGAATTGCTTTTATTTCTTGCAGGGCGGGCCCAGCATATAGAAGAGCTGATCCAGCCTAGTCTTGCCAGGGGTTGCGTAGTGTTGTGCGACCGTTTCAACGATTCGACAATTGTATATCAAGGGATTGCCCGAAATCTTGGACAAGAATATGTTGCGCAGCTTTGTTCTTCGGTATGTCGAGGTATCGACCCGCATTTGACATTTGTTCTGGATCTCGATCCCGGAACGGGGCTTGCACGGTCTCGTGCAGTCAACAAAGAGCATGCTGCTGAAGGGGAATTAGATCGGATTGAAAGTGAAGCCCTTCATTTTCATGAAAAAGTAAGAAAGGGCTTTTTGGACCTAGCACAACAGGCGCCCCATCGTTGTAAAATCATTGATGCCGCCCAATCGAAAGAACGGGTATTTTTAGAGGCGATAAGCGCACTGGAAAAAGTGATTTGAATATGTGGGACCACATAATTGGCAATGAACCAATCAAGAGCTATTTGGCTCGGATGGTGTCAAAAAATGCAGTAGGGAATTCCCTTTTATTTGCCGGCCCCGATGGAATAGGCAAGAGTTTGTTTGCTTCCGAACTGGCAAAGCTGTTGGTAGGCATAGACATGCCTGCATTCCCTTCGAGTGCCAGCCAGATCGAAAGAGGTATTCATCCAGACGTACGTGTCTATAAGCCTGAAGGAAAAATAGGCTTGCATAGCATTGCTACTATGAGGCAGTTTAGCGAAGAGGTCTATATGACCCCTTATCAAAGCAAGTGGAAAGTGTTCATCATCCATGATGCGGACAGGATGCTTCCCTCTAGTGCAAACGCTCTGCTTAAGACATTTGAGGAACCCGCCTGGGATAGCGTGATCATCCTGCTATCTAGCAATCCTGCGACTTTGCTGCCCACCGTAATTTCTCGATGCCGAACGCTTCACTTCCATGTAATTGCAGAAGAAGAGATTAGTTGCTTGCTTGAGAAAAAATGGGGATGCGAGCCCGAGCTTGCCAAAAAATTAGCGTTCTTTTCGCATGGTTCTGTAGGAAAAGCTCTTAGTCTGCTCAGAGAAGGGGAGAATGTCATTCGGCAAACCATGTCAAAGTTTTTATCACAGGGAAAATTTTCCGGTTACCAGGATCTTTCCGCTGCTGCTCATGAACTCAGCAAATCTGTTGAGGAATCCAAGGATGCCATTGATAAGGCCTTCCGATCCGAAAATGCCCGCTATATCGATAATATGAATGCGGCACAAAAAGAAAGCTTAGAAAAAGAAATTGATGGTGCCATTGCTATGCGTCAGCTTAGCATTATGCATGCATTGTTTGATGATATACTAGGCTGGTATCGGGATTTGCATTTGCTTCTCGTAAATGGCAATGTAAACTATTTATATCATCGGGATTCTTTGGACATTCTACGCCAAACCCTTCAGAAAGGAAATATTCCCTCTTTGGAATTTATCCAAAAAAGTATTGCCGAGGCAAAGCTTTCGCTTGAACGCTCTACAACATTGTCCATCTGTATTGAAAATCTATTTTTAAAGCTAGTTCTCTGTTAGGCATAAAATTGTGTGTTGACGCCGGACAAATCTATTGTTATAAGTTAAATTAATCAAGATAATGCCGTTCTTTTTATAAAAAATTGATATCCACTGACATACAAAAGCCTATCCGTATTGCATAGCCCAAAGATTTTGCGGACAGGGATGGGAAGGTAGCAAGGCCGTCCCGGCCTTGAATATAGTAAAGCCAGATCGGGACGATCTGGTTACCTTTTTTGCCATGATTTTTTAAGGACGTACAATGGAGTCTCATATATACCTCACGAGGTATAAAATTATGGGTCTCCTTGGAAAGAAAACTTGGCTTCGAAAAGAACGTTTTATCCGCGTTTTATATACTATCTTGATAGTGAAATAAGGATTTGTATGGTCGATGACTCTTCCATTTTCCAACGTCTTGAATCTAACATACGTTATTATTGTCGAGCGTTTCCTGCGTTGTTTCATCGTGGAAAAAATGCCATTTTATATGACAGCGAGGGCCGGCGTTGGATAGATTTTTTTGCTGCTAGCGGGATCCTTAATTATGGTCACAATCCCTATATTGTTAAAAATTCATTTGAAGAATTCATTCAAGAGGATTATTTGATGCAGGGATTGGATATGAATACCCCTGCAAAGAGAGATTTCCTAAAGTTTTTTGAAGAAATAATTCTACATCCTCGTAAGCTTGACTACAAAATCCAATTTTGCGGCGCTTCGTCCAGCGATGCCGTAGAGGCTGCCTTAAAGCTGGCTAGGCAGGCCACCGGAAGGCCAATCATTGGTTCCTTCACAGGTGGGTGGCATGGGATTTCGCTTGGCTCATTAGCCATTACTGGCGATAAGTATAACCGGTTGACTGCGGGTACTCCTTTGAATTATGGCGTATTTTACCCATATCCAGACGGTCCGGATCCAATCCCGAATTCCATGGATTATATCCAATCTCTCATCGAAGATCCAAATTCCGGCTATGATAAGCCGGCTGCGTTTATCGTGGAAATGATCCAAGTGGATGGTGGAGTTTATATGGCATCCCTCCAATGGTTAAGAGATTTGCAGGATTTATGCAAAAAGCACCAGATACTTTTAATCATTGATGACATACAGGTGGGTTCTGGTCGCATGGGGACATTTTTTTCTTTTGAGGAAGCCGGTATCAGCCCGGATATTGTGCTTCTTTCTAATGCCATGAGTGGTACTGGTATCTCTATTTCTTTGATGTGCATGCAAAGAAAGTTGGATATTTGGCAACCTGGACTTTATAACGGGATATTTTCCGGGAACCAAATGGCTTTGTTAAGCGCTGGAATCGTTCTAGACCATTATTGGAGAACTGATGAATTCCAACTGTCTATTAATAACAAAGGAGCCCTTTTTAGCGCCTATGTAAAAAGTAATCTTTTATCTCAGTATCCAAAAATTGCCCTGCGAGGCAAAGGAATGGTCTGGGGGATAGACCTGTCTTATCTTGGCAAGCCTTCAGTTGTTAAACAGATCGCCAAATTGTGTTTTGAAAATGGTTTACTGGTTGATAGATGCGGGCGTTATGATTTAGTGATCAAGATTACTCCTCCGTTGACTATAGAAGAGGACCTTCTTCTTGAAGGATGCGACATTCTATGTAGTGCTATTACGCAAGTCATTTCTTCAACACATACTTGATATCTACCAGGAGATGTTTTGAGACCTTATAATTTGTTTGCATTTCATGGGTTCATGGGCAAGCAAGAAGAATGGAAACTTGCCGGCTTGCCTATTCATCAAAGATCTTCGCTCTATCCTTATGGCTTTAACGAATTGTGCAGCATAACACCTGCTCATGGGTTGACTTTCTGGGGCGATCATTTTATAGATACAAATCTAACTTCAGCTTCACCCGACTGTTCGATACTTCTCGGTTATTCATTAGGTGGACGCCTAGGCATGCATTCTTTGCTTCAGCAACCGCTTTTGTGGAAGGCAGCGATCATCGTTTCTGCCCATCCAGGTCTTAGTGATCCTGAAGAAAAAAAGTCGAGAATGAATTCTGATGAGGTTTGGGCTGAAAGGTTTGAACTCGATGACTGGGAGGTTGTAATGAGGGACTGGAATGCCCAAGTAGTATTTAACTCCTCTCCACACACATTCACACGTAATCCCGAGGCGTATTCGCGGGTTGAATTAGCTGCTGCGCTAAGGCACTGGTCATTGGGAAAGCAAGAAGATCTCACAAGAAAACTGGAAGGTTCTTCGGTCCCTATTCTTTGGATTACGGGTGAAAATGATATCCGCTATGTGAATATCTCAAAAAAATTGCATTTTGACCACCCTAAATCCTGTAAATGGATTGCTCCAAATTCTGCTCATCGAGTACCTTGGGAACAGCCAAAAGCCTTTAGTGAGAAGGTCGGGATTTTCCTGGATTCTCTTTAAAATAGCGCTTTTTAATTCTTTTAACTAGGTCTTTGTCATGGTGTATCCTCAATCGACCCAATTTCAACAAAACCTTTCAAGTGCTTTGCTAGCAGCCCGGCCAAAGACATTAACGGCATCTCTGGTCCCTATCGTTGTGGCAAGTTTTTTTGCCCAGACTTTGGGTTTTTCGGTCAAATGGGATTTATCGCTCTATGCCCTTCTCGCTTCCCTGGCCATACAAATTGGAACGAATTTTATTAATGATGCTCTTGATTTTAAAAAAGGAGCGGATACAAAAGAGCGTTTAGGACCCACTCGGGTAACTCAAGCCGGTCTTTTGTCCATGAATCAAGTGTTGTTTGCCGGATTTGGATTTTTTGCATTGGCGGGAATGTTTACTCTACCTCTATTGTGGGTAGGGGGGGTGCCTTTACTAGTTATATTAGTTGCTTCGGTGCTTTGCGGATATCTCTATACCGGAGGCCCTTGGCCATTAGCCTATGTGGGTTTAGGAGATCTATTTGTTCTTATTTTTTTTGGATTTGTCAGTACGCTCACTGTTTTTTATCTGCAAACCGGAAGTTTTAATTGGTTGACTGGCGTTGCAAGCTTGCAAATAGGCCTATTATGCACTGTGCTAATTGCCATTAATAATTTACGTGATTACAAGCAGGATGCGAAAGCTCATAAATTGACATTAGCCGTTCGCATGGGCCCCACCTTTTCACGTTGGGAGATCACTATTCTCTGTTTGGCTCCGTTTGTATTGAATTTGATTTGGTTAAAACAGGGCTATATGATGGCAGCTTGCTTACCCTGGACAATCTTGCCTCTAGCAATCAAACTTGTTCGCTATATTTGGCTGGAAGAACCAGGTGAAAAATATAATGAATTTCTTGCACAGGCGGCACGTATCCATCTTTTATTTGGACTTTCACTTTCATTAGGCTTCATCTGCTGATAAAAAGTTATGATGGCGTCGTTCGTAAATCCAAGACTGCCGTCCCTGCAATTCTTCCTTCCCTAACGTCTTTTAATGCTTCATTTGCTTTTTCCAGCGGGTAAGAAGTAATCGTCGTTTCGATAACAGTTTTTTTGGCCATGTCCATAAATTCTAATCCATCCAGACGGGTAAGATTAGCTATTGATGCTAAGGAACGTTCGCCCCATAACAAGTGATAAGGAAAAGCGGGGATATCGCTCATGTGAATACCTGCACAAATGACACTCCCTCCTTTGTCAATGGCCTTTAGTGCTGCGGGAATCAATTCGCCCGCCGGAGCGAAAATGATCGCAGCATCCAATGGAATCGGAGGCAGTTGAGTGGAATCCCCAATCCATACAGCCCCTAATTTAACGGCCAAATCTTGCGGCTTTTTCTGGCCTGGACGGCTGAAAACATATATGTTTTTCCCTTCCTGGCGCGCAATTTGGATGAGGATATGTGCGGAAGATCCAAAGCCGTAAAAACCGATATTTTTTGTTTGTTTGATCTTTCTGTAAGAACGGAAACCAATTAAGCCCGCACACAAAAGGGGGGCTGCCTGCAGATCATCAAATTTATCGGGTATTGGAAATACATAATCGGGATTGGCAAGACAGAATTCAGCAAAGCCTCCATCCACTGTGTATCCAGTATATAGAGCATCCGCACAAAGATTTTCTTTGCCCTCTAAACAAAATTTGCATTGTGAACAAGTAGAGGCTAACCAAGGAATCCCTACTCGATCGCCAAGGGTAAAGTCGTTAACATTCTGCCCTTTTGCCATGATGGTTCCTACAATTTCATGCCCGAGGATCAAAGGCAGTTTTGGATTTGGCAATTCCCCGTCGATTATATGCAGATCTGTGCGGCATATGCCGCATGCATGAACTTGAATTAGCAATTGATCAGGCCCGGGAACAGGAGTTGGAACTTCCATCATTTGCAATGGAGTTCCAACTTTTTTAAACATCATCGCTTTCATTTAACACGTCACTGAATTTATTTTCTCGCTTTCGCTGGGACTTGAGTACGGCTGAACCAATACGCCAGTAATAGTGTGCTTCCCATGATCAAATATGTCGAAGGTTCAGGTACAGCTACACCTATACTAGCTATCGAAGCTTGGAGTATAGCGGAGTTGGTTTTGTTTTCCTGGGTCAAAAATTGTGTAAAGGTACTTCCCCCTATCATAAATCCACTGACATTTATTGTATAGTTCACTCCATTGACAAAAAATGAATCAGAGAGCGGTGTATTGTTGGTTAGGGCAACTATATCATCACAAACGGATACAGATCCTGGAGGACATTGTCCCGCAACATTTGGTGTTTCATTATGGAGGAAATCGTAAACAAAGGTAAGTCCTTGCTGTTGAACTCCATTGATTGTTAAATCAACTTTGGTTGTCAGTCTTGCGCCTGTAATCGCAGAACCTACGGGAATAGGTTCATTAAAATGGGTAAATGTTCCTAAATTGAAAGGGGTATTGATATCCACCGGAAAAATGGGAGGGGCATTACCTTGGAAATTATATCCACTTCTCTCATCACCTGCACTTCCCCAAAATATTGAATTCGTTCCGGCACCACTTACATTTTGACCCCCAATGATACTACCCCATGTGCCAGTTACGCTGTCTATTGTTATTATGTCCGCGGCAGCCAAATAATTTCCCGAGCAGGTCATAGTGAAAAGTGCTGCTGTTGTAATTATAATTTTATTTATTGTTTTCATATTGACCTCTACTATTATGAAATTTGTTTCGTGTAATACTAGTATTTATTATCTCTCTTTAAATTTTATTCTATAACTTTGAGTTTTATTTATAAACATAAATATGCAGGTTTCATGCCACAACCGAGAATTGTAAATCTTTTGTTCAAAACGGCACACACAGAGGATGACAAAAAAGTCGATACATCTTATAGTTCATCGAAATAGGCAATGTTTTCTCTATGTTTGTGCAAAATCTGCAAGAATTTTTATCCTATATAGCTTCTGAAAAAGGCTTATCTATTCATACTATTGCTGCCTATGAACGAGATCTTTGCGGGTTTATCTCTCATCTGGAACAACAACAAATTCCTTCCTTTGCCTCAGCGAAGGAAGAAGACGTCGTCAGCTATCTAGCGTCTAAAAGACAGCAAGAGTATGCAAGCTCCAGTGTTTGCAGAGCGCTCATTGCTATTAAAGTGTTATACAAATTTTTAAAGAGGGAGCGTTTGATTCCCTTAAATGTCACGATGCATCTGGAAACTCCCAAGGTGTGGCAGTTGATTCCGGACATCCTACATCCGGAAGAAATAGACTTATTATTCCAACAACCCGATATTTCGACGCCAACAGGGGGGCGGGATAAAGCCATTCTGGAAGTTTTATATGGTAGTGGTTTGCGTGTTTCGGAAGTATGCACGCTCGGCATCTATGATGTCGATGATGAATTTGTACGAGTCAAGGGAAAAGGGGGCAAGGAACGTCTGGTCCCTATGGGCGAGCGCGCCTTGGCTAGCGTTGATTTTTATTTAATGCACTACAGGGGAGTAGCGGATAAAGGAAACGAAGAACCTCTATTCATTGGCAATAGAGGGCGCCGTATTGATCGCATCATGATATGGCGCATGATCAAAGAAATGGCAAAACAAGCTGGGATCACTAAGAATATTTCACCACATACATTGCGCCATTCCTTTGCCACACATCTTCTTGACAATGGCGCTGATTTGCGCGTCATCCAAGAAATGCTGGGGCATCAAAATATCAGCAGTACCGACAGATATACACATATTTGCCAAAAGAGATTGAAAGAATCATTTATGAAATTTCATCATCGGAATTGAGAACGAGATTTAATGGGCTTCTTTTGGCTTCCACCCTGCCCATTCAGACAGTTGGATCGATGTTTTACTCCCTATATAAGCAGAATACACAAACGCTAACCCCGGCCAAGTTATCGGGGCAAAAAAACAGACGAGTCCGATTCCTACTCCAACTACCGGTTTAAGCGCGGGATGCAATTTGTTCCAGATTTTTTGTATATCACGAATGCGGTTTTGGATGCTTTGATCGAAAATGAAGCCAACGGCGAATCCAATAACGACAACATTCGGAAAGACCATGTAGAAAATGCCGGTGAGGAAAATTTTGCCGGCTACTTTGGTAACTGTCCATGCGACCATTTTAAAATGCGCCCATCCACTGATTTGCGGAGGGTTTTGATCAATCTGAACTTCTGTTGAATTTACACCTGGCAGCGGCCCCATTTTAATTCCTTACGTGTCCATTATGGATGATTATTGTTTTATTGTACGTCTTCAAGGTAGCAAGGCCGTCCCGGCCTTGAATAGTTTGACAGCCAGAACGGGACGGTTAGTCCCTAAGGTAGCAAGGTCGTCCCGGCCTTGAATGGTTTAACAGCCAGATCGGGACGGTTGGGTAACCTTTTTTGCCATGACTTTTTGAGGACGTACGTTTTATTGTACGTCCTCAAGGTAGCAAGGCCGTCCCGGCCTTGAATAGTTTAACAGCCAGATCGGGGCTGTTAGGTAAACCTTTTGCCATGACTTTTTGAGGACGTACGTTTTATTGTACGTCCTCAAGGTAGCAAGGCCGTCACGGCCTTGAATAGTTTAACAGCCAGAACGGGACGGTTAGGTAACCTTTTTGCCATGACTTTTTGAGGACGTACGTTTTATTGTACGTCCTCAAGGTAGCAAGGCCGTCCCGGCCTTGAATAGTTTAACAGCCAGAACGGGACGGTTAGGTAACCTTTTTGCCATGACTTTTTGAGGACGTACGTTTTATTGTACGTCCTCAAGGTAGCAAGGCCGTCCCGGCCTTGTATAGTTTAACAGCCAGATCAGGGCTGTTAGGTAAACCTTTTGCCATGACTTTCGAGGACGTACGTTTTATTGTACGGATCGGATGATCGAATGTGGTGTATGTATGTTAAGCGCAATCAGACTGTTATTATATATACTGAGCACCACAAACTATACCCAATACCGAAAAGTATTTTATTCGGTATTTGTTTTTTTTGGCTATAAATTGTTAGCGATTTGTTATCTTTTTTAACATAAAATTCAATACATGTGCTGTGTCTGTCTTCTCTGGCTTGTCCACTTTAGTCGTCTTCTTTTGGGCTGTGTTCATTTAAGGTAGCAAGGCCGTCCCGGCCAATGCAGTCAACTTAAAAAAATGCTTATCTATTCTGACAAGCTTTGTGAATTGTTAAAATCGAAAGAAA
>Ga0351967_1083_pt1 | contig 10767 bp, 8 predicted proteins | sample TotcelT113001K15_FD_205803 | JGI IMG/M metagenome (GOLD analysis project Ga0351967, IMG submission 205803) | Enriched cells from coal bed in the Powder River Basin, Montana, United States - Total cells T11 rep3 HSBNCT.T11.300.1.K15 ... | reverse complement strand
TACCAAAAGTTCCAGGGAGTCGATCCCCGGTTCGCGCCGATGAAGATTTTTCCCGCCGTCCACTACTCGATGGGCGGCTTGTGGGCGGACTACGAACGTACTCACGAAGGCGGATTGCAGCCCGCCTCGCCCAAGAACCAAGTCACCAGCATTCCCCGTTTGTACGCGATCGGCGAATGCGACTACCAGTACCACGGCGCAAATCGTCTGGGCGCGAATTCCCTGCTCAGCTGCATTTTCTCCGGCTTGTTCGCCGCCCCGGGGATTCATGCCCTGCTGGAGGAAAAGGGGCCGGCGGCCGCGGAATTGCCGGCGGCGTTGTTCGAGGGTGCCCAGCGAAAACACCGCCAAACCCATGACGAATTGCTTCGCCGCAGCGGTGGTGGAGAGAATCCGTACCGGCTGCACGAGGCCTTGGGCGAAGTGATGACCAAAGCGGCCACCGTGGTTCGCCGCAACGACCAACTGCGTGAATCGCTGGCGGCCGTCAGCGAGTTGCACGAACGAGCGCAGCGCTGCAGTCTGTCGGATACCGGCAATTGGACCAACCAAAACGTGGTCTTCACCCGAGCCTTGTTGGATATGTTTCCCGTGGCCAAGTCGATTTTGCGGGGGGCGTTGCAGCGGGACGAATGCCGAGGGGCGCACTACAAGCCGGAGTTCCAGATGGGCCACTTGACCGCGCACGAACCGGCCGAACGCCGCCGCCAGGCCGAACAATGGTGCGATGCTTTCGAGGCTAATAACCGGAAATGGCTCAAGTCGACCATCGCGACTTGGAATTCCAACCGCCAACAGCCGGATTTGAGCTATGAAGAAGTGGACACGTCGCTCATCCCGCCCCGGCCGCGACTGTACGGTTTGGCCGGCGCAGAAGAAATCGAACAAGTATGGAAGGAACGCACGGCCGTATCCCAAGCGCAGTAGAAACGTGGAGATGAAGAACCCTATGGACGCCACCCCGAAGCTCGCCAGTAGCCAACCCTCGGCCGTCACCGTTCGTATTCTGCGGCAGGATGGCCCGGGTCAGCGCAGCTACTGGGAAACCCACCGCGTGCCTTACGAACGCGAGATGAACGTGGTTAGCCTGCTGCAGAAAATCGCAGCCCAGGCCAAGACCGCCGAGGGGCGGGAGATCGCTCCCGTCGCGTGGGAGTGCAATTGCCTGGAGGAAGTCTGCGGATCGTGTACGATGCTGATCAACGGCCGAGTCCGTCAAGCCTGTTCGGCGCTGGTGGATCGCCTGCTCGAGGACCAGCCGGATGGCATCGAGTTGGCGCCGATGACCAAGTTCCCCGTGGTCCGCGACCTGATGGTGAACCGGGATCGGATGTTCCGCACCCTGCAAAAGATCCGCGCCTGGCTGCCCGTCGACGGCTACTACGACATGGGCCGCGGACCGCTGGTGTCTCGCGAAGAGCAGGAGACGGGATACCCCTTGTCGACCTGCATGACCTGTGGTTGCTGTGTCGATGCCTGCCCGCAGTACAACAAGATCGACGTGCCCAGGCGGGCGGGCGAGTCGGAACAGGATTACCTCGCGCGGCGGGACGCCGAGTTCGATCGGAATTTCATCGGGGCGTTCGCGATCAGCCAGGTGGTACTGTTCAATACGCATCCGACTGGGCGGCACACCGGCATGGAGCGGATGGAATCCCTGATCGCGGAAGGCGGCATTCAGAACTGCGGCAACGCCCAGAACTGTGTGGCCGTCTGCCCCAAGGAGATTCCGTTGACCACGTCGATCGGCCAAGCTGGCCGAGCGGCGACGATCCACTCGCTGAAACGCTGGTTCGATCGCTAGGCTCTGTTGCAAGGATGAATCTGCCGTGAACAAGGCGTCTGCCAAGTCGATTTTTCGCGAATCGGCCATCCGTAGCGGGCTGGTCACGGCCGAGCAATTCGACCAGGCCCGGGCAGCGATCCACGGGGAGCCGGAGCGACTGCCGACGCCGGTCGAGGAGGTGGGCGACGAGGAGTTGGCGGCCAAGCTGATCAAGCTGGGACTGCTGACCCGTTATCAAGCCGACCAATTGAAGGCCGGGCGGACGAAACTGAACCTGGGCCCGTACACGATCACCGACTGGATTGGCCAGGGCGGCATGGGCCAGGTCTTCAAGGCCGTCCACAAGATGATGGGCCGACAGTGCGCTGTCAAAGTCCTGCCTCGCGAGAAATCGACGCCGGAAGCCATCGAGAGCTTTACCCGCGAGATCCGCACCCAGGCTCTCTTGGATCACCCCAACCTGGTCCGCGCCTACGACGCGGGCCACGACGGCAACGTCCATTACCTGGTTACCGAGTATGTGCCCGGTACCGACTTGCGGCAACTGGTGCGGCGCGAAGGTCCGTTGAGTATGCAGCAGGCCGCCAACGTGATCGTGCAAGCGGCCCTGGGGCTGGAATACGCCCACCAGCGCGGCCTGATCCATCGGGACGTCAAGCCGGGCAATATCCTGGTCACGCCCGATGGAGTCGCCAAGGTGTCCGACCTGGGCCTGTCCGGCTTTATCCACGACGCGGAGACCGACCCCCGGGCGGGCAAGATCGTCGGGACCGCCGATTATCTCTCGCCGGAACAGATCAAGAGTCCGGCCGCGATCACCTCGGTCAGCGACGTGTACTCGCTGGGCTGCACCATGTACTACGCGATCAGCGGCAAAGTGCCCTTTCCGGGAGGCACGACCCGCGACAAGGCGCGCCGACATTGCGAAGAAACGCCTTGGCATCCGCGGCGTTTCAACGTCGAAGTCAGCGAAGAGTTCGTCGAGATCATGGCGGACATGATGGAAAAGGATCCCCAGAAACGCATCCAGACGGCCGCCGAGGTGGCGGCGCGGCTGGAACCGTGGGCCCGAGAGGCGGCGCCGTTGCCGTCGCAACAGCTGACCAAGTCCCCTTGGATGCCGCCGCCCCTGCCGACCGACGCCGACGATGACACCCTGCAGGACACCGACGCTAGCAGTGACGTGTACGACAACGGCGACAGTCGCCAAGGCAGCGGGAGCCAGATTTCGCAACCGACGTATCCCGTGACCGCAGGCGGACAGGATACCCGCCGCATCCGCCGCGTGGCGCCGCCGCCGCTGCCCCTGCAGCGAGCCCCCGCGCCGTCCGCCACCGCCGGCGTGCTGATCGCCCTGGCCATCGCCATCCCCATCTCGATGCTCGTCGGCTCGCTGCTGACGTTCCTGCTGTTGGCCACGCTGGGTTGACGGCGGGCTGGGGAATAAGGACCTGTTAGAATCAGCAAGCTGTCCAGATGTGCGGGCCGCCGTGTAAAGGCGGACGCCACCGCTTCCGGCTATGCGGGGAACGATCCGCCCGGCGGCTTGTGGCCGTCCAGCATGCGGCCGTGCAGGACCGAGTAATAGCGAAAGCGGGCGGGCATGTGCGAGCCGACGCCGCCCAGGAGGATGACGGCGGCCAGGATCGCGACGCGATAGGCCCACAGCCACGGGATCAAGCACAACAAGGCCAGTTTTGCCAGCACGAACAGGCCGCGGCCTTGATAGAGCCAATGGACGCGGGGATACGCCTCGACCACCGCCAGCAAGCCGCCGGTCAGGATCGTCCAGGCGAGCCAGATTTTGAGCGATTCCGGCGGGACATCGAACACATGTCCGCCGCACAGTACGCCGGTCACGCCGATGTGGGCCGTGCGCAGCGCGATGTTTACCGCCCGGCCATAACGGGGGCGGCTGGGGGGCAGGGCTGGTGCGGTCGTGGAACTGGATTGTTCGTTCGCCATCAAGGTCCCGTTTCTGCTGTGAAACCGCCACGGATTCTATCCGCACAGGCCTCCGACGCCAATGTGGTAGGCCGGGCTTCGTAAGCTGGGCTTCGTGCGCTGGGCTTCGGCGGTTTGCCTGCCATGAAGGTTTGTTTCCCCCCGCCTGCGGGCGAAAGCACTTTGGTGCTCCCGGGGCGAGGGGATGCGGCGGCAGGATTCAGTGACTGAGCCGGCTGCGATAGCGGGCGCTGACGCGTTCCAACAGGACGCGGTCTTCCGGCGAGAGCGACTCGCGGCCGTGCCGGTGCAGACGCTGCAAGATCTCGTCCAGGCGGCGCTCCTCTTCGGCTTCCTGCTGTCGCTGATGCGACAGCTGAAGTTCTCGGCGACGTTCCAGCCACCGTTGCAACGGGCGGGACGGCTCGTTGCAGCGTTCGACGGCGTCTTCCAGCGAATCCAGATCGGAGGGCAAGCCGGGTTCGGAGAACGGCGACTCCCGCTCGGCCTCTTCGGCGGCGCTCCGCCGATCCTCGTGCTGGGCGCTGAAATACAGAAAGATGCACAGCAGGATCAAGGCAAACCGTACTGGCACCAAGCCGTGCGAATCATCAAACGTCTGAAAAAAGGCGATCAGTACCAATCCCAACACGGCGGCCTTTGCCAGACTCGCCACCATCCACGAGGCACCGCGACGCCCCAACTCGGGCCATTTCACCAACATCGCGGCCCGCAAAGCGGCCCCGCCGTCAAAAGGAAAGACGGGCAACAGGTTTACCAGCAGCAACGTCCAATTCACCCAAAACGTCAATTTTACCAGCACCACCGCGGTCGTGCCGACGGTCAATTGTTCAGGGGCCAGTGGGTGCAATAGCCCCGCAAGGTTCCCCGAAGCGCTCACTAGCAGCGGCGCCGTCAGCAGGCATGCGGCCACCTGCGCTGCCGGCCCCGCCAAATGGACCAACAGTTCCGCGCGAGGATCGCGGATTCCTTGGACCGTGGTCAAGCCACCCCAAGGAACCAAAACCAACGGGTCCAGGCGGCCGCCCAATCGCTGGGCCGCCCATAAATGCCCGAATTCGTGCAACCACACGCTGGTCGCCAGGATCAGCAGCGCGTAGACAGCCAGCCGATCCACCTCTGGCGAACCGCTGGCGTGAGCCTCCCACCAGCTGAGATAACACGTCAAAGCCGCGAAAAGGAAGAAGAACATGTGCACCCGCACATGAACACCGCCCCAGCGGCCAAAACCGACGCTCCAACTAGCGTGATCGTGCATGGTGATAATTACGATCGAACGCGGGACAAAGTTTGCTTGCACGGCGTGAATCCGCCCCGCACTAAATTAGCATCTTTCGAGCGATTGCACAACGATTCTGACGGGGAGCCGGTTGCCCATCCCCAGCCGCTATCTTTCCGATCTCTCCGCCGATCGTTAAACTTGACTCAGTTGAACGCTGTTTCGTGACCGAAGACCGAACGGAAAAGAGGTAGAAGGCATGTTACACAGGCAACGCCAACGCTGGGCATTCGTCGTTTTCTGGGGCTTTCTGGCCGCAACGTCCCTGCATGGGACAGCGGTTTTCGCTCAGGCAAGTAAAGCGGCCAAGCCGGCGAATTCGCCGCCGGAAGCGGTGAATGTCTACTCGGACGCGGCCAACTTTCAGAACAACGGAGCCTTCGATTTGGCCGCCGAGGAGTGGGAAAAATTTCTCAAAAATTACCCGCAAGATCCTCTGGCCGCCAAGGCCCAGCACTACGCGGGCGTCTGCTATCTGCAACTGAAACAGCTCGACAAAGCGGCCGCCGCCTTCGACGCCGTGGTCAAGAAATTCCCCGATTTCGACTTGCTTCAAGACGCCTATTTGAATCTGGGGTGGTGCCAGTATTCGCTGGGCGGCCAACAGACCGAAGGGGCGTACGCCAAGGCGGCCGCGACGTTCGCCGAACTGGTCAAGAAGTTTCCCGATGGCAAGCACACCGAACAAGCGTTGTTCTATGCGGGCGAGGCGGAATACAACCTGGGCAAAAAGAAGGAAGCGATCGCCGCTTACGACCAACTGGTCAAGAAGTACCCGCAAGGCTCGTTACGATCCGACGCCCTGTACGCCCTGGGGGTAACCCACGAAGAGTCGGGCCAGCACGAGGCGGCGGGCCAGGCGTATGATCTGTTCCTGCAGGAATTCCCCACCCACGCATTGGCGAACGAAGTGCGGATGCGCAAGGCCGAAGCCGTCCTGCTGGCCGGCGATTTCGCCGCCGCCGGAAAGATGTTCGGCGAGGTTGCCAAGCTGGAGGGATTCGCGGCGGCCGATCACGCCCTGTACCGCCAAGCCTTCTGCCTGTCGAAATTGGATCAATTCGCCGAAGCCGCCAAACTGTACGCCCGCATTCCCACAGAATTCCCCCAATCCGCCTATGTCGCCGACGCAGCCATGTCGGCCGGACGCTGTTACTATCGGGTCGAGCAGCTTTCCGATGCCGCCCCGTGGTTCCAAAAGGTGATCGAGGGTTCGGCGACCAGTCGAGTCGAGGCGGCCCATTGGCTGTGCCGCATTTACCTGCGCGACCAGAAGCCCCAGCAGGCGATCGACTTGGCCAAGCAGGTCCTGCCCGCTGCCGGGGATGACCCGTTCGCGATCCACCTGGAGATGGACTATGCCGATGCCCTGTACGAGTCCGACACTTCGCGGCCAGAAGCCGTGACGTTGTATCTGAAGATCGCCACCAGCCATCCGCAACATGAATTGGCGGCTCAAGCGTTGTACAACGCTGCTTTCGGGGCGTTGGAATTGGGCCGGTACGACGAGGGATTGAAACACGCAGCGGCTTTCCTCAAAGCGTATCCCGAACAGCGACTGGCGCCGGACGTGCAATACGTGGCGGCCGAATGCCACCTCCAACTCAACGAGCATCCCGAAGCCGAGAAGCTGTACGCTCAACTGGTCCAGTCCTCTGCGGACCATCCGGACCGGGAGACGTGGCAAGTGCGTCTGGGGCTGGCCATCTATCTTCAGAAGAAATACGCCGACGCCGTGGCGGCGTTGGAGCCCCTCGTGGGGCAATTGAAGATCGCCGATAACCAAGCGCAAGCCCAATTCGTGTTGGGCGTGAGCCGTTTTTACCTCGACCAATTCGACGGCGCCGTCCAGGCATTACAGGCGTCCGCCAAGGCGAATCCCGCGTGGAAGCAGGCGGACGAGACGCTGTTGTTCCTGGCGCGAGCCCTGCGCCGGCAGGACAAGACCGCCGAAGCGATCGCGGTCCTCGCGAAACTGATCGCCGATTTTCCCCGCAGCCGCCTGCTGGACCAGGCTCACTATCGCTACGGCGAATTTAGCTACGCGGCCGAGGACTACAAGACCGCCATCGCCCAATACGCTGCCGTCATCGCCGCGGATGCCCAGTCGCTGTTCGCTCCGTACGCCGTGTACGGCACAGGCTGGGCACAGCTGAAAACCAAGGCCTATCCCGAAGCGGTCGCGTCGTTCCGCAACCTGCTCAAGAACTACCCGGAGCATGCCCTGGTGGCTGACACGCACCTGGCCTTGGGCATGAGCCTGCGGCAGGCCGGGGAACTGGACGAGGCGATCAAGGCCATCGACTCGTACTTGACCGGTTCGCCCACAGAGCCCAACAAGTCCGATGCGTTGTATGAACGCGGTTTGGCGGAAGTGGCACGGAAAGATTTTGGAAAGGCGGCGGAGACGTTTCAACAGCTGGTGACGGCCAATCCGCAGTACGCCGCGGCGGACAAAGTGGCTTACGAACTGGCATGGGCTTTCAAATCCGTGCCGGAGGGGGCGAAAAAGGCGGAATCCGTGGCCGCCTTTGCGGTACTGGTCGAAAAACATCCGGACAGCCCGCTGGCCGCGGAAGCCAACTTCCACGTCGGCGAAGCGCACTACGAAAATGCGGAATACGCCGAAGCGGCCAAGGCTTACACGGCCGCCAAACAAAAAAGTTCGCCCGGCGAGCTGCGGGAAAAAGCGACGTATAAACTCGGCTGGTCGCTGTTTCAGGACAAAGAGTACCAGCAAGCACTGGACCAGTTCGCCGAGCAGGCGACCGACCAACCGCAAGGGGATCTGGCCGCCGATGCGCTGTTTATGAAAGCCGAGTGCCTGTTCCGGCTGGAGAAGTACGACGAAGCCCTGCCCGTGTATTTGGCCACGCAGCAGGTCAAACTGGCCTCGCCGGTGAGCCAAGTTCTGGCACTGTTGCACGGAGGCCAGAGCGCACTGCAAACGGAAAAATGGGCGCAGGCCGTGGCTTTGCTCAGCCAGATCCCGGAACAGCACAAGGATTCGCCGTACCTGGCAGAAGCGTACTGCGAGTTGGGACGAGCGAAGCAAAACTCTGGTCAAGAAGCCGAGGCCGTGTCAGACTATGAGAAGGCGGCCGAGTTGTCCCGCGCCGACGTCGGGGCGCGAGCCCGCTTTATGGTCGGCGAGTTGGCCTTTGAACGCAAGGAGTTCGCCGAGGCGATTCGTCATTTCCAACGCGTGATGTTCGGATATGGAGGCGAGTCGGCCACGCCGGAAGCGAAGAAGTGGCAGGCCAAAGCGGGCTTCGAGGCCGCTCGATGCGCAGAGGTGCAAATCAAGGACGCCCAGGGAACGGCTCGCGCGGAACTGCGGAAACAAGCCCAGCAAGCCTACCAGTACGTGATCGACAAACATCCGCAGGACGAGTTGGTCCCCCAAGCCAAGAAGCGGTTGGACGAACTGGCCAACCTGTGAACCACTCGCGAGTGACGGCATGTCGTTGAACTCGGAGCCCACGGCGACGGTGTGTGCGCCGGATACGCCGTCGCCGTGGGCTCCGGATGGAACAAGCCTTTGCTGACCGTACTCGCGATCAACCCGGAACTCCAGCCGCCGGCCCTTTAGCTTTCCATGAAAGGCACCTATGCTTTGCGAACATAACTCTCGGTCCTGGGCCACCGCCCGGTTTTCCGGTTTGGCCGTGCTGATGTTGGCCGGGTTCCTGGTGTTTCGGCCGTTCGCCCAAGCCCAACAACCCGGTGACGAGGCGGCCGGTCCCAGTGCCGCGGCCACTCTGGACGCGGAGCCGCCCGCCAACGACCAGCCCGCCAACGACCAGCCGCCCGCTCCGAGCGGCTCGGTGACGCCGCCCTCGGGCCTGTTCGACGTCAGCAACGCCTTTTCGCTCGCCGTCGCGGGCGGCTGGTGGATGGTCCCGATCTTCGGGCTGTCGCTGCTGATGGTCACGTTTGCCATCGAACGCGGGTTCGCCCTGCGCCGCAGCCGGATGATGCCCAACGAACTCGTGACCCAGTTGGGACAGTTGAGTGGCGGACAGGGCGGTTTTGATCCGCGGCAAGCTTATCGTCTGTGCCAGCAATTCCCCTGTGCTGCGTCCGCCGTGATCCGGGCCATGCTGGTCAAGGTCGGGCGGCCGCATTCGGAAGTCGAGCACGCAGTTTCCGAGGCGGCCGAGCGGGAAGCGGAGCGCGCCTATGCCAACGTTCGCTGGCTGAGCCTGTGCGCCGGAGTGGCCCCCCTGTTGGGCCTGCTCGGCACCGTCTGGGGCATGATCCTCGCCTTCTACCAGACGACCTTGCTGAATCCCGGCCAGGACCGCGCCACGCAATTGGCACAAGGAATCTACGTGGCCCTGGTCACCACCCTCGCCGGACTGATGGTGGCCATTCCGTCTGCCGTGTTCGCCCACTTCTACGAGACCCGAATCATCGCCCTGTTTCATGAAATCGACGAGATGTTGTTCAACATGATGCCCCTGGTGGAACGTTACGAAGGCCGCGTCCGCTTTGGCGCTCGCATGGCGGGCGACCAGGCGGACGGGGCCGAGTCGCCGGCGGAAATGGCGGCAACCCCGCCAACAATGCCGCCGCCAACGCCGTCTGCGGCGGGAAAGAAATCGTGAAGCGGAGGAGCAGAAGATGAAGGACTCACCGAGACCAACTTGCCGAGACCGAAACGATTTGAGCCTTCATTCCTCAGCCTTGATTCTTCAGCCTTAGAAAGTCCTTCATGGCCGTCCGCATCAAAAAAGGCTCCGCCCTGAACGTCCTGAACATCACGCCGCTGATCGACGTCGTGTTTCAGCTGCTGTTGTTCTTCCTGGTGGCCACGCGATTCGCGGCCGAAGACCGCGAATTGGACGTAATGCTGCCGGCGGCCAGCGAAGCCAGACCGCTGATGGCCCAGCCCCGCGAGTTGTTTGTCAATATCGATCATCAAGGGCAATTCTTCATCCAAGGCCGGATTGTCAGCGGCGACGAGGTGGCCCAGATCCTGCGGCAAGCAGCTGCCGATAACCCAGCTCACCAGTCGGTGATTATCCGGGCCGATAAACGGGTCCAACTGGACTCGGCGGTGTTCGTGATGAACGCCTGCAACCAGGCAGGTATTTTCGATTACAAGCTGACCACTTCGGGTGAGGATCACTAACTGCGAAACGGGGAACGGCTCCGACGTCCAGAATTCCATTCTGGCCGAGGGAAGACAAAACCGTGGGGGCGCCAGATCCCGGCCAAAATTGAATTCGGGACGTTCGAGCCTGGGGCCAAACTGCATTACAAGAGACTGGCAATATGGCAAAAATCCGCCGCATCATCCGAAAACTGAAGCCGCCGCGGTACCAGCCGCTCGACGAACAGCTGTGGCCGGTCATCGTGGCCCTGGTCGTGCTGGGCGGGTTCACGATGGGCACGCTGGCGGTCTACCTGCGATTTGACGACCCGCGGTGGTACGCCAACGCGATCACGTGGATGGTCGTCGCCGCGTTGCTGTACGGCGGGACCGCCGTCGCTTTGACATTGGTCGATAATCGTGTCTTTCGCCGCAGCATGCAATTGGCCATCCTGCTGGGCTTGCTCGTCCATGCCGTCCTGCTGGTGATCTCGATCGAATTCGAGATCTTCGGGCGGGCGATGCAGGATATTCTGGCCCGCACGGATCTCACGGAGCAACGCCAGCCGGTGACGGTTCCCGACTACGTCGAGCCGACCCGCGAAAGCCGCATCCGGCAAGATTTGACGCGCCCCGTCG
>Ga0351967_1167_pt2 | contig 10822 bp, 9 predicted proteins | sample TotcelT113001K15_FD_205803 | JGI IMG/M metagenome (GOLD analysis project Ga0351967, IMG submission 205803) | Enriched cells from coal bed in the Powder River Basin, Montana, United States - Total cells T11 rep3 HSBNCT.T11.300.1.K15 ... | reverse complement strand
ACTCGCTCCATGCAGCCATGTGTGACTATTTTCTAAGACAAGACGTACATGTCCTGGTCGAAAAACCCATGGTGATCAGGGAAAAAGAGGCGGAAGAATTGGTGACGCTCGCTAACGCGCGGAGAAAGGTTTTCGCTGTGGGCGTGTTCCGGCGTTACTATCCATCCTCCCTGTTGATTCGCTCGATGATCCAGCAAAACTGGTTGGGAGGGGTCGTGAAAATCGATGCTGAAGAAGGCAGCCCCTACGATTGGGAATTAAAGTCTCGTTTTTTGTTGGATAGGCGATTGGCTGGCGGCGGGGTGCTGATCGATACGGGGAGCCATCTGCTGGATCGGCTCTTGTGGTGGTTTCCCAATGCCCGGGTTCATCTGGAGAGTTATGCCGATGATTCCGCACGGGGGGTGGAGGCGGATTGCGAAATCCACCTGCGGATGTACTGCGATACCCAAGAAATTCCCTGCCATGTTGTCTTGAGCCGTACAAGACAATTGCGCAACACCATCCGACTGCGCCTGCGTCAGGGCTGGATCGAGATCGGATCGAACATACCGAATGGGTTTTGTTGGGAATCAAGCGATCTCACGTCGGAAGAGTCTTCGCTTTCCCCGCTCTGGCTACAGTGCGGTCTTCCCTCGGATGCGCCGATTCTGCCCCAGGACTATTTCCGCAAACAGCTTGCCGATTTTGCACGTGCGATCGAGACCCGAGACCCCCCACTCAACGATGCAGTCAGCAATCTGCCGGCAGTTCGTTTGATAGAACAATGCTATGTTTGCCGTAAGCCCTTGCCGGAACCCTGGAACGAAAATGCTGCGGTTCCGTATCTACAACCGGGAGGGATTACGTGAGCACGGTTGTGCGCGTGTTGGTCACCGGCGCCAGCGGATTCCTTGGGGGACGGCTGGTCGAGAAGATGCTGCGGGATTCACGGTGGTCCGTACGGGCTATGGCACATCGGCCGGCGATGATAAGCCGGAGACCAGGAACATGGCGACGCGCCTGTTGGAATGTATCCACCACCAAGGGCAGGCGGTATGCGTCGTCGTGCGAACCGGCCGCAAGCAAAACCGTACCATGACCGCGGAGTTCTTCCATGGGCCGGTAAAACGATGTATCCACGGCATTGTAAAGGATTTCACTCGGACCCTTCCTCAGGCCCAGAAAGTAGTTAGACGATTGACGCGCGAACTCGCTTTGGTAGAGTACGTAATCCGCCGCGCGCAGCAATGCACCCATGGCGCGATTTCCCTTTTCGGCGGCTTCCACTCCGTACGAATGCGGGAAATAAGCGCCATCCTGATTCCAAATAACCGGAATCCCCTGGCGTCGCGCTTCGGAGAAGACGGCGGCAGCCATCTCGTGCCGCGCACTGCTGACCGTATAGACCACGTCGCACTCCGGAAACCCGTGAGGAAATTTTTTTTCCAGCCAGAGATATTTGACGGCTCCACCACCGCCGATGGGTGATCGGCTAGGCGCGGCGGGGAATCCATGGTGGACATAGGATACGCGGAACGGGGCGCCGCTGGATGCGGACCGGCGGCGCAACCGACCTATGTGCCGAAGCACCTTGATGTTGCGCCAACGGCAGCGAACATCCCAAATGAAACGCCCTACCCTACTGAGCATCCGCCGTCCTAAGGGCGCGGGTGAAGAAATATTCATCGCATCGCCACCAGCGGCCACAGAAATTCCCGCCACAAGGGTAGTTGAGATGTATAGCAATGGGCTTCCGCCGATTTCAAGCCGCCTGCCTGCAGGACAGACCTTAGAGATTCGTCCGTCAACACCTTCTCCGTCCAGTAGGCCAGCCCTTCAACGTCATCCACGTCCACAAGACACCCGTTTTCCCCATGGGCTACCAAATCCGCCGCCTGGCCGACCCGTGTCGAAACCAAGGGCACAGCCGTTGCCATGGACTCCAGGACCGCCTTGGGTCCTCCCTCTTGCCGGGAGGAAACCAGGTAGGCATCCAGGGCGTGATACATCTCGGCCGTTTGCCGGTAGGTGCGCAGTAACACGTGGCGATAGGGGATCCCCGCGGCTTCCAGGCTGCGTTTCACGTAGCCCCGTGCGGGCCCGGTCAGCAGCACGTGCAAATCCGGTACACGCCGATGCACTTGTATCATCGCTTTCACAAAGACGTCGGGTCCTTTGATTAATTTGGCCTCGAATCCCTCCCCCCATCCCACGCCATCTTTTTGGAAAGAACCCACAATCCGTGCATTTTTCGGGAAACCCAGTCTACTGCGTATCGCACTGCGACGGCCCCCGTCGGGCGGGTGAAACCACGCCTTATCAAATCCGATGGGGATTACATGAACCTTTCCAGGCTCGATACCGCTACCAAGCACAACGTCTTGCATTGCACGATGACTGACTTGGATGCGCGTAATCCGAGAATGATGCTTACGCAAGTTTTCAAAGACTTGGTCGAATTCCGGCACTCCCGAACCGGGGATGCCATGATAATAGGCAATAGCGACACGGTGGGCGCCCCAATCGGGGGGATTCAGAAGTACAAATTGATCTACATGGAAAACGGCTTGTTTATGTGAAACGGATGCCCATGCACCAGGCGCCGTCTTAATCCCCAGACGCCGGCAAAGGCCTATGAGAGCTTTTGCCTCCACATCCAAAGTCCACCCGGCATAATCCCGCGCGATTAGCAAATGGGAATAGGGCGACCAGCTTCGGGCGATCGGACCCAGCGCCCGCGCACCCCACTGGTTACCAATATATTTAATGAGTTGAATTGCGTTAGCCATGGGTTACCGCGGCGGGGGAAAAGCCGAAAGTCCCATCACGTCCAGGTAGGCCGTGGTTACTTTCTGGATATCGGGAGCCTTTATTTGCTGTTGGTATTCGGCATAATTCTTCACCAAATGCTCCAACAAATCTGGAATCTCTACGGCAGTATCAAAGGTCTTGCCAGCCATACCCATCAATTCCACGTGTCCGCCGCTGCGCAGGCAAAGAACGGGCAGGCCACAGGAAAGGGCTTCGATCAGCGAATTTGAACAGGGGTCGTTTCGACTGGCGGTAACGAAGATGTCGCTGGAGCGAAGCATTTCCGCCACCCTCGCGGAGGGAGAGGGCGGTTCCACACGGATATTCCGCAGCTGGACAGGAAGGCGCCCGATAAAAACGTATTCGTACCGGTTATAGTCGAGATGTTCATCCAACCAGGCATACGCATCGGCTCCCTTGTTCCGATTATCGGACCAACTTGTTGAAATAATTCGTATCTTCCGATTAGTATCGAAGGGAATGCGCCCGTTTGGATGGAAGATGAATGGGTCCGCCGCATTGACGATCACATGGGCCTTGGACACATCGTATCCAAGGACCCTGTGTTGTTCCAGACTGAAGTTCGATTGAAGGATCGTGGCATCAGCGAATTCGCGGTTGAAATTCCATATCTTGCTATCGGTGCCATCGTCGAAGCCGCGATAGGTCGTAAGAGGGCCGTCGACGCGATGTACCATCCGGCATCCGCGCCGCTTCAGCCAGCGCAGTCGATCGGCATCGAAATTAAACGAATTGAACACACACGCCCGGGTGGTGCCGGATATGGAATTGTTCTCGACCTTCCAACCGCGTCTTTCCATACACCGCACCAAGGCACGCAGGAATTGGTGCCCGCCGCCGTTGGGAGGCGGAACGAATTGATGGAAGATCGAGATATCGAACCGGCGGAAAGGCGACAGGGTGCGTGCCGCGATCCAGGCTGTGCGACGGAAGATCCTGTGGGCGATACCTTTTCCGGGAAACGACCTCACGGATGCCTCTCCAGCCAATCCACAATGCGCCGCGCGGCATGCCCATCGCCATACGGATTTCCGCCCGCAGTCATCCGCTCGTAAGCCGAAGAGTCGTGGTCCAATCGTCTCACCGCTGCTACAATTTTTCGGCTATCCGTACCGACAAGCTTCGCCACACCCTGGCGAATCCCCTCCGGGCGCTCCGTTGTTTTCCGCGTCACCAAGCACGGAACTCCGAAGGTCGGAGCCTCTTCCTGGATACCTCCTGAATCGGTTAAAACTAGCCACGCCTGATTCAACAGCACCACCATCACCGGATAGTCCACCGGTTTTGCCAAGTAGATCCGGGGATGCCCACCCAGCAACCGGTTCACTGGCCCTCTCACATGGGGATTCAAGTGGACCGGATAGACCAAATCGCAATCCGGCAGATCCTCCGCGATGCCGCGCAGCGCCCGGCAAATCTGCTCCATGCCTTCCCCGAAATTCTCACGACGATGCCCCGTTACCAGAATCAGCCGACGCCCTCTTCGAGGGATAGGAAGGTCGCCCGGCCATGGGGGGGGATTTTTCTCCACAGCGAGAATGGCCCAATTCAACGCATCCACTACGGTGTTTCCTGTGAGGCAAATTTGTTGTGCAGGAACACCTTCTTTCCGCAGATTACGGACAGCCCGTGTCGTCGGCGCAAAATGCACATCGGCCAACACGCCTGCCACCCGCCGATTGATCTCTTCGGGAAAGGGGGAATACTTATCGCCCGTCCGAAGACCCGCTTCCACATGCGCCATGCGAATGCCACGGTAATAGGCCGCCAACGCAGCGGCCATCACGGTGGTTGTGTCCCCCTGCACCACAATCCAATCCGGTTTAGTCTCTTCAAAAACCGGATCCAGCTCCGTCAGCAACCTGGCAGTCAGCCCTGCCAGGGGTTGGTTTTCCTTCATCACACGCAAATCGAACTCGGGCCGGATACCGAAAAATGCCAGCATGGGATCGAGCAATTCACGATGTTGGCCCGTCACACAGACCAGGGAGCGGATCCGCCTCTGCCTGAGCTCCAGTTCCATCAGCACAGGGGCCAGTTTGACGGCCTCGGGACGCGTTCCCAAAATGGTCAGTATGGTCTTCAAATCCGTTTTTCCACTTCCGAACAAATGTATTCCGCCACCGTTTTTTTATCATAGGCGCGTTCCGCGAATTTACGACACGCCGCTCCCATCTCTGCGAGCCGTGCGTGGCCCGCCAGCACGCTTCGCAGCCAAACCACACGCTCTCTGAAGTGAGCCATAGGAATCCTCGCCAGTACTCGATAGCTGGCGGGATCAGACAAAGGAACCAGTCCGTCGATCTCTCCCATACCGGGCAGCAACTCCAGGAAATGCTCACCGGCCAATGGCATGAAGGGAGCAGGGGTCTCCGTCAGCGGCGCCTGCTCGATCAGGATGGGACGCCCCAGCGTGAAACTTTCCGAAGCCTTCCAAGGAAACAATGCATGGGGTAGGGTGGAAACCACCGTGATTTGACCATCGCTGATGCGCCGGGAAAATTGTCGGCGGGACAGATTACCGAATACGCTCACCCCATCCTCCAGCGAGCGATTTCCCCGACTGGTTAGTCGATAGTATCCTGGAATGCCCTCCTGTTTCAATGCCTGGACCACGTGCCATCGGACCCAGAAATGGTAGGATGCCGGTGTCATCGGCTCTTCACCGCACTCAAATGGAGAACGATGACCATCCCGAACCAGATTCTCATAAACACCCATGATGCAACACACATCGTACTTCGGTCGATCCATCGACCAAAAGCGGCGTCGGCGGGCATCCCTTTCAAAATCCTCCAACCCCTCCGAGAAAAAAAGGAACGAGGACAACTTGGACTCACAAGCCATCAGATCATTCTCGATAAACACACGCCGTGCGATTCCCCGGTGCAGATTCGCTTTAAAATAGACCGAACAACGTTTCAACGCATCAAGGTCGAACAAATGAACATGATCACTCATGTCGAAGAACACCAGCGCCCCGTTCCATTCGACCCAGCAGCTTTCATGTTCCCGCGGCTTTATCATCCTCAGTAAGGGGCGTGGATCGTCTGTGACCCGCGCGCCCATATTTTCCACCAAGGCGGAAAGAAAATGCCGGTAAAATCCGTTGAAGCCCCGACGATACATGAGGTCAGGTTCGTAGATTCGGATAGATGTCATCCCCGGCTTCTCTTTCGTTCGCAACCGCGAATATCGAATTGAGGCCGATCGTTGAACGATGCTTTAAGACGATCTCCATGGATATCTTTCGGAATTTCAAATCCAATCGGCTTCACACATTCAGAAAAGCTCAGCGGACGATTCCCATACGCCATCTGCCGGCGCTCTTCATATGACTGCATCGTATAGTAATAGGTGCCACCCCCCGGCGGAGGCGTATAATTCCCGTAGCGGATACCCTTCCTTACTTTTGCCTTACAACCTATATCGTCGTTGATAATGTCCGCCGCCAAGGGGATCTGCGGCAGTGCCAGTTGAAGACGAAGTTTCTTCTTCCGGACGCGGTCGATCATATCATCCTCCGCTCCGAGTGAAGAATCGATCAGACAAGCATTTGGCTTCGCCACACGCCAAGGTCCCAACTCGCGCCATAGGGAAGTCCTCATCAGCGAAGGGATGCCCGAACCCACAATGCCGTCTCCGACTGAACCATAGGTCCACATCGTAAATCCCCGGGCACCTGTTATCTTCCGCTGGCGTCGCCTCCTTCTCCAACCGAATCGCTTCACTTCAGCGTGGAAACGTCTAAAACCCTCCCCCAATCCGGGATGGAAAATACGCTGCAGGGTGCATAGCCTCTGTGCATCAAGGCACAAGCCGCCGATGTCCGGATTCGCTTGCAGGATTTCAATGAGATCTATAAGCCAATCGCCTCCTGTAATGAACTGAACATCCTCCGGCCAAATCAGGATGAATTCTCCCGTCGCCATTTCAACCAACTGGTTCATCGCCTCGGCGTGCGTCTGGCGTCGGAATACCTTGTGCTGAACCCAGTCGCGCCCTTGGATATATTCCTTCAATCCCGGTTCGATCGAATCATCGTCTACTACGATCCATTCCAAATCCGGATATTCGATGCATTCGCGCGCTGATTCCAGCGTCGCCCGCAGATAGTGACCACGCTCACAGCTTATGAATCCGAGTGTCACCCGCGGCGGATGGAGTGGCAGTGCACACTCTAACATGACATCCATCGACAACCGGCTTACCAAATCCATTTCGGATGATTCATAGAAATAACGATTCAGGAATTCCCTCTGTGCGATTGACTCAGTATTGAGGTTGCGATGCTAGATTACCGTGCCAGGCTATGGGGGAAGAAATCAGAATAACGATAGTATTCCTGGTCATAGTGGGATTCAAGTTGCTCCATACTAACGGTGCCGGGAGGAATCGGTGGGGGGATGATTCCTTCCGGCGGCCTCACATAAACAATAGCTATCCCATTTCGTGGCGACGATGACCGGATCTCATAGCGAAGCAGTCCGGACTGATTTTGCGTGAGTTTGGTAACGTTTGTGTCTCGGGGCAGTGTAGCCGTCAGATCCAGTAGATAAATAAAATTCTCGGAAGTTGGAAGCTGCGGGGCTGGAGTGAAAAGCACCTTGATAGGACGGTTAGGGCCAAACTCACGTTTGAACCCCCATCCTTTCTCGGACGCGTTCAGCCCTGAGAAGACGGCGAATGACGTATTGTAATGACTGGCGTAAACGGTGACAGGTTGATTCGGGTTCTGGCGCCAGACAGTTTCCAGCCATTGTCGGACAAGATAGCCAGCCGCTTTGGTGCCGTGATTGGGGGCGAAAGTACCGTGAGCCCACTGCGTATAGATTCCACTCATTGGCGATATGGGTATCTTCCAAACAAAATTCACACAAGCCAAGATTTCGAGAATCAACAGCGGGATGAGCAGAACACTCACCCAGGTAAGCCCGCAATGGAGGCGAGACCGAAGCACACTAAACATTGCGATCACAAGTGCTACAAACGGGAGAAGTAGGTACATCTGGTAGCAATACTTCACAAACATTCTTTCGGGTGTTAAGCCATAGAACACAGCACCGTAGCCAAGGATGCCGCAAAGTCCGAAGCCGGTAAGTGGAGTGGATGGCGCAGGTCTACCGGCGGCGTACCACACCCAAATGGCCAAGAGTAGTATTAGCGGCAATCCTGTGCCCATCAGAACAGAAAGACATTCGGCCAGATAGGCCGGAGAGGCAAGTACAGGCGGGCCGTAGAATATTTTTGAAACATGTCCAGTCAGTAGTATTGATAATGGGGTAGATTGGCCATGTTGGTAAGCCAGCCATGATCCCCAAACATACAGGACTATGATCGCAAGCACGGGTATACAGACCTGTGGGGATAGCAACCGAATTATCGTCGTTTTACGGTTCCTGGAGGTTAGCATTAATGAAAAACCTAGCAGCGGCAAAGTAAAAAACCAGATCAAATCAGAAATGACAACCAGTCCTAGCGTAGGACCGATCCACCATTTCACAGTCTCATCCCGGCAGAGTGAGTCCACAGACAGAAGCGCCAGAAGTGCCGGGAATGGAATGAGAAAGTAGGTCGCCAACCCGCGACTCACCATGACAAATAGTGGAGAAATGAGCAGAAGAAGGGTCCCCATCACTGTGAGGAACCGATCGGTTGGGTACGTGCGCCGGAGAATAAGATAAAATAGCGCTACAGTCAAAATGCTCATAAAAACCACCGGCGCGTGTAACATATTCGACGAGATTGGAATCCCAAGAATCCAATATGCAGTATAGAAGAGCGCAGCGACAAGATTGAGCAAGGGAGCATGACGGGGCGCGCACAACACGGAGCCGACAAGATGGGTGACAGAAGATACGAATTCGCGTGGATTGCCTGTCTTAAATGTGATTAAAGCATCACTTACGGTGGAGAAGCTCAATGCGGACAGATAATCATCATCTCCCTGGAATTCGGCATTTCTTCCATTGCTGAAAAGCATCATTGCAGCAAAGCAAAAAACTGCGATCAGAATCCAGTCATAGCGGTTCCACTTCCCGGAATTCGCATCTTGCCCCACTGAAGTAGCTACAGTCATCGGATGTACGGACCCTGCACAAGCATAACTGACATTTCAAGCATATGATCAGCCTCCTACCGTTTCCTTACTCCAAACTATGCCGTAGAATTGAATTATCCTCTCGACCACATACTGGACGTTCTCCGGTGTCATCTCATAATACAACGGTAGTCTCAACAGGCATTCACTGACCCGCTGGGTAACTTCCAAGGGTCCACATACGCGGCCATAAAACTGTCCGGCTGGGGAGCTGTGGAGAGGAACGTAATGAAATACGGCCAAGATGCCATGCTCTTGCAGAAATTTGATGAGATCTGTTCTTTCTTCCAAAGATCGGGTTATGATGTAGAACAAATGACCGTTACTACAACAATCATTGAGAATGAATGGAAGCTGGATATAGCCCTTTTCAGCCATCGGTCGCAGGCCTTCCATATACAGATCATAGATCAGGTTCCGTTTGGCAATGATCTGATCGGCGTTCTCCATCTGGGCATAAAGGAATGCGGCGAGGATATCGCTTGGAAGGTAAGATGATCCAATGTCAACCCATGTGTATTTATCCACTTGCCCACGAAAGAACTTGCTTCGGTTGGTGCCCTTCTCTCGGATGATCTCCGCCCGCTCAATCAATGACGGGTCGTTTATGAAAAGGGCGCCACCCTCTCCGCTAATAATATTTTTTGTCTCGTGAAAGCTTAGACATGCCATCTGCCCGATGGTCCCCATGTGTCGGTCCTGATATCGAGATAAAAGTGCTTGCGCGGCATCTTCGATAACCAAAAGCTGCTTTCGTTGGGCTATCTCCATGATGGCATCCATCTGACAGGGGACACCGGCGTAGTGGACGGGGACGATGGCCCGCGTCTTGGATGTGATGGCTGCTTCAATGAGCGATTCATTGATGTTCAGGGTGTCTGGGCAGATGTCTACGAAAACCGGAATACCTCCGCGGAGAACAAAGGCGTTAGCCGTGGATACGAAGGTAAAGGAGGGCATGATGATCTCATCGCCGGGCTGAATGCCAGACAGGATCGCCGCCATCTCCAGGGCCGCCGTGCAGGAATTGGTCAGGAGGGCCTTGCGGCAGCCGAGTCGTTCCTCCAGCCAGGCCTGGCATTTTTTCGTAAAGGTACCGTCGCCGGCAGTGTGGCGGTTCTCAATAACCGCTTGGGCGATATAAAACAATTCTTTGCCGACGATGAAGGGTCTATTGAATGGGATTTTAAAAGGTTTCATGGCTTACATCCTGGTGGCTATGCAAATGAGCGATCCACCTATAGGAAAAGAAAGGTTACGGTTGATCAGTAAATTTTCCCCTTTACATATTGTTTCGAATAGAACGTCAATTGAGTGAGGCAAATGAAGTTCACCCTGTTGTGCATTGATCTGCCGCTTTCTGGATTTAAAACAGGCCGATAGTCGTGAGATGATCAGGAGAGGCAGGAGAAACGATATGAAAGAGCTGGCCATGATGATCCGGAATCCGTTTTCTATCAGCTTGTGGCAAAGATCCTGGCGGGTGTAGCGGCGCATGTGCCGGGCATCATCATCAGCCCGGCTCCAAAGCCATGGATGCTGAGGCACCGTGATCATCAACCCGCCGCCTCGCTTGAGTGCCTGATGGATCTGCTTCAGCGCCGCATCGTCCCGGGGGATATGTTCAAGGACGTCAAAGGCGCAGATCACGTCGAATTCCTCAACATATGGTATGTTACCCGCATCCATCTGCAACAGGACTGCACCGGACAACCTTGTTTGCGCGTAACTCAATGCTTCATGATGCAGGTCGGAGCCGACCAGGCGCAACCTGGGGTTGGCGGCGGTAATGCCTGTGAGCACAAAACCGGTCCCGCAGCCGATCTCAAGTAAATCGGAGGCGTCCGGAAAATTCTTTGCCAATGTTTTTAGAATCAGCTTATTCCGGTTTCTAAACCAGAAAGAATC
>Ga0351967_1178_pt1 | contig 10924 bp, 5 predicted proteins | sample TotcelT113001K15_FD_205803 | JGI IMG/M metagenome (GOLD analysis project Ga0351967, IMG submission 205803) | Enriched cells from coal bed in the Powder River Basin, Montana, United States - Total cells T11 rep3 HSBNCT.T11.300.1.K15 ... | reverse complement strand
ATGGGTGAATGGAAGCCGCCAATTACCGTGACAGCGGCGTTACGCAACTCCCTGGCGAGATCGTACACGTCCAAGATGACGTTGCCAGGACACCTCGAGGAACAAATAAAGGCCAGAAGCCGCCCGTCAAGGAGCGAAGGGTTCCCGATGGCGGTGACGTGTTTTAGCCGGCTTGCTGCGAGCCGGCGGCGCAGCGTGTCTGGGCTGCGCCCGCGAAGCTCGAAGATGGTTACGTCGGCAGCCATGTGACTCTCCGTTACTCGGCGATGGCCAGCTCAGTTGACTCCGAAGCGGTTGGCACGGCCTCCGCTTCGGAGCTGTCGCGGATCTCGTCGTGCCTCGTGGGCATGGGCAACTTCAACACCGGGGCGAGCAGACACTGAAGTCGCGGGAGTATCTTCACCAGCCGCTGCCGAACTCGCTCTCGCGTAACGCCGTACTGCTGGCCGATTTGCTCCAAGGTTTGCTCTTCCCCGTGGAACCCGTACTTCAGCCGGACGAATGCGGCGTCGCGTGACTTCAGAGTCGCGACGGCGTCGCGAACGATCTCTCGTCGCTCGGCGTGTTCCACACCCAGGGCAAGTGGGTTCGCCCCGGGCGGGAAGCTGGCGTGCCTCGCGATACTCTGGTTCGCTTGGCTGAGACAAGGACTTCAGGCTTCTCGTCTGATCGAAGTGGGGCCACTCTCGGGCCAACGCTGGGTCGCGTGCAGCCAGTTCGATCAGGTATTCATTGATGGCGACTTGACCTCCGACCGCGTACACTCGCTCCAGGTCTCGTTGCAGGTTTAGGCACGGCCACAGCAGGTGGATAGGAACGCGGATAGACTGGAACCAAACTGCCCCGTCCCTCTTGCACAGTCCTTCGATGCAATGGACGGCATAAGTCGAAAACTCTGCGCCTCGGCTCCGATCGAACCGCCGGGCGGCATGCAACAATCCTAGAAAACCAGACTGGGCTGCGTCATCGATATCACCGCCAAAGAAGAAAACAAATCGCTGGGCTACCCAGTTTACCAGCGGTTGGTGAAAAAGCACAAACGCGTGCAACGCCGCTTCGCCTCCCTCCTCCATCGCTTGCGCCAGACGATCGCTCTGTTCCGCGTACCATGGGTGCTTCGCGAAAAAGTCAAATTCGGCGTCATGGTCCAGCACTCGCCGGACTCGACGCAACGCGTCGATCAGCGTAACCTTTTCTTCTTCGTCCAACGTGAATCGAAGGCCGTTCAGGCGGTGCAACAGACGCGAAGGCGGCGAGTGTGAAAAGAATGGGTGTTCGCGGTGGCGTAGACGACGTCCATCGTCACGGCGTACGGCCCACTGCCAAACCTGCCTTCGGGGACCGTTACATGAGTAGATCACCACGTGTTCATGGACCAAACCGGCGAGCTTCTGTTGCAAGCGGCGTAAGCGTGCCCGGTTTCGCAGTGTGGGACGGTCGATCTGCCCGTGCAGGACCTGGATCCCGCGTTTCTGGGCGACTTTCTCCAGATCCCACACGCGTCCGTCCAGAGACAACTCGATCCTACCCGCAGCGCGGTCCCATCCAAGCTCCTCCAAAAAGAGCTCTTGGAAGCGGTGCTCGGCTAGGTAATAGGCGATGTCGGTCATCCGTTGCATTCCCTTCCGCCGCCACAGGCGGGCAGCGTCGGTGATCAAGGGCCACCCGAATGCGATTCCAGGGCCCACATTATGGCTGCTCGATTCTTCCTGCATCCCGGTCTTCTCGGAGAAAGAACTTCATTTCATCCTTGGGGATCTCGAATACGTCCAGCAGTTGGCGGACCATGTCACGGATGCCGTTGGCCGACAGATTACTTTCGGCGTACAGACCGGTTTCGACCTCCAGGGCCTTCCGCAGGGTAAGCGGGTCGCGACTAAAGGAGTGATGCCCTCGGTTTGAAATGAAGTCGGGGTGGTCGACCAACGACCGCAGCCGCTGAGGGTCGCGACGCAACAGTTGCTGACAGACCAGTTCGTAGACTCGCTGCCACGTCGTGAGGCCGCTTGCGCCCTGCCCGCACAGGATCAATCCATGAGGCCGCTTGTACGTGAAGTCTTCGTCGACCGAGTGGGGCTCCTCCCGGTTCAATTCCTGGATGATCCGCTCGTTGCTCTCGCGGTCATCCAGGCCGGTCTCCTCCTGGGCTTCGAGCCGGACGCTCGTGTACTCTTGGACCATGGCCGAGATCTCGGTCGCCAATTGGTCGAAGGCCGTCATCTTCTGCAAGTACGTCCGCATGAACTGCACGCCATCGTCAAATGCCGCCAAATCCTGGCGGTCGATCGAGTCCCAGATGTCATCGGATAACGCGAGCAAGTTCTCCCGAACTGCTTCGAGGTCTTCGAGAATCTGCCGAGTCCGATTCGGCGTTGAAAGGCTGCGCGCGGCGTTCATGAGTGGCTCTCCCTTCAGTCAGCATCGTAAATCTGGGGTTTCACTGTGGGGGTAAATCGTTGCTTGGCTTAGTCTTTCGCGAATATCCGGCGTTTTCCCGGAATCATTTCCGGACAGATTCCGGATAGGATCGGCAATCTTCAGACGATAATGTGAGCCGCAACCCATTGATGTAAATGGGTTTGCGTCGATATCCAGAAATCTTATCCAGAGAAAATCCTGGATAAAACAGCACAAATTCTGGATAAACGTCAGAAACACCGTCACGGCAACGAGTAGCTTCGGCCCTTGCCGGCTCCCGTCGATTTGATGCGTTTGGCATCGCAGAGCCTTTTCAGCAGGTAGTAGGCCCTCGTCGGTCCGACCCCCAGCAACTGGCGACACTCCTTGTTGGTAATGGACTTTTTCTCTGAGATCCAATCCAGGATTTCTTTCTCCTCCGTCGATAACTCGATTTGGGACGGCACATCAGGCGAGACCTGCAACCGGTACGAAGTCCATCGCCGTGTCCCCTCTTGCTCGACCAATGCCGACTCGACCAAGCTCCGCAGCTCACGGCCGGCCACCAGCGGGTCCACCCGGTTCAGCCGGCGATAGTCGGGATTGGTGATCTGCCCGTGCTGCCGTAGGTAGACCAGTGCCAGGCGCTGGCGGTCGTTCAGCGGGCGGTCTGCGAATTGGTTGAGCCAGGCGAGGGCCGGGGGATTCAGCAATGTGTGGTTGCGGAACGTGACCAAGAACGAGGCTCGCCGATCGTCAAACTTCGGCGGCTCCAGATTTGCGTCGCGCAACGCCTGCAGCATCGACTTGATCCCGCTGCCGCGGTTTTCGACGACGTGCATGTCCTCCATCATCCGCATCAGCCGGGCGTTGCGCGTCGAGTGCTCGTCCTCGAGGTTGTCCACGGTCACGCTGCCATGCAGTCCGCCGGGGCTTTGAACTTCCAGGCGGTCGGCGAACATCCGGACGCGAATATAGCTGCCGCGGACGTACGAGCTATAGTCGCGGTGGGCCGCGGCGTTGGCCAGTGCCTCGCGGAACGCTTCCCGCGGATACTCGGGTACGTCGCGCCGGAACACGCCTTCGATCAGCGACGCCTTCCGCATCGCGGCCATCACGTAGTCTTCCGCTCGGGTGATCATTTCGGGGATCGGGCCCTCGAAACGCTGGTTGTCCAAGAACCGCTCGCCGCGAGGGGTCTTTTCTTCTTCAGTCGTGCCGTAGTACTGGACGAACGTGATCATCAGTTGCGGGAAGAATTCCTGCGGGAACTTGCCGAACATCAGCAGTCCGGCGAGCGTTGGCCGGCACGCGGTGCCGTCGCGTCGGCAGACGTGCAGGCGGATCAGCGCGTCTTCGATCGGGGCGTCCAGGTAGCCGGTGCGCGGCCGCGTGCGCCGCAATCGGTCCAAGTAGCCGTCGACGAGCGTCCGATCGAGATCGTCCAGCGTCGCGTCCGCCACGAGTTCCTCGTCGTGCGTCGGCTGACCGCGGCCACTCAGGTAGCCGAAGACCTCGTAGTCGGTCATATGGCGATTGGTGTTGCCGACCCGCAAGTAGGCCCCTTTGGGCAGCCCCGCGGGTTTGTAGAAGCACGGTTTGTGAATCGCCGACAATTCATCGATTTCCACGGCGATCACCGTCTGGCCGCCGATTTCGTCCACGGCGAAGTTCGGGCGCAGCGGCGGTTCCATCTCGCTGGAGGCCAAGTGCGTGATTTCCTCCTGCAGCCGCTGCGTATTTCCCACCCCGGATACGGCAAAATCGCCGGACTCGTCCAACCCGAACAAGACCACGCCGCCGCCCGGCCGGTTCGCAAAGGCCGACAAAGATTCATACAGCCGCTTGGGCGTCCCGCCGCGGGCCGCCTTGACCTCGATACTGTCCGACTCGCCGTGCCGGCGTTGCACGTCGGCGACCAGTTCCTGGACTTCCTGGGGCGTCATCGCATGTTCTTCTCCGAGCATTGAGCCAAAGGCCCGCACTCCGACGTTGCTGGTGAACTGGTGAACTCGATCTTCTCCAGGAGCATCTCGAATTCGGCCATGAGATTTGTCAGGTAATTCTCAATTACAGTCACCTCTATTCGTCTCCTTCTGCTTCGTCTTCTTGCCCCATCCGGTACTTGATGTCGTAATTGACGATATGGTCAAACTCCTCCTCATCGAAACGATAATGTTCAGCGAGGATGGAATCAATGTCGTTGATGATTGGCTTAGATAGGCTTGGGTAAAATGTCTCGTATTGACAGTTGTATCTGACCGTTGTTGTCGAGTTGCGGCGATAGTCTTCCATCAGGCGTTTGAAAAGTACGGCGCATCTTTCCACCATGTGCGTATGCGGCGAGCCCACTGGGAAGTCTCGGACATCTTCGTTGGTTAGATTCCGGCAATTACACATCTTGCTGAACCAGAAAAAAAATGTACTGCTATTTAAGACACAACCGGCTAGTTTAGCAAGTGGATCGGTTGACACCCGAATATCACGAATATGATACGTGGATCGGGTCTTTGTAGCCGACTCGAACCGTGGCTCAAAATCCATCGCGCGAATCCAGTAAAGAGGACTCCGATGGAAATTAATCACACTGCCGCCAGTGCGAACGAAGTGCGTTCCCAACTCTACTTTCGTTCCGAGTATCTTGGCGATGATCGACAGTTCTATGGGATCACTGATTTTCGGAAAGTGATCCTCATCTGTGAACGTTGCTTCAACGTATTGCAGTTTCGAGAAAAGGCTTGGCCTTTCTTCCTGACTCCAAAGTATGTACCGCGTCGAGAGAGTTCTCGTGTGTGTTGAATGCTTTGTAGCCAGGAGGATCGTTAATCGCAAATTGACGCCTTCAAACAGCTTTGCTGGGCGGAAGCCAAAACTAGAATGCCATATAAGCCCCGTGGACATTAGCAGCTGCGTACGCAACGTCCTAGTTGTCGAAACACTAATTGCTGCCAGTGGTACGATAAGGCCGACTCTTGCACCATACGTCATCAGTGCCAGTGATCGCTCGCACACATATGCGTAAAGGTTTTTTGTTTCGAGAGTCGCGTAACTGCGCACCGAGTAGGGAACATTTGACCCTTTGCACTCCACGTATGGCGGGTTCCCGATAATCACGTCGAAGCCGCCACGATGCATGATGCCGTAGAACTCGGCGAACCAATGGAACGGCTGGTGGCTCTTGAGCCACGCAGCGAAGGCTTCGCGCTTTCGTGGAACAACGCCGTACTCGGCCGCCAGATAGCGGTCGAGTTCTTCGCCCAGGGTGTCCAAACGCCGTCGCAGTTCGCGTTTGGCTTCCGTAAACTGACTGGCATCCATGCCCTGTTCGGTTTGCATTTCTCGGAAGCGCTGATAGGCGCGGTCGGCGATCAACGCTTTCTCCTCGATGGCTGCGACTTCTTCCTGGCCGTCGGAAAACGCCAGCTTCTTCTGCCCGCCCCGTTCTCGTTCGACGGCTTCACGGATTTCGTCGAGCGAGACGTAGCCCACCAGCGTGTTGCCGGCCCGGATGTTGAAATCGACGTCAGGCAGCGGTTCGATCTGTTCCAAGCGATTGACTTGTGCCACCAGCTTCAGAAACAGCCGCAGCTTGCAGATCTCGACGGCCTCTTCCATGATGTCCACGCCGAACAGATTGCTGATGATGATCGACTTGAGGATGAAGTAGCGTGAACTGGGGTGCTTGGCCACCTCCGCCAGGGTGCGGCGGAAATCGGAGAACTGCTTGGGCTTGGGTGCTCTTGCGGCGGGCCTGGCTTCTGCCTTCGGTTCAGATGCCTCGATTGTCGCATCTTCTGCCGCGAGCCATTCGGGCGAAGTCACCGCCGACGGATGTGTCGCCAGGGAGCGAGATTGTGCGCCCCCCTCACCGCTGGCCCCTCTCCCAGATGGCGAGGGGAGTTCGTCTAGGAATGCCTGCATTCGCTCCAAGCAGGCTTCGTACAGCGGTTCCAGGATGTTCAACGCAGCAAACAAGAACGCGCCCGAGCCGCAGGTTGGGTCGAGAACGCTAACCGAACAGATCGCCCGATAGTAGGCCCGCAGCAGTTCGGGGCTTTCACAGTTCTCCACGGCGTCCTGAGCAAACTGGCGGATGTCCAGGTTCAATGTGATCAGATCGTTGATCGAATGGACTTCGCCCGCAGCCAGCTTGCGGCGGAGTTCCAGGCACCGGTTTCGCCGCGTGACATGTTCCCGCCAGGTCTCGGTGGGCAACGCGAATTCGCCCGGCGCGGCTTGATTCCAACCATCCCGTTTTGACACGTTGTTCAGCCCGGCGGCGATCGCCTTCGGCAGTGGCACGTCTACGCCGTGCCGTACCGCCGCGTAGATGTACCGGTCGGGATCCTCGCAGAGCAATCCCCACAGGGGCGAATGGGGTTGGAAGGCTGCCGAGCATTTCTTTTTCGCGGCGTCAAACAAGAACGGGATGACCGTGTTCTGAGCGATGTAGCCGGTGATGTCCTCCTTGGTATAGTAGGCTCCCATCTGCTTCTGGTTGATGTACTTCTCGAAGATGTAGCCCAGAACGTCCGGATTGATCTCGTTGTCCGCCCGTAGCGGACGCTCGTCCAGATGCCACTGATAAGCGTCGAAGAAATCGAACAGCCGCTCGAACGCCTTGTCGGGGATGGCAATCTCGCGGTTACGGTCTTCCAACTTGTGGACGTCGAACAAGCCGCCGTTCAAATACGGTACGACGCCCAGCAAGTCGTCGAGGTCTTTGTTCCGTTGTGCGGGCGGTTGGCCGAGTCCTTCGTGGAACAGCCGCAGCAGGAAGTGCCGGTAAAACGAGTAGAATTTGTCCTGGCCGTGTTCCCGCTGCATGGCCAGCAGCCGGTGACGCAGGTAGTCGGGATCGTTGTCCAGGAATCCTTTCTTCTGGATGAAATAGACGAACATTAGCCGGTTCAGCATGAGCGAGGCGTACCACTCTTGGTCATCCTCGAAGGGAATGCCCTTGATGAACTTGAGAAATGCCGTGTGTTCGGCCTTGAACCGGTCGTAGAATCGTTTGGTGATGCGGTCCACGTCGAACGCCGCTCGCGTCCGACCAGCAACATCGACGATCGTGAGGCTCTCCTCTTCTTCCAGCGTGAATTCGATGGCGGCCAGTTTTTGGATCAACGATTCACCGGGCTGCGAGCGGTGGTAGATGTGTTCACGGCAGGCCGTGGGCCGGCCCACTTCGCGCTTCACCCACTGCCACACCTGAGTGTTCCGCCCCGCGTCGGTGAAGACCAAAATGTGTTCGTGAACCGTGCGCGTGACCTGCCGTTCGATCTTCCGCCGCGTGGCGTGATCTGGCAGCATAGCGGAATCGGTAGCGGGGCAATCGTAGGCCACCATGCCGCGCTTGGTGGCAACTGCGGTCAGCGCATATTCCCTGCCCTCTACCGTGACGCGCAGTTCACCGGAGTGGTGGTCCCAACCGAGCTCCTGCGTGAAAAGCCCGACCAGATCGCAATCTTTGAGACACTTTCTCACCCGTGTCAGGTTCAGCGGCATGGCCTAATCTCCTTCAGGTTCCTTCCGTAAGCCCAGAGAACAAATGATCTCGGGCTCCCCAGACTGCTGTTCCTCTTCGACCAGGCAGAGATGGTCCGCTTCGTACAGTGCGACGACGATCGAGCCGAGTTCGTCGTCCGCCACGCCGCTCCGCAACTGCCGGTTGAGCGTATCGGTGGCTGACTGACGCAGCGGATACCGGTAGATCTGGTCCACCGCCCGCCGCAGCGTGGCCGAATCGAACAGCGGCATCCGTTCTTCGATTTCGTCGATGAACCGCTTGAGCCGCTCGTAGGTGCGAAACCGAGCGCCGGAAGGCCGCCCGAGTTGTCCGCCCGTGGACCGTTCCTCGGTCGCAATCAGTCTTACCGCATCGGCGACCCGTTCGTGGTGCTTGTCGTGCCGTGGCAAGGCGGGGGTGTTCGCTTCGCAGGCGGCCGCCCTGAGAATCGCGTATTGGGACTCGGTAACGCTCTGGCCGCTGTAGTCGATCCAAGCGAGGGCATCGTTGCCCTGAACCGTGCGAACGTAGGCCAAGACACCCTCGGGTTCCGTCGGCGTTGGCTGGTGCGGCTTGGTGGAGTAAACGACCGAAGGAAGCGCGGGGATGGTCTTCTGCAGACTGGGATCTGCCTCGATGGCGTTCTTCCAGATCTGGTAAGCAAAGGACGACAGGTCGACCTCGGTTTCATCTTCGCCATCCAGGATGCCGGCCCGCTCGTTGTAAAGATCGAGAATCGTGCCTTGGCTGTCGTCGTCTTCAAAGAACGCTTCGTCCGTGCCGACCACCTCGCGATTCTCTTTCAAGCGATGCTTCACGCGGGATCGCAGCCGGATGATTCGCTCGACGCCGTCGGCCGGCAGAAACGAGTGGCAGTAGATCGTTTCTGATTGCTGACCAATGCGGTCGACACGGCCGGCGCGCTGAATCAGCCGGATGATCGCCCAAGGTAGGTCGTAATTCACGACGATACAGCAATCCTGCAGGTTCTGCCCTTCGCTCAGCACATCCGTAGCCACGAGGACGCGCAGTTCCTCCGCGGGCGAAACGGCCTGCCGCCGTTGGTTGCTGACGGGACTGAACCGCCAGGCCATCGCCGTCGGGTCGGCCGTGTCCCCCGTGACGCCCACCATGCGGTCGACGCCCAGGGCCATCAACTGCTGTTCGAGATAACGTACCGTGTCGGCAAACTGCGTGAAGACGAGGACCTTTTGGTTCGGGTACGTGGCCGTCAACAGCTCTCGGAGGGCTGCCAGCTTCGTATCTTGCGACGCGTCCCAGGGGCCACACGCATTCAGGAATCGGATCAGCGACCGGGCGTCCTTCTGCAGGTCCTTGGTCAGTGTCTCGACGAACAGGCCCGGCCGGAGCCATTTGAAGCGATTCTTGTGTGGGCCGGCGTACAGGGCGTAGACCTCGGCTGCGCGGGATCGGTAGTCATCTTCCGTGGTCAGCGTGCCAACGGCTTCGGTTTGGCCGTCTTCCGTATCCTCCTCGCCCAACAGGTCGCCGACGGTCACGTCCTCATCAAAGTAGCGCGGGTCGAGCAGTTCGGCGTCCTGAGTCCCGATCGGAATCGCTTCGCCGTTTTCGATCGCGTGCAGGAAAATGAAATTGCGAAGAATGTGGCGGCTGACGGATTGGATGAACGCTTGACCGCTGCTTTCGAGGCGTTTGAACAAGTTCGTGCGGCAGAATCCCATCAGCCGCTTGCCCGCACGGGACAGCCCCTGAATCTGACGAGCTTCGGCCTGGGTGGGCGGTTCGTGGGGGCTGGGCGAAACGTAATTGCCGAGCCCATAGCGGGGAAGTCCGAGACTGTTGATCACCCGAACTGCGTTGTCCGAATACAGACGGGCATACTGGTCGCCGGGATTCTTGTCGTCGATTTCAAACCGCACCGTTTTCGGAAGCCGAACCGGAAAATAAGAGCGGCTTCCGTCCTGGAACGTCAGGAACTTGCGTCCGTCCTTGGGCTTCCGCTTGCCGCAATGGCCGCAGGCTTTCTCCAACGCCTTGATTCCGCGACCGCAGCTGCATTCGACTTCCGCGTAGTTCTCCTGAATGAAACTGCGGGTGCGTCGGACCAGATAAAGCCGCATCAGTTCCTGCCAATCCTCCGGATGTTCACTTTTCTCAAAGGCAGCGAGCGAGCGGACGGGACATTGATATCGGCGGATAAACTCCGTTTCGGTAACCTCGCGCAGGAGCCGTTCCGGGCGGATGCCGATGTCCTTGTCGTCGCCGACGAACAGCCGCAACTGGCTGGAAAGATCTAGGTAAGTCTTGTTATAGGGCGTGGCGGTCAGCAGGATGCAGCGGCTGGCGCTGGTCTGGATGTATTCGTGGATTGCGCGATACGTCTTTCCCTCGCGATTCCGCAAATTATGGCTTTCGTCGATCAAAACCAAGCGAAAACGGGCCGGGACATCGGGCAATTCGCGAATCGCCCGGCTGATCGACAGAACCTTGGCATGCAGCCGGTAGTTGTCCACGTGGTACTGCCACATCTTGACCAAGTTCTTGGGACAAATGATCAGCGTGCTGAGGCCGTGGTCATCCTCGAAAATTCGGGCTAATGCGGTCGCCATGAGGGTCTTCCCCAGGCCGACCACATCGCCGATCAGCACGCCGCCGTACTTGTTCAGGTGATGCGCCGCGATCTTGACGGCCGCCGTCTGGTACTCAAATAGCTTTATTTCAAAGTCCGAAGGGATGCGGAATTCGGTCAGGCCGGCTCGCGCGTCCTGCGACAGATGGTACGCCATCTTGAGATAAATATGGTACGGTGCCGGCAACTGCTCGCGAGCCCAGCTTTCCTCGATTGTCGCCAACAGGTCGGCCGAGATGTCGATGCACCAGCGATCCGTCCAACGGTCGTTGAACCAAGCCGCAAGCTTTTGCGCCGCGTCGTGATCCAAGACATCCACGTTCAACTCGCCTTGGGCCGCCAATCCTGCCATCGTCAGATTGCTGCTGCCCAGGTAACCGACGATGGGGTTGATCGGATCGGGACGG
>Ga0351967_1170_pt1 | contig 11848 bp, 11 predicted proteins | sample TotcelT113001K15_FD_205803 | JGI IMG/M metagenome (GOLD analysis project Ga0351967, IMG submission 205803) | Enriched cells from coal bed in the Powder River Basin, Montana, United States - Total cells T11 rep3 HSBNCT.T11.300.1.K15 ... | reverse complement strand
AATTCTCACCTCCACTGTTTTGTTTTTCATCTTGAGAATTTTAGATATCCGGGACCTGGAGGACATTCCCTGGAACATCATTCTTCTTTTCTCCGGGGCCATGAGCATAGGCTTCTGCCTGTGGGAAACAGGGGCTGCCAAGTGGCTTGCCGTGAACTGGCTCACCATGTTCGAAACAGCGCCCCGCTTTGTGTTCATAATGAGCATCGCCTTTTTTGTGATGATAATGACAAACTTCATCATGAATGTGGCGGCCATTGCCATAAGCCTGCCCGTGGCGCTTGTCATTGCCCCTTATCTTGGAGTCGGCTCGGAGGTCATACTGTTTGCCTCCCTGGTTACGGCAGGCATGCCATTCGTGCTGCTGGTGGGCGCGGCTCCCAATGCCATTGCCTATGATTCCAAGCAGTTCACAACAGGAGAGTTCTTCCTGTGGGGCATTCCGGCCTCCATCATCCTCATGGTTGTTGTTGCACTGGCGGTTCTGGTTATCTGGCCGCTCATGGGCATGACCATTTACACAAGCTGATGAAGCGTTTTGGATAAGGCCGGCAAGAGGCCGGCCTTAAAAATCTTTGAAAAGACCTGGGGGGCCCGGCTGCTCATGGCAGCCAAAAAGGCTCCCCTGTTTTTTGCAGCCTTTGCGGCTTTGTTTTACAGGTTGCCCAAAACAGACCGCCTGAAAAAGCTTGACAAGGCCTCTGCAACAAAGCAAAGTTTAAAGCTTGTGTTGCGCCTGTTTTTCGAGCGGGCGCTCGTATAAGTGAGGGGCCATGAACAAACAGGACAAAGCGCAGGAATCAAGCCAGGCAGCGCAGGCCCCTGTTGTGATAATTTCAGGCTCCTACGGAAGCGGAAAGACGGAATACGCGGTCAACCTGGCGGCAAAAAGCGTTGATGACGGCAAGCCCTGCATGCTGGTTGACCTGGATGTGGTCAAGCCCTATTTCCGCAGCCGGGATGTGCGGGATGACTTTGAAAAAAGGGGCATTGCCGTTGTTGCGCCGGAGGGTCATTTTTCCCATGCGGACCTGCCCATGCTTTCACCCCGCGTTGGAGGGGCAATAAGGCAGAAGGAAAGGCCGGTCATCCTGGATGCAGGCGGAGACCCTGCCGGAGCAAGGGTTTTAGGGCGGTTCTGCAATGAGATAAAAACCCGCGGTTATGAAATGTCGCTGGTCATAAACACGCGGCGGCCGGGCACCAGGAGCCTTGAGGACATTCTGTCCATGATGGGGATGATTGAGGCAAAAAGCGGCCTTGTATTCTCACGCATTGTTGCCAACACGCACCTCATGGATGAAACCGACACGGCACTTGTGCTTGAGGGCATTGAAATTGCCAGGCAGGTTGCCGATAAAACGGGCATTGCCTTTGACACGGTTCTTGTGCTTGAAGACAATTTGAACAAGGTGGATTTAAGCTGCATTGACGCGCCGGTTTTTGTTTTAAAAAAGCATCTCAAGAAACCCTGGGAGCACCTTACGGCGGCCCATTACCGCATTTAGACCGATTTGCAGCAGGCAGTTGGAGCATATACCCGCAGCGCCAGAGGCGGTGCTTCAGTTTTAAAAGGACTTTTTTCCGTTTTTTATGGGGCAAGAGGCCTGGAAGGATGACAAGGCGGCTTGCAACCAGCTTTTGCCACGGAGTTTTTTCATGGTGACGATTACAATTGATGAACACTACTGCAAGGGATGCGGCCTGTGCATTGTGGCCTGCCCCAAGGAAATTTTGCAGTTTGCCAAACATTTGAACGAACAGGGCTACCATCCGGTGACCTGCCTGGACCAGGAGGCATGCACAGGCTGCACCCTGTGCTATGTCACATGCCCGGACGGAGCCATAACCATCGCCAAGGACAAATAGAAGGAGTTTTTTACAATCATGGGCGAAAAAATACTGATGAAGGGAAATGAGGCTGTGGCCGAGGCCGCCATCCGTGCGGGCTGCCGTCACTATTTTGCCTATCCCATCACGCCCCAGAACGAGCTTATTGAATACATGGCCAAAAGAATGCCCCAGGTGGGCGGCACCTGCCTTCAGGCGGAATCCGAAGTGGCGGCCATAAACATGGTGCTGGGGGCCGCGGCCTGCGGTGTCCGGGCCATGACCAGCTCGTCATCACCGGGCATAAGCCTGAAGCAGGAGGGCATTTCCTACATAGCCGCCTGCCGTCTGCCGGCGGTCATAATCAATGTTCAGCGCGGAGGGCCGGGGCTGGGCAACATCGCGCCAATGCAGTGCGACTATTTTCAGGCCACCCGCGGCGGCGGGCATGGGGACTATTACACGCCCGTGCTTGCGCCTTCATCAGTTCAGGAATTTGCGGACATGGCCCCGGAAGCCTTTGATCTGGCTGAAAAATACCTCACTCCCGTGCTTATTTTCGCAGACGGGCTTTTGGGCCAGATGATGGAGCCGGTTACCTTTGAAGACGATTACGGCCCCCAGTCCGACAAATCCGGCTGGTCACTTGGCTGCCGCAAGGGCCGGAAAACAAACCACATCATAAACAGCCTTTTCATTGATCCCTATGTGCTCAAGGAAAAGACCGAGGAGCTCTTCAGGGTTTACGACACCATTGTCAAAAACGAAATCCGCTACGAATACTACAATGTTGACGCCAACCCCAAAATCCTGGTGGTGGCCATCGGCACTGTTGCGCGGGTGGTGAAAACCGCCATTGACGAACTCAAAGAGCAGGGCCTGGAAGTCGGCCTGGTAAGGCCCATCACCCTTTGGCCATTCCCCTACAAGGCTGTGAAGGAAGCAGCCAAAAATGTGGAAAAGGTCATAACCGTGGAGCTCAACATGGGCCAGATGGAGCAGGATGTGCGCCTTGCCGTTGAAGGGGCCTGCCCCACAAAAGTCATAGGCAAGGCCGGAGGCGTGGTTTTCACACCTATGGAAGTCATTTCAATGCTTAAGGACAATTTGGCATGAAAATAATTGCAAAACGCCCAAAAGGGCTCACGGATGCGCGCCTGACCTATTGCCCGGGCTGCCTTCACGGCGTTGCCCACCGGATAATCGGCGAGGCCCTTGAAGAGCTTGACCTCGTGGAAAGCGCCATCGGCATAGCGCCGGTGGGCTGCTCGGTGTTTGCCTACAACTTTTTTTCCTGCGACATGATTCAGGTGCCCCACGGCAGGGCGCCAGCCGTTGCCACGGGCATGCGCCGCGCCCGGCCCGACTGCGTGGTTTTCACCTACCAGGGAGACGGGGATCTGGCGGCCATCGGCACGGCTGAAACCGTTCATGCCGCCAACCGCAACGAGAACATCTCTGTCTTTTTCATCAACAACGCCATTTACGGCATGACAGGCGGCCAGATGGCGCCCACAACCCTGCCCAACATGAGGGCCACCACGGCCCCCTATGGAAGGGATGTGGCGGACATGGGCTATCCCATGAGGGTGTGCGAGATGCTGGCCACCCTTGAGACCCCCTATTACATTGAGCGCGTCTCCCTGCTTTCGCCCAAAGACATTCTCAAGGCGAAAAAGGCGGTGAAGAAAGCCCTCAAATACAACAAGGAAAAAAAGGGGTTCTGCCTTGTGGAGATGATATCCACCTGCCCCACCAACTGGGGTCTGGACCCTCTGGCCTCCCGCGACTGGGCCCAGGAAAACATGCTGCCTGTTTTTCCGGTGGGCGTTTTCAAGGATGAGGCAAAAAGGCAGGAGGCATCCAAATGAAACAGCGACTTCTTTGCGCGGGCTTCGGAGGACAGGGGGCGCTTCTCATCGGCAAGATTGTGGTGACAGCCGGAATGCTTGAGGGCAAACATGTGACCTGGCTGCCATCCTATGGCCCTGAAATGCGCGGCGGCACGGCAAATGTCATGGCTGTCATTTCCGACAAGCCTGTTGGAAGCCCCATCTTCACCCGCATAGACACTCTGGTGGCCCTAAACCAGCCATCCCTGGACAAGTTTTTGCCCCAGGTGGTTGAAGGCGGAATTGTTCTTTACAATTCAGACCTGTGCGACAAGGGAGCCTCCAAAAACGGCGTCCGCATTGTGGGCATACCTTTAAACAAGTTCGGCGAGCAGGTGGGCGACATAAAGGCTTCCAACATGGTTGCCCTTGGCGCACTGGTGGAGCTTACAGGGTGTGTGGAAAACAAAACCGTGCAGGATGACCTGACCCATATGCTTGAAAAGAAAAACCCGACTCTGCTTGCCCGCAACCTTGAAGCCCTGGAGCTTGGCAGAAAATTTGTGGCCCAGGCCTCATAGTAACCGTCAAGATTTTCAGGCTGTTGGCGTTGCGGAAGATGCCCGCTGCCAAGCCATTTCAACACAAAATCAGCGCCTGTTGCTTTTCAAAAAGCCGGGGCATTAAATGCCCCGGCTTTTTTGTGCTTTCCAGAGCCGGACTGCCCGCCTGCCCAAAAATCTCCTGTTAAAAAATCCCCTTGACAGTTTGCCCTGCTGTGTGTTCAATTACTGGACACTATGAATCAACAAGCCTTTTGAGCAGGTTATGGACATACAAGATCTCCGCACCCTTAAAATTCTAAAGGAAATCGAAAACGGACGGAACCCCAGCCAGAGGGATCTGGCCAAAAGCCTTGATGTTTCCCTTGGGCTTGTGAACTCCTTTGTCAAGCGGCTGGCCCACAAGGGGTTTTTCAAAATAACCACCATACCCAAAAACCGGGTCCGTTACATGATGACCCCCAAGGGGGCCGCGGAAAAAGCCCGACTGACCTACGAGTACATCCAGTATTCCCTGCGCTTCTATAAGGATGCAAGGGCAAGGACAATTCAGGTGCTTGGGCAGTTGGATGAAGCCGGGGTGAAAAGGGTTGTGTTTTTCGGCGTGGGGGATCTGGCTGAAATTGCATACCTTTCCTTGCAGGAAACAGGCCTTGAGCTTGCAGCCGTGGCAGATCCCCAAAGGGCGGGAAGCCGTTTTCTGGGCAAAACCGTGCTTGAGCCTGAACAGTTGCAGAAGGTGCAGTTTGACTGCGTTATCATCACCAGTATGGATCTGGCTGAAAAAGCCCGTGAAACAATAAGGGGCCTGGACCTGCCTGAAGGCAAAATCGTGGAAATAGGGCCTGTCTGATGCGCAGGAAAGCGCGGGCAGAGCAAACGCATTCAGCAAATCGGGTGCTGCGGCCCGGAAAACACCGGCGTGCGCCAAGCCGCCAAAAAAGCATTCATTAAGAGGCAAGAAAGGAAGCCGTATGGAGGCCAAACAACCGGGCATAGCAGTAATCGGTTCCGGCTACTGGGGCAAAAACCTGGTGCGCAACTTTTACAACATCGGCGCGCTAAAGCTTGTGTGCGACAAGAACGATGCCGTGCTGGCCGGTTTTCAGAAAACCTACCAGGGCCTGGAAGTGTGCATGGCTTTAAATGCCGTGCTCTCCAGGGGCGATATTGACGGCGTGGTCATTGCCACCCCTGCGGAAACCCATTACACCCTTGCCAAGGAAGCACTTCTGGCAGGCAAGCATGTTTTTGTGGAAAAGCCCCTGGTGCTTGATGAAACCGAGGCAAAAGAGCTTATAGGCCTGGCCCAGGAAAAAGGCCTTGTGCTCATGGTGGGGCATCTTCTGCAATATCACCCTGTTTTTATCAAGCTAAAGGAGCTTGCAGCCCACGGAGAGCTTGGAAGGATTGACTACATTTATTCCCAGCGCCTTAATCTGGGCAAAATCCGGCGCGAGGAAAACATTCTCTGGTCCTTTGCACCCCACGACATATCCATGATTCTCGGCCTTGCAGGCGAAATGCCCGAAAGCGTGCTGGCCACGGGCGGCAACTACCTGCACAAGAAAATTGCGGATGTCACCACAACGCACCTGGAGTTTTCCTCCGGGCTCAAAGCCCACATATTCGTTTCCTGGCTGCACCCCTTTAAAGAGCAGAAGCTTGTGGTGGTGGGTGAAAAGAAAATGGCTGTCTTTGACGACACCCAGCCCTGGGACAAGAAGCTTGCCCTTTATGCCCACCAGATTCTCTGGGAAAACAATGTGCCTGTGCCGGAAAAGGCGGAGGCCCAATATCCCCAGGTGCCCCAGGGAGAGCCTTTGAGAAGCGAGTGCGAGCATTTCCTTTCCTGCATTACAACCGGCAACACCCCGCTTACTGATGGCAGGGAAGGCTTGGCTGTGCTGTCTGTTTTGAATGCAGCCCAAAAATCCATGAACAACGGGGCCTGCAAAATCGCTTTCAGCCTTTCCCAGGAAGGGCAGGCAGAAAAGCAGGCTGCCCCTTCCTTTTTTGTTCACGAAACCGCCATTGTTGACGAGAATGTGCAAATCGGCGCAGACGCAAAAATCTGGCATTTTTCCCATATCCTGCCCCGCACAATAATCGGCGAGCGGGTGAATGTGGGCCAGAATGTGGTGATTGGCCCGGATGTTACTGTGGGAAACGGCTGCAAGGTGCAGAACAATGTTTCCGTTTACAAGGGGGTGGTGCTTGAGGAGGATGTGTTCTGCGGGCCCAGCATGGTTTTTACAAATGTTTTCAACCCCAGGGCGCATTTGCGCAAAATGGACGAGGTGCGCAAAACCCTTGTTAAAAAAGGGGCCACTTTAGGGGCCAACAGCACCATAGTGTGCGGGGTCACCATAGGCCAATACGCCTTTGTGGGAGCAGGCGCGGTGGTGGTCAAAGATGTTCCGGATCATGCTCTTGTGGTGGGCAATCCGGCCCGGCAGATAGGCTGGGCCTGCGAATGCGGAACAAGCCTTGATTCCAATAACCAATGCCCTGCCTGCGGGCGCAATTACGACTTTGCCCCGGTTATAAGTTGCTGACAGGATAAATTATCCATGAAGATTATGACCGTAATCGGGGCGCGGCCCCAGTTCATCAAGGCTGCGGCTGTCAGCAGGGCAATCCGTCAGCACAACGAATCCTGTGAACCATCTTCAAGGCTGCACGAGGTTGTCGTTCATACGGGCCAGCACTATGACCACAATATGTCTGCCGTGTTTTTTGAGGAAATGGAAATTCAAAAGCCGGATTACTCTCTGGACATCCATGATTCAAATCACGGGGCCATGACAGGCCGGATGCTTGCCAAAATCGAGGAGGTTCTGCTTTTAGAGAAGCCAAAGGCGGTTCTTGTTTACGGAGACACCAACACCACCCTTGCTGGAGCACTGGCAGCAGCCAAGCTGCACATTCCTGTTGCCCATGTGGAGGCCGGCCTGCGCTCCTTTAACCGCAAAATGCCCGAAGAGATAAACCGGGTTATGGCCGACCACCTTGCAAGCCTGCTGTTTTGCCCCACGGATGCAGCGGTTGCAAACCTTGCTGCCGAGGGAATAAGCCAGGGCAAGCTTGGGGTCAGGGTTGTAAGAACAGGCGATGTGATGCTGGATGCAGCCCTGTATTACAGCAAAAAATCCCGCGAGCAGGCAAGCCTTTTTGCGCCAAAAAGCCTTTGGCGAAAAAAGATTGAAGATGCCTTGGCCAAAAAGGGCTTTGTGCTGGCCACAGTTCACCGGGCGGAAAACACGGATGACCCGGCAAGGTTAGAAGGCATTTTTTCCGCGCTTGGGCAGATTGCTTCAGATATGCCCGTGGCCCTGCCCCTTCATCCGCGCACCAGAAAAATGCTTGATTCAAACAAGGCAGCAGGGCAAGGCAACCGCCAAAACCTCTGGATATTGGAGCCTGTGGGCTACTTTGACATGCTTGAGCTGTTAAAAAACTGCCGCCTTGTTCTGACAGACAGCGGGGGTCTGCAAAAGGAGGCCTTTTTCTTCAAAAAGCCCTGCGTTACCCTGCGCGATGAAACCGAGTGGGTTGAACTTGTTGAAAATAAAGCAAATATGCTGGCCGGGGCCAGCGCCAAAACCATTGTGGAGGCAGCCAAAACCATGCTGGAAAGGAAGGTGGATTTTGACATACCCCTTTACGGCAGCGGGCAGGCAGGCCTTGCAATAGCAAAAACCCTTTCTTAATAGCCTGGCAGGTTCACAAGAAATGCAGATGGCCGCAAATACAAATCTTCCCCACGGAGGCAGGCTTGTCTCCCTGCTTGTTTCCGATGAAAAGGGGCCTTACCTGCTGGACCAGGCCCAGCACCTGGAAAATGTCCGCTTAAACTCGCGCCAGGTATGCGATTTGGAGCTTTTTGCCTGCGGGGCCTTTTCGCCCCTGACTGGCTTCATGGATGAAAAGCAGTGCAACAGCGTGCTGAAAAGCCAATGCCTGCCGGACGGCCTTTTCTGGCCCCTGCCTGTGGTGCTGGATGTTCCACGGGAAACAGCGGCAAGGTTAAAACCCGGCCAAAAGGCTGCCCTGCGCGACAAGGAAGGCTTTGTGCTTGGCATTCTTGCTGTTGCCGATATTTTTGTCCCGGATATCCCTGCCTGGCTTAAAGCTCTTTTCGGCACGGACGACCCGGCGCACCCGGCAGCCCAAAGGCTTCTTAAGGGAGTGAAGCCCGTGTTTGTGGGAGGCTCGGTTGAATGCGTGAGAACCCCCCTGCATTATTCCTTCACGGACCTGCGGCACACGCCCGCCCAGACGCGGGAGGCCTTCAAGCAAAGGGAATGGAGCAGGGTAATGGGCCTGGCCCCATCCGCCATAATGCACAGGGCGGAATTTGAGAGCACCGCAGGGCTGATGCAGGAAAAGGATGCGGCCCTCATGATTGGGGCCTCGGTTGTGGAAGACAGCTTCAATGATTTTAAAACCCACACGCAAATCCGCTGCCTTAAAAAAATTGTCCAAAGGTATCCGGCCCCTGCCCCCTTTCTGTGCGTTGTGCCTTATTTTGAGCGCATGGCCGGACTGCGCGAGCTTTTTCTGGAAGCAATCGTATTCAAAAACTACAACTGCAATATCTTTGCTGTTGACCAGGGCAGGCTGGAAAAAATCGCCGACTGCGGTTTCAACCTTTCCCAACTGGCTCAATCCTTTGAAAAAAACCTGAACATGGGCTTTGCTGTGGCCCAAAACCTTGTTTACTGCCAGGAGCAGGAGGCCTTTCTGCCTTTGCAGCAGGCCCCGGAATGCAGCAGGCAGAACATATTTGACCAAATTCAGGTGAAAAACCTTCTCCAGTCCGGCCAAAACCTGCCGGGCTGGTTTTCCTTTCCGGAAATCGAGCAGGAGTTAAAACGGGCCTACCCGCCCAGAAAGCGCCAGGGATTCACGGTTTTCTGCACAGGGCTTTCAGGGGCAGGCAAATCCACCCTTGCAAAGCTGCTTTACGCCCATTTTATGGAAAACGACCCAAGGCCCGTTACCCTGCTTGACGGCGACATTGTGCGGCTTCACCTTTCCCGCGAGCTTGGCTTTTCAGAGGAGCATCGCAGAATAAATGTGGAGAGGATAGGCTTTGTTGCAAGCGAAATAGTGAAAAACGGCGGGATTGCCGTGTGCGCCTCCATTGCACCCCGCAATTCCCCAAGGCTTGCAGCCCGCAGAATGGTGGAGGCTTACGGCGGCTTTATCGAGGTTTATGTCTGCACTCCTCTGGAAGTATGTGAGCAGAGAGACCCAAAAGGAATGTATGCCAAGGCAAAGGCAGGGCTTATAAAGGGCTACACAGGTGTTGACGATGCCTACGAGGCCCCTCTAAACCCGGAAGTTGTTGTGGACACCACCTGCATTCACCCGGAAAAGGCTATGGAAGCCATTTTGGAGCATCTTGCCAAGGCAGGTTATCTGGATTCTTAAAAGGGAAACAAAAGCGCCATGAGCAAAAGCGCAGAAAAAAAACTGACGGTCTATACGGCCAAATCCCCCCTTATGGAGCCTGGCAAGCTTTTCAGGGAAATGTTGTCAGACCTTAAAGCATCTGTCGGCCTGGCAATGCGCCTTACCGGGCGGGACATTGCAGCCCAGTACCGACAGACAGCCCTTGGCTACTTCTGGGCTGTGCTACCCCCGCTGGTGACAAGCCTCACCTTTATTTTGCTCAACCGCGCCAATGTGATTGAAACAGGGGCCATGAACCTGCCCTATCCTGTTTTTGTCATTGCAGGCACCATTTTCTGGCAGCTTTTTGTGGATGCCTTGAATGCCCCTTTAAAGGTGGTCAATGTCAACCGGGCCATGCTTTCCAAAATCAGCTTTCCAAAGGAGGCCCTTGTTCTTTCGGGCATTTTGCAGGTTCTGTTTGGTTTTGCCATAAAACTTGTGCTGCTCTTTGCAGTCATTGCCATTTTCCGGGTGCCTGTTCAAATAACAGCCTTTGCAGCCCTTCTTTCCCTGCTTGGCCTTTTGGGCATAGGCACCCTGTGCGGGGTTTTTCTCGTACCCATAGGCGTGCTGTACCAGGATATCCGCGAAGGGCTTTTAATAATGACAGGCGCTCTGATGTTTTTTTCCCCGGTTGTTTATCCGCCGCCTGCCCAGGGGTTTTTGGCAACCATCATTGCGTATAACCCCCTGACACCCTTTTTAATGCTCTGCCGGGAAGCCTTTTTTGACGGCACCCTGCATTATCTGCCGCAGACCCTGGCAATAATGGGCGTGGCTGCAATTCTGCTCCTTGCCGGATGGGTTTCGTACCGCGTGTCTTTGCCCATCATCATTGAAAGAATGGATGCCTGATGACAGAACCTATTGTCAGCGTCAGCAATGTATCAAAAAAATACTGCCGCAATCTCAAGCGCTCCCTTTGGTACGGCGTAAAGGATATTGTGTCCGACATGGCGGGCCGCTCAAAGGATTCCCACACATTGAGGCCCCAGGAGTTCTGGGCGCTCCAGGACATAGCCTTTGAGCTTGAACCGGGCCAGTCACTAGGGCTTGTGGGCAGAAACGGCGCAGGAAAAACCACCCTTTTAAAGCTCATCAACGGCCTTATAAAACCCACGGCAGGCAAAATTTCCATCCGTGGCTCCCTGGGTGCGCTCATTGCTTTGGGTACAGGCTTCAATCCCGTGCTCACCGGCCGGGAGAATGTGAAAATTGCAGGCTCGGTTTTGGGAATGTCGCCAAGGCAGATGGATGAAAAGCTCGATGAGATTGTGGATTTTTCGGAAATCAGAGAGTTCATTGACACCCCGGTAAAATCCTACAGCAGCGGAATGCTTGTAAGGCTTGGCTTTTCCGTGGCCATACAGTTGCAGCCGGACCTTCTGCTGGTGGATGAGGTTTTAGCTGTGGGCGACCTGGGCTTTGCCGTAAAGTGCATGAAGAAGATAACCGAATATCGCAACAACGGCGGAAGCATGATTCTTGTGAGCCATGCCATGCACAACATCCGCTTTCATTGCGACAAAGCCCTGTGGATGGAAAGGGGGCGGATAGTTGACTACGGCTCTTCCCATGCCATTTGCGATGCTTACGAGCTTTCCACCGCACGGGCTGGCTCCCATGACGGCGAAATGTTAATCGCAGATGCCGACTTTGCAGTGGGCGAGGTGGATTATCCCATCAAGGTTGCGGGCAATCAGGGTTTTGGCTTTGAAATAGAGTTTCTTGCAAAAAGGGTGGTCAAAAACCCCATAATCGTTTTTGCCATATTCGATATAAAAGGCCAGCACATGATCTGGAACTACTCCAACATGGACGAGTTTTTTCCGTCTCTTGTGCCCGGCTCAAACAAGGTGAAGGTGAGCTTTCCGTCTTTGCCCCTTGCAAACGGGGTTTACAGCATCACGGTTGTGCTGCACGAAAACCAGGTGGGCAATCATCTTGTTGTCTGCAAAAACTCGTTTTCCTTTGAGGTGACAGGGGCTGACGCCGGGTTCGGCCTGCTTGCCACAAAGGGAACCTGGAGCATTGCACACGAATAACTCTGCGACATCAATTGCATAAAGGGCTTAACCCATGTCAAACGACAGGATATTTCTTCATATCGGGCTTCCCAAAACAGCCACCACATTTTTGCAGCAGAACATATTTCCCATC
>Ga0351967_1018_pt2 | contig 11876 bp, 9 predicted proteins | sample TotcelT113001K15_FD_205803 | JGI IMG/M metagenome (GOLD analysis project Ga0351967, IMG submission 205803) | Enriched cells from coal bed in the Powder River Basin, Montana, United States - Total cells T11 rep3 HSBNCT.T11.300.1.K15 ... | reverse complement strand
GGGCAAAGTGCGGATCGGCTTGGTACTGGCCGTGCGTGCCTTCGCGGATCAGTTCCCCGACGCGCTGGCCGATCGCCTGCAAGCCGACCCGGTCGATCGCGTGGTGGTCCTGGGTCAAGGCGAACTCGTAGCGGCCGGCAAGGGGCGTCACTTGCACCCCGACCGCAAAGTGCATCCCGGTCGTCGTTCGTAGCGGTGTCACGTCGACGCCGACCGAAGCGATGCCTTCCCGCGCACTGCCGCCGACGATTCCCGCCGCCGTGCGGCCGTAACCCAGCGCCACGCCGATCGAATCGTCGGCCTGGCCGGGAAGCACGAATACGGGCATTTCCAAGCTGCGGCCGTCGAGCTCCAGTCGCACCAGCGATCCGATCGCGAGGCCCAGTTTTTTCGCCGTGGCGGGACTAACGATGGCCGCGTTGTCCCACGTCAACTTGGAGATCAGATGGGGCGTCTCTTGCAGCCAGCCGTTGTTGGCGAATCGTCCGTCGTAGACCGTTTCACTGCGGCAGAAGACCAGTTCCAACTGGCCGTCGGCGGCCGGGGCCGACGGGGTGACAGCGACCTCTTTCAACTCGGTTGCTACCGGCACGACCGCGCTGTCGGCCAGGAAACCATCGTGCAGCAGCCGTTGCCACTGCGGGTCGGTCAAGCTCCGCCCGGCCGTCCGGTCGACCGCTTGCCGCACGAGCGTCTGGGCATCGGTTCGCTCGCCCAGCAACAAGGCCAGCAGCTCCAGCGCGGACTTGCCGCCCAGCAACGGTTCGATCAACGGCTGGGTTACGCAAATGGTCCCGTCAAAGGCCCGGCAATCGCCCCAGCTTTCCAACGGATGTGTCTGCGGCAAGAGCCACTGGCAGAGCTGCGACGTCTCGTTTTCATGGGTGCTCAGGTGAATCGCCGTGGCGACTTGGGCCAGCGCCTGAGCGAACTGCAGATCCGCCGGTGCGTCATACACGGGGTTGCCGCCCAGCATCAGCAGCGTGCCGACCTGGCCGGCTTGCATGCGCCGCGTCAAGTCGGCCAAGTCGCCGCAGGGAACGGCATAACTCGCGGCGGGCTCGTCGCTGTACACGACGGTCTGGCCCGCGTTTTCGAGCAGGCCGTTCAAGCGGTACACCTGGGCATGTACTTCGGCAGGCTGGCGCGGCCCGACGACGACGACGCCCTGCCCCCGGTGTTCGTACAGGTCGGCGGCCATCGCTTGCAGGATCCGTTCGCGGCGCGACCCGTCCGCCGCCGGCCCCTGGACCTGGCCCGCGTCCCGCATCGCACGGATTCGCTGTTCCAGGTCCGCGATCACCGCCGCGATGTCCGCCGACCGCACGGCCAAGCGGTGATCGGCCATCGCCCCGGTCATCGAGTACTGACTTTCCGTCACGTACAGGCGGTTCATGCGGCTGGATTTCGCATCCGCAGCCGTCGCCACGTCCCGGCCATCGGCGAATTGCCGCGCCAAGCGAATCGATGCCGGATGGTCGCCCAGCAAGTCGGTGTCGAAACAGACGATGATCCGCGTCTTGTCCAAGGCCAGATGCGTGCGAACGACTTTGCCGAACGCCAGCTGACTGCCCTGTCGCTCGTTGTCCCGGGCCAGGGGAGCGTATTGGAAAAACTCGGCTTTCGGAAAACCCGCCTTCAACGCCGACAACCGGCCGTGGACGGCGGCCGACTCGGTCGGCTCCAGCAGCACGCACAACCCTTCGCCGCCCTGGTCTTTCAGGGCCTGAAAATGCCGCGTGGCAAAGGCGGTGAAATCATCCCAGCTTTTCGTGAACGTCTGCGTTTGATCTCGCTGCCGGACCGCATCGCTACGGTCCGGATCGTACAGATCCAAAACACAGGCTTGGGCGAACAGATCCGTTCCTCCTAAACTGGAAGGATGGTCCGGATTCCCCTCGACTTTGATCGGCCGCCCGTCGTAACACGTCATCAGCAGGTGACGCACGGCGCCGGCCAACTCGATCGACGTGGCGTACCGCTGCGGCTTGCCCGGCACCCAATCCTCGGGCCGCTTGGCCAACGCGACGATCTTCTCTTCGCGGTATCGGCACCCCGTCAGACCGCCCAGCGCTAGCGAAGCGGCCATCAGCTGCAGCCACCGCCGCCGCGAAATGCCGTCGGGGAACTCGGCTGCAGCCACCGGGAACTCGCGCTGTAGGAATTCCTCGAATTCCGGCGAATTCTCTAGTTCGCCCACACTCCGCCAATATCGTTTCCCAGTGCTGTTTGCCATCATCGGTGACACGTGGAACAGTTGGTCGAGGGATTGATGTTCAGCTGTTTGCGAACTTCCGCGCCGAGCATTCCGGGGTCCTGACCGGGTTGCCAATCCAGCTGGGTAATATACTCCAGAGGCCGCAGATGAGGCTCCGGGTTGCGGTGGCAGTCCAGGCACCAACTCATCGTCAGCGGTTCGACTTGGTAAACCTGATCCATCTTGTCCACCCGCCCGTGGCAGGATCCACAACTGACGCCCCGATTCACATGCGCCGCATGGTTGAAGTACACGAAATCAGCCAGGTTGTGGACGCGAACCCACGGAATCGGATTGCCGGTGACCTGCGACTCGCGAACCGGTTGCAGCTTGGGACTCTTCGAGAATATCGCCGCAATCTGCACCGAACCGTCCGAAGCGGCGGCACTGTGGCAGTTGACGCAAGTGGCAGTCGGGGGAATCGCCGCATGAGCCGCTTGATCCACTGTGTTGTGGCAGTAACGGCAATCCATCTTCAGTTTGCCAACATGCAGCTTGTGGCTGAACGGCACGGGCTGCTTGGGCGAGTAACCGACTTGGATCGTACCCGGCGCCGTTCCATACGCTCCAACCGCCCCGATATAGCCCAATCCGAGCAAGACGGAAGCTGTCAACACGACAACCAGTTTGTTCGTCCAGTTCGGGAAATGAAATTGTTCCATCGGCTGGAATCCTTGACCCCTGAGCGTAGAGACCGCAAGCCGAATCGCCTGGCAACCGACTCAATCACAAAACCGACAAACAGACCGCTGTAGACGCTACTTGTTTCTGCGGCAACCCATAACGCTTTGAGAATATAACAAGGCAAAAGCGTCCCGCAAGGGGCGAAATGCCATCAGGTACGCATGATTTTCTATTCGAACGTCTTGAACAACGCCTGAACCGCGCGCGTCATGGCGCCCGGATATCGCGCCACGTCGGTGACCGAGAGCATCCAGCGAGCCGAGGCCGTGCTGGCTGCTGCGGGGGCCGGCGGCGTCCGCTCCCGCCAAGTGGTTCGGCCATCATCCGCGCATGTCACCTGGACCGGCTTAAGACGAAATACCGCCGAATCGCCCGCCTCGGCGGACGAGACGATGTCCCCGTCCCGCGTGACCGTCAGGCCCGCCGCCGCGAACAGGCTGGCGGTGGACCACATGCCGCGTTGGCCGTCGAGAATCTTCTCCCACGCGTCCGCGGGAGGCGGGAAGTTCATCGCGCGGAGCCATTTTGGTTCCGTGGACTTACCGAACATGTAGGCAAACAAATTGGCTGCCGCGTCGGAAATCTCCGCCAGCGCCTCGCGGTGTGGCAGCCAATAGAAGCTGCCCGACTCGCCCGACTCGCGCACTTCGGTGACGTTCCAGCAGGGGAACCAAACCAACGGGCAAGGCAAGTCGAACATCGCTGCATACGCCGCCGGATCGAGTCGCACATTAAACTCCAGCTGCTCCGGTCGCGCGGGATTGTCGTGCGCCGAGCCGCTGTTCAAGTAGACCGCGGCGCACTTGTCTCGAAACAAAGCCGGCTCGCGCAACGCTGCGATCACGATGTCGGCCGCAGAGCCGACGCAGGTCAAGGCGAGCGGCCGTTCGGACGCGCGCAATTGTTCGAGGATGAAGCGGATGGCGGCGGTATCGCGCCACGGCGCGTCGGGCATCGCGTCCGCGCGTCCGGTCATCGTTTGCGAGGTGCCGATCGCCACGGGAACCGCCAGACCGGCGAGGCGGTTCATCTGAGCCACAGCCACCACGGCAGGATCGCCGGCGCGGAATCCCGGCGGATAGTCGATAACGATGCCGCGGAGGTCGAATCGGCCTTGCAGCGCCAGCGCATAGACGCTGGCCAAATCGAAGTGGTCGTCCGGGTCTCCGTGCGGGTGAAAAAGATCCGTCACGTGAATCAGCGGCACGCGGGGGCTCTGCGCCGCCGATGCGTCTGCGTTCGTCGCGGACGGAGCGTCCCCCGGACGAGACGCCAGCCAGGCTCCCAGTCCGGCAGCCGCGCCGGCCTTCAACAAAGCACGTCGTGATGTTTGTCGCATGTGGCTCTCGGAAGTGCGCCGAAGAGGGAAGGTCTGCTGTAACCAAGCGGCAAAGGCGCGGCGCAAGTCCGCCATCCTCTCGCGATGCGAGAACAACCGCTTGTAACCGTTGTCTTGCTCTGCCATCCTGGAATTGTATCAAGAACCTATCCGCAAAGGAACTCGACCAAGGGAGGTGCTCATGTCGCGAAATCGTTGGCTTCAAACGGTCTGCCTGTGGTGTTGCTGCGGCCCTTTGTCGTTCGCGTCGAACGCCTGCGCGGAGACGATTTATGAGAGCGTCTGCCGGCAGGCGCAACACGTGTCTCGGGCGTCGTTGGCCGAACCGCTGCCGTCGGCTCAATGGCAGGCCACGCTGGCTCGGCGGCGGGAGATGTGGCGGGAAATGATCGGCTTGTCCCCGCTGCCGGAACGTACCCCGCTGCAGGCCACGGTGACCGGCGTCCTGGAACGCGGCGATTACGTGGTCGAGAAGATCCATTTTCAAAGCGTGCCCGGAGCCTACGTGATCGGGAATCTGTATCGCCCCGCGCAGGTCAGCGGACGGCTGCCGGCGGTGCTGTATCTGTGCGGACATTCTAAAGGGAAAGTCAATCCGCCGTACCAGGCGAACCCGCGTTGGTTCGGGCAACACGGTTATGTCGCCCTGGTGCTGGATCCGATCCAATTGGGCGAGTCCCAAGGGCTGCACCACGGCACGTATCGCGAAGGGCGTTGGGATTGGCCCAGCCGCGGCTACACGCCCGTGGGGACGGAAGTGTGGAACGCGATGCGGGCGCTGGATTATCTGGAAACCCGCGACGACGTGGATTCCGAGCGGATGGGGGCCACGGGGTTGAGCGGAGGCGGCGTCGTGTCCTGGTGCCTGGGCGCAGCCGACGAGCGGGTCAAGGTCGTGGTGCCGGTCTGCCAGACGGGCAGTACGGAACACGTGGTCGTGGACCGCGCTACCGACGGCCACTGCGATTGCGCGTTTTGGATCAACTACTACCGCTGGTGCTGGCCCGACTTGGGTGCGCTGATCGCTCCGCGGGCGCTGTTGATCGCCTCCGGCACCGAGGACGTGCTGTGGCGGCCTTATGCGTTCCGCGACGTCGCCCATCGCATCCGACACCAATACGCGGCGCTGGATGCCTCCAGCCAGTTCGACCTGGTCGAAGATCTCGCTCCGCACGGTTACACGCCCAAGCTGCGGCAGGCCATCTTTACGTGGTTCAACACGCACTTGAAGGGCGACGCGACGCCCGTCGAGGATGACGTGACCGAGTTCGTCGAGCCGGAGGAGAACCTGCTGGTGTTCGGCGGCACGCTGCCGCAAGACGACCAGATGCGGCGGATCGACACGTTGCTGGTCAAGCGCGCGGCCCTGCCCGAGGTGACCGACGCCGACCAGTGGCATGCCTATCAGGAGGCGGCGCTCGCCCGGCTGCGGGAACTGACCTTTCGCTACGTCCCGCGGGACTGCACGCCGCGCCCCCGAGATGTCCGTCACGACGGCAGCGAGCAAAGCGGGACCCGCTTTGCGACCCACGAGTTCGACACGGCGGACGGGCTGACCCTACGGATCAAGACCATGCGCCCGCAAGACGCGGCCTGGCCGACCCCGACCGTGGCCTACGCGATCCAGCCGGACGCGCGCAGCACCTTTGCAGGCGGCAGTTCCTCGCGGCCGGCAATCGGGCCTCCGTCGGCGACGGCCGGGGTCGAGGTCCGCAATACGGGCGTCACCTCCGTCGGCCCGGGGTACCTGTGGACGCTCCGCCGCGTCTATCCGCTGCTGGGCCAGACGCTGCCCGAGCGGCAAGTCTACGATCTGCTGGCCGGCATCGCGCTGCTGCGGCGCGACGCGGTCACGGGCCCCGTGGCCGTATTCGGCCAAGGCGATACGGCGCCGCTGGCCGTCTATGCGGCGATCCTCGATCCAAACATCCGCGAAGTCATCCTGGCCGATCTTCCCGAAAGCCACGAGGATCCGCTCACCCCCGAGTTCCTGGGCATTCTCCGCGTCGGCGATCTGCCGCATAACCTGGCGCTGCTGTATCCGCGGCCCATCACCTTTGTCGGCACCATGCCCGCCGCCTACCAGTGGACGCGGCAAGTGTACGAAAAACTGGGCGCGGCAGATCGCATCCGGGTGATCCCCAACGCGCGTCAGTGGCAGCCGCAGTAGCAACGGCCACGAAATAACTCCCGCGCCCCGGTGAGCCTGCTGATGGGAGGGCCGAAAACGACGGCCCTCTGCGTTTCTATCCCGGCGCTTGGGAGTGGCTGTCCCAAGGCGATCACGGCATGGCTGCCTGGACCGCGGCCAGCACCTTGGCAGCGGCTTGGTCCGGTGGCTCGTGCAGGAAAGCTCCCGCCGCCGCCTTGTGCCCGCCGCCGCCGAATTGCTCGGCAATGCGGCTGCAGTCCACTTCGCAGCGGCTGCGCAGACTGACTTTGCACCCGCCCTCGGGCTGCTCGATCGTGATCACCGCCATCTGGGCGCCTTCGATGGCCAGCGTCATGTTGATCACATCCTCGGTATCGCTGGGCAACGCTCCGGCTCGGGAGAAATCGTCCTTCAACACGTAGGTGTGTACCAGGCGTCCGTCGCGCTCCGACTGGACCCGCGACAGAATCACCCCGCGCAACCGGACGCGGCCGATCGTGTCGCGTTCGTACAGCTGGGCAAAGAGTTCGTCGGGACGCACGCCCGCGTCGATCAAATCAGCGGCGGCCCGGTAAGCCGCGGCGCGGGCCGAGGAAAAGCGGAACCAGCCGGTGTCGGTGGCGATTGCGGCAAATAGCGGAATGGCGATCTCGGGGGTTAGCGCGACGCCCAGTTGCCGCGCCGCCTCCATCACCAACCGCCCCGTCGCTTCGACTTGCGGATCCTTGAACGACAAAGCCTGCAAATCGTCCTCGCTGACGTGATGGTCCATGATGATCTTCTGCGCCGAACTCGCCCGGACCACCTCGGCCATCGGCCCCAGCTGGGCCCAAGCGCTGGTGTCCAGGATCACGATCGCATCCACCGGCGGCAACTGGTCGATGGCCAAATCGCGGCCTAGGGTGCGGATCCTTTGCCGGGGGTCGATAAAAGCCAGATTCGGGGGCGTCGGATGGCCGTTGACGATCAGCACCTCTTTGCCGAGCGCGTCCAAGACGCCCGCCATGCCCAACTCGCTGCCCAACGCGTCGCAGTCCGGACGGATGTGGCTGGTCAGCAAAAACGTCCGCTGCCGACGGACAAGTTCCACAAAATGCGGCCAGTCAATGTTCATGATTTCGCTTACCCCCTCGAGGTTGAATTCGTGATCTCGCAGACCGCGCGAATGTCCACCTGTAGCTGGTGTTTCAAGTCCTCACTAGACGGGAAAGGCTGAATGTCGCGTAAACGGGACAAAAAGTCAACCTCCAAAGGCTGGCCGTACAAGGAGCCGGTGAAGCCAACCAGGTGAATCTCGAATTTGAAACCGTGCTCGCCGAACGTCGGATTGGGGCCGATGTTGACGGCCGCCGGCCACGATTCGGCAGCGGTGTACGCCCGGCCCGCATAAACGCCCATGCCGGGAATCAGCGTGTCCACGGCTTCGAGGTTCGCGGTCGGAAACCCCAACGCCCCGCCGCGGCGTGCCCCGTGAACGACCATCCCGCGAGTCCGATAAGGCTGGGTGAGCATCGCTCGGGCAGCATCCACGTCGCCCAACCGAATCCGCTCGCGGATGCGGCTGCTGGAGACGAGGCCGTCGCCGACGGTCAGCGGTTCGACGATGTCCAACACGACCCCCGCCTGGGCACACAACTGGTCCAGAACCAGAATGTCTCCAGCCCGATCGCGGCCGAAACGAAAATTGGGGCCCTCCACGACCGCCTTGGCGCGCAAGCACTGCAACACGACGCACTCGAAAAACTCGCGGGCAGTCAGACTCAACAAGGCCAGGTCGGTGGGCTGAATGACGACCGCGTCGACTCCCAAATCGGCCAGCAAATCCGCCTTCCGCTCGGCCCAAGTCAGCGGCGGCGGCGCTGCATCGGGTCGCAGCAGCACCACGGGATGCGGCTCGAACGTGAGCACCGTCGCCGGACCGCCAACCTCGTCGGCTTTTCGCCTCAACCGCTCGATCAGCCGCGCATGCCCGCGATGCACCCCGTCAAAGTTTCCAATCGCCACCGCTCCGCACGTCAGGGCCGCAGGAACGTCCAAGAGGGAACGAATCGGATGTTCCCATTCGATCCGCAACCGCGCACAGCCGGCACCCGCCGCTCCATTTCGAGCCACTGTCTCGTCTCGTCCCACTGTCTGGTCGCCTCGTCGTGCCACCGTCCCCAACTCTCCCATGTTGCGGTCCCCAAGTCCCGTCATGGCCCGGCCCCCGCCGCGCGGTGGATTTCAGCGCGGAGGCTTTGAAACGCCTGCGGCAGATAGTCGACCAGATCCCGCGCGATCAGCGAGACCTGGCCCAACTGGTCCGCCGCCAAGTCGCCAGCCAGACCATGAAGGTACACGCCCAGATGAGCGGCGTCAAATGGCGTCAGGCCTTGACAGACTAGCGCCGTGATGATGCCCGTCAGCACGTCGCCCGATCCGCCGGTCGCCATCCCCGGATTGCCGCTGGTGTTGACCGTCACCCGTTGGCCATCGGTGACCAAGGTGCGGTGGCCTTTGAGCACCAGCACCCAACCCCGCCGCGCAGCCAACACGACGGCCCGCCGACAGACGTCTTCCCACGGCACGCGAGAATCCGGCTCGCCGCTTAATCTGCGGAATTCTCCCGGATGAGGCGTCAGGATCCGCGGAGCCGCCGCGGCAGGACACGCCTCGCCCAAGGCAGCCAGCGCGTTCAAACCGTCCGCATCCAGCACCAGGGGTTGCGGCAAGGCTTCGTACATCCTGGCAACCAACTCGGTCAGTTGCGGCGCACGGGACAAGCCGGGACCGCACGCGACACAATCGGCAACGGCCGCCAAACGGAAGATCTCCGCCTCCGCGGCGTGTCCAATTCGCCCGCCTTCGTCACAGGCCAGCGGCGCCGTCATGTAGGACGGCTCGAACGCCGCTACCGTCTGGAGACAAACGTCCGGGACCGCCAGCGTCACCGACCCGGCTCCGCTGCGGAGCGTGGCCATACCCGCCAAGCCGATCGCGCCACTCATCCCGCGCGAACCCCCGACCAACAACGCACGGCCGAAATCGCCTTTGTGCGAGTCGACTTTCCGCGGGGGTAATCGAGGCAGCGGCAGACAGGGAAGCATGGTCACCGTTAGGGAACGATCCGCGGGGGATAAGAGGGGATGATCGGCACTTGAGCGACGGCAGCCGTCGCCCCCAGCAACAGCCCTCCCCAGGCCATCACGACGATGAAACCGCTCCTCGATATGCTGCTTCCCATGAAACCATCCTCCCCCAATTGGCAAGTTTTCTAGCCGTACAGCAGGAGTCCAGGCTTTCGCCTGCCGCGGGCGGGTTTTCCAACCGCTTGGCAGCCGAAAGACTGGACTCCAACGAAGAAACGCTATTTTGGTGCAACGTCGCCCTACATTGTACTCTGCCGGGGTGGGGGAAAACCAGGACCAACCGGTTTTCCATCCCTCCAGGAATTATCTGGATTCACGCAGACCGCAACCAAGGGGGCGCGACGGGCGGCTCATTCGTCGTCTTCCCTCAGCATCAACGGCATGTCGACGGTGACGCAAGTGCCCTGGCCCGGCTGGCTTTGGATCTCCGCGTGACCGTTCAGCAAACGAGCCCGTTCGCGAATGGCGTCCAGACCAAAGTGATACCCGCCAATGTCGGCGGGATCAAACCCTTGGCCCCAATCCTGCACGACGATCCGCACGCGATCTCCTGCCTGAACCAGTTCGACCCGTGCCCGAGGGCTGCGGCTGTGCTTGCACACATTTCGAAGTCCCTCCTGCGCGATCCGGTAAATGGCGTTTTCTTGGACGGACTCCAGGCGATTGAACTGGACGTCGCACTGGAACTCGACCACCGGTCCCGACTCGCGCTGCAAAGCACGAATCAGCTGTCGGATCGCGACTTCGACGCCCGCTTGATCCAGGCTGAGGGCCCGCACGCCGGCGATCAACCGCCGGACATCGGCTTGGCAGGCGCGCAACGCTTGCATCCCCGCGTCAAACGCTTCCGCCGCGCGCTCGGGATCCTTTTCCCGCGCTTGCCGATAACCTTCCAAGTGCAAGCCGGCCCCGGCCAACTGTTGCGCCACCGTGTCGTGGATCTCGTACGCGATCACGCGGCGCTCGTGGTCACTGGCCAACAGCAACAGGCGAAGCGTCTCTTTTTCTCTTCGCAAATCCGCCTCGGCCTGGCGACGCTCGGTGACATCGCGCAGGAAGCCAATCAAACACGGACGGCCGCGGTACTCGATGCGGCTGGTCACGATGTCGTTGCAGCGGACGGTCCCATCCTTTTGCCGATAGGGCATGTCGGGAGTGCGGTCCACGCGGCCTGCGACATGCTCGAGAAATCGCCCCATAATCCACTCGATTCGGTCGGCCGGATGCACATCGGATACCGACAGGGACGTTAATTCCTCCACCCCATATCCCAGCATGCGCGTCGCAGCAGCGTTGGCCAGCAGGAATCGTTGCGTTTCGATGTCCGCGATTAACACGCCATCGACTATTCCGTCGTAGATCGCCCGCATCTCCGCCGTCCGGTCCTTGACGCGCTGCTCCAATTGGCCGTTCGATCGCTGCAGGGCCTGTTCCGCCTGCTTCTGCTCGGTGATGTCGGTAATGAATCCTTCCAACGCTGCCACTTGCCCGTCAGGCGACAGAATGGCGACGCCCTGCTCCCAAACGTGTTTCTCCGTGCCGTCCGGCGTGTGAATCCGATACGTCAGATGAAATTCCCGGTTGTCGGTGATCCCCCGCTGGACTTCGGCGCGGACCCTCGCCCGATCCTCCGGATGGATCAGATCGTTGTAGTCGATTTGCCGATTCCCCAGCAACTCGTCGGGTTGATAACCCGTCAGCCGATAACACCCTTGGCTGACGAACTCCATCGTCCAGTGCTCGTCGTTCCGGCAGCGATAAGCCATGCCCGGCAGGTTCCCCAGCAGCGCGGCCAACTGGCGCCCGCTGTCGTGCCCGTTCGGCCTGTTCCTGCTCGATGACGTGACGCACAAGCGGATGTTCCGACGAAGCAGATTGGCGGCTCATCGTCGTGCCCCCCAGGAAAACAGCCCTGAACGAGAAGATTGGCAGCTTATATTACCATTCTTCGTGTTTCAAAGATCCCATCTTACCCTAATGCTTGGGGAGTGAAAAGTGGCCTTATGGGACCGGTTCCGTTCGTGACAATTCACTTCTTGCCATGAAAATGCTAAACTAGCGCCCACACGAATCCAGAATCCCCAACACCTGTCGCCGCTCGAAGCGTTGAATACTCGGCAACTGCGATCGCGTGGCGGTATTCGTGTTGCGAACCTTCTTGCCGCTGCCATGGGGGGTGGCGAAAACGAAAGCCGGAAGAATTGCCGGCTGGGAGATTGACTGAGCCCACTTAAGACGAAAAGGAATCCTGATGTCTGACGAACCGTTGATTGCCGTGTTTGTGGATTTTGAGAACTTGGCCCTGGGCGTGCGCGA
>Ga0351967_1007_pt1 | contig 12491 bp, 12 predicted proteins | sample TotcelT113001K15_FD_205803 | JGI IMG/M metagenome (GOLD analysis project Ga0351967, IMG submission 205803) | Enriched cells from coal bed in the Powder River Basin, Montana, United States - Total cells T11 rep3 HSBNCT.T11.300.1.K15 ... | reverse complement strand
AAGAAGAGTGTTCTGATGCAAAATGCCTTTTATCATGCCGCCGAAGGCGATCATGCCCATCCTGTTATTTTTTCTGGTGGGCCTGCTGCAGCACAAACAAAAGATCAAAGCCTATCATCTTAACTTGTTTGATCAAGAAATAACAGGATAAGCAGGATCGCCTTCGGCGGCAGGATAAAGGCATTTTTTGGTTTTGACAATGAGCATCTTCATTTGATTAGTATGGGCTCACATTCGAAGCTGTTTTAAGAGGTCGGTTACTTTTGTAACCGACTCTTATCGTTGCCTTTATGTTGTCGCCGTATCTGCCCCTTCCTTAGAGGAACGGCGCTCTTCCCTGCTTCTTCTATCTTCTTTTCCGCGGTTTTCTTCAGGTATCTGCGGGGCTTCTTCTACTCTTGTTGAGGTTGAGATGATATGGACATTGTATCCTTTGTCATGCAAAACCGCCAGCAGGTTGATCTGGTTGTTCCGATCATCAATCATCTTTTGCGCTTCCTGTGTCAAGCCGGTAAAGGAGATGTTTAATTCCCCTTTTGCGGAATCATATGATGTGACCGTTAAATTGGCTCCCTGGAATAACGGTGGATATTTCAATTCAATGATGGTATCTGTGTTGCCGCTTCTTTCTACAATATACATTTTTTCGATCAACTGTCTCGCAATCTCAGCCATTTGTGTTTTCACAGGCATGGCCTGTTGAACCTTGTTGCTGGAGACCGGCTCAATTGCCGGTGTCGTTTGCATAGCCGCAGCAAATGGATTGACAAAGGCATAATTCGGGCGGTCTTCCATGTAGTGGGTCGAGAGGCGGTTTGTTTTTGGGTCTTCAACCCGTTCTGCGGGTTCACTAACCGGAGTAGCTAAATCTTCGTTGACGGCTGCTTTTTTCTCTGCATGGAAATCGGGAGCAAAAGGCGATCTTGGCATTTCTTTCTTGGCGGCTTTCGATGCAAGATGAAATGGTGATTCTGTTGTTTTCGCACTAGATGCGTCATCAGTCGTTTGTTGGACCGAGGAAACCGCCGGAGGAGGAGAAAGTTGTGCTGGATGTTCCTCGACTAAAGCCGGTGCATTTTTTTGCAGGTCAAACAAAGAAAAGACTGGTTCTGATTTTTTGCTCTTGTTGTTATTGAAAGCAATTTCATCGGATCCGTCTCCTTCTTGCCTTTCGCCCACTTCCTCCATCTTTGCACCAAACGGCGTTTTTTGCGCGACTTGAGATTCTCCCTTTTTCGACCCCTTTTTATCTTTTGAAGAAAGGATTTTCTTAAAATCCTTTGCTGTATTAGGAGCCCCTATGGGACGAATTAATTCTTCACCCGGCCTTACTGTATATTCGCCCTGATCTTCTTCAGGACTGAACCGGATGGTTGTGTCATCTGTTGGCATAGATATTTCCCTCCTTAAAACAGAGGAGAGACTAACTTCGGTTTGGCCGGCATGAAGCATTCGAGTTGAACAAGCAACGATAATTCTACTTTTGCGATTATTGGTTCGTTTACCTGTTTTTAACTCGGGACTTTTGTGCCCTCGGCTTATTCAAGTTATTCTTCTCCTTGTCACTTATCCCTAACTGTTTTTATTCCTGCGCTGATTGGCAGAGAAAATGATAGATCCTATTTCATCGTATTCTCGCTCTTCAATCAGCTCCATTTCCTTTTTTAATTCTTTTAGCCAGTCTTTTTTGTGGGTCTCGATCTTGTCGACGTCCTGGCGCTTGATCTTTAATTCCTGCTTGGCCATCTCCAAAGCCTTATTCGCGTTTTCGACTGCCGTTTGCTGTTCTTTGACCTTTTTCTCCTCGATTTTGACCCGTTCTTTTGTGACCTTGAGATACGCTTTCATTTGCAAGATTTTTGGACATGTTGTGCCTTCATCTAGCAATTTCCGTAACTGCGTTAATTTGTCTTTGTCGTGTTGGACTGCTTTATCCCGGTCTGCTTCGCGCTGTGCTAACTTCTCTTTTTCTCTTTCCAATGCCTGCTGTTTATCCTTTACGACCTTTTCCTGGTCTTCGACCCTTTTCTTTTTAACGTCCAGCACCTGATTCAATGGGTAGCTGACTTTTGGTTGCATGGGCTTCCTTAGGGTTAGAGCTTAAATTATTTAAACTTAAGCCTTTATAAGCAAATTCTATTTAAATACGGACCGTAGCAATTGCATGGTCTCCTGGTACGAACATTTCTCTTCAACCCCTTGTTTCAAGAATTTTAATACCTTGTCAATATGGTCTATTGCATAGTCTCCAGCTTTATCCGCCCCTCGCTTATACTCCCCGATTTTGATCAATAATTCGTTTTTTCGGTAATTAGCCAAGACCTCCTTCAATTTGCCGACCAGCTGCAGATGTTCTTTTGGAACAATTGAGGTCATGACCCTGCTGGCTGAAGAAAGAACGTCGATAGCCGGATAGTGATACTGCCTAGCTAATTCCGCAGATAAAATTATGTGGCCGTCCAAGATCGATCGGGTCTCATCCGCAACTGGTTCATTCATGTCATCACCAGCGACAAGGATCGTATAAAACGCTGTAATGGATCCTTTGTCCGAATTCCCTGATCTTTCTAATAGTTTAGGCAAAGTCGAAAATACCGATGGGGTATAACCTCCCCGCGCCGGGGGTTCTCCTTGGGCTAATCCGATCTCACGCAGGGCTCTTGCAAATCTGGTTACCGAATCCATCATCAGAATCACGGATTTCCCTTGATCTCTGAAATATTCGGCAATGGCAGTTCCAACATAGGCCGCATTTAAACGCAGCTGCGAGGCTTGGTCCGATGTAGAGATCACGAGCACTGAACGTTTGAGCCCTTCAGGGCCCAAGTCCTTTTCAATAAAATCCCGCAGTTCCCGGCCCCTTTCCCCAATTAAGCTGATGACATTGACATCGGCCACGGCGTTCCGTGCGATCATGCCAAGCAAGGTCGACTTTCCACCGCCGGCCGCCGCAAAAATGCCAACCCTCTGTCCTAAACCTGTGGTGAGGACTCCGTCGATCCCTCTAACGCCTACGGAAATCGGTTCGCTGATCCTTTTTCTCTTCAGGGGGTCCGGAGGAGATTGAATGACAGGATAGACTTCATCGCATAGAAGCGGCCCTTTGACATGTGTGTCTAGAGGTTCACCGAGTCCGTTTAATACTCTTCCGAGTAACTGCGGGCCTACTTTTATATGAAGAGGGAGGTGAGTGGGGATAACTTCCGATGACGGCCCGATGCCGCTCATTTCACCAAGGGGGGCTAAATACACTTCTTCGCGGGTAAACCCAACGACAACGGCGTTGAGAGGTTCTCCTTCTCTTTTGATGGAGCAAACCTCGCCAATTTTTACTTGAGGAACAATGGCTTTAATCAGCATCCCTACGGTTTCGGTGATGCGGCCATTCACTGTAGTCATTTGGAGCTCTTCAAGTCCTCCAAGAAGTCTGTCGAAATCATCATCCATGTTCATCGGTATGAGCCTCTTAAGTTTCTAGCGCAAGCGGTTACGGTAGTTCATCGTGCTATTCGGGCGAAGCTTTTGGACCTGTTCAACAACTCGGACGAACGCACATGTCTTGCTTTCAGTCAGTACTGCGTAGGCAATATGCCGCATTTCTCAGTGAGCAAATACAGCGCCATTGCATGCGCAGAATGTCTCTTTGGTTGTGCAGATCCCGGTATTATACCTGAACGTTCATTATCGTTTTCGTCGATTCCAGCGATTTGTTCAATAAGCTGGAGAAAAATTCCAATTCCTGTTGAATTTGGCTGACCTTAATCTGTAGAAGAAGCATGTTTGCCGGATTGATCTCTTCCTTGTTTGCATGCCATTTCTGCACTTCACTCCCTAAGGTAGACAGTTTATGCTGGCCATCGGTCAAGAGTCCTAAAAATTTTTCAATCGGGTTGGCTTGCACGGCCAACTGTTTTTCTTTGTACTCAATTCCTGCCTTCGAAAAAGCTATCCGCAGATTTTCATCAATGTGGGTCAGCTTATTCCGCATCAGCGTTTGTACTGAGTCTTGAATTTGCAGATTCGGAGTGGCAAGCTTAGTTTTGGCTTGCTCCATCTTGTCCACAACTTCTTGCGCTTGAGCGATCACATCTTTTGTTGGCGAAGTCTGCAGTCTTTGCACCTGCGTATCCAACCTATTGATATCATCGACTAACGCGGTCTTTGGCACAGAAGTTTCCACTCTCACCCCTGAGGAAACTTTTTCCAAGGTGGAAGGGTCAGTCTGCTGTACCATTAAATTGTCAAATTTGTCCTTATTCGGCGGGACTCTCGTAAGTTCTGGTTCAGGAAGATTGATCGGAGCTGATTTTGTCGATTTGACAATTTTTTCTATTTTTTCTAGTTTATCGCCTGTTGCCATATTCCTTCACTTCCTTCAATTAAAGTATTTTGCGACAAGTTCCCTATTCCTGGGATTCTGATCCTTGCGCCGGCGTAAAGAAAGGAGCTTTCTCTTTTTTGAGATCTTTCTCCGCCCATTCCAAAGAGATGGTTCCAAGATCCTTGATTGTCGGATCGTTTGTTTTGGCCATCGCTTCATGAATAATCTTCTCGCCTTTTTTTCTTTTGGACTTGTTAAGCAAATAGCAAATCCCCAAAAATGTGTGTGCGAGATAATTCTCGGGCTCGTCTTTAATAATGCCTTCAAAAATTTTTGTAGCTTCTTTGACCTCTAGCTTGTTGAGGTGGATATAACCGATCCCTAGTTTCGGTGCTGCACTCTTAGGGCTGATCGCTTGTGCGGCATTAAAAATTCGTGTGGCGCTGATTTCGTCGAGTTGCTTAACTGCAACAAATCCTGCTTCGATCAATAGGGAGAAGTCTTCCTTAAATTGCTTTAGCTTATCTTCTTCATCCATAGGGGCGATCCTTTCATTCTAAAATCATTTTCTGTCCCAAAGGCGAGCTCTCCGTTGTTGAAGATTTCTTTTGTGTCCTCATCAACAGGGGAGATTTTTTCTTTTCTAGTCGCGCAGGGGGCTAAAACCGGTAAGAATCTGTTTCAACCCCCTGCGCGACTAGCAACATATAAAATATGGCCAATGATTACTTGATCTGCCTTGCTATCTAGGCTGCCTCCCCAAAGGCTCGCAACCTAGATCTTTTCTCCAGCAAAAGCCACGAGAGCCTTCGCCTATTGTCCAGCAAAGCAGCCAAACAACCATTGGCCGAATTCCACTATTATCCTTTAACGTTACGCGCCATGGACTGAATACTGGAGTTCGATGCGGAGACCACGTTCGTTGACATCTCTGACAACTGTGAAAGGTGGTTCATCAGCATTTGCATTTCAAACATGTCTCCAATGCTTATCGCGCTTCTTCTGTTCTTAATCAGAAGCAGTTTTGTTTTTGCACTCACCGTAGCGTCTGCAACAATTTTAAACAAAGTCTGTACGCCAAAACCCGACTGTATGCTGTCGCCGTGAAAACGGGTGAGATCTTGACTAGCCATAGTGCCTCCAAAAATATATAATATTATGCGGAGTATTAAGCTTGGCGGAGATTCATACTGGAAATTACAATTCCTGAGCCTGCTGTTTCTACTACATTCTAGTTTCGTAGCGGCCCTTTCTGAATCGCTTCAACACTTAAACCGTTGATTCATTTATTTACGACGTCAGCTTGCCCGCTTTGTCTGACGTCTTGGCAAGTGACATCACTTGCCAATAAAACTTTTTTTGTCATTTCGGTGTAAATCTGGACATCACTTTCAATAGCGAAGTGTATCCATGGAGCAATACGCCAAATTGATCAAACTCTGCTTTGTTCTCGCCGCTTCTCAGTACTTCTTTAACGGTTTGAATCCTATCTTCCACATTTTTCTTGATCTGCTGGTGCTTACTTGAAGACTTTAATTCCTTTTCCAGCTCGTAGACAAACTCCTGCGATTTCTTCTTCTTTTGATCTTCTAATCCAAACATTCCGCACCTCGTCGATTTCTTTTCAAATCAAATTATTGTGAACCTTTGCTTCCTATTTTAATTGTAACAGAATAGTTTAATTAAAGCAAGGTACTGTTCTTTTGTTTTTGTTCTTCTTAAGTTTGTTTTAAATCAATTATCTACTGTAGTCAATTCGATATTTTACACCATCTTTTTCAAGGAAAATTACATTCGGTTTGATGGTTGTAATTGTCATACCATCCAAAACGTCGCCTTGTGAAAGGATGCGTCCGTTAATGACGACGCTCACATTATTGGCTCCTTGGGAAAATCCAGTGACTTGGTACCTGTCGGAAACGTTAATCATGGAAGCTTCGGGTGCTAATTCTGTCACAAAGTTCTTGACATTGCGGACCCCAGGGATTTTTCTTATTTCCACCACCAAGGCTTGCAAATCCGATATCTTATTTTTGGCTATTGTTCCCATCAGAGTCAGCTCGCCATTCGAGAGCTGTGCATTTACATCTTTTACTCCAATATTCTGCAGCTGCAACGACACTGTATTGATCACTTCTTCATCGACCAGCACGCGTTTTTCCAACAAATCTAAATAAGGGAAGTTCGCTGATAAATATTCATTCAACTGTTCGGCTTGTTTTCGCGTCTGCAGGTATCCTGTGATAACAAAATGTCCCGGTTTAGCTGCTTGGATAGTAATGCTCTTCCAATTGGTATTTCTCGATAACAATTGATTGATCTCTTGCCAGACATATTCATCAATAACAACGCCGGTGTCATCAATGTCTTTGATAAAGGTCAGTCCCTGCAGGTTATAAAGAAGTCCGTTTTTATCAGTCGGTGTCAAGACGTGGCCCACCAATAGAAGTTTTCCGGTAGATTTATTGAATGAGTATTTCACTGAAGGGAATGCTGCCAAGGCATCATTAAGGATTTTTGTAGGGTCAATCGTGGTAGGGGCAACTACCGGCTCACTTTTGAATAGCGTGGCGGTTCCCATTCCGATAATGACAAAAAGCCCAGTGAGAATCGCAATAAGAATAAATGCGCCGAATCTGCCTTCCGATTGTTTTTTCGGGATAGGTTTATCACCCATTCCTTTGGTGCTTTCATCGGTTTTCGAAGAAGCCCTGCCTGAACTGTCATCGGCTTTTTTTCCATCGTCTCTTTGCAGGACTTTGACTATGGAGGGCAGAAGCGGAGAAATAATAGTTTTCATTTCTCCTTCCCGATCAAATACAATAAATGAAGTCGTGCCCATAGAAATGAGGCTGTTGGTCGCCATCGGTTTTTTACCTTTGATAGGCTCTCCATCCAACAGAGTGCCATTTCGGCTCTTCAGATCTTCGATGGTAAGTCTGTCATCCGAACCTACGGTGATTTTTGCATGCTGGCGGGAGACGCTGGTATCATGAAAAACTACATCGCAAGAATTCGGATCTGTTCCTATAATATAAGAGGATGATGTTTGCATGGGAAATTCTGCGCCATTATTCGGTCCTGCAATGACTTTGAGCAGCCAGCGGCCATTATCTGTGAGCGCAAAATTGATTTGAGCCAGCGATCCCTTTCCGGGTGTGGCATCTTCATCAAAAATGGTGTCTTCCCGTGATTCCATTCGGTCCTCCTAATTCTTAATTAGCCTTGTTTTATCATGCGGTCTGCTATGCGAAATCGGTGTTTTTATCGCTGCTTGAGCTGAAATTCGTTGAAAAAACGCGGCTTTCAAATAACCTGTATCGTTCTCTATAAAGATCTGGGTGGTCAGGAAAGCGACTCCATCGGCAATTATTTTATCAGGTTGCCTAGTTTATCGCACCTATGATCTTTTTAATTCCTTAAGGGTTTTTTTATTTCCAATTTTGCACCTCCCCCCTCCAGTAATCTATTGTATTTATAAAGTCTTCCAACACATCCCTGAATTCCCGGTAGTCGGTTTGATATTCCACATTTTGCGACAGGGTCAATAAATTCCCGTCTTCATTCAGTCCTAAAACAGCTCCTTTTGTCCCCTGGAAGAATAAATCGGCCAGCAGGACCCTTTCAAAAAAATCTTCCAAACGTCCAGACGGAATGTGTGAAAATCCGCAGTTCAACGCAAACCCTTGCGCCAAAGCGGATATCATTACAGTGACATCCTCTTCCAGGGGGAGTGCAAATATTCCCGGTACATCGCTCCTTAATTGATCTTCCAATTCCAATTCTTTCGATAGCTGCTGAATATATTGGTCGAGTAACATGCAATCCTCTGTGTTTTTAGACATCCACGCTAATAAAAAAAGGGATATATAAGGAGTAAATAGCCAGATCGTTCCGATCTGGCTATCCAAGGCCGGGACGGCCCCTTGCTACCTTAATACCCAAGGCCGGGACGGCCTTGCTACCTTTATATGCCCCTTATCTATTTTTTCTTCCAGCCTCCTATCCCTTCCCGCTAAATGCCTGCAGTTCTTGGTCCGATAGCTTTGTGAGGAAATCGCACAACGCGAAGAAGAATTGGTTTGCTTCATCATAGGTTTTTTGTCCCATGTCAATTCCTCTCGAGATAATTTGAGTCATGGCCCCATAGTATTCTGCTTGTCCTTGGTATACAGTCCGTTCCAATGTGAAAATACCTGATGCTGTTTCTTTGAAACCTTCCATCGTATTTTTAAGCACGTCCATAGCATTATTAAATATGATGACTCTGGTACTCCGATCTTGTATGTATGTAGTAAAGGCGCCTGTTGTTATTTCTTCGTGTTTTATTTTTGCTTTATGGTATTCGTCAAATTTCGCTTTCTGCGCAGGATCATCCTTTCCCTCGAATTTATCGATTGTTGCTTGGTGTTGCTTTTGTTCGTCGGTTTTAATATCCAGCTGCTTTTTGTTCTCCGTCCGCTGTTGTATGACCTCTGGTGTGTCTTTTTTGCTATTGAGCTCTATCTGTTTTTGTTGCATTTGCTCAATTTCTTGCTGTTGTTTTGGTACGGCTTGTTTGGCATCTTTGTAACCCTTTAACTCGGCAGGGTTGAATTCGCCTTCGGCTTTGGTAAAATTTGAATTCGCATCGTCAATGGTCTTATCCATCCTCGTACTAGCTGCTCTCATCGCATAAACACTAGCTCCCAACTGAGCAGACGATATGGCAGCTTGGCCTAAAGCAACAGCGGCGCCAAAGAAGTGCTGTTTAGCTTCGGCTTGTCCTGCCGAGATTGTCATCTCTTTCTGCATCGTGCCTATTTCTTTGGTCGTCTGCATAGCCAGGATCGCCAGTTTAGATCCAAGCAAGGACAATTCTTTTTGCATGTCCATCAATTTGCTAAAGCAGATAAAGAATGTGGCCATCGGATTTGGAGAAAACCAGGGATTTCCCGTGCCTTCCGGTCCTTTAGGCAGAGAAGCTACGTTCTTAGTTCCAGTCAAAACCGGATCCCCATTCATAACAGTATCCAATGTAGTGGGACTCATGGTTGCCCAGCCTGCACTGGTGGCTTTTGCTGTCGCCTGTTCTGTAGAGGGTTCTCCATGGGATTGGATAGAATCGGTTCCTAATGCAGGCGAGGATTGGCCCTTGCCTTTGACTCCGCCGGCATCCCCATATTCTGCTTCTACTTGCGTCGACAATTCGTCCGTGAGGCTTTTTAACTCTTGGGCAGCAGCTTCGAATTGTTCCGTCAGATTAGCTAGCTTCTGCTGCTGTTTCGCCTGTCCTTTAGCAGTGGTTGCATTTCCGGAATTGATCTCATCTTGCAATTCAGCAATTTTTTGGGTCAGTTCGGCCATGTTTTCCGCGGCCTTGCCTTGTTTTTCTTGCAGCTGAGCGGTTTTTTCGCCCCCTGCGCCGGCTCCGGGAGGAGCTTTTTGCGCATAGTTCGCTTGCTGATTATAATCTGGAGCAGGAGCTCCGCTCCCGACTTGAGTATCACTCATATTCATCTCCTTACGTGTTGCTTTCGGGAATTTGTGTCAGTATTGTCCCGAAAGCGGTTCCGTCCATAACACTTCTTGTTTCTAACAATTTTAGGCCGCAGTGATCATTCCCGTAATGGTATTAGTATCTCGGTCAGCTTCTCGCGAAGCGGCCCTCACGACCTGGATCCCGAAATCCTTCAGTTCTTCCAAGTCTTCTTTCATCAGTTCTGGCGAGCTTCTAAACAATTCCAATGCGGAAGAGCAAGCTTCCACAAAGCCGATATAATCGTCATGGTTCAAGGCTGTCTTGGCTTGCCGGGCAGCGACAGCTAATCCTTGCGGCATCGTACCGGTCAGATTTCCTTCTGCTAATGCATCCGTAATGATTCGTTCGATTTCATCTAGATTTTCGCCAATGGTTTCCTTCAAGCCTTCAAAAAGGCGGATGACATTTTCCGGGCGGCCTTTCACAGCGGACAAGGCCATAGTGAGGATTGTTGTCAGAGATAATGCATCGGCGGCCTCAATGGCTTTCTGGGGCCGCATTCCGCATAGTTCACAAATGCTCTTGAAGGTTTCTTGCAAAATTCGAGAGTTTGCTATGATCTGCAAAGCTGTTTTTATTCCAAATTGCTTGGCAGCCAAGCTGTCGGCTTCGTTTTTGGCAGGGGATCTTCCTATTCCCAGTTCCCCCATCAAAGAAGCTAACGTATTTGCGCCGACCATGGTGCTGAGGATCATCATGGCAAGCATCAATTTTTTACTTTTGTCCGCCCCTGGCATCATGGTGTTGACTAGCCCCTCTAAAATCGCCGTGAGCATGGCTTCCATTTCAGGGCCGAGCATACCCGCTACGCTTTCCGAATTATTGATCCCTTTTGTGGCAATCTTCAAGCCCAGAAAAAGGGAAGGGGAGGCAGGTGTCAGCGAAAGCGCCTGCGCCATAGCGGCCATGGCTTGGAAGGCCGGACCTAGAATTTGGAGGTTATTGCCGGGAGCCATGCGTGCGAATTGTGCCGCTAGCGTGTCTAATTTGCTGCAGAGTGCGTTTAGTTCTTCTTGCGGAGGCAGAGGAGCTCCAGGAGTATCCATGATTGTTTGAAAATTTTCTAAGAGATTCAAGCATTCTTTTCCTTCATGGACGAATTCGCTGTATTTATCATGGTTCTGCATATTCGGTCCCATGAAGCGAAGAAAAGATTCGCTTCCACGAAAGATATTGGCTGTATTGACTAATGTGCCTCTTAAAGCCATTGCCGGTAATCTGATATTGTCTTGCATGCGTTCGAAGACTGTGTTTTCAGGTGGCAGAGCCTCGGAGGCCGTTTTCAGCCATGCCAAACCTTTTGCGGTGTAGATAAGGGCGTTTTGAAGCTCGGTATAGTCAGCATTCCTGCTTTGGAAAGGGCGTGCCATATCTTGATTAAGTTTTTCCCTGACTTCAGGAGGCAGTTGATTGACCAGTTCTTTAAATGATTCCATCCAAGCATTATCAGACTGCGGTTGAGGTTCCTTAGAGGCGCGTACATTGACGAGCTGCGGCAAAGTGGGTCTGCTGGGATTCGATTGATAATGCCAAACGTCTTTTTCCCCTATACGAGTAAAAGGGACTTCCAAGGAGTCTTTAACGATCCCCATCATTTGCCGTGACGTTTGCGCCGCTGCGGTTGTCTCCAATTCTTGGGGGGTGGGCTCTAATGGACGTCCGATGGAGCCCCCTTGTCCCGATCCAATAATGGTCATATATCGTCCTCATTTATAAACTGGAAACTTTCTTCCTTGTTACAGGAGTTTTTCCTTCCGGTTTCCGTTTGTGCGTTTCAGGGATTTTTTCTGCCTGCCATTCTTTATTTATTTCGTTTTGTGCTTTTCGGAGATTTTCTTCTTGTTCGATGATTTCGGGATGGTATTTGACCAAACCTTTTAAAAGGAATTCGCATCGCGTGTTCATTTTTACCAGTGTCGGATTTGGAGTTGGCACAGCTTGAAGCCTGCTGATTGCGTTTTTCAACATCAAATAGGCTCCGAGGGTTTCATCCAATTTAATATAACAGAAATACATGTAAAAAGGGGGAAGTGGATTGGCAGGCTCCATGATGGAAGCTACATAGTAAGCTTCTATAGCCAAATCATAAAGTTTTTGTTTTTGGTAGCAAGCGGCAAGTCCGAAAGGGAAGCGTGGATCTGTATCGTCCAATATGCATAGCGATCGAAAGATCATTTCAGCACCTTTATAATTCCCTCCCCGGAATAATCGATAGCCATTCCCATAAATGGCTTCTATAAAGTCAGTAGAGAATCCCATGGCGCTTTTTGGGGAAAGACCTTCGAGAAAAATTTTCGTTAAAAGCTCTTTTTGTTTGGCTTTGTCTTTATCGGTGACAGAAGGTCCTAATTCCGCCAGGTTTTTGTCTATGGCAGCTTTTAACTGTTCCAACTTATCCTTCGCAGCCTCGGATTCTATTCCCCTTTCCTTATCATTTCCTAGTTGTTCTTCTGTCATGACAGACTCCTTGGTTTTATCCTGGTGGATTATGCTTTTTTTCCCAGTTCTTTTTTGAGCCCTTCAATAGTCATCAATGCCCGATCCTTGAGGGTCTTATACTCGGGCTTTTCTCCTGCTCTTTTGGCTGCCATTTCTAAGGCGATCAACGCCGATATATTATCTCCCATATGCAGATAACAATCCGATGCA
>Ga0351967_1157_pt1 | contig 13449 bp, 9 predicted proteins | sample TotcelT113001K15_FD_205803 | JGI IMG/M metagenome (GOLD analysis project Ga0351967, IMG submission 205803) | Enriched cells from coal bed in the Powder River Basin, Montana, United States - Total cells T11 rep3 HSBNCT.T11.300.1.K15 ... | reverse complement strand
AAGGGGCAGGAATTCGAGAACGAAACAGATCCATATTCTGTCACGGATGGTTTTTTTGGCAAGAGTCCGATCGACCGCATCAAGGTTGCATTTATGGGGCCTTTTGTCAATATCCTCTTTGCCATCGTCGCTTTCGGGGCCTTATGGTTGATCGGCGGCCGCGAGAAAAATTTTTCCGAATTTACTTCTAAAATCGGGTGGGTAGATCCAAAATCAGAATTATATGCGCAAGGGATCAGACCCGGCGATGAGATCGCTGCCTACAATGGCAGTGCATTCCAAGGATCAAAAGATCACATGTATGCTCCGATGACCAGCTCTACCGAGATGATGATTGCCGGAAATAAGGTCGATGAAGCTTCGGGTGAAAAGTCGCCGTTTGAAGCAAAAGTCAAAGTATATCCGCATCCGGCCTTCCCAGTAAAAGGGGTATTGACTGCCGGGATTTTGCAGTCTGCCAGTTATTTGATCTACGATAAGCTGCCCGGAGAAAAAGAAAATCCTTTGCCTGAAGGCTCTCCATTAACGGACAGCGGTATTCAGTATGGAGATAGGATTATTTGGGTTGACGGGGAAGTGATTTATTCGTCGACACAGTTGAGCCAAGTATTGAATGACCACAGGGCTTTGTTGACGATACAAAGGGGTGATGAGGTTTTTCTGCGGAGAGTTCCCCGTGTACAAATACAGGAGCTTAAGCTGGATCCTTCTGTCAAAGAAGAGCTGACAGATTGGCAGTTTGAAGCCCAATTGAATGGAGTAAAGATCCAAAAACTGTACGCGATCCCTTATAATTTGACGAACGAATGTGTGGTCGAGAATGAAGTGCACTTCATTGATAAAGACCGTGAAGAAGAAGCGTTCACAGCACATCCTTATTCCAAGATTGAAGACTCTTTACAGCCTGGCGATAAAATCCTGGCTATTGACGGAAAGCTTGTCAATCATTCTTTTGAACTGCTGGCCCAGCTTCAGGTTCATGCCGTCCATATCATTGTGCAGAGAGAGCCATCTCGTCCGCAAGGTCTTTCTTGGAAATCTGCGGATAAAGAATTTGAAAAAGAAATTGATCGGCAAGACCTGCAAAAAATTGCCAATAGCATTGGAACGGCTTCCGTTATTTCGTCTTTGGGGGATTTACATCTTTTACAACCCGTTACCCCTAAAATGCGCAGCGAATTTAAATTAACTCCGGAGAAGCAGGCTTGGGTGACAACGGAGCTGTTGGAGCAGAAGAAAAAGATCGAATCCATTGAAGATCCGGAACGCCGGGCTCAGGCTTTGCATCAGTTTGAGAATCAAGAAAAGCAGCTGCTTTTAGGTCTGCCGCATCAAGATCTTCACGTATTGTATAATCCAGAGCCTCTTGAACTCTTTTATAGTGTGTTCCATGAAATTTGGAGAACATTGACGGCTCTTTTAACGGGTTCATTGAATGTGAAATGGATCAGCGGGCCCATTGGGATCGTACAAGTTGTACATGATACATCGATGTCTAGCATACGGGAAGCCCTTTTTTGGTTAGGGGCTATTAGCCTGAACCTGGGAGTTTTGAATTTGCTGCCTATTCCTGTATTAGATGGTGGGGCAATAGTACTGTCACTCTTTGAACTCATCACAAGAAAGCGCATACACCCCAAAACATTAGAGAAGATCATTCTTCCGTTTGCTATTTTGTTGATCGCGTTTTTCATTTATTTGACTTACAATGACTTAAGCCGCCTTCTAGGTGGTCTATGGCGTTGGTAGATTCGTTCGTACAGGCAATTTTAGGTCTTTGGCCTAGAATTGCCTTATATCATATAGCAACCGGTCCTATCCTGCGTCTCTAATGAAAGATTTAGAGCGTACATTTAAGAAGATTGAAACACAGAGGCACAAAGGCCACAGAGAACAACCAGGTGCGAACGGTTACATAGGTAACACCATATTTCTCTCAGTGTCCTCTGTGTCTCTGTGTTTTAAAAGGTCAAGGACTAAATTTGACCGACTACATTGCCTATCACAACTGCCCTCCTTTACGTCTTAGCGTTCCCTGCGGTTTTTGCGTTTAATTTCTCACTCTGGGCACTCTAAAGTTGGTAAGCATTCATTTTGATTTGTTAACAGAGTATAAAATATTTCTGTAAAATACTTTCTTTAAAAATACCGTGCGAATCGATCTCTTCGTGTAAAACAAAAATAAATTTTGCATTTAATAGCATTACTTTTTTATAGTAGCTTGGATAAAACACTAATCCATGTAACGAGGTGATGATGAGTGCTGTTGGTCGGAATGCTGTTTCTATAAGCCCTCTTAAAGAAATTATGCTCTCAAGGAGCAGCTTTGGACAGGAAAGTCCCAGATCGGTTCTGTATACTCAAGTAGAAGATCTGTTACAGAAATTACGTGCGCATGACTCGGAAAAGCGCAGTTTTCATGCGCTGGTCGAGGATCAACCATTTAATTCCATTAGCCGTTCTCCTTCTTATCCGAATATTGGCCAGCTCTTGAGTGAATGGACGACACGCTTCGAAGCTGTATGCAGCACGTATTTAGAGTACTTAGAGTCCGAAACACACATTAATAAAAAAGAAACGATTCGTCGTAAATTTGTGCTTATTGCAATACCGAAGCTTGGCAAGTATGTGAAGGATTTCAAAAAAGCACAAGTAAGAAAGATGATCCCGCTCAATGATCTACAGATTAGCGAGACCACGAAAACTATTTTAGACAAGATCCAAAAAGTAGCTACAGGAACAATTTCCTCCCCGCGCAATAAACCGATGACGTCAACCTCTTCGCCACGAGAAAGAGCATTAATCTCCACGAATGCAACAAAATTACGGGATAATGCGATGCATTTATCGGATGAATTGAATAAGTTGTTTAAAGCGGAACAGAAAGGTTCACCTGGAGGACGGTCCGCTTATGTGCGTTCTGCGCGTCAATCCGACCGGACTGAGGACAAACATGCTATTCATAAACAAAGTTCGGTAATAGAAGAAAATTCTGGGACAGTATCCCAAGGTACTTCCTCAAATCGTGCGTCTCAGAAGCAAGCCCCTCAAATCCCGTTGATTAGGATGTCCACTCTGCGTTCGACCGAAAAGTTGATTTCGGAATATGTGGTCATGGAAGGCTTTGATGAAGAGGCTTTGGGAGATACGTATCATATACAGGCAGAGCATATCAGAAATTTGTTTGAAAGATCTTTTCGTCAGGTTGTAAACGTTCCACGGGAACAAGCATCCAAACAGCAAACTAATGAAGATGCCAAGATTGAGCTTAGAAAAATTTTTTCAGAGAAGTTGAACGAGGCGCTGAATGGAAGCACTGTGTCTGATGAAGACGACGCAGAAACATTTGCCATAACGCAAATCGCTTTGGATCATGCGTTAAAAAATTTTGATAGCTTCATCAAAGGCAAGCTTTGCCCTCCATTGATTTCTCCTCATTAATCAAGTGTTCTTTTATTGGTGTAATTTCATGGCGTCCCTTATATATGGAATAAACAAGGGAAGATATGCAGAAAACGCTCTTTGCAGAACTCAGGACGATTATATCCAGTTATCGTTGGAATTTTGCAAAGGGGCTGCTATTTATTTTGCTGGCTAATCTGCTGCTGATTTTCAATCCAATGGTTTTTAGGCAAGCTTTGATCTCCCTAGATCCTTCTTCGGAAAGCATGGCAGGAACAGCACCTGCACACATCAACTGGCTTCCTTCTGTTTTAACCTCTTCCATTGTTTTTTGGGGTATTCTTTTAATCACCATCGCCTTTCTATCCGCTTATTTCAGAAATAAAATGCGTTGGTATTTTTTTTCGATTGGCGGCGAGGTAGAGAAAAAAACCCGTTCGAAAATTTTCAATAGAATTCAGTCGCAATCCATGGCTTTTTTTGACAATCACGGAACTGGAGAATTGTTGAGCCGCTTGACAAATGACATTGCGGCGTATAGAGATGTTTTGGGGCCAGGAATTTTATTTCCCACTTACTTTTTAACGGTGGTGATTCCCGGACTCTGTTTGCTCTATATGTTGTCCCCCTTTCTCACTCTGATAGCGTTAATCCCCTTGTTCTTCATTCCATTCTTTAAGATCTTTACACGCAAGCCGATCCATATTTTTTCCCACAAAGTCCAGGAAGACTTGGGGGAAATTAGCAATCTTACCCAAGAATATTATTCAGGCATCCGCATTATAAAAAGCTATGTCATAGAAGCTGGCATATTCCGTCATTTTTATGATCAATCGCAAAAGTTGTCATCGGACAGCTTGCGGTTGTCGGTTCTTTTGGGAACGACCTATCCTTTTTTTACTCTCATCACAAAAATTGTGACAGTCCTTCTTGTCTTAGGTGCTAGTTTTCTTATTCTGCACTTAGAGGCGAGTTCTTTGGGCGCAGCGGATTTCATTACCTTCATGTGGATCCAATCCTACATTTTTTTTCCCATTCTCATGCTAGGTTGGGTTTTGCCGCTTTATGCTAGAGGGTTTTCGGCTTATGAACGCCTGTATCAGATTTATAGCGAGCCCATCGAAGTAAAGGACCAAGGATATGCCGGACTTTTGATCTTGCCTTCGAGCGCTATTCATATCAAACATCTTTCATTTACCTATCCGAGTTCTTCTTTGCCAGCCTTGAATGACCTTACACTGACCATTGAACCTGGTTCATTCATTGGGATCACCGGTCCCGTGGGATCAGGAAAAAGTAGCCTTTTCAAAATACTGAATCGTCAGTATCAGATTCCGAAGGGGATGGTCCTCATTGGAGAATATGATATCCTGGATTATCCATTAGAAGCTTTTCGCCGCCAAATGGTTACGGTAGAACAAGTTCCTTTTCTATTTTCTAAAAGCATTGCGGAAAACGTGCTTTTCGGTCGGGAAGAAGCAAGCAGGGAGGAATTAGAGCTAGTAGCCCGGCACGCTGATCTTCATGAAACCGTTATGGAATTTCCCGAACAATACGAGACGCTTGTCGGGGAAAGAGGGGTTACTTTATCGGGCGGGCAAAAGCAAAGGGTCGCTATGGCACGGGCATTTCTAGTGAACCGTTCTATTCTCCTTTTGGATGATATTTTTTCCGCCTTGGATTCTGAAACCGAGAAGCGGATTTTTAACTCTATGAAGACGAATTTTCAAGGTAAGACGGTTTTATTGATCACCCATAGAAGTTCAATTCTATCCCAAATGGAAAGGGTTATCTATATGCATCAAGGCAAGGTTGTAGAAGATGGTAAACCGGAGGAATTAATGCAAAAGGACGGATATTATGCTGCCTTGGTTCAACTCCAATCTTTGAGTGTACAATAATGGCCGAACATACATACCACGGAACTTATGCCAAAGAGCGAACGGGATTCAAGTCGCTCGATTATGATCTATTGAAGCGGCTTTTTGCTTATTTGCTACCCACGAAGAGCGGGCTTGGGGTTGCTATCTTTTTTTTAGTGGGTGCAAGGCTTATTGATGCCTTTCTTCCCATCTACTTAGGGTTCATCACGCAGAAATTTATCCATGCATTCGATCTTTCGCTTGAACAACGTAAAGAGGTTTTTTATGCCATTGTTGATGACTCGATCATTTTAATGTTCGTTCTTGTTTGCGGATACATTTTTGATTCCATCAGTGTGCTTGTTAAGTGCCGGATCGGAAAAAAAGCTGTTTTTCTTCTGCGGAACCAAGTCTTCGATCATATCCAGCATATGCCTTTGGCCTATTTTGACAAGCAAGCCATCGGAAGGTTAATGACCCGGACGGTGCATGATGTCGACCAGATCGATCAAATGTTCACCGATAGCATTGTTCCCATTTTTGGAGGATTGATCCTCTTCTGTACGATGGGGCTGGCCATTGTTTGGATAGAATGGCGTGTAGCTTTAGCCATTGCTTTTGTTTTTCCCCTGCTATATTTCTTAACGAATTATTTTCGGAAAAACCAGCGGCGCTGCTATGAGAATGCCCGTGCCATTGCTTCTGCCATGAATTCGTTTATACAAGAGCATCTTATGGGGGCTATGACCATACGAAATTTCGGATTGGAGGAACAGGAAAAGAAACGATTTGAAGAAATCAATGATGATGAAATGCATGCTTATTTAGAAAGTGTGGATTATTTTGGATTTCTTGTTTCGGGGATCGACTTCTTGCAAAGCCTCACCTTAGTGATCATCTTTATCACTCTTTATCTTTTTTCTCCTCCTGGCCAAGGGTTTCAAGCAGGTACTTTCTTTGCTTTCAGCCTCTATACCTTGATGTTTTTCAGGCCTTTGATCGATCTTTCAGAGAGATACAATATTTTACAATCCGCTATGGCAGCCTCCGCGCGGATTTTTGAAGTGCTCGATAACCCCGCTGAGAACTTGGGTTCAGGTTTGCCAAACAAAATTGTCCAGGTTGATTCCATTGAATTCGATAACGTTTGGTTTGCTTACCAAGAGGAAAATTGGATATTAAAAGGTATGTCATTTCGACTTAATAGAGGGGATTCCTTAGCTCTTGTGGGTGTGACTGGGGCCGGAAAAAGCTCTATCGCCAGCCTATTATTGCGGTTTTACGATTTTCAGAAAGGCTCGATCCGTTTGAACGGACGCGATATCCGCGCGTATTCCATTCAAGAGGTACGCCGCCATTTCAGCCTGGTCCTGCAAGATCCTGTGATTTTTTCAGGGACTATTGCCGACAACATAGCCTTATATGATCAAGAGGTGACACGGGACGCCATTAAGGCCGCCAGCGATTATGTAGGGTTATCTGTCCTTGTGAATAAATTCTCCGACGGACTAGACCATTTGTTGATCGAGCGTGGGAAAAGCCTTTCGGTTGGCGAAATGCAGTTGATGGCGTTGGCCAGAGCAGTGGCGCATGACCGCAGTGTTTTTATTCTGGATGAAGCTACGGCGAATATCGATTCAGGCACGGAGAAGATCATCCAAGAAGCTTTAGAGAAGATCTTACAAAACAAGACAGCGTTAGTCATCGCTCATCGCCTTTCTACGATCAAGGACGTTAAACGCATCCTTGTCATTCATGATGGTGTGGTCGTAGAGTCGGGCACCCACCAGGAATTGTTGAATGCCCGAGGCATTTACGAGAAACTCTATCGGTTGCAATATACCGTGGATTTATAAATTCCTCTCTCCTGAGCATGCGAATATTTACAGATTTTTAAAGCTTTTTTAGCTATACTTGTGTAGGAGTATAGACCTAAGGAGTCACGCAGTTATAATTTGACTGTCTTCCACCATAATGCTCGTAGTCATTCCTGAAAATTTTCGAATCGAAGATGCTTCCATAGCTTCTTGTATTGTAATGATTTACTTGAAACTGTTTTAACAAAGCGATGTAAAATATGAAAAGGCTTTTATTTCTTCATGGCAACCCGCTGGACGGTCGTGAGTTTGACGGATTCCTCCCCGAATTGCAAGCCAGGGATTACTATCCCATCATCCACAAACGGCCTCAAAAAGGAATTAAATTGGAACCTTTATTGCAAAGCATCAGTGCCACAGCAAAGGTTTCCGGAGGAAGTCCTTTTGGTTTGGTCGCTTATTCCTGGGGAGCTTATTTAGCCTTAGCGTATTTGAAACGGTTTCCCGAAAATCTGACCGAAGTATTATTGATCAACCCATTGGTCGTTTCAAAAGCTCCAGTCAGCCGAAGGTCTCTGATCTTGATGTCGTTCCCTTTGCTGGGTCGGATTAGCCTCAAGATGCGAAGAGTGAAAAATTGCCAAAAATATATTCATGAGATTTTCTCTCCTCTACAACCCTCAAAACCTGCTGTCGAGACTCTAGAGTCGCTCCTTACCAATGGTCAAGTGTGGAAATGTTGTGCGAAGTATAAGGCCCTCATGCAGAAAAACCCTTTGACAGTAGATTTCAAGAAAGCTACGGTCCCGGTGAAAGTATTGTTTGGGGAATGTGATCGGGCAGCTCCGCCACAGGATCAACTGCAATTGCTGCGCTATCTTCCTAAGCTTGATGTCGAAACAATTCCAGGTGCCAGCCACGCACTACCTTGGACGCACGGCGGGCGTGTCATGGAGAATATCATCGAAGTATTCGGTTGAGAAAGTTTATTTATCGTCTCAGACCGCCCACGTTTGCTCTAGGAACTTGGTTCATAGGATTATACAGCGTTTGGCGCGGATTGAAGGGGTTTTCTTGACCGAAACGCGTCTCGTTGAATTGGCTGTTGTCGAGGCTGTTATACCTAGGGTCTAATCTATTGAGGTTATTATAAGCCCCTCCGTATAGGGGGTTAACTCCACCTGCCCCCAAAGGATAGCCATAACCATAGTTACCGGCATTTTGATTTTGAGGCAACAACTGGTTTGGATTCATCCCTTGCCCTGCTTGGGGGTACAGATTTTGCGCCATCTGACCTTGAGCAGCGGTTCCAAAGGGATTCGCTACCGGGGTAAGTGAAAAAGATGGAGTTCCCTGGGTGCTTTTTCCCGAAACATTGACAATCGCTATGCTTGGACTGGACACAATATCCCTTCCACGATCCGCGTAATATAAACGCCGTTTGAGGTTATAGAAATCTTTGGCCTCGTGCATAAGCCAATCCCCGACATCTTCGAAGTCGCCGGGTGGAGGCATAGGGTTCAATAGACTATTGTAATGTTTTTTACCATAAAACCAACCGACGAATTGCAAAGCATCATGGTAGGGTTCATCGCGAATCTTGAGGATTTCACCTAGGCAGCGTGGGTTTTCTACATTGTAGGTGATTGTACCATCCATGTAGGTGACGTTGCTAAGCGTCCCTGGAGAAGGGTAGTGGTTGTAGCAATCGTCCACGAAATCGATACGGAATTCCGAGATGTTGCATATCGTCCAAGGGCAATGGTCTAAATAGGGTTGCAGGCGTTTGAATGAGTTAATGTTGACCAGGAAAGCATCCATAAGTTCAAGGATCAATAAACGCGCTCTAGCTACGTTAATGGAATCTTCGACTTGCCAGTGTAGGCCGATAGAATGAATGCGGCGCCCCATGCATCCCATGTGATTGATCAGTTTCAATCCCCGTTTGTCTTCCATTTCGTCGGCAAAATTGGTGACGAAATGACTCAAACATTCCTTATAGCATCTACGGGCCCCATTGTAAGAGAAGTCGATAGAGTTGTGAAAAAGCAAAAGGGTTGGTAAAAGCAGAGAATAAATTTGTGCATGGAATCGGATGCTATATTTGGTGAAGTTTTTCAAGAAATTCATTGACCATCTCCTGCTTCTCTAAAAAGAATGACTTATATATATAAGATCTTTCAGTGTGCAAGGAAAAACTGGGGTTTTGCTCCGATTATCCTGAAATCAGTGTTTTTTGGATGAGGACAGCTGAGAGTTTTTCTTCTAAAAAAGACTATAGTGAAGATATACCTCGCACGGGCTATAACTTGTAAAATAAGACCATTACCCAATAGGAAATGATTATGAGGATTCGAAATTTATTCGTTATTCTACTTCTAGCTGGAGTCATACAGCAGTTTCCGTTAATGGCACGCACACCATGGAGCGCTGATTGGAAATGGGCTGAATGGTATGTCAGAGGCCCTTGCCTCAATGGAAAGCCCCATCCCAAATGGAAGTTTCGGAGTGATCGGGAATATCAGGCGTTAATCCCGGCTTTCGAGAAGGTGTATGTTCGCAAGGATCAAGTAATTGACGGGCCTTTCGGTCAAACATTTTATGCTGATGAATGCGGGAATATTCACAAAGTGGATACGGTCCTGGCTGATTATGATGGATTATATGTGATCAAAGTGGTCAAACCCTGTTCATTATGCGGAGGATACTGCAAACACGATATCTCGAAGTGGTGCAAATAGCCTCGAAAATTAGCTGTAAATAATACTTACGTTGTTTTCGAGGCTATGCAGGGACTCGGGGAGCTTCAGCATAGGGATAAGCGGCATCCATTATAATGGCGAATCATCGGATGGATTTGTGTCCCAAAGTTAAGGAAAAAGGCTCTCTATGAACCTCTTCAGGTGATGCGTAGAAGCATTTCCTGAATACAAGGCGTGCATTTTCAGTATCTAGATTGGTACCAGTGATAATCGTTGTGCCATCCGATGTGAGTGCCGAATATTTTGAAGCGGAGTCCATTGGCGGGAGATTTTGTACAACAGACAAAGAATCAGGATACTGCAGTTGTCCTTTGCAAGTATAATCAAAAACGCCATGGCAATTTGCGTTTCCTTCTTGTAAAGCGATGATTTTAGAGGCTTTGTCTGACCAATGGAGTGATGTAATAGGGGCTGGATTATCGATAGAGCATTTCAGTTTATTTGTGGAATTGGCAAGATTCCAAATATTTAATTGTCCATTCTCACGGTTGATGCCCGAGGCTAGAAAGGATGGACTCGATGGCATCCAGTCGAGAGCACCGATAGGACCCCTTTGACGCGGCAGATCAATCCGTGATTTTGTATCAAGTGATGGATCCAGTATGGTTATGGAGCCATTTTCCATACCAATGGCGATGTTATTGGATTTGTTGGTGCTTAAGCAGGATATTGATGAAGAAGCTACATAAGAGGGTGTTACAAACGTTTTATTTTCTCGCAGATCGATTTGATAGAGGTTTTTGTCGGCTGTTGCCTGGTAAAGAGTATCCGGATTAATAGTGGCCATATGTCTGATCGCAGATTGGGAGTTCTGTGGATAAATACTACGTACGTGCTCATTATTTACCATGTCCCAAATGATGGTGACGCCGTCAAGGGTCCCAATAGCTAAATAATCGGTTTCCGGTATCCACTTGACGATATTAGGATTCTGTATTCCATAGCTTCGACTCGCTCCGTTCCCAAGTTTTATTGGACTTTCTATCATGATGTTTGCTTCATCTTGGGTAAATTTCATGGAATAGATGCCTCCCCCTTGATGGAGACCTGACCCCAAAATGATCGCCATGCGATCATCTTTGGAGCAGTCGAGCGGGGAAAAATGTTGGCGGGAAATCAAACCGATGGCATCAATTTCTTTAAGAGGTTTTGAAGGAACTGTTTTTAATATTTTGGCTTTAGGCTGCACATTTTCCTTATCTCCAAATTCGTAACCGCTAACCGAATCAAACATTCTTTTTACAGAGGGTTTGCATGGTTGATTATAGGCAAAGACTCGAGTGGTTTTTCCTGTTATTTCTCGTAATATCGTTTCATACGGAGTTTTATCCGTTGATTTTTCATCCCTTCGCCTGTGAAACGCAGTTTGTAATGAGGGAAGAAATCGGTCAGGTTTGTTACAAATAGATTGTATATTCATTTTTTTTGTTAACCTATTAATTTAATAATGTAATTATATCATGCTTGTAAATTAATGTAAATTAGTATGTGCGCGGTTTTGTAAATATTTTTTTTAAATAATAGATAGGTGCTATTCTTGTTAATAGGCCTATTTGTGGATCAAATAGCTGAATTGGTGATTAAGGTAGCAAGGCCGTCCCGGCCTTGAATTAGAAGGATTAACCAGTGAAAAAAGAGCAATATACGCCCAGAAAAACCTCTGTAAAAAATGCTTTTAAATCTGAATTTATTGATGATAGAAACACAGAGGTACAGAGGCCACAGAGAATGGACATGGAGAACAATTTCTCTCCGTGTCCTCTGTGTCTCTATGTTTTAAAAAGATCAAGGACAAAATTTGACAGACTACATTGCGAGTACGCTCGCTAATGGTTAATCCACCTAGCCTTGAATATTTTTTAAAGCCAGATTGGGAGGATCTAGTTACTTTTTTTGCTAGGATTTTTTAGGAGCGGTGTACACGAATTGACCTTGTATAAACCAGAAATGTCTCCCGTATCATAATTAGATAGCCGGGTATATTGATATGGCAATTTTTGAGGATAGTCAAATCTGTGTTAAGCATGAGCAGGCTATCAAAAATTATTTGGACAGTGACATTTCGAACTCTTATTTAGCGGGAAAAACTGGGAAAAACATTATCGGAAGACTCTGCAGCAATTCACGCTAATTCCCGCACTTTACTGGCTGCGTTGATATTATACCTCGCGCGGTCTAAAACTTGAATTTTGAACAGCGCGAAAGCTCCCGCGGTTGAACGATCGAAAGCGACCCAATATTGTAATATGGGGTCGCTTTCGATCGATTCAACCCCGGGGCTTTGGCGTAGTTCAAATTTCAAGTTTTAGACCGCGCGAGGTATAGCATGAATTGCTGTCGGTAGATTAGCTTACTTTGTTTCGCCTAAGATAGTATATGACTTGCGAAGGCGAGTCAAGTATGCTTCTACACTAGTAAACGTGCCGTGTGCTTGATCTTTAAAACTTCCCTCTTGGATTGCAATAGCGTAATCCAAACAATCAGATGTTCCTGGTATTCCGACTGTGATCGCCAAACTTTTAGGACCCAATGAAGAGGGGCGAATTAGGCAAATGAATTTTTCTGCAGGTGGTAAAGATTCGATGAAATTGTGAGCTTCATTTCTCGAACGGAAAGGTTTAAAACATGGAAGAGCTTCCAGCTCTTTCTTAAAATCTATAACTTTTGCTTCTCCACATTCCAGTAGCCCTAAGAGAACGTTAGTGGAGATAAGGCCTAGTCTTTGACTTTCTTGTCCTTCGCCAGCCCAGCCAGTGGTTACCTGTCTTCTTGCTGTCAGGCTAATTTCCTCTCGTACCTCAAACACTAGATCTGCGCGTTTAATCGTTGTATTGGCAAGAACAGATGATAATCGATTCACGATTGCATCGATTTCTTCCTCACTTGTATCCTGTTCAGGACTATTTTTTAAAGCTTGTATAAATTTATTATTTTTAAGGGAATTAGATAATGTTTCTTGATTAGAAAATACATAGTTTGTAGTTTTTTGATCAAACGGACTAACCATTTTAGAGCTCCTTTGTGTTTTGCTGAACAATAAAAAGTATTATATGGTATGACTATTTAAAAAACAATATAAAAATCTTCGTTAAACTTATTTTTCGAAAAAATGATTATAATACCTAGAAAGAAATGACTTTGGTTATAAAGGAAACATATTTAATTTAAATAACAGTTTTGATTTAACTAATATGGTGACTTGGAAAAGAATCATAATGATATATTATCACAGTAAGAGAAGTAATTTTAGTTAACCGCACTCATCTCAGTATAAGCCGGAAGTAATATCCTAAATTTCGCTAAAACCTCTTCAAAAATTGAAGGAGAAAGATGTGTGACAAATTTAGCGTTACGAACTTTCCAATCTAAGGAACGAATTTGATCACAAAGAATAGCTCCGTGTATTTCACCTTTATCTATGCTTACTTCAAATGGATATCCTTTAATTTTACTTGTCACTGGCATGAATAATCCTAAACCGGTTTTGGAATTGTAGGATTGAGGAGAAATAGTAAGGGCTGGTCGTGTTTTTTGGATTTCCTTTCCCTTTTGTGGATCAAAATCTAACCAAACAACATCCCCGGGTTTTGGTATGTATCTTACCAT
>Ga0351967_1155_pt1 | contig 13479 bp, 13 predicted proteins | sample TotcelT113001K15_FD_205803 | JGI IMG/M metagenome (GOLD analysis project Ga0351967, IMG submission 205803) | Enriched cells from coal bed in the Powder River Basin, Montana, United States - Total cells T11 rep3 HSBNCT.T11.300.1.K15 ... | reverse complement strand
CAAAGAATGCCAATCGCGCAGCATGCGCCGATGGCGAGCGCGACGGCCCACCAGGCCAGTCGCGTGTGTCGCACGGCGGAGTAGGCCAGTTTCAGGTACTCTGACGTGATCGAAAAGAAACCGTCGTCCCGCCGCCACCAATCGCTGGCATCAAAGCGGGCGGTTGGGGCCGAGACGAACGAGACCTGGCCGGCGTGTTGGCCCAGCAAGCGGTTGGTCAGCAAACGGGTGCGGCGCGTATGGTAATGGCTCGTCACCACGGCGACCCGCGACTGCGGGTGGTCGCGCAGGTATCGTCCCAAGGCCAGCAGATCGTCCTCGGTCGAGATCGTATCGCCGTCGAGCAGCACGATCTGTTCGGGGGCCAGTCCCCGCTGTTCGAGCACGCGGCGGATCAGTTCGTCGGTCGGCAGACGGCCGGCGGCGATCGTCTCCGGCGACGGGGCGTTCTTGGGAAACAGCGCGCGATCGGCATACCCCCGATTGACCAAGGCCGCGGCCACGAAGGGCCGCACCGACTGGTCGCCCGGCAGGATGAACGCGGCATCGACGCGATGCGGCGGCGAGCCCACATCGAGCCAGCGGGCCAGCGCGGGCAAGGCCCGATCGCCCAGCGACCACAGCGTCAGCCCCGCCAAAAACGCCAAACACAGCGCGGCCAACGCACAGCGAAGCGAAAAACGACGGAGCGATCCTCGAAGCATAGCGTTCCCCTCACGCAGCGACAAAAAACGCCGCAAAGCGTCCGCGCAGCAATAACACGTGCAATCGAAAACTGACCTTCACAAATGCCCATCCCCGCTCATTCCCCTGCCCGCAATTCCCCTGCCAACTTCTTCGCGTCTTCGCGCCTTTGCGTGCCCAGAAGCATTTTTCCAGCGCAAGGCATTGCCAAAGCGAGTTAGAGTGGCGGTTAAGAGGGTCGGTTAAGGGTATCCGAGTAAGGGTGGCGGTTAAGGGTATTCGAGCAAGCGGGCATCCGGCACAAGCCAAAGCACGAAGCCCACTGCCCATCCCCGCTCATTCCCCTGCCCGCCATTCCCCTGCCAACTTCTTCGCGTCTTCGCGCCTTTGCGTGCCCCCTGTGTTTCAAAACACGAAATCACCAGCACGCAAAGCCGAGCGGAGATGAAGTGAAAGACGAAGTGAAAGACGAAGTGTCATGGTGCACACTACTCCCCTCCCTGGCCCCTGTGCCTCGTTCTTATCCGTGTGTTTCTATCCGTGTGCGTTCTGCTTCAAATCGTGGCGGCTCAGTGGTCAGTGGTCAGTACGTCGCGGTGTCCCCTGTCCCCTGCCCCCTCAAGTCCACGACGGATACAGCGGGTTGGCCCAGCGGGTCACATCGGGCGCATCATCCCGTTTGGCCGGACTGTCCGTGGCCGTGGGCGAATCCCAGACGCGCAATCCCTGGGCGCTCAAGTGGATCGGGATACTCTGCGTCCCCGGCACTTCGGCCGCGATCGCTCGCAGCATCTCGCGGTTGGCGGCCGACTGGGGGCTGCCGAGGATGGTGACCGAGCCGCCGTCGCCACCGGCGCCGTTGACCTTCCACCCCAGCGCCGCGAAACGCCGCGCCACGTCGATCACCGCCGCATGTTTCGGGCTCACCAGGGCCGGGTGCAACGCCTCCTGCGCCTCGGTATTCTCGATCATCGCGCGGCCCAAGGCGACGAAATCGCCGGCGTACAGCGCGTCGCGGGCCCGCACCGGCGTACGCCGCAGCGGACGAAGTTTCTCGGCGTCCGGGCCCGCGTCTTCCAAGTCGGCGATCACCTGTTCATGCACCTTGGACGAACTGTGCGACTGGCCCAGGAACACCAGCGACAGACGCGATTCCAGTTCCCAGGCCACCGGTTCGGGCAGCCGCACCGGGCTGACGATCGCGTGCGGATAGTGGACGATGTCGATGTAGTTGATGCCGCCGAACGCCGAGGCCAGTTGATCCTGGACGCCGCACTGCTGGTGCAGTCGTTCCGTCTCGATGCGGTGCGCGGCCTGCGCCACTTCGTGCGGTGTCAAGCGGCCTGGGCTGAGCACGTCGAGCGCGCCGATCAGTGCCACGCTGACCGCCGCGCTCGTGCCCGTCGACGCGCCCGCCGGAGCCTCGCTAAAGATATCGATCTCGAGCGACAGATCGGCCGGCAGGCCCATGAAATCGACGGCTGCCTCGAGCAGCGGATGGCGGTCGTACGTACCGCCCACACTGTCCAGCGTATAGCGTTCCCCGTAATTCTCCGCGAAAATCGTCAGCGGCGGCCGATCCGCCCCGCGAGCAAACACCCGCATCTGGACCTGCGCCACCGGATACACGGCGATATTCAGCACCCGGCCGAACTTGGCAAACCAAGTATCCGTCCAGCCGCCCAGATCAGCAATCCGGATCGGCGCCACACTCGAAATCACACGCAACGGCCTACGGCAATCAGTCATGGTTACACTTTCTGTATAAAAAAAACGGTCAGTGGTCAGGGGTCGGAGGGCTCGACGTACGAAGGATCGCGTTGGTTCTGGTACCGCGAAGCGGTTAAACATCATAGCCCAGGGTCAGCGCAGCGCCACCCTGGGTAGCGGTTCCCAGCGCGATCGCCAACCCTGAGCCTTCACGATTTGAACCGGAACGCACACGGATAGAAACACACGGATAAGAACAAGGCACAGGGACAGGGGTCTTCGAAGTTGCGCGTTTGGCAGTCCGGCCAATGTTTGGCCGAAGGCCTGTTCCCACCGTAGCCTGGGGCAACGCCCCAGGATTACGGTGTCGTCCGGCTTTTTTTGGCCGAAGGCCATACTCACATTGCCCGCTGCAGGGCGGTGACTATGGCCTTCGGCCAAACGACCGATGTTCGCCCGTGTTCCTGGGGCGTTGCCCCAGGCTACGGTGAATGTGGCCTTCGGCCAGAATTTCGAGCCGAAAATGCGCAACTTCAAAGTCGGAGGTCGGAGGGCTCGACATACGAAGGATCGCGTTGGTTCTGGTACCGCGAAGCGGTTAAACATCATAGCCCAGGGTCAGCGCAGCGCCACCCTGGGTAGCGGTCCCAGCGCGATCGCCAACCCTGAATGGGTTGCACAACACCGTTCCTGGTTCTTCGTGCTTCGTGCCTGGTTAAAACAAAAAACCAAGCACCCAAAGCAAAAGCGGTGCCAAGTCCCCGCACTCCAAAACGCCCGCCTGCTCGCCAAGCACAACGAACCAAGCACCAAGCACAACGAACCAAGCACCAGTATCACCGGGGGGCTGACGCCCGCCCGCTCGCCGAGCACCAGGAACCAAGCACAACGAACCACGAACCAGGAACAAAGCACCAAGCACTAAGCAGGAACCAGTATCACCGGGGGGCTGACGCCCGCCCGCTCGCCACGAACCACGAACCACGAACCACGAACCAGGAACAAAGCACTACGAACCAAGCACTGCCGCAATTCGTTCCGCCGCTCGGCCGTCCCACAGCGTGGGGCAGGCTCCCAGCTTGTACTCGCCGCGCAGGATCTGGTCCAATCCGTGGCGCAGCGACTGGTGATCGCTGCCCACCAGCGTACTGGTCCCCTCGGCGACCGTGATCGGCCGCTCGGTATTGGGCCGGCACGTCAAGCAGGGGATGCCCAGCGCGGTCGATTCCTCTTGCAGCCCGCCCGAGTCGGTGACGATCAGTCGCGCTTGCGACGTCAGACTCAGGAAGTCCAGGTAGCCCAGCGGCGGCAGCAGGCGCATCGCGCCGTGATCGTCGAGCCGATCGGCCAGGCCCAGTCGGTCGATTCGCGCTCGAGTCCGCGGATGCACCGGGAAGACCAGCGGCACCTGCCGCGCCGCCTGGCACAGCACGTCCAGCAGCGGGCCCAGCGTCTCCGGGCGATCCACGTTGGCCGGGCGGTGCAGCGTCACCACGCCATAGCCGCCGGGCTGCAGTCCGTATTGGCGGAGCGTTTCCCCGCTTTTCGCCTTGGGCAGCAACCGCAGCAGGGTATCGATCATCACATTGCCCACCAGGTGCAGATGCTCGTCCGGATGGCCCTCGCGGCGCAGGTTCGTCATCCCTTGCGGCTCGGAGACGAACAGCAGATCGCAGATCGAGTCCGTCACGATGCGATTGATCTCCTCGGGCATCGTCCGGTCGAAACTGCGCAGACCCGCCTCGACATGCGCCACCGGGATCTGCAACTTGGCCGCGGCCAGCGTTGCGGCCAGCGTCGAATTCACATCGCCGACCACGACCAGCCGATCGTAGCGACCGCCGCCCGGCGGGCCTTGTTCCAATACTTGTTCGGTCCGTTCGAGGATCCGAGCCGTCTGCTCGCCGTGCTTGCCCGAGCCCACTTCGAGCGACACGTCCGGCCGCCGCATACCCAGCTCGTCGAAGAACACATCCGACAGATTCGCATCGTAATGCTGGCCCGTATGGACCAGCACCGTGCGCACATGCGGATACGCGTCCAGCGCGCGCAACAGCGGCGGCATCTTCATGAAATTCGGCCGAGCGCCGACGATGCAAGCCAGATTCAAATTCGTCAAAGTCAAAACTCCCAATATACTCGTTCGCGACCGGCAGGATTTGAAGCAGAACGCACACGGATAGAAACACACGGATAAGAACAAGGCACAGGAGTCAGGGGACAGGAGTCAGGGGACAGGGGACAGGCAACACCGCGACGTACTGCCCACTGCCCACTGACAACTGACAACTGACAATTCGCTTGCCCCCAAAATTCGCTTGCCTATCATTTTCCTGTCCCCAATTTTCCTGTCAGCTTCTGGCGTCTATTAACCACGAATTGCACGAATGACACGAACAAGAACGAGCCACAAACCCGTTCGTAGTGCTTCGTGCGTCGTTCCTGGTAAGAACGGCAAACGAAAATCCCATCATCTTCTTGCCCGCCATCTTTTTGCCAGTGTCCTCTGTGCCCTCTGTGCCCGCTGTGTTTCAAAACCATGCCCCGCCGCACACGCGAAACCGTGAACTCCAACGAACCAGGAACCACGAACCAGTATCACCGGGGGGCTGACGCCCGCCCGCTCGCCAAGCACCAAGCACCACGAACCACGAACCACGAACCAAGCACCACGAACCACGAACCACGAACCACGAACCAGTACCACCGGGGGTCTGACGCCCACCCGCTCGCCACGAACCACGAACCACGAATCACGAACCAAGCACCACGAACCACGAACCACGAACCACGAACCACGAACAACGAACCTAACACCTAACACCTAACACCTAACACCTAACACCTAACACCTAACACCTAACACCTAACACCTAACACCTTGATCGCCGCCATTCCAACGCCAATACCGACCAGGTTGGCAACCACATCCAGCGGCGAAAAAGTCCGGTAGGGCAGCAGTATCTGGAACGTCTCGAGCACCAGTCCAAAGCCGCACAGCAGGAGCGCCGCTCGGCAGGCGGCAAGCCGGTAGGCCCACCACAGCAGCACGTACAGCGTCACAAAAGCGAATGCATGGTTCAGCTTGTCCGCGGGCATGAGCGAACCGGTCGCACACCATGCCGGGTTGCCGAGCGGTAGCCAAGCCAGCAGCGAGGCCGCGACCGCGGCCGTCCAGAACAAAACGCGTCCGACGCTCGTCAACCGTTTCTTCATCGCCCATTCGCGCAACCGCACCAGAATCAGCCAGAAAGACCACCAAAGGTACATCGAATCACGAACAGAACAGTTCCGTGAACAGTTCGTAGTGCCTCGTGCTTCGTTCCTGGTTAGACCACGAACGACGAACTACGAACCAAGCACTACGAACCAGGCACAACGAACCAGGCACAACGCACAACGAACCAAGCACAAAGCACAAAGCACCAAGCACCAACACACCCACGAACTGCTCCCCGCAGCGCGTCGGCGACCGAGCGTTGGAAGCGGCTGGAGAAGCGGTCGCAGAGTGCGACCGCTTGGGCGGCCGGATGCGCCGCGAGCCACCGCTGGAGTGCCATCGCGCGCTACGCGCTGTGGCAGACCCGCGATCACTTCGATCGCCGAGTCCGGATCCCACGGTCGGACGCCGTGTCGCGTCCGGTCTTGATCAACAGGATCCGGCCTGCGGAATTCCAGCAGACGAGAGTGCCCGGCCACATCGTGACGTCGGTCACCGCGTACGACCAGCAGATGGCGGAGTGGCCCACCGAGCCGGTAGACAATCAGCGGGGCAGTCGACCGTCACGAGGCAGCCATAGAGCGTGCAGGCGACCGCCAGCAGCATAAAGAAAAGTGATACAAGGCGGTGCTTGGAAAGAACGCAAAGGGGGGGAGCGACAGAGTCGCTATGTCCGCATCGTCTGTATCTTGCGGCCTGGCCCTTTTCGCCGCTGTAGACGAGGCCATGATTCTGCGGGGCTGCCAGCTCGCGGGCCTTGCGAATCGCCTCGCGTCTCGGAGAGACGCGGCCACGTGGGGGAGGCTCTCCGAGACTCCCGTTAGCCCGCTCGGACAGAGATGGCTGCACAAACCATCCCCTCGTTTACTTTGCGCGAAGGTATTCGACGACAGAATCCAATATGTCGTCCAGGCTTTGAGTCGGCTGAAAGGCAATCAGGCGGTGTGCCAAGCCGATATTGGGTACGCGTCGCTGCATATCCTCGAATCCTTCGACGTACGCCTGGGCGTAGGGGATGTAGACGATCTCGGATGTTGACTTGGTGATCGCCTTGACGCGTTCCGCCAGTTCCTTCATCGAGACCTCTTCAGCATTGCCGATGTTGACTACTTTTCCATAGGCATCCGGGCAGGTTGCGAGCCCCACGAGGGCCGGAACAACGTCGCTGACGTGACAGAACGAACGGGTCTGGTTACCATCGCCAAAAACCGTGATCGGTTGTCCCGCCAAAGCCTGGCTGACGAAACGTGGGATCACCATCCCGTACTGCCCGGTTTGACGGGGACCGACGGTGTTGAACAGTCGAACACAGGCTACCGGCAAACGCGTCTCGTACCAGTGGGCCAGGGCCAAGAATTCGTCCAACGCCTTCGCGGCCGCGTAGGCCCAGCGCCGGGTCGTCGTCGGGCCCTGTACTGTGTCGTCCCCTTCCGAAAACGGACAAGTGCTCGCCTTGCCGTAGACTTCCGACGTACTGGTGATCAGGGTTCGCTTCCTGTAACGTCTCGCAAACGCAAGTACCGTTTCCGTGCCCTCGACGATCGTCTCGATCGTCTTCACCGGCTCGTCAATGATCAGCTGGACGCCGACGGCCGAAGCCAGATGAAAGACAACATCGGCGGATCTAATAAGTTGCTCCATCAATCCGCGATTAAGTACGGTGTCAATAATCAAGCTGAAGTTTTCAGAGCCTTCCCGATGTGCGACATTCTCGTATCGGCCTGTCGAGAGGTCGTCGACGACGCACACATTCCAACCGTTATCGATCAAGTAGTCAGTGAGATGCGACCCAATAAAGCCGGCGCCGCCTGTGACAAGGGCATGCATAGTCCAAGACTCCTCTCAAGAAAACAAAATCAGGCAGTGAAACATTTAACGGCATGTGACGATCAAGGTTCTTCCTCCGAGGAACCACGGTCGCTGGGCAGATCTTTATCAGCCATCAGCTCTTGCTCTGCAACTTTGGCGGCAGACAAAAAATCATAGAAGCTGACCAGACCACACAAAATAAATCCTGGTTTTCCATCGAGAAAACCAAGCCGCAGAATATAGCCATAAACAAAACGAACCACGTACCGAAATGGCAGACGCAAATAGAGCGACTTGAGTTTCCGCTTCAATCGAAGCTTCAGGGGCAGGCTGCCTTCCTGTTCACGAAACGCATTCCGTCGAAACTGGTCGTACAGTTCCGCTTCCCAATTCGAGTATCGGTTGTGTTTCTCTACCCATGAGCTGATACTTGGATAAGCATAATGCAAGACGCTGGTCTTCATTCGGCCGGTGCGTCCCTTCAAGACAATGTGCTCATGCGCCTCGTTATCGCCGGTCTGGCTTGTCGCGTTTACCGGCATCCGCTCGTACCGCCCAAGGCGGTGCCGAAACAAGCGGCAAACCCAAAGGCTGGAGTAACCACAGTGTTTGATTTCGCGGTTCAGAAACATGTATCGAAAATGCAGATAGTACCCATCGACCTCCGGCGCGGCCAGCGTGTCGGCGATCTCGCGTTGTAGCTGTGGAGGAATGACTTCATCCGCATCGACGATCAGCACCCATTCGTTTCGAAACGGAAGGTTCTCCAACGACCAATTCTTCTTCTTAGGGTAAGTTCCGTTAAAATGGAATTGCACGAGCTTGGCTCCCATTTGCTCCGCTTTTTCCCCCGTACCGTCCGTGCTCTGTGAGTCGACGACGAAAATCTCATCAGCCCACTGCAAATGGCTCAAACAGCGTTCGAGGTTTGCTACCTCGTTCTTGACCGGTACTAAAACACTGACCGGGAGCTTTTGTTGCGAGAAATTGTTCAAAGCAGTATACCCTATTGATGACTGTCGCTGCAGAACGGTGGCAACGGCTTGGTGCGGTCAGGGATGCTGAAACGAACCCGTCCACCGCGTTCCGTGACGCCACAGACTCGTTCCCCTTCCAGTACGTTCCACTCTTCCTTCGCCGTCAGCATGAGGACCAAGGCCCTCATGACGGTCCCTCGTGTGCAGAATTGCGCAAGATCCTCTGACGCACTGCCCGGGCGGGCGATCCGTAGCAGATCTGCCAGGGTGGCAAGCTCTTGAAGACCGACGAGCGCGCGCCCACGACAGTGCCTTCTCCGACCGTTACTCCCGGCCCCACGAAGACGTCCGCGGATATCCATGCTTGGTCGGCGATGGTGATTGGCGCAGTGATAAGTTTCATGCCGGGGTCGCTCTCATCGTGCGACGCCGTACAGAGATAGCTGTACTGCGACACGGTGGCGTGCGCGCCGATTCGCACCTCATTCACACAGTAGCAGTCCACGTGATGAGACAGGCACGAATAATCGCCCATTTTCAGGTTCCATGGTGCCCAAATCCGGCAGCTCGGGTAGACATAGGCGGTGCGGGCGATTTGAGCGCCAAACAATCGCAGCAGAAATCGTCGCCAGCTGTGACAGATCTTCGGGCTTGCTCGAAAGAGAGTCATCCAGACGATGCCCCATAACGCTCGGGCCAACTTGTTGGCGAAGCTGTGTTCGGACGGGCAGTCGGTTACATCTACCACAATGCGCCGCTCGCTCGTCACTAGTGCGCCTTCATCGAGAACTCGCCGCTCGTTGGCTTCGCTCATAGCACCACGCACTCCGGACGCTTTCCGCCATTCAGCAACCACTCGTAAACATCAATCATTTGTGCGCCAACGCGATGCCATGTATAGCGTTCCTCCACAAGCTGCCGTCCTCTCTTGCCCATGGCAACCCGCTCGCTTTCACTAAGTCTCATCAGACGGCGAAGCCCCTCCGCGGTGCCGCGAGCGTTTGGCTCGATCATCACACCGGCGTCGGCTGTCACCACTTCAGGAAAGTTGCAGCCAGGCGTGATTAGCACGGGCAGACGCCACGCCAGTGCCTCGAGTACGGCCATGCTGAATCCCTCGCTGAACGACGGCAATACAAAACACTTGGCAGCCGCCAGAGCCGCTATCTTGTCCTCGCCATACATCGGCCCGGTGAACAAGACCGAGCTGCTGATGCCCAGTCTCGCGACTTTGCGCTCGACCTCAGCTTGATGCCCCAGATCGTCCGGACCGGTCACCAGCAAGATCCAGTTCGGATGTTCGGGGTGAACGTTTGCCCAAGCCTCCATTAAGTGCAACAAGCCTTTCTTGGGGTGCAGACGCGAAAGAAACAAGGCGATCGAACGGTCACGAGTCATTGGGTACAGGTCCGCTGCGCGGCCTCTGAGCGCATCTAAGTTTGCGCACGACGCCAGATCTACACCGTTCGGCACGACGGCGATAGGGTTTTTCAGTCCGTACGCCCGGAAGCTCTCAACTTCGCATGTGGTGATCGCGTGCAAACAGTCGGCGTGGTGAAGATCGCGGTTTTGATACAACCATCCAAGTGCCCGTTTCTGCCACCGAGAGCGGGACAGCGCCCAGGGCTCCAACATCCCGCGGGGCGTGAGCAGGAACGGAGCGTTATTACGACGAGCTGCCTGGGCTGTGTAGCTACTTGCAAATTCCCAGAGCCCGTGGGCGTGGTAGATGTCGAATCTCTCACCCCCGATCAGTCGTCGGCGAAGTTCGCGCGACGCCCCCAGCGTCCGCGGCCAGGACGGCTGGCATGGCAACGGAGAGGCCATGTTGCCGTTCAGTTCCACATCTTGCGCCGCTGAAACATATGCCAGTTGGACTTCCGTGCCGATCCGCGCCACCGCGTCTGCCAAAGCCGGCACGCTACGCGCGGGCCCGCCGCTGTCAGCACTCAATCCGCTGATACAATGAAGTATCCTCATCGCGAGTTCTTTCCCCTCAGCATCCAGGGATGGGCTAAAAAACTGACGAAGAAATTAGTTGCTAACGAGTGGCGAGCGCCTCGAGCGTTGAGAGCCGCACATGTCGCCTGCCACAGTCCTTCGGCAAACCGCTCGGGCCCCCATTGGCCAACTATCTCGCGGGACCGCTGCCCCATTGCTTGTCGCGCGTCGTCCGAGAGATCGGCCATCTGGTGCATCGCTCGCCCGATACCCTCCACGTGGAACGGATCAAACAGAAAGCCATTGCTCCCCTGCTCCACCAAATCGTAGCGACAGCCGGCCGTCCTAGACACGAGCACGGGCAATCCGCTGGCCATCGCCTCGTTCACCACAAGGCCCCACTGCTCGACCGTACTTGGCAAGACGAATGCAGAGGCCAACCCGTAAAAGGAAGGCAGCAGATCCACCTGCGTGAAACCTGGCCAGCTGACACCGACGAGCTTCATCCGGTTAGCCAAATCAACAAGTTCGTTACCTAACTCGCCGCCGCCGCACAAGACTAGGCCCCAAGGATTGGGTGATCGGGTCCGATACGCGGCGTAGCCTTCAAGCAAACGGTACAGGTTCTTTTTAGGAACAAAACGGCCGACGGACAGGAAAAATTTCTCGGGCAGGTTGAGTTCCGCCCGCAGACGCACGGCATCTGCCCGCGCCGTCCTGCTTTCCTTGTCGAAGTAGGCGTTGTCAACGGCATTGTGCCCTAAAAAAACCCGTTCTACGGGAATTCCCAGTTCTGCGGCATACTCAGCGTGCGGCGTGCCGCCCACCAAGGCAGCGTCGAATCGGCGGATGAATCGGCGTTTCACCCATTCCTTCCACCACATCCGAGGGGCATCGTCACGCTTGCTCTCTGACATGACGATGGCACCCCTTCCGTTTCGCCAACACCAGTGCAGCCCAGCCCGCGCTTCTGGAAAGGACCAGCCTACCGTTGCCACTGCGGAGGGTGTGAGTCGGTCAAGGGTCTCGTACACCGCGCGTGCGATTTGACGGGGCGACAAGGCATCGTATGCGCTCGAGAAGATGGTTATCCGCTCGAACGACGCTGCCCCCTCTGCCACGTTCCACCCGTACGTACTGTCTGTTCGCGCGATTTCAATCCCAACGACATGGCGACCTTCGCGACCGAACCGCTGGCCGGCTGCGTCCAGTCGAGCTAGATGATACGGTCCAAACCGCGGCCAGATCAAGGCGGTTGTCCCCACATACCGTTCGCTCATCGTCGCGCCGCCCCGTTGAGAGATGCCTCGTCGTAACTCGTTCGCGGGTAACACGCTCGCCGCAAATGATGCCAGGCAAAAACGCCCCGACCTTAAGCTGTACTTATTGCAAGATCATCAAACCGATGATTCTGGTAGGGAAGATGGACGAATCACCCGAGCTGGCGCGCCGACAGCAACAGAACCAGCAGGAATGTCTCGTGTCACAACACTGTTTGCTCCAATCACGGCACCGTCACCAATAGATATCCCTCGGCAGATCATTACGCCTCGTCCAATCCACACGTTCTCGCCAATTGTGATTGGCGAAATCCGAAATCCGAGCTCGCGTACCGACTGATGCCCATCAAACTCATGATCGTAATCACGAATGGACACGAACTCTCCAATCGCAGTCCCCTTCCCAATAGCTATTCGTTCGAGACACGTTATGTAGCAGTAGTCATTGACTGAACAACTATCGCCGATGCTGACAGTTCCCCGAGGGCCAACTGACAGAAACACGCCCTTGCCAACCATGCATCTGCGACCAATTTGGATGTCGGTGCCCCAGTACGCAAGCCGCGGCCAGCCGAAGAATGCGGTACCCCAACCAACATGCCGAAAGAACAGTCCTGGCATCAGAGCGACTATCACACCTCGCACGTGTGCCGCGCTCACTCGTAAACGGCCAGATACCCTAATGAGTGTTTTCCCCATTCGATCGCTCATGATCTACATCATTGCTGCGTCATTCGCGCACTCGCTTTGCGCCATACCTCTGACCAACTCTTGCCACAAGCTGTCAGACTATGTCTTGCGATGATGGCTTTTCTCGCGGCGTTCCCGATTCGCTCCAGGGCAGAATCAGAATGCCAAAGTTCATGGATGCACCGAACCCAGGCGGCTGGAGATCGGTCTCCCAGTACAATCCCTGTCTCGCCATGTTCCAGATTACCAGCAGCCGCCTTCCCATTTGGGACGACAACAACACGTTGGCAGGACATCGCCTCGAGCATCGCCGTAATCCCGGCCGGTATCACGTCCGGAACAACTGGCAATACAACGACCCGGCTCCGATGATAAAGGTCCAAGATCTCTGACATTTTCTGGCACTGAACGACAAGAACGCCGTTTCCAAGCCGCCCATGATACTCCGCGACTGACTTGTTTCGGCTCGAACGGATCACCTGCGCAAGACCCGCATCCTGAATTGCGCTCACTATCCGCTCGTCACGCAAATGGTCGCCTGGGCAAAAAATTGTGTCCCCAAGAAGAAGAGCAGAAGGCTTGAAAAACTCGTGATCAACCGGATATGGGAGAAACGTGACCTGATCGGGCGTAAAACCCATCTCATAAAGCGAAAACAAGGTGTCGCTATCCAAAACGACTAGCTGGGCAGCTCGCCTGAGAGCACACGTAAGAATGGGAAGTAAAAGTCGATCTCGTTTTCCACGAAAGCTCGTCGGCGACCGATGCACAACAACCACCAGCCGTCTTGGAAACCGAAACAGTTCTAACAACGTACTAAAGTCGGGCTGAAACCGCCACGCAAGTTTGTCCTCACATCCCACAAAGACAGGACACTTTTCTTCAATGATACGCGCTCCGCTCAAAATGAGAGATTGGATAACAGTCTGTCTATTATACGAGGCATTTCCCCTTGACGAAATCTCCCAGGGGATTGAAACAGTCACATTGTTCGTCTCGCGGCGTGGGCTCATCACCCTCCAACTCCCTTTTTGTCAGAAACAAACAATTGATGAGACGATCCGCGTAGCCATCCGACCAGAACGCCAAACTCTCGCGGGAACTCAAGTTGAGCTGAAGATCCTCAATTGCACGGGAGTTTTTCAGGCCTCACGTCACCCATGCTCCG
>Ga0351967_1154_pt1 | contig 13569 bp, 9 predicted proteins | sample TotcelT113001K15_FD_205803 | JGI IMG/M metagenome (GOLD analysis project Ga0351967, IMG submission 205803) | Enriched cells from coal bed in the Powder River Basin, Montana, United States - Total cells T11 rep3 HSBNCT.T11.300.1.K15 ... | reverse complement strand
GCAACGCCAGTAGATGGCGTGGTTGAACGGATCGTACCACGCGAGACGCGGCCGGATGGGGACGATGAAAATGCGCAACTTCGAAGACTGCCGTCGGGGCGTTGGTGCGCGGTGAGCCACGGCGTCTTCGCTGGCCGGCGTGCCGCCTCGCTGTCCGACCAGGCGGACGCGTGCCGACTTGGTGCGTCCCTCGAACTCGCGCATCGTCAATATCTCGGAAACCGATCTGCCTCGGCTTGCATGCAACGCAGGCGATCTGGCAGAATCGAGGGCCAACCATGCCTGTTGGTGAAGCGATAAGGATCGGCCAAGAAGTGGCGTAAGCTTCCAGCTTGCGGTTCGCATTACTCGCAAGCTGGAAGCTTACGCCACTTTGAATACGACAGTAAGTATCTTGTCGATCCTAACGGACGTGCCGTTTGCCCTGCGGGGGGAGGCGGCGGAACGGTGGTATCAGTAAAACGGGAGCTGGGCAGGAATACGGTCGGCAGGAATACGGTCGGCAGGAATACGGTCGGCAGGAAGATGGTCGGCAGGAAGATGGTCGGCAGGAAGATGGGGAGGCGGGCAGAATGAACTCTAGCAGCGACGGTAGCTTGAACGGCAAAACGGCGGTGGTGACGGGGGCGTCCAGCGGAATCGGGCGTGCGATCGCGTTGGAGTTGGCCGCCGCGGGCGCCGATGTGCTGATCCACGCACGAGTCCGCGCGGGAGCGGCTGCGGGCGTAGCCGACGAGATTCGGGCCGCGGGGCGACAGGCCACGGTCGTGCTGGCCGACCTGACCGATCCGGCATCGCACCCAACGCTGGTGGACGCCGCGTGGGCTTGGCACGATCGCGTCGATATCTGGATCAACAATGCCGGCGCCGACGTCTTGACCGGTGCCGCGGCGGACTGGTCGTTCGAGGAGAAGTTCGATCGCTTGTGGCGTGTCGATGTGGTGGCCACGATGCGGCTGTCACGGTTGGCCGGTGCGCGGATGAAACAGCACGCCTTGGAGCCTGGCCAGGCGGTGATTCTGAACATGGGCTGGGATCAGGCCGAACGCGGGATGGCCGGCGACAGCGGCGAGTTGTTCGGGACCATCAAAGGCGCCGTGGCCGCGTTCACACGCAGTCTGGCCTGCTCGCTGGCCCCCGAGGTCCGCGTCAACTGCTTGGCGCCGGGCTGGATCAAGACGGCCTGGGGCGAGCATGCATCTGCATACTGGCAACAGCGAGCCTGCCGCGAATCGCTGCTGCAACGCTGGGGCACGCCCGCCGACGTGGCACGCCTTACCCGGTTCCTGGCCTCGCCCGCCGCCGAGTTCATCACCGGCCAAGTGATCCCCATCAATGGCGGTTTCGGACGCGGTAGCTGAGGCAAGGGCCCTCCGGCGGATCGCTGCAAACACCGGATTGCTCGCGACGGCGGCTGCCCTTGGTTCCTCTTCAGTCGATCCGCGGATCGCCCGTTGACAATCCCTGCCACTCGGTTTGCAGGGCTGCCAGCAGACGCCGATATCGCTCGTACTTGACGCGGTACAAGTCCGCCTGCCGCGGATCGGGCTGGAAACGGCGGGCAATTCGGACCATCGCCGCGCAGGCCGAGGGGTAATCGGGGTAGACGCCCACGGCGACGGCGGCGCAGATGGCGGCGCCCAGCGCGCCCAGTTCGCCGCCGTCGGGAATCTCGACCGGCAACTGCAGGATGTCGGCGACGATCTGCATCCAGACGTCGCTCCGCGTCGCTCCGCCGCTGGCTCGAATCCGTTGCGGCCGCTGGCGGCACTTGAGCAAACGCTGCAAATGGTCTTGATGAGCGAACACGACCCCTTCATAAACCGCCCGCAACACGTGCCCACGATCGCAGCGGCTGGACAACCCGACCAAGGTTCCGGTCGCATCGGGGTGCGAATTGGAACCATACAAGAACGGCAGGAAGATCACCGCCGAATCCTCCGGCCGTGTCCGCCCAACCAGTTCGTTCACACGGCCGTAGGCATCGCCCCCGGGCATCTCGCCGCCGGATTGGTCCGGCAGGAATTGGGCGATGATCCACTCCAAATTGCCTGCCGACGTCGGGCTGGCTTCGATCATCAGATACTGGTCCGGCACGCAGTATCGGGCGGTCATGAAGACGTCGTCGCCCCCCGCTGGCGTCGGCGACACATATTGATTGATGCCCCAGGTGCCCAGGACCATGCCCACGTCGCGGTCGTCGAGCAGCGCCGAGGCCAAACCGCAGGCGTCGATATCGAACAAGCCGCCAGCGACCGGGGTACCGGCGGCCAAGCCGGTTTCGGCGGCGGCTGCCGGAGTCACTGTGCCGCAGAGGTCCGACGACTGGCACAGGGGAGGCAGTTTCTCGAATGCGTCCTCGATGCCGAAACTCGCGAGAATACCTCGGTCATATCGGGCTGTGGCGACGTCCATCAAGCTGGTGCCGGACATATCGGTCAGTTCAGCGGCAGCCTGGCCGGTGAGTTTCATCCGAACGAAATCTTTACACATCAAGACCCAGCGAGTTCTCGCGAACGCCTGCGGTTCGTGCTCCCGCAGCCATGCCAACAAGGCATTCGGTTGGCCGGGCCACAGCGACTGCATCGTTTTGGAACGGACCGCTCGGCCCACGCCATCGGCGGTCCAACGCTCCACGTAGCTGCGGGCTCGCGTATCGGCCGAAAAGATTGCGGGCCGAACCGGTTCGCCGACCGCATCGACCAAATAGATTCCGTTGCCGTGTCCCGTGCAGGCGACGCAGGCAACCTGATGCGGAGCGACGCTCGACGCAGCAAGAACCTGCCGCACGGCCGCTGCCACCGCCGACCACAGTTGGTGCATGTCGAACTCGGACCAGCCCGCCGCCGGCGTGAGCGTCTCCGACTTGACGGCCGCCACCGCCACCAGGCGTCCGTCCAACGAAAACAACGCCGCCTTGGCCATCGTGCCGCCGTTGTCGATACCCAGCAGGAATTGGTTTGCCATCGGTCTACTCTCCATCGGGCCACGGTTGGGATACCACCGCGGCCATGATCTTGCGCACGTGCGACTCGGCCCGCTCGGCGGCACGGATGACATCCACCGCGAGGACGACTTCCGGACAATCCGGACGCGCCACGTTGGTGACGATCGACAAGGCCAGCGTCCGCAGCCCGCAGGCGGACGCTGCCACGGCTTCGGGCACGGTGGACATGCCGACCACATCGCCGCCGATTCGCCGCAAAAAACGGTACTCGGCACGCGTCTCGTAGTTGGGGCCTGTCATGGCAACGTATACCCCGCGATGGGCCGCAAAGTTTTCGCAGCGGGCGATGTCGAGCGCCTGTTCGATCAGGATCGCGTCGTACATCGGTGTGTATCCTGGCCGGTCCCACGCCAGGGCGGAAGGAGGCAATCCCATTTGCGCCGGCTTCAAAAACAACAGGTTGATGTGGTCCGCGACCACGACGACGTCTCCGGAAGCAAACTTGGGATTCAGCCCGCCGCTGGCGTTGGACAGGATCAAACGCTGTGCGCCCAACGCTCGCATGGACAAGACCGGCAACGCCAATTCGGACGGCGAGTAACCTTCGTATCCGTGACAGCGGCCGTCCATGACGATTACGGACCGTTCGCCGTACCGGCCGCACACCAAGCGGCCGCAGTGCCCCACGGCGGTCGAACGCGGAAAGTGCGGAATGTCGGCATAGGGAATCACCGCTTCGGCCTGCACCAAGCTGGTTAACTGGTGCAGTCCCGTGCCCAGCACGAGCGCGGCTTCGGGCCGTCCCGCCCAGCGGTCGCGTATCGCCACCGCTGCCGCCTGGACGTGCGTGGAAATAGCCCAATTAGCCGCGATGCGATTGGTCATTGGTCATTGGTCATTGGTCTTTGGTCATTGGGCCTTGGTCATGGGGCCGGGGGCCGGGGGCCGCCGCCCATTCTTCTTTTCTCCTGCCAGTACTCCCAGTACCAGGGCGCACAGTTTGGGTTCGGCCTCGTTTGCCACGGCGATGATCTTGTCCACGTTGGCCGGCTCCAGGGCGTCCGGCAGGCACATGTCGGTGACAACCGAAAACCCGACGACTCGCAGCCCGCAGTGGACGGCCACGATGACTTCGGGCACCGTGGACATCCCCACCACGTCCGCCCCGATGATGCGCAGGAAACGATACTCGGCGCGCGTTTCCAAATTCGGCCCAGGCACGGCCACAAAGACGCCTTTGTGAGCCACGATGTTTTCGCGGCGAGCCACTTCCAGGGCACGATCGACCATCCGTTGCTCGTAGGGCTCGCTCAGATCGGGAAACCGCGGCCCCAGGCGGTCGTCGTTGATCCCGATCAAGGGGTTGTCGCCCATCAGGTTGATATGGTCTTCGATGACCATGATGTCGCCGGAGCGGTAGTAGGGGTTCATGCCGCCGCAGGCGTTGGACACGACCAGCAGTTTCGCGCCGAGGGCTCGCATCACGCGGACCGGCAGGGTGATTTCTTTCAGCGAGTAGCCTTCGTAACGGTGGAACCGGCCCGCCATCGCCATCACCGGCAGTCCTTGCAGATGTCCGCAGACCAAACGTCCGTGATGCGTGGGGGTCGTCGAGCGGGGGAAATAGGGGATCTCGTCGTAGTCGAACGTCGCTTCGACGTCGATCTGGCGAACCAGGCCCCCGAGACCGGTGCCAAGGATGATGCCTGTATGAGGTTGAACGGGCCACTGGGCTCGGATCATGGCAGCGGAGGTTTCGATTTTGTCGTGCAAATCGAGCATAAACAATGTCCTTTTTTGGGGTTATCGGCTGTGGCTGGCGTCCACCAGGTCGGCCAGCCGTTGTTTCGCGGCGCCGCTGTCCAGGACCGCTGCCGCCAATTCGACGCCATCCCGCAGCGATTCCACGAGCCGCACCGTCCACAACGCGGCGGCGGCGTTCATCATGACAATATCTCGCGCCGGGCCGGGACGGCCGTCGAGCACTTGGCGGATCATTTCGGCACTGGCCTCCGGTCCGTCCACTCGCAACTGGGCCAAATCGCCCGCAGCCATGCCGAACATCTCCGGCGACCAGCTCGACAGGAAGATCCCGTTCGGAGTCACTTCGGAAACCTCGGTTTCGCCGGCCAAGGTGACTTCGTCCAATCCATCCCGACCGCAGACCACGACGGCCCGCTGTCCGCCCAGTCGCTGCAGGGCGGCCGCCAACATCGGTCGCAGGGCGGGCCGCCCGACGCCCAGCAACTGGAACGGTGCTGCCGCGGGATTGCACAGAGGCCCCAACAGGTTAAAGATCGTTGGCACCCCCAGCCGCTTGCGAACCGCCGCGGCATGCCGCATCGATGGATGCAGCAGCGGGGCGAAGCAGAAACACAAGCCCAGCTGTTCCAGGCAGCGTTCGACGATTTCCACCGGCGCCTCGATGTCCACCCCCAACGCCGCCAAGACGTCTGCCGAGCCCGACTTGCTGGTCACGCTGCGGTTGCCGTGCTTGGCGACCGGCACGCCCGCCGCGGAAGCCACCAGCGCAGCCCCGGTGCTGATGTTGAACGTTCCCGAGGCGTCGCCGCCTGTCCCGCACGTATCGAGCACCCCCGACCGCGACGTGCGGATGCGGATCATGTGACCGCGCATCGCCAGCGCCGCCCCGGCGATCTCGTCGACTGTCTCGCCCTTGGCTCGCAAGGCCAGCAAAAACTCCGCCATTTCGTTCTCGCCGCGTTGGCCCTGCATGAACAAGTCGATTACCGCCGACATCTCTTCCAAACTCAGATGCTCGCCACGTTCGAGGCGAGCGGTGAATTCTGATACCATCATGCACTTGGTCCTTTGCGTCCAGCGGCCGAATTTGGCGGCTATTGTGTCACGTGTTTTGCCAATCGGCAAGCGTACCCTGTTGGCAAGGGGGGGAAGTGTCTAAAATAGACAGGCATCCCGAGCCCTGGCCCCTGAACCCCTGACCCTTCGAGCCAGCTATGTCAAACGTGTTTCGCAACATTCCTTCGGTCAACGAGCTGCTGGACAGTCCCCCGTTGCGGCAGCTGGTCGATCGCGCCAATCGTAGTACGGTCATTGCCGGGGTGCGACGTTTTTTGGACAACTTGCGCACCGAGATTCAGACCGCGACGGCCGACATCAAAGTGCCCACTCCCGGCGAGTTGGCGGAGCGCATCGCGCACTGGATTGCGACCGAGGCGACCCCTAATTTGCGGCCCACTATTAATGCGACGGGGATTCTGCTGCACACGGGATTGGGTCGAGCGCCGTTGGCCGAGTCGGCGATCCAAGCGATCGGCGATGTGGCGAGAGGCTACTCCAGTCTGGAAATCGACGTTCCCACGGGCGAACGATCCCAACGAGTGCGGGACGTGGCCGAGGCGTTGGCTCACCTGACCGGCGCCGAAGCGGCCACCGTGGTCAACAATAACGCGGCCGCGACGATGTTGACGCTGGCGGCGCTGGCCGGGGGACGCGAGGTGATCGTATCGCGGGGCCAGTTGGTCGAAATCGGTGGCAGCTACCGCCTGCCGGAAGTGATGGAAGTCAGCGGGGCGAAGCTTCGCGAAGTCGGAACCACGAACAAGACGCGAATTGACGATTACCGAGCCGCAATAGGTCCCAACACCGCGGCCCTGATGCGTGTACATTCCAGTAACTTTGCCATCGTCGGCTTTACCGAGCAGGCATCGCTGGCGGAATTGGTCGCGTTGAGTGCCAGGCACCAATTACCCCTGATCGACGACATCGGCTCCGGTGCCCTCGAGGACTTGGCCGCTTACGGAATCGTCGGCGAACCGCTCGTCGCCGACAGTATTCGGGCCGGAGCCGACGTGGTGTTGTTCAGCGGCGACAAGCTGTTGGGCGGTCCCCAGTGCGGGATCATTCTGGGACGCAAGCCGCTGGTCCAAAAGATCATGCAGCACCCTCTCTCGCGGGCACTGCGCGTGGATAAGCTCACGTTGGCGGCGCTGCTGGAGACGCTGCGACTGCATCAAGACCGCCAGACGGCCGAGCGATCCCTCCCGCTGTTATCGCTGCTGTCCACGTCCGTGGCGAACCTGCAGCAGCGCGCCCAGCGGTTGGCGCCTCAGCTATCCGCCTGTGCGGCGATCAAGTCGGCGGAGCCGGTTGAATCGCAAGCGTATCTTGGCGGCGGCAGTGTCCCTTCGCAGGGGATTGCCAGTTGGGCGATCGCCCTCGAGCCGGATCGGGGCAGCGTCGATGAACTGGCCGCCAGCCTGCGGAGCGGAACGCCCGCCGTATTCGGGCGAATTTCCAAGGATCGGCTGCTGTTGGACCTTCGAGCCGTGTTTCCTCGCGATGATATGCGGCTGGTCGAAGCCGTTCAGCAAATCCAGGACCGAACATCCGGTGAACCCGAATTGGGGGACTCGGATCCCAATGTCAGTTAGTTGCCCCCTTGCAGAGGCGCTATAAAAGCGGAAACTAGGCGAAACAGTGGCGGTGCATCTTCTTGGCCACTGTGTTTTTCAAGATTGAACTCTCAATTTCACTGAAGGAAAGGGCTTTCACATGGCAGTTCTCGTGACCCAACCTGCTCCGGACTTTACCGCGCAAGCTGTGATGCCGGATGGCTCGTTCAAACAGGTCAGCTTGTCCGACTACAAAGGCAAGCATGTCGTTTTGTTTTTCTACCCACTGGACTTTACGTTCGTTTGCCCGACGGAAATTATCGCATTTTCGGACAAAGCCGCCGAATTTGAAAAACTTGGCGTACAGTTGCTGGGTATTTCCGTCGACAGTCACTTCACGCACTTGGCGTGGCGGAATCTGCCGCGTGCCGAAGGCGGCTTGGGACAGATCGAATATCCGCTTATCGCGGATTTGAACAAGGAAATCAGCAAATCCTATGACGTCCTTCTGGCAGGTGGGATCGCCTTGCGCGGGCTGTTCTTGATTGACAAGGCCGGCATCGTCAAGCATCAGGTTGTCAACGACTTGCCACTGGGGCGGAGTGTGGACGAAGCGTTGCGGATGGTCCAGGCCCTGCAGTTTGTGGAGACTCACGGCGAGGTCTGTCCGGCCAACTGGCACGAGGGCTCGCGAACCATCAAGCCGACGGTCGAGGAAAGTAAGCAGTTCTTCAGTGCGGAGTACGGCGAGACGTAGGCAGGCGACTCGCCTTGGGCAGTATTGGGCATTGCTCAGGTCAGGTTTCGTGGCCCGAAGCCTGGCCTGATTACGTACCTGGCGGTCGGAATCTGGGCTGATCCTGTGCCATCGGCGCTCGCGAGCGGTATACAAAGCGGTGGCACGGCATGGTAGATTGGGAGAGATGACACTTGAGTTACGAGCAGGGCCAGTTACGATTTAGGCCGGCGACTAGTAAAGCCACCGACTAGATGGCGTTCTTTGCAGGGGATCAGCACCTTGGCAACCGTGCTTATCGTCGATGATAACCCGATTGACCGCCGACGGGCTGCGGGCGTGGTGGAAAAAGTCGGGATGAAGATCTGTTTTGCCGAACATGGCAAGGAAGCGTTGGAGATCATCGCTCGCGAGCCTCCCGACGTGGTTCTGACCGACTTGCTCATGCCGGAGATGGACGGTCTGGAGTTAGTGGAGCGGATCAAGCAGGACTACCCCGCGACGCCGGTGATCCTGATGACCGCTCACGGCAGCGAGGAGATTGCTGTCAAAGCCCTGCGGACGGGTGCGGCGAATTACGTCCCCAAAGGAAACCTGTCTCGCGACCTGGTGCATACGATTCGCGAAGTACTGACCGCGGCCAGCATCAAGCGGGACGAGCAGCGGGCGCTGGCCTGTTTACGGCAAGCGGAACTGTACTTTACACTGGGCGTCGAGAACAGCGGTCACGAACCGCTTGTCGGCTTTCTGCAAGGGCAATTGCGGACCTGGAGATTGTGTGGCGACGCCGACTTGATCCGCATCGGGACCGCCTTGCACGAAGCCTTTGTCAACGCGGTCGAGCATGGTAACTTGGAGTTGGACTCGGATCTCCGCAATGATCCGGATGGCGCCTATCAGCGGATGGCCGAAGCCAGGCGACTCGAGTCGCCTTACCGCGATCGGAAGGTCCAGGTGCGTGCCCACCTGGACCGCGACGAGGTTCGAATTATCATTCGCGACGAAGGGCCTGGGTTCGACCCCAGTTGTCTGCCCGACCCCACTGTTCCAGAAAACATCGGCAAGATCAGCGGCCGCGGATTGTTGCTGATCCGAACATTCATGGATGACGTACGGTTCAACGAAACCGGCAACGAAATCGTCCTGGTCAAGAAAAAGGCCACCTGATCCGGCGCAGTGGCGAAAAGGGCGAGCTGGGTATGGACGCCGGCAGGAAGACACGATCGCACCGAAGTCGGGGTCGGTGGGGCACGGCCTACTGGTTGGCCGTGCAGCACTGTTTGCGAGCAAGCAGTGTCACAGACTCGCACTGCTTGCCAGGCAGGCAGTGCCGCACCGTTAACGCTGCTGTCAAGCAGTGCCATTGGCATGAAAAGTCCTGCTTCGACCACACTGCTGACCTCGGTCTTGGCCGCCTCGGGCCTGGCGGCGGATGCACTATCTGCGGGAACGTCGGCGGGGGCGGGGCTGTATGTGGCGGCCGTGCTGGTCTCGTGTTTTCTGCCGCACCGCCGCCATGTTTTTCTCGTGGCTGCCGGCTGCTCGGCATTGCTCTTGGTGACGCTGCTTGTGTCCTCGTTGGCAACGTCTTCCCCCCTGATTTGGCCTGCGTTACTCCATCCTACCTTGACGTTGGGCGCGATCTGGCTGGTGGCCTATTTGGGCTCGACGCTGCCCGAATTGCGAAAGCGGCTGGCCGGTTTGGAAACGCAATTCTCAAACGCCCAGCGCGTGCAGGCCGACACCGAACAGCGTCTGGGGGAGTTGGAATTCGATTTGGCGACGACCGAGCAGCGTTTGGCCCAATCGGAACGGGAGTTGACGGCGGCCGAGGGGAAATTGACGCACGCGGACACCATGCTGGAACGGCATGTCGAGCAGGCCGACGCGGCGCTCGGTCAAGCGAACGAGCAAATCCAGACGCAAAACACGCAACGGCAGCGGCTGGAGCGGGCGCTGCGGGACGCCCAGGCCCAGTACATTTCCCTGATCGACAGCTTGCCCGTCCACGTGATTCGCAAGGACCGCCGAGGCCGTTTCACCTTTGCTAGCCGCTCGTTTTGCCAGCTGCTGGGCAAGCCTTGGGACGAGATCAACGGCAAGACGGACGCGGACCTGTACGACCCGCACTTGGCGGAAAAATATCGCCAGGACGACCTCCGTGTGATGGAATCGAAAACCAAGTTCGAGGAGGTCGAGGCGCACGATCCGCCCCATGCCAGTCGGATTTGGGTGCAGGTCATCAAGACACCGATGCTGGACGCCAAAGGGACCGTTGTGGGCGTCCAGATTCTGTTTTGGGACGTTACGGCTCGGGAAAAGGCCCTGAACGAGGTGCGGGAGAGCGAAACCCGCAAGCGGGCGATCGTCGAGGCCTCCATGGACTGTATCCTGGTCACGGACGAGTCCGGCAAGATTCTCGAATTCAATCGGGCGGCCGAAGTGGCCTTCGGTTACCCGCGGCAAGAAGTGATCGGCAAAGACATGATCGACGTCTTCGTCCCGCCCGAACTCCGCGACCGGCAGCGCACGAACGTCGAACGTTACATGGGGGCCGGCGAGTTGGGATCCATGCTGGGCCGGCGTCTGGAGACGTCGATGATCCGCAAGAACGGGGAATCGTTCCTGGCGGAGATGACCATGCAGCCGATCCCCCTGCCCCATGACACCACCGGATTCGCCGTCTTTGTACGAGACATCACGGTGGTGAAGAAGGCCGAGGACGACCTGGTGCATGCCAAGGAAGCGGCGGAGAGCGCGAACCGGGCCAAAGGCGCGTTCCTGGCCAACATGAGCCACGAGATCCGGACCCCAATGAATGCCATCATCGGGATGACGGAACTGGTGCTGGAATCGCGACTGGACGACGAACAACGCGATTATTTGCAGACGGTGCTCGAATCCAGCAACTCGCTGCTGGCCCTGCTGAATGACGTCTTGGATTTCTCCAAGATTGAATCCGGCCGAGCCGACCTGGAAGAAACCGAATTCAATCTTCGCCAGTGTGTCGAGGAGAGCATTCGTTCGTTCCTGTATCGCGCAAAACAGAAGACGCTGGGCTTGAGTTTCGAGGTTTCGCCGGACACCCCTGAATGGTTCGTCGGCGATCCGCTCCGTCTGCGGCAAATTCTCGTCAACCTGGTCAGTAACGCCATCAAGTTTACCGACCGGGGCAGCATCCTCGTCCGCGTGCAAACCGTCTCGACCATCGAGGACACCGCCGTGCTGCGGTTCGAGGTGTCGGACACGGGTATCGGGATTCCGACCAGCAAATGTCGGAAGATTTTCGAGGAATTCGAACAGGGGGACAGTTCCACCAAGCGGCGGTTTGGCGGGACCGGTCTGGGACTGGCCATCTGCTCGCGACTGGTCCAGATGATGCAAGGCGAGATCGGCGTGGACAGCGCCGAAGGCGAAGGCAGCCTGTTCCATTTTACGGTTTCGCTTGGACTGCCCGCAGACCGGCCTCGAACCGCCGATACCTTCGTTACGACGTCGGTTGTGCTGAGCGCCGGCAGCGATGCCCCCAGGGGGGGCGAACCGGCATCCGGCTTGCGGATTCTGTTGGCCGAGGACAGCCCGGCCAATCAGAAGCTGGCGCTGGGCTTGCTCAAGAAACGCGGCCATCAGGTGGTCGTTGCCAACAGCGGCAAAGAGGCCTACGACGCCTTCCTTGCGCAGCCGTTTGACCTTATCTTAATGGACGTCCAGATGCCGGAGATGGATGGGTTCGAGGCGACGGTAGCGATCCGGGCCGCCGAGCGCGATTCGCACGTGCCGATTATCGCGATGACGGCGCACGCCATGAAAGGGGATCAAGAGCGCTGTTTGGAAGCCGGCATGGACGGCTACATCGCCAAACCCATTCGCGCCCAAACGCTGTTGGAGGCCGTCAGCCGCGTCGCAGGTTCTCGGCAACCGCCCCCATCGCCGGGCAACTGAGGTTGTCGGCGGTCCGAGTCTCCCTCCGCAGGGTTCGCCTGCCGTGCGGGGGGTTCTGTTTCAGTCCAGCTAGTGAAGTCTCTGAGGAGCGAGCGATGCCGAAGAAAACTCTGGTCTGCCTGACGTGTGCCTTGTTCCTGTTCTGCCTCCTGATCGCGCCGGTCTCGGCGGCCGAATCGTCGCCGGAAGCCAGTTACGACATCGTTGTCTATGGCGGTACCTCCGCGGGTGTGATCGCCGCCGTGCAAGCCAAGAAGATGGGGCGATCAGCGGTCATCGTTTGCCCGGACCGGCATCTGGGCGGGCTGTCCAGCGGCGGATTGGGCTGGACCGACACGGGCAACAAGGCGGTGATCGGCGGCCTGGCCCGTGAGTTCTACCATCGTGTGTGGAAACAATACCAATCGCCAGACGCTTGGAAGTGGCAGACTCGCGAGGAGTATGGTAACAAAGGCCAAGGGACGCCCGCGATCGACGGCGAGCAGCGGACAATGTGGATCTTTGAACCGCATATCGCCGAGCGGGTGTTCGAGGAGTTCGTGGCCGATCACCAAATCCCCCTTCATCGCGACCAGTGGCTGGACCGCGAGCGGGGCGTGGCGAAATCTGGTGGCCGCATCCAGTCGATTACGATGCTCAGCGGGCGGACGTTTCGCGGCCAGGTATTCCTTGACGCCACCTACGAAGGCGACTTGATGGCCGCCGCCGGCGTGGCGTACCACGTCGGACGCGAAGCGACCAGCACCTACGAGGAAAAGTGGAACGGCGTGCAGACCGGCGTGCTGCACCACCGCCATCACTTCGGCGTGCTCAAACAGCGGATCGATCCGTACGTGGTGCCGGGCGACCCGTCCAGCGGCCTGCTGGCCCGCATCCGTCCCGAGCCGCCAGGGGAGTACGGCGCGGCGGACGACAAGGTGCAAGCCTACTGCTTTCGCATGTGCTTGACCGACGACCCCAGGAATCGCGTGCCGTTTGCCAAACCCGAAGGGTACGACCCGCACCAGTATGAACTGCTGCTGCGGATCTTTGCCGCCGGCTGGCGGGAGACGTTCGACAAGTACGACCCGATCCCCAATCACAAAACCGATACGAACAATCACGGTCCGTTCAGCACCGACAATATCGGCTACAATTACGACTATCCGGATGCCGACTATGCGCGCCGCCGGGAAATCATCCGCGAACACGAGACGTACCAGCAGGGCCTGTTGTACTTCATCGCCAACGACCCGCGCGTGCCCGAGGACGTGCGGACGGCGATGAGCCAATGGGGGCTGGCACGCGACGAATTCGTCGACAACGGGCACTGGCCGCACCAGATCTATGTCCGCGAGGCGCGGCGGATGATCGGCCGCTATGTGATGACGGAAAACGAATTGCTCAAACGCCGGCCGACGCCCGATTCGATCGGTATGGGCTCGTACACGATCGATTCGCATAACGTCCAGCGGTACATCACGCCCGAAGGTTACGTGCAGAACGAAGGCGATATTGGCGTGGGCACCAACGGCCCCTATGAAATCGCGTTCGGCTCGATCCAGCCCAAACGGGAGCAGTGTCAGAAC
>Ga0351967_1041_pt1 | contig 13628 bp, 10 predicted proteins | sample TotcelT113001K15_FD_205803 | JGI IMG/M metagenome (GOLD analysis project Ga0351967, IMG submission 205803) | Enriched cells from coal bed in the Powder River Basin, Montana, United States - Total cells T11 rep3 HSBNCT.T11.300.1.K15 ... | reverse complement strand
TACAGCAAAAGGTAAAATAAATTAACTTTCACTTGTTTGATCGAGATTTTAACAGGATCGGCATGATCGCCTTCGGCGGCATGATAAAACAGCTGTTGAAACTATGATGAAGACACCGTCCCCAAAATTTATGGCTGCAGACATAAGGTAGCAAGGCCGTCCCGGCCTTGAATATATTAAAGCGAGATCACAACTACCGGCTACCTTTTTGCCATGATGTTTAAGGACGTACAGCAAAAGGTAAAATAAATTAACTTTCACTTGTTTGATCGAGATTTTAACAGGATCGGCATGATCGCCTTCGGCGGCATGATAAAACAGCTGAAGAAACTATCATGTAGATGATAGTATTGTTGTGGGAAAATTATCCGACGTAAAAATCCTTTTATATGCAGCCGAATGTCCATCCTGCTTTTTTGTAGCAGTCAGATATCCCTCCTTACGTCAGAGTATCGGAACAAAAAGGTAATCAGCCATCTCTGCATAGGTATCAAGCGAATTTTTTCTAAAACCGCGCAGCGGTGGCAGCAGGTAGCCATGGGCGTAAGCCCAATGACGTTAAGTTAACATAATTTCTATACATTTACCGCCGGTTCATATGAAATTTTCTTCGAGTATTTTTGCGTACCCTTTGCGGCTATTCTTTTTATTCATTGGACGAAATTAAAACTTAATATCATTGGGCTTACACCCATGGCTACTTGCTGCCACCGCTGCGCGGTTTAACATAAAAAATTAGTTGGGGGATAATTTTTTTAGTTCTCTTTTCCCTCTTTTACTCTCCCTCATATTGTTGTAGATATTATGGGTAATGCGTGATTTTTGTTGAAAAATATTGTATTCATGAGCACAATGCTAAATTTTCGACTATATTATAAGTAAATTTTAATTAATTCATATGCAATTTTTTCTATTCCTTCAGCGATTTTTTTTACCAGCTATGCTTATAATCTACTTTTTAGATGTTCGAGCTAATGATAGTTTAAATCAAATTTTGCAAAATGATAGTGACAAATATAGACTTAAGCTCTTATTTGAATATTTATTCAAATCGCATGAGCCATTTGCTTACACTTTATTTGGTGATAAGCCTATGTCTTTTTCTTTTGTGATCAAACCAGAGCCATCAGCCGAATCCACTTTAAATTTTATGAGAATTGATGAATATGCCTTGATTTTGTTGAAAAAAAACCATTTACCGGGTGTATTCTATGCGCAAGCTTGGGATGTATGGGATAAGAATTACTCTTTTAAATTTAAAAATTTTCTTTTCGTAAAGAGAAAACTGGGAAATTCGCTGGCTATCTTTTTAATTAATAAAGAAGCTTTCCATAAAACTGTAAATACACATATCAACTTATTTAAAAATTTGCTCGGTAAGGATATAAATTCAGAGAAAATTTTGAATGAAATTGAGCAAGAAAATTCAGATATTTGGGAGATACTTCATCAACGTGATTGTCTTTTGGGGATTCTTTTGGGATTTGGAAGGCATAATTCTATATTATTTGAAAAAAGAGAAAATCTTGAAAAGAAGCTTAATCGTTTGAATTTTATTCAATCTTATCAAGAGATGCAAACAGTTAAAAATCAAATAGATAGATTATGGGATATTTTAAAGTTAAGAAATGATTATTACACCTCTGGTTTAGCTATTGGTAATTCTATTGCATTTGTTGCTGATCGGGACCATCCTGAATCCAAGATCCTAGAAGCGAAATATAAGGAACAAGAGGTGAAAATTTCTGAAATTTATTCTAGAAATGATTGGTTTGAACAAACCCTTTTACGGCTCATCTTTTATTAGCTGCAACGAGAACAGAAGGTATGCCCTCAAAAAGATATGGCAGCAGATATAAGGTAGCAAGGCCGTCCCGGCCTTGACTATTAACAACCAGATAGTCCCGATCTGGATTCAAGGCCGGGACGGCCTTGCTACCTTATTTCCGTCGCCATGACTTTTTAAGGACATAACCCGATTTTGGAGGTTCCCAAAAATGACAAAACCCTCTTTTTTTTCTCCCATAAATTTGGGACCCTTGACCTTTTCATTACATTCTTGCAATAAATGACTTGATAGAAGAAGATACTTACCCAAATGGGTCATTGGTTAATTCCGACCAATTGGAGCCGAAAAGGCGGTAAAGGAAAATTCATTTTTGCTCCTTAATCACTTTGGGTGTCAGACTTCCAGGGAGGTCTATACTGTCGTTATCGCCTCTTTGAGCACAGACTCAAGGAATTAAACCAAATCAATGAGTACTCTAGAAAATTTGTGGAAATCATATGAATTTGTGGATGAAATCGATCTCTCCTGCCTTGGTAGTACTGTTGAGGCAATTTCGATTCTTCAATAAGATTCTTTCAAACGAACAAGCATGTTACATGATCAATCTACAAAAAAAACAAAGGTAGAAACATGGAAATTTGGCTGGATACAACCAAACAAGCTTGTGTGACTGAAGCTTCGCGGATGGGCCTTTTGCACGGCGTAACGACCAATCCTAAGTTGATTGCACAATCGGATGCTTCTTTAGATGAAATTATTCCGGGGTTGTTGGCTATTCAACCTGGCCCCGTGGCTGTTCAGGTACTTGCTGATGAGACCCTCGGAATGATTGAACAAGGGAAAAAACTCCATGCCTATTCATCGAGAATTATCGTGAAGATTATGGCTACTGCCAAAGGATTCGAGGCTATGCACGGCCTCAATCGATTGAACATCCCGGTCATGGCCACGGCAATTTTCGAACCTTTTCAGGCATTGCTTGCTTGGAAAGCCGGAGCGAGTTATGCGGCTCCCTATCTGGGAAGAATCGCCGATCAAGGAGGCGACCCTCTTGCAGTCCTGCAGTCCATGCGCCAGATGAAAGAGTTTTATGGGTTTAAAGGAAAAATACTTGCAGCAGGAATCCGTCATTCGGATCTCCTGAAGGCTTGCGCAGAAACTGGAATCTGCGCTATCACGATTCCTGATATGGTATGGAAAAATATTTTACAGGGCAGCGAAGGCACCCGCAAATCTATAGGTGAATTCTCACTGGCTTGGCAGAGTTCTAAACATTTGGGCAAGAACGACCTATGGTTTTAGTTGTACGCCAAGTTTGAGGTTCCGTTGACAATACGTCTCTCAATCATCCCGGACCACCTCAAGTTGGGAATTTGATGCTTTGCAGATTCCCACTTCGAGACGGCTCGGGATAATGTATGGAGATATTTTGGCAATTGAGCATACAACCTAGGAAAAAGCAATCCTAGATGATTGGGTGATGCAAAATGCAACAATCTATCTATTTGTGGTATTCTAGTCATTCCTTACTGCTGACAATTTGCTATTCTTAACAATAAGGAGAATTATGAGCGTGCAAAATAAATTAACAGGTCATCCAGCAATGAATGTAGAGTTACATCAGGACAATGATTGGCACATCATCAGAAATGAAGATACACGATACCCCACTCCGAATCGTGCTGTTTCCTCGGATGATGAAGACTGGACTATGATTGATAAGACGCCTAATGTGAAAGGAAATCAGAATACTGCTATTACTGCAACTGCTTCAAAAACATTGGGGAAATTGTCAACATTACGCCGGGACCGTCGGACAGAAAGATCACCTTATACAGAAAAATCACGTCCTTTTGCCGTATCCTCAGAAAGACAAAACGACGATCCTACCGTTGTAAAAATTAAAAGTGAATCGATGAAAGGCCTTCAAGCATTCAATGAAGGCGTAATCGATAATTATTCCGGCGTCCAGCAAGAGCAGGAGAATCCGCAGGCATTACGGCAAGCTTTTGTACAAAATGACGAATATCAACAAAATGCGGTTTTGGCTTCATTTCCAAAAAGACCGCTCAGCCCAGAAAAACGTTCTTCTTTTTTTGATGACTCAACAGGTTTTAATGATCTCCAGGTTTCGACTTTATTCCTTTCAGATGACAAAAAACCGTTACCGGTCATTGATACAGCTCCAACTCCATTACAAGAAGAATCTTTCCAAGATCCATCTCCATGTATTAGAACAGCGCAAAATGAGAGGGGATTTTTTAGTGTTCATCAATTAGAGCTCGATCCTAATGATCAATGTATTGATGAGGAAAAAAAAGACTCCCCCAAAGATCCCACCTCTCGATGTCGAACTTCGGAAGATGAAAGTAAAGAAGACAAATTATGTGTGAAAGTTGTTTGTACAGTGCAAAACGATATCCTCGAGGAGCTGAAGCTTTGCACATGGCCGAGTTTGGCAAAACTTGATTTTAAAGTTTCCGTTGAATCTATCGATTCTAATGAACAGAAGGACACTCCAAAGGATATGAAATCTGATGAATGGGGTTCTTCTCTTGAAGATTGTCCGCTCCATGAATCGCAAGAATCAAAATCCGAGGGGATCACTACGGTACCAAATTCTGATGGCGACAGGAATTTTTTTGATACTAGTTCAGACTCACAAATTATGAATACATTTGGTGGCGAGTTCTTTTTTGATGATGATCAAGTGTATAACTTGGTGGAAACAATAGACGAGAAGGAAACCAGCGAGACCAACCCTGATGGAAGTAATCCGAGCGAAACAACATTGAAGCATGAAGCAGATGATTCGCATCCTTTGGCGTTTCAAGAGGGGGATGAGCCTTCTGATGGATCAGAAGAAACCCCAACCAATGATACGTATGCTTTACCAAAAATATTATCGACCACGCAACCTGAATTCGGCGATGTGAAGAATGAACCGCAGAATAATAAAGAGGGTCCATTCGGAACCATGACGATGGAATTACCGACAGTATCGGACGCTCTTAAGAGCGGCGATAGCCCATCGGTTTTAAAACACTCTAGGAGATCTTCTGTTTCCTCGTTTGACATGATTCGCAATGCCATCGGTAATTTATTCATTAAGGTTTTTCTTTGTGCCACACCGGCGAATGGGATTGAGGAAGATTCACAGATATCGGATGAAGAGACGTCATCTTCAGTTGTTTCTGGGGATGAGGATAAGAAGCGTAAATAAATGCCTTGCTTTCTGAAGAGTGAAAATATAGTTGCAAGTCCCGCAAATAGGATACCCTCAAAGAGGGTATCCGCTTGAAAATTTCTTCACCGCACGACAAATCAATCTCCTCTTTGATCATCGCCATGTGAAAGGAATTTGTTAGCCATCCTCTCTTGTTTACGGTTCTTTCTTACAGTTGCCTTAGAGATCCGTCGCTTCAATTCTGGGATATAATATTGCATCGACAGATTTTCTCGGATATTCATCCACTCGAGATTTTCAAGATAGTCCTCAGCTTTAATGCCTATCCATCGTCTCCTACGTGGGAAGGTCACATTCATCGCATGATCGATATCCCCGGTATAATAATGGAATAGCAAAAGTGTATCGTCAGTGACCCTCCCAGGGGCCCAGTCGAATGATTCATAACTAGTGTTTACGTGGAAAAAAGGTGGATTGTACCAGAATCGATGCGGATCGCGAATATCGTTGCTTACGCGGTTTGGTTTAACAATGCTTTTTCCAAAAGCCATGGGTTGAGCTGCACAATGCGTTAAAGATTCGATTATCAATTTTCCAGGGGGTAGCTTCTGTACATGGGAGGTGCCGAAGAACAAGTAGTTTAGATATACGCCGCCAAAATTTTCGTAATGTTTGAGAATCTCTCTCAACGGCTTTTTCTTGACGGGGTAAATGAATTCATCGGCATCGATAATGGCCAGCCATCTTACTCTGTCACGCGTCATATCCACTGCTTCTTTATAAATAGAGCATTGGATTTGATTATGACGGGCTTGATTCTCGCCTCGTTCGGGTCGATCAAACAATTCGACCAAGCCTTTGCGGATGTAGGGTTTTAAGATCTCGAGATAATTATCCGTGCTGCCATTGTTGAACAAATAGAAATGCTCAATCCCGATCAAATGATGATACTCGATCCACTCTTGTAAATAATACGCCTCATTATAAAACATCAAACACGCGGCGACTTGATATTTATGCTTTGCAATGGCCTGATCTTTAATGAAAAGAGAGCATAATAACACCAAAAGAAAAAGTGATCGCTTCATAGTATATCCTATCTAACGGGTTAAAAAGACAATGAATTCGGTCTTGGTCAACCCATATCACGGCATCCGAAATAGTTCAAAGCACCGCTTTTTAATCGCTTTTAAGTCATGTTATAGAGGATAATTATTCTTGAAAATCAGGAGCTTATTTAGTATGACATTTAAAATATTTACTTTGCAGTTGTCAGAAAGTATTCAGAAAAAACAATTTGTCCAAGCAACCTTGAGTTCTCCGCATGATTCAAAATCACCCTTTAAAATTAAAATACGTTCTGTGGAAATTCGCGGGGGGATCGCTTATCAGGCAACTAAATTCCTTGGAACACAGACTTTTCATGAGAACTTCACCCCGGACGACTGCCTTACCTTTCTCATAGAGCAAATACAGACACACTATAAGCAAGTTCTGGTTGTCACTGTGGCTGAAGAATATCACCTGGTATGGAAGAGTGCAGGAGTGTGGTCTATAAAGAAAAAAAATAGTCAAAAAGAGCTTGCACTACAGCCTCATAATCGGAAAAAACAAACGCTCCTCAGAGAAGGAGATCCGATCCCGTTCTTGATGGAACTAGGGATCATGGGAGCCGAGGGGAAAATCTTATCTGGTAAAAGAGATAAATTTCGTCAAATCAATCGATTTCTTGAAATGGTCTCAGATGTCCTGCCTGCTTTGCCGAAAGATAAAAAAATCCGCATTGTTGATTTTGGATGCGGTAAATCCTATTTGACTTTTGCCTTGTATCATCTCTTGCGTTTTATAGAAAATAGGGAAATTGAAATTTTAGGCATTGATTTAAAGGAAGACGTCATTGTTTTTTGCCGGAATCTGGCGGAAAAATTGGACTATTCTGGTTTGTATTTTGCGGTCGGCGATATCAATAGCCAAAATGAAAAGAGTAAGGTAGACATGGTGGTGACCTTGCATGCTTGCGATACGGCAACGGATGCCGCTCTGGAAAAAGCTGTGCGCTGGGAAGCCGACGTGATCCTTTCCGTGCCTTGCTGCCAGCATGAATTATATGCCCAAATTCAGAACGATAATCTCAAGGCACTTTTAAAACATGGTATTTTAAGGGAACGATTTGCCTCGCTTGCCACCGATGCGGCAAGGGCCCAACTTCTAGAATGCTTGGGGTATCATGTGCAAGTTTTGGAGTTCATTGATATGGAACATACTCCGAAAAATCTGTTGATCCGTGCTGTTAAGAAGACCTCGTCTGATTCCTCTATTTCTAAACAAAAGGCGATCGCTGAGTATAGGGCCTTTAAAGACGTATTATCGATTCATCCTTCTATGGAAGAAAGGTTCAAACAGGATTTAGGCTTTTAGGAGCAGCATTCAGATTGGAAGCTAACACAAGGATCGACAGGTTAAAGAAAACATTAGAACAAATTCCACAATACCCCTACGCGACTCAATCAAGAGTCCATCCTTTACGTTCCTTTAGAAAGGGCATTTTTATCAAAAGAGACGATGAATTGGGTTTTGGGATCAGCGGTACAAAAATCAGGAAATATCGGACATTGATTCCCTATCTGATAAAACAACACCCCAAGGAAGTTGTTGTTATTGGGGGAGCACATTCCAACAATGTTCTGGGGCTTTCTCAGCTTTTGCTTGAAAATGGATTGAAGCCTGTGCTTTTTTTGCGGGAGAGCGGCAATAAGAAACCCATAGGGAATTCACTTTTGACCCGAATGCTTGTCCCTGCACAGGATATCCATTGGATTGCAAGAAAAGACTGGGAGCAAGTCAATGAACTTGCTGAGGCTTATGCAAGAAGCAAATCCAATGTATCCATTATCCCTGAAGGAAGCTATACTCCTGAAGGGTTCTTTGGTGCATTGTCGTTAGTATTGGATATCTTAAGAAACGAAGAAGAAGATCATCTCGCTTTCGACCATATTTTCATCGATGCCGGTACAGGAATGTCTGCCATTGCTTTGATTCTAGGCTATGCCTGGCTGCAAAAAACGGCAGCCATCCATGTGCTTTTGCTTGCTGATGACGAAAGGATCTTTTTAGAAAAGTTGTCATTTTTGCGGTCTGTCTTCGCTTCTTTAGTCGGTTTCTCCTGTCCGGAACCTAATAATTTTTATTTGCACACCCCTGTTACTGCCCGCTCATTTGGTTCTATTAATAGACAAGTCTGGGAAGAAATTGAATCCTTTGCTAAAAACGAAGGGATATTTTTAGATCCCCTCTATTCCGCAAAGTTGATCATGGAAGGACGAAAGTGGCTGCAAAAAGATCAATCGGAGCAGACTGTGCTTTTCATCCATTCCGGCGGAGCGCTGTCCTTATCAGGTTTCCAAGATACGATGAGAAACCGAATGATGGTCCGATGATCATAAGTCGCTTTATTTGTAGAATTTGCGTTCTTTGTTCGTCATCTAATCCTTCGTTTGCATGAAATTGCCCGATGCTTTCATTACATTTGAAAATAAATGAAATGATGAGGATAATAGTTTACTAAACTTAAGGATGCCATGTCTAGATTATCTTCCAATACAAAGAAAATATCGATCTATTTGCTTGGGTCATTATGTGTGTTTGTCATTGGCCTATTTGCTGTCGCTTATTTTATGCTTTGGGCAAGCTTGCCGCATGTTTCCGGGACTAAGCTCCTGCCGGGTCTAAGCAGCACTGTTACTATAGAAAGAGATGCATTGGGAATCCCCACCATTCGAGGAAAGACCCGGCTCGACGTGGCTAGAGCCACAGGTTTTACGCATGCACAAGATCGTTTTTTTCAAATGGATTTATTGCGGAGGTCGGCTGCAGGTCAGCTTTCGGAATTGTTAGGTCCCAAAGCCATTGAAATTGATAAATCCCGCCGCATACATGGATTCCGGGAATTGGTTGGTGTTGTATATGAGCAGCTTCCAGATGAACAGCGGCAGCTGATTAATGCCTATGCTGAGGGTGTCAATGCCGGACTGCAATCCTTGCAGGCGCGTCCTTTCGAATACTTCCTTCTATCTTCGAAGCCTACTCTATGGCGTCCAGAGGATTGTCTTCTCATTGGCTATGCATTATTCTTCGATCTTCAAGACTCAACCGGTGTCTATGATTTAACCCGGGCCTGCTTGAAGGAGTCTTTGCCTGAATCGGTCTATGCTTTTTTCAATAAGAATGGATCTTTTTGGGAAGCACCTTTAGATGGCAGCCAGACGGCGATGCTTCCGATCCCTGCCCCTGACCATTTCGCTTACCTTCAAGGCCAGCCTGTCGGGAATGATATTTCTATGAAGGAAGAACGGACTCCGCAAGGAGGCAGTAATCAATGGGCGATCAGCGGTAAACATACCGCTGACGGCAACCCTTTGGTGGCCTGCGACATGCATCTGCGCATATCTGTTCCCAATATTTGGTACAGGGCTGCCTATCTATACCAAGATGAAAACGGCAAAGAGACCTCCGTCTATGGAGTTACCCTTCCTGGTACACCGGTAATGGCTGTTGGCAGCAACCGCCGCATTGCTTGGGGATATACCAATGCATATGCTGATACGACAGATGTCGTTTTGATCGATGTCAACCCGGAAAATCCAGATGAATACCAAACCCCTAACGGTTACATTCCTTTCGAGAGAATTTCGGAAGTCATTAAGGTGCGAGGGCAGGACCCGGTTGTTTTTGACATTGTTAAAACGGTATGGGGTCCCGTTCTGAGCCAATCCTTCATGGGCCAACCTATCGCGCTCCGCTGGGCTGCTTATGAACCTGATGCGACCAACATGGGAATGTATCTCATGGAAAAGGCTGGAAATGTTGAGGAAGCTTTGCGAACCATTCATTCAGTCAAACTGCCTTCATTGAATTTTACCGTCGGGGACAGTCAAGGCAATCTTGGCTGGAGCATTGTTGGGTATATTCCAAAGAGAAAAGGATTCGACGGACAATTACCGGTATCCTTTGCTGATGGATCGAAAGGATGGGAAGGACCATTACCTCCTGCAGAATACCCATCTATGATAAACCCTTCATCCGGAATCCTCTGGACTGCAAATAACCGCACTGTCGGGGATCCTTGGATAGGTGTAGTAGGCAATGGAGGTTATCACAATGCTGTTCGCGCTTATCAGATCAGGCAGAAATTATCGCAAGTGGACAAAGCCAAACCTGCTGATATGCTTGCTTTGCAGCTTGACGACAATGCCTGGTATTTGACCCGCTGGGCGAAGCTTCTCCAGGAGGTATTGAAATCCCGCTCTGCTCAATTGGATACTAGAAAACAAGAACTATTGGAAATCATAGCTACCTGGGATGGCAAAGGGTCTGTTGATTCTGCGGGCTATCGTTTTACTAAAAGTTTCCGCGAATTTACCGCTAGAAAAGTATTGGGCAGGGTGCTGCGTCCTTGCTATGAGAAATGGGCCGGATTCGATTATGAGAATTTCGATTTTGAGGAACCTCTTTGGTTGATTGTCAGTGGGAAACCTGCTTATCTGGCAGATCCCATTTCGGGAAATTGGGATGATGAATTGCTTGCTGTGGTCGATGATGTGCTGGCCTATCAACAAAAGATTGCCGGAGGACCCCAAGTTCCGTTAAAAGAGATGACTTGGGGCAAACTGAACGTCTTGGATGTACGGCATCCTTTGAGCGCAGCCTTGCCTTACTTCAGTTTTCTCTTGGATATGCCGAAGGATCCGATTTCCGGGGACAGCCATATGCCAAAGGTATCCCGTCCAAAGAGCGGCGCTTCTCAACGGATGGTTGTTTCTCCAGGGCATGAAGAAGAAGGTATTTTCCACTGTCCATGCGGGCAGAGCGGGAACCCGCTTTCTCCGCATTATCGCGATGCCCACACGGCATGGTTGAAAGGAGAAGCTTCTCCATTTCTACCGGGCCCTGCAATTGATCGGTTGGTATTGCAGCCTTAGAACCTGTCCAGAATCTTTAAGCATGGTGGCTACCACAGAGCCCACAGAGAACACAGAGGAGAGGCTTATGGCTTATTTAGTTCATCCGGACGTGTCAGAAGAATAACCGTAAGCTGACCTTTAACAGGTAATATTATTGCGGCCCGGTTCTGCTTGAATTGCAACTACCATCTTATAAGACTTTATGGAACTTGCGTTCGAGGATTTAACCCCTCCTCTGTGTTCTCTGTGGGCTCTGTGGTAGTCTTAACTTAATCGAGCCAACTAGAAGTTTGCAAAGATGGGGACTACCACAGAGCCCACAGAGAACACAGAGGGGAGTCTTATGGATTATTTAGTTCATCCGGACGTGTCAGAAGAATAACCATAAGCTGACCTTTAACAGGTAATATTATTGCGGCCGGTTCTGCTTGAATTGCAACTACCATCTTATAAGACTTTATGGAACTTGCGCTCAAGGATTTAATCCCTCCTCTGTGTTCTCTGTGGGCTCTGTGGTAGTCTTAACTTAATCGAGCAAACTAGAAGTTTGCAAAGATGCCAAGCCGCAAACCGAAGTTGTAGTATTTCGTCGCGATGAAATCGAAGGGGAAATTTTCCCTCCCTCCAAAATGGCGGTAATGGAAAAAAGGAACAGCTCCAATATCGAATAATTGCCCACATAAGCAGGTTTTATACTTGATATAGGCTTCGAGTGCATATTGCATTTCTTCGCCGATTGATTGCGTGGTATTGTCATAAACAGGATCCTTGGCGATCCGATTCTTTCCTTCGATTACGTATTGAGCAGAAAAATCTCCTCCTAGGTTCCAAATATCGTTGAGCAGCATGGCAACCCGGAATCCGAAACTTGCATACCGGCAGGAAGTTGTAAAATGAAGCTTTAAGGGGGATGGGGACTTGTATATATTTTTTTGGTGGAAAATCCCATACCCAAAAAATGGGGTCAAGAGCACTTTAGGACATCGGCGGCATTGCCAGGTGTACCCGATCCTGCCCTCTACTTCGCTATCTGTCAAGGTTGAGATTAAATGATTACCTGTCCCGGAATGTCCCCGAATGTCCCCTGTTGAGATGAATCCTTTGGCCCCCCAATAAAGTTTATAGCGGCGGACTTTTTGGATTTCCGCTTCAGCCCCATAGAGCCAACCCTCCTGAAACGTCCCCCCTGTTCTAGTACGGTAGGAATGATAAGCTTGAGGTCCTAGAAATACTTGGCAGCCTTTAAATAATTTTCGTACCGTGAAGTCTTCCCCTGCAAAGATAGTGGTTTCCATGCAGACTGCAGCTAAAAACAATAAGATCGTTATGGATTTTTTCATAGCATAGTTCATTTTCCGATAGGCCCATTCCACTTGAAGAGTTGGTTTTTAGTAGGATTTTTGTTATAACGTTGTGTCTGAATATAGCAAGAAGAAGAGGGGAAGTCAAAAACAAATCTTGCACCTTTCTTCTTTATCTTCTATAGATAAGTGATACCGTGCAAGGGTACAAATAAGGAGTTTCTAAGGAGGAATACGGTGAGAACTGCTCAAATGTTATCTATATGGCTCAATTGTTTTTTGTGTTTTACTTTAGTTTTGCAAGGGGAAGAAATTGCCGTAAGAACCCCGGAAGGAAGCTATCTTGTCGTGGAAGTTCCTCGTGATGAACCTTTTTGCCAAGTCATTGAACGGCTTGGAACTTTCTTCGATAGTACCGACGATGGAAAAAGCAATCCTTCGTTCGATGATAAAATTGCGGCGCAGTTTACTGAACGGGATTTTTGGCTGGACTTCAAAGTGAGGAATCCCTCTCCGAAGGCGGTACCGAAATCTACAGCTGCGCAGCCCAGAAGTTACCCTGCCGGCCTAAGCCCGCAGGAACAAAGCGATATTGAGTATATTTTAACCACCTTGGCAAAAAACTCTACGCTTAAAATTCTGAAATATAAATCTTCCTTGGAAAAAGCAGGAGAAAGATTAGATAGGGTACATCCCTTGCGCTTTTTACAGTGTATTTTGGTTTCTGAAGAACTAAAAACCGCCCTCCGCGTCATCCGGCAAAAAAGTTTAATCTGGAAGGATTTCTTTAAAGGTATTAAAACCAGCCTGTCAGAAGAAGCTGGCTTGAATAATTTACTGAAAGAATACATTGATGATTTTGCTGCCTCTCTGCACCTAAATCCAAATCTCCTTTATTCATCCCTTGCCGAACATCAATGGGCGGATTTCGTGGATTTATTAATTAAATTAGTCCCTCGCAGCGGAAATACAGAAAGATATGATATGTAAGACGTACTTATGAAAATACCTTTGACCTTAAATTCATTTTTTTTACATTTCATCAAACAAGAATGGAAATCACTACTCCTCATTCAGTTTTTCTGTTTCGGATGGGCTATTGAGCACACCATGTGGCCGGTCGTCTTAATGATGGTAATTGATGGAATCATGAATTACACAGGCGACCGAGCAGATATTTGGCGGCATCTCATGGTCCCGTTGGTGATGGGTGCCAGTTTATGGATATTTGTGGAAATGTGTTTCCGTCTTGGAGGCATTTTACAAGCCCGTGTTTTCCCCCGTATGGAAGCAAGTATGCGCATGGATATGTTTGATTATGTCCAGCAGCATTCCCAGCGTTATTTTAGCAATCACTTTGCCGGATCCATTGCGAATAAGATCTCCGACAT
>Ga0351967_1128_pt1 | contig 13978 bp, 17 predicted proteins | sample TotcelT113001K15_FD_205803 | JGI IMG/M metagenome (GOLD analysis project Ga0351967, IMG submission 205803) | Enriched cells from coal bed in the Powder River Basin, Montana, United States - Total cells T11 rep3 HSBNCT.T11.300.1.K15 ... | reverse complement strand
CCCGCTGCTTGCAGCCGTCACTACGGGAATCATCTGGGGGATATGGCACTATCCTCTAAACCTGCGGGGCTACAACTTTCCTGAACACCCGTTTCTGGGCCTGCTGGTCTTCCCCGCTAGCACGGTGTTGCTGTCAATCATCTTTGGCTGGCTGCGTTTGCGCACCGGCAGTGTGTGGGCACCCTCCCTGGCACACGCGGCGACAAACTCCGTCGGCGGGTCGCTCACGGTGTTGCTGTTCCTGGGGGGGCCGGACTTCCTGTTCTCCAGCTATCTTGGACTGTTGGGATGGATCCCTCTGGGAGCTGTGTGTCTCTGGATCATACTTACAGGCCGATTGAAACCTGCAAGAGTGTCCGAATCCCACTCATAGCACCCGGGCCAGAACCAACTGTCCACTGGTGGTGGCGGCGGGTTTCCTCCACCCCACCGGAAGAACACCGACTCACACGGACGGACACGGACCAACACGGACGCGCAACCCGACGACCAATTCCACCCCCACGCACGGAATCTCCGCATGGGGAATTCGGGGGGCACCGGCCGGCCGGAGGCCAGCGCGTTCAGCGTTCTGAATTGGCCGCCCGCTGCGCGGCGGGGTTCTGAGTTCTGCGTTGCGGGTTCTGGGTTGCCTGACCGAGCCGGGGTTGAGGGTTCCGCGTTGGCCGGACAGAAACTGAATTGCCAGTTGCGAGTTCGGGGCCCAGAATTCCACGGATACTGCACCTGCTTCATCCGTACGATTGAGAATGGCCTGTCACAACGCGCTCGCCGCCGCCCCATTTCCCAGGCTCTGGGGTGACAGGGGCGAGCATGCTGACCATCCGCGGGCAGTGGGAGTTGGTCGCCAGATGGCAGCCAACCGACCGAACGGGCGTCCGCCCAATGCGCGTCCGCTCATTTTGTGCCGCTGAGGAGCCCGGTGTCTCCCACCATGAACGGGAGTCTCATGGGGCGGGGTACGAACGACTGCCGACTGGTGTCTATGAGATTGACGTCATCGATGCCCCAACTCCTGACGGCAGCGACAAGGTCCTGAGGTTCGCCGTACAGGGACTTCCACACGAATAGGTCCTGGAACGAGAATACCCCGCCCTTCTTGAGTACCCTCAGGGCCTCGCGGATGACGGTTCTCTTGTCTCTGGCCTCTTGGACCTCGTGGAATACCATGTTGCTCACCACGACGTCGAAGGTCTCGTCCGGAAATGGAAGTCTGGCGGCGCTTGCCTTCTGGAATCGTGTCCGCTCCGCCACAGAGGCGTTCAGAGCGTTGCTCTGACAGCGTTCGATGGAGTACTCCCACTTCCCGCCCCAGCAGTCGATGCCCGTGACCTGAGCGTGCGGGTACCGTCGTGCCACCTCCACGGCAAGGGCGCCATTGCCGCAGCCGATGTCGAGGAGCTTGCCATCTCCGTTCCACGCCAGGTGAGCAAAGACGAGGTCCCTGAGCCTCGCTTGCAGATTGCCACCCTCAGGAGAGAACTGACGACGGGCGTAGGAGAGGTATCCAGATGCCAGAATGCAGAGGAATGCGCCGAGCAGCAATGGCCTCCACCACAACGAGAATCCCATGAAGACGAGCGCCAGTATCGCGGGGATGTACACAAACTTCCATGGCACCCAGTTCCCGTAGTCAACCGTGCCGCGTGTATCGCTCATCGAACTACCTTCCATCGCCTGTGAGAATTGTGAGGCAGCCGGACTCCCTTCAGCCTCATCTGTGAAGCCAGCGTCAGAATAGCCCTAACTATGCCTCCTGTCCATCATCCTGCGTTGAGTCTCTGTGAATTCCGGGGACACCGGTTGGCCGGAGGCGGGAGCGTTCTGCGTTCGGGGTTCACGGGCAAAGCGGCAGAGTTCCAAGTTCTGCGTTCTGCGTTGACTACTCCCCCTATTTCCGGGGAGAACGCCAGCTCACACGGACGGACACGGACCTACACGCACGGGCGGACCGACGACGAACAACACTGCGCCAGGCAGGCTGTCCGGGGCCGGGCGCGATGCGTGCAGGCCGGGTTACCCGAGTGCGTGCTGTTCTGGTGCTATAGTAGTAACAGCGGACGAGAGTGCCCGGCGGTGTAGTTGCGCCCATTGCAGCGTACCTGGGGAGTGAGATGCCCACGGAGATTCTGTTTCTGGTGGCGGAATCCGTCGACGGAGGATACGAGGCTCAGGCGCCAGGTTACTCGATCTATACACAGGCCGAGACGCTGGATGAGGTGCGACAGATGGCGGTGGACGCAATCAGGCGCTATTGCGACGAAGGCGACCTGCCAAGGACTATCCGTCTCCACATGGTCCGCGAAGAGGTAATCGCCGTTTGAGGCTGCCTCGGGACCTCAGCGGCCAGGAACTCGCCTGGCCAACGGAGCGGCTTGGACATGAAATTACTCGGCAGACCGGCAGCCATATTCGACTTGCCATGCCCAGGGATACTGCGCATCACATCACGATCCCCGATCATGCAACTCTCAAGGTGGGCACGCGAGACGCCATACCGAAGAACGTGTTTGGACATCTGAGGGTTGGCAGGGATGAGCTGCGGACGATGCTGTGGGGTGGTGAGGGGTGACGGATTCCGATGGCGCCACGCCGGCTCGAGGCCAGCGCTCACCGGCAATGCCGGAGTTTGCGAGTCAACCAGTTGCGAGTTGACCGGATTGGCGGCCTCTGTTCGCTCAGCCCAGGTCTTGGGCTGTGGTAGACAGACCTGGAGTCTCCGGAACTTATAGGGAAAGGGGGACATGCCGTGGAGCGCATCAGCGTGCTTGTGAACGACGAGATGACCGAGGATGTACTGCCGCGTGTAGAGGCGGTGGATGCGCAAATCAGCGCGACATACGTCGGCAGGATTCTGACGGCGGAGATAGACGGCGACGCGGATGCGAAGGCGGATATGGACCGTCTCCTTGTCGCCGCCGAGATATACGCCGGCAGACGGATACCCGCCGACCTCGTCCGGCGTTCCCCACGATTGAAGTGGGTCCAGAATACAAGGACAGGAGTGGACAAGATGCTCCTGGACTCCGAATTCCGCAAGGGCCCGATAGTACTGACTAACGTCACCGGTGTCCATAGCTATGGCCCCGCCGAGCTCGCAATGCTTGCCTGCCTTGCGCACGTGAAAGACATGCGCGCATGTGAGAGGCAGAAGGAGGAAAGGCGCTGGCAGCCCTTCTGGACCGAGGTGCTCTGGGGCAAAACCATGGGCATCATAGGCTACGGCAGCATAGGGGAACGCGTGGCGCGCATCGCTAAAGCCTTCGACATGCGAGTGCTGGCCACGCGCAGGACAGTCCGCACGGCATCAAGGAGTCGGCACGTGGACCTGCTGTTGCCGGCGGCGGAACTCGACCGACTCCTGTCCGAGAGTGACTTTGTTGTCCTCTGTGCGCCGCTCACTCCTGAGACGCACCACTTGATTGGAGCGCCCCAGTTCGCCGCGATGAAGCGCAATGCGTTGTTCATCAATATCTCACGGGGTCCCACGGTAGATGAGGCCGCTCTTGCCGTTGCGCTCCGAGATGGTTGGATAGCAGCGGCGGCCCTCGACGTATTCGAACAAGAGCCGCTTCCGCAGGAGAGTCCGCTCTGGGAACTACCCAATATCATGTGCAGCCCGCACATAGGGGGGAACGTGCCCTCTTACGCTGACATGGTGCAGGAGTTGTTTCTGCGCAATCTGGCTCACTACGTGAGAGGGGAACGACTTGAATGCCTCGTGAACAAGCGGCGTGGGTACTAGAGTTCCCTGTGGAGTCTCGAAGACGTCGTGCCAGCCCGAGGCCGGAGTTCACTGATAGAGCCGGAGTTCAGAGTTCGCCGCCGCGCCGCGGCGGGGTTACGGGTTACGGACTGGCCGCCGCACTGCGGCGGGGTTCAGAGTTCAGGGTTCTGAGTTCGCCGGCGAGGCGGCGGAGTTACGGGTTGGCGGGTTACGAGTTCCCCCAGTTTCCCGAAAGAACACCGGCTCACACGGGCGAACGTGAGCCGACACGGACGGGCAGACCGACGATGAACAACACCGCGCCGGGCAGGTTGTCCGGGGCCGGGCGAGAAGCCGGCTTGTCGGCGTGGGGGCTGCAGGGAGTGACCCGGTGCCATTATTGCGGCACAATGAAATGAGGGCTTCCTGGCGACAGGATCTGTCTTGAGGATTGTTGTATGGAGTCCTCCACAGTCACAGAACGCATATACGCAAAAGCACTCGAGCTGCTGGAACAGCATCCGGAGGGTCTGCGTTTCGTGGAACTGCGCTCGTCAATCGAGGGATCAGACCGCAGCTTTCATCCGAAAACGGTCAACGGCTGCGTCTGGAAGCTTCCCCAGAGATTTCCTGACAGGGTCTACAAACCATCCAGAGGACTCTTCCGCTTGCTGAAGTACAAGCCCGCCGAAGACGATCGCGTTTAGCGTTCACCGGCGAGGCGCCGGGGTTCTGAGTTCACCGCCGCATAGCGGCGGGGTTATGGGTTGCGGGTTGCGGGTTCCCTCCACCCCACCGGGGAAACACCGACTCACACGGACGGGCAGATCGACGACGAGCAACGCTGCTACTTCTCGCTGCCGCCGACGACCGTCCACTCGCGGATCTCCCACCGCGGGACCAGTCCAGTGTTGACGTAGGGGTCGTTTCGGGCGAATTCCTCAACGACAGCTCTTGAGGGAACCCGGAACACGAGAAGCGCCCTGTCCATCGGGTCGGCGAATGCGCCTGCCATGATAAGCTCTCCCCTTGCCTGGGCTTCCCGAATTCGCCGGAGGTGTTCCTCCCTGTAGGGCTTTCTGCGTGTTTCGTGATCCACCACAAGGTCATAAAACAGCGCGTAGTAGTTCATCCTCTGCTCTCTCCGTTACTGACACAGCTCATGCCGTCGTGCGGCAATGATAGCACCGAGTCACACGGATGGACACGGACCAAGACGGACATGTAGGCCGAGGACGACCGCCACCTGGGACGCGTAGCGCGTTCTGCGTTCTGGGTTGGCGGGTTCTACTCAGGCACAGTGTCCCCTTGTGCCGGCCTCATGCTCGGGGGCCACATCACGACCTCAGAGCGTCGGCACGAGGATATTGTGGTTGCAGTGCCGAAAAGGAGAATGGGCAGCCGGTGTGTGGCGGTGGCACGCGTGTTCGCCTGGGGAAATGCCGGAAACACCCCGCCTGACTTGACTGGAGTGACGCGAATCCACGTGTGCGACTAATAGTGTGAGTGGTACTCGCCCGTGTTGCCACTTGTCCTGTGTTTCCACAGCAGAGTAAAGGCTCCATTTTCCGGCGCTTTCACTCGGAACGTATCTCCTACATCAATCGAACCATTCTGATTGACATCGACGTAGTACACGCCCGGAGCATCCGGCATGCCGTTGAATTGTTCAGCGATTCCTGACCATACTATCCTTGAAGGAGCATCCTGCAAGCGCAGTTCCCAGTCAAACGAGCCCAACTTGGGACCGCCGAGAGTGCCGTCCACTGTCCAGTTCACAATGTTGAGCTCATCATTTGTGTCGAGCTTCACCAGCCCTATCAAAGCAGGTTGTTCTGTCTCTACCGGACCTGCCGTACAACCGCTGATGAGAACCGCAACCAGCATCATCGCACACATTGATCCTGCCACGTGCAGGTTCTTCCTCTTCCTCATCATCTTCGTGCTTCTCCCCTGTTCTTCGTTGAACTGACATGTAGCCAAATCGAGGCAGCCCCGAGCGTCAAGGCCAGGCCCCGGGGCAAAACCACCGTAGGACTCTACGGCCCCTGTGGCTGTCTTGGATGCTATCACTTTGTGCAGATACCGACCTAATCGTGGAGAGTACCGGGAACACCCGCCGGCCAGGGACTGCGGTTCTGGGTTCTGCGTTCTGAGTTCACCGGCGAAGCGCCGGAGTTACGGGTTGGCGGGTTACGAGTTCCCCCAGTTTCCCGAAAGAACACCGGCTCACACGGGCGAACGTGAGCCGACACGGACGGGCAGACCGACGATGAGCAACACCGCGCGCCTGGCGCGTGCAGCCTTCTGCGTTGGCCGTAGGGGGCCCGTCTACGGGCGTGATGCCGCTTCCTCAGTCTCTGGGGCTGCAGAGAGTCAGGCGGTATCGAAGGCGACACCAAGCACAGAGGAGCCCCGCGTTCACCCTGCTCTCGCCCTCAGACCGCGCCGGCCGCCTCTGATGCGTGCGCGTACGCATTCTGAACGTATTGCGCCATCATGCGCTGTGCGTTGAAGAATGAGCCGTTCAACGCAATGCAATGCCCCATGATTCCGGCAAAGACGTCCGGTCTGTTGTAGTAGGTGGGCAGTATCACGTACTCCAGCTTGTCGTAGAGCGAAGCAGCCTCCAACGCAGAATCACTGGCTGTTCGCCAGCTATCACCAATCGACCACCCGGTCACTCCTTCCAGGTGACCTTCAATCCACCACCCGTCCAGCACGCTGAGACTGGGCACCCCGTTGAGTGCGGCCTTCATGCCGCTTGTGCCGGAGGCCTCCCGGGGCTTCTGCGGGGTATTCACCCACAGATCAACGCCGGCGCAGATGTGATGACCCAGCGCCATGTCGTAGTTCTCGAGATACACGATTTGCACCTGCTCTTCGACAGCCCCGGCGGCCTGAAAAACGCGACGGATGAGGTCTTTCCCGCCTTCATCGCGGGGATGCGACTTGCCTCCGTAGATGATTTGCAGAGGACCCACCTGCCGGACAATTCTCTTGAGGCGTTCAGGATCTGAGAGCAACAGATCGGCTCTCTTATACGTCGAGGCGCGGCGGGCGAAGCCAAGCGTCATTACGGACGGAGCCAGGCGGACACCGGTCCTTCGCTCAACCTCAGCGAAAAGACCTCGCTTCGCCTCAGCGTGAGCCTGCCGGATGTCGTCGCGTGGGATGGTTATCGCGTATCGCAGGTAGTGGTAATCGCGGCGCCATTCGGGGATATAGCTGTCGAAGAGGCGCTGGAACGACTCTGCTGCCCAGGTTCCGGCATGCACTCCGTTGGTGATGGAGTTGATGGGATAGTCGGGGTACATGTCACGAGATATCTGTCCGTGACGCATAGCCACCCCGTTCACGTAGCGTGACAGGGACAGGGCGAGATGCGTCATATTCAGCGCCCCGTCAGGGCAGCAGTCAGCGGAAGTCAGGATATTGGTTCGTTGCTCACCCAGTACCTGCCGTGCCAGGTCCAATGGGAACTTGTCATGTCCGGCGGGTACCGGCGTATGCGTGGTGAACACGCAGTGGCGGCGAACCGCTTCTTTCTCCATCTCGCCAGGAGAGGCAGGTCCACCGTTCCGGGTGATTTCCTCCAGGAGTGCAAGGGTCAGGAGGGCGGAGTGCCCTTCGTTCATGTGGTAGGACTGCACATCCTCATGGCCAAGTGCACGCAGCATGGCGACGCCACCCATGCCGAGCACTACCTCCTGGCACAGGCGGTAGTGGTCATCCCGACCGTACAGGTGGTCGGTCAGTTCCCGGTCCCAGCGGCTGTTCTCCGGAAGGGCTGTATCCAGGAAATAGATGGGTACGATACTGCCGTTGACGCCCTTCACGGTATAACGCCAGGCCCTTACTGCTACGGTGCGCCCTTCAACAGTCACGGTCGCTCGTGGTTCTACTGGTTCCAGCACCTTCTCCGGAGACCACTCAGAAGGGCTCTCGGACTGGTTCCCGTTGGCATCAAGGTGCTGGCGGAAGTAACCCTTGCGGTGGAGCAGTGTGATACCTATCATGGGTACGGCCAGATCGGCGGCCGCACGCAGGGTGTCTCCCGCCAAAACACCGAGCCCGCCGCTATACGTGGGCATACCGGACTCAATGCCCACTTCCATAGTGAAATAGGCGACTTCCGATAGCGCGTGCTGGTTGTTGCTGTGATGATCACTCATGACGTGCCCCCCTCCCTTCACCGCGGTGTGAATCCAACTACTGACAGTTTACCGGTTTGGGCCCTCCTGAGAGAAGTCAGGAAGACCGGGCGGGGCGTCGCACGGCCGGAGGCGGGGGGTTACCGGCGAAGCGCCGGCGTTCCTGGGTGCGCCGCCGCAGAGCGGCGGAGTTACGGGCTCAGGGTTGCGGGTTGAATCCGCCCCACCGAAAGAACACCGGCTCACACGGGCGAACGTGAGCCGACACGGATGGGCGGACCGACGACGAACGCCTATCCACCGGGTGGGCATGGGAGTTCGGGTCCTGCGCAAAGACGGCGTCCGGCCTTGCTGATGATGACAGGCGAGGCGTCAACGTGCTACATATTACGGCCATGGCTGCAGGAACATGGATTCTTGAGCGGACAGAGAACGACCGCTTTCCGTATCGCCTTCAAATAGCGCGAGATGGCAAGCCATGGCTGGTACTTCGCGTTCAGGACCGCTGGCCGACCGCCGGCAGGCACCTCTTTTGTCTGCGTGAAACGCAGTTGCCGGAACTGGATGAAGAACTGGTAGAAGTCGAGCGTGTGGAAATCACTGCCTTCAATGAGCGGGGCCGTCGCATCTCCGTGATACTTGACCGCGCTCGATTCAAACGTTGTGACTTCCTCTTCCTCAAGAAGTCATACAAAGGCCGGCCGGACGATAGCTATGAGCAGGTCTTCTGGCTCACCCAGCGGGCCATGCAGCAGCACCGTCCCTCGTTCAAGCTCGTGTCACGTCCTGCCGACTCCGCAATGGTCGTTCGCATTGACAGCAACGAGAAGTACCCATGGCGCTTCCCCGCAGCAGTCACCGAGCGTGGGACAGTCACCTGTGGCGACTATGCACTCATGGACGGCAACGCACTACTGGCGGTGGTGGAACGCAAGACATTCGACAATGTACTTGCCGACTTCGGGGTGATGCCGGTGCTTCACCAGAGACTTGCAGAGTTGGCCGCGCGGCAGAATCATGCCCTGGTGATTGAGGCATCATACATGGACTTCTTGAACCCAAAGAAGCTTCACCACTATACGCCGGGCTTCTGCGCCAAAGCCATCGCCGAACTGCATGCTTTGCACCCTACGCTGCGTATCGTCTATTGCGCCAACCGGAAGGCAGCCAATGAGTGGACGCGAAGCTACTTCGTGGCTTTGTGGGGACTGAAGCAAGAAGCACACGCCGACCTTCCCGCGCACTAGATTGTGGGAACATCGCACGCTGGACCGGTTGAGTTGGGGCAGGCTGCGGGTTCCCTCCACCCTACCGGAAGAACACCGACTTGCACGGATGGACTCGGACCAGCACGAACGGTCAGACCGACGACGGATGCCATCCCCACGGGGGCGACGATTCGGGTCCGGCCCATGTGCTCACAACGTAGGACGGGTGTGATATCTCCACATGAACGGTAGCCAGACTCAGTAGCAGTCTTCACCAGTGTATCCGGTGAACAATGAGATTCGCACCCGGTGGGACTTGAGTGCTATTCTGCCAAAGAGCTGGCGCAGCAGTGTGCCTGTGCGCACTGTCCGGCCCCACGTCCATCTGCGAGTCACATGTGACTCAGCAGTATTACGGAGGTAAACGAGTGAAGCTTGGCATCATACTGAATACAAACGACCCTGAGACGGCATGGAACGCACTGCGTCTCGGCAATCAGGCGCTTGGCAGAGGCCACGACGTACGGATGTTTCTTCTCGGCAGCGGTGTCGAGATTGTGAACATCAAAGACGGCGCCTTCGATGTGCCCAAAGTCCTGGATGAGTTCGTGAACGGCAAGGGAAACCTTTTGGCCTGTGGCACGTGTCTCACCTTTCGACATCAGCCAGGCGGCGTGTGCCCGGTGTCGACGATGTCGCAGCTGGTGGACCTGATCGAGGACTCGGACAAACTGGTGACACTGGGTTAGCAAGACAGGGTGTCGAACGGGGCATGCCGGGTAGAAAGGGCGAGTGTCGCGATGGACATCGGACGTGCCGGGATTCAGTCGGGGATACCGGACGAGGGCCGGGCGATGTCACGGCAAGAATAGTGCTGCCGAACATCGAAGAGACACAGCCGGGCCATCGAGGGGAGGACTAGACCATGAAGCTGTTGATGTTCCACTCAGGGGAATTCTGGTACAGGCCACACCTGCCTGATGAACCTGAAGCCGAGAAGACAACGGTGCCTGCCGGACTGGTCGTGTTCATGCACGTGGAAGAGGCGGACAAGGACAAGACGGATGTCGTAGACAAAGCCGTGGGCAATATCAGGTGGCTGGCCAACAAGAACAAGGCCGGGAGCATCGTGCTGCACTCGTTTGCACACCTGTCCAGCAGCAAGTCCGACCCAGAAACTGCCGACCAGATAGCTCAGAAGATAGCGGAGAAGCTCAGTAAGGGGATGGACGTCCACGTTGTGCCGTCAGGCCAGTTCTACGAATTCTCCATTCACGTGCTGGGCCCATCCCTGGCCAAGGTGTTCAAGGAGATCTGATTCCAGCGGAGTCTTGAGTACTGTGTTCTGCGTTCTGGGTTCACCGGCGAAGCGCCGGGGTTCTGAGTTCGCCGCCGCAGACCGGCGGGGTTATCGGCTGCGGGTTGCATTGGCCGAAATACGGGGACACCATCTGAACGTGATTCTGTTCGAGGAGGGCCGACCAACTGAGCCAAGCCATGTCAGGTACGGCCTTTCCCATGGTGTCCCCGCATTTCGCGGTGATTCTGAGTTCTCCGGCCAGAGGCCGGGGTTCTGCGTTCTAAGTTCTGGGTTCGCCGCCGCACATCGAGGAAATTGGGGGGACACCATCTGCATGCCGTACCACGTTGGACCTTGTCGACTCATCCAGTCTCACAATAATGCTCGCGGGTTGTCTCATGGTGTCCCCTATTTCCTGGAAGAACACTGACGGACACCCACGTATCGACCGACGGCGAACGCCATTTTCGCGGAGTTCCGGGGGGTGTCACAGTCTATTCATCAATCCTGTGCGCGGGGCTCCGCCACGGGGTGGGCTGATTCGGGCGTAGAATTCCTCGCTGTCCGGCGCTCCATGGCGGCATTCAACTCTCCCCCGAGCAACACTGCATAGGCGCTCCAGTAGAACCACAGCATCAGGATGATTGCCGCTCCCAGGGAGCCGTATGTCACGTTGTAGTTGCCGAAATAGGCGATGTACAGCGAGAAGATGCCGGACACCAGGAGCCACAGAAGCGCGGCCGCAACGGAACCCCACGACACCCAGCGGAACTTCGCCTCCTTGCGGTTCGGTGCATACCTGTAGAGCAGCGCCAGTCCAATCATCACCAAGACGCCCAGGGGGACCCATCGAAACAACTCTCGTTCGATTCCCGACAGCTCGGGCAAGCCAAGCGCATGTAGCGCAATGGGGAACGCGATAATGATTCCAAGGGCCACGATGACGAAGACGATGGCGCCGAAAGAGACGACGAACGCCGCCGCGTTGAGCCGGACGTAACTGCGCCTCTCTGCCACGCCGTAGGTGATGTTCAGGGCGGAGGAGAGCGCCTTCATGCCGCGGGAGGCGCCCCAGATCGCCAGGGCGATACCGATTGCGAATCCCAGCCCCAGGGTTTGTTCCGCCCCCGCCATACGCATGAGCTGGTCTTCCAGAAGGCTCACAGCTGCGGGAGGAAGCAGTCCGGTCAGATTCGACATCTGCCGCTGGATATCGACGGGGTCATAGAGCAGCCCGTAGAGGGACACCAGGGCCGCGATGGCCGGGAACACTGCGAGGAAAAGATAGAAGGCGACTCCGGCGGCGACCAGCGAGACGTTGTCTCTGCCAAGGTGGTCCCTTGCCCCGAGGATGCTGGCCCTCCAGCCTGCCGACGGGGTATCAGCGGGCCTCGTCGCTTCACTGCGTGCGTTCTTCTCCGCCACCCTGCTCCTCCACGAAACGAACCCGATTGTGTCCAACATACTACACCATCCTTGCGCTGCCGAATTGCGACGAAGAAATCTGGGGCCGGTCCAGATTCATAGGAGAGTCTCTGGCAATGTAGACCATGACAGTGGTCTGGCACCCATGGAGTTAGTCTGGCAGCGGGCTGAAGATTGCCTGCGCTACTACCTGAGGAGATTCAACAGGTTCCAGAGCTACGATGGTATCACTCCAACGCATTTCAACGAGATATCCGATGATGATAGACGACTGGCGAACAAGATTGCGGCCAGGATGTCCGCCGCTACATGGGTGTCTATAGTAGGAGAGTCAATCGCTGGTGTCGGTGACTGGGACCTGCTCAGGATGACCGACGTCGAATGGCAAACTCGCAAGCAGATCATTCGGGATACCCTCAGTGGGCTGTTGGGACACCCGGGTATTGGAGTCGCGCGACTCACCAAGGGCCTGCACCGAAAGCGGCCGAATCTGATTCCGGTCTGCGACAGCGTAGTGCTGAAGGCACTAGGGGTTAACCTCGGCAGTAGGCCCAGTCAAGTGGTAGTCTGCATGGATCGATTGAGGGTCATCGGACGAGGGCAACTCACGAGACTGAGGGAACTTAGGGAGTTGTCTCGAGGGCTCGACTGTGAGATGACTGACCTGAGGATTCTTGAGATTCTCTACTGGGTCCAGTTTGGACCCTTCCCACCTGATGGCAAGTGAGCTGAGGCAATTCCGGACGCACCACACTTGATTCATCCTCACGTTCAGAATGGGCCTCTCGACAACCATCTACGCGCCTGATCAGGCGCAATTAACTTTGGTGCTGTAAAGATAAGTGTGGTGTCCCCACATAGACAATCCGCTGTCTTCGTCAGTCTGTCCGAGGACTCCAGTTCACACTGGCACTGATTTCGGGGGGAAGGTCAAAGCCTCACCAAGGTATTGACACCCTTAACCTCGAACGGCAATATGAACTCACCTGCCTGATGCGACGCGCAGCATCGACCAGCCTCGTCGTGGCGAGAGAGGGCAAAGGGGAGCGTCCTCTCGCGTACGTTGTCAAACAAGGTGATGATGCGCTCATACACCAGTTGACGGGACGTGACGAGCACCGCACGATTCAACGAAGAGGGTGGCAAGCTCATAAGGTATGACGTCGTGGGGGATGAATACAGCATCAACCATGAACCTGGAAAGAGCAGGCTAATAGATTCAGGCAGGATTCTATCCTGCTGCTGAACTTGTCGAACTGGTGGCGTTCACCCTAGTGAGTACAGGGATGAGACAGATGTTAAGAAAGCACCTCTTCCTTATCGTAGCCATTCTCGTTGCCTGTTCGGTGTTTGCCGGGTGTCTAGAACTTACCCCCAAGACCAGTACCAGATTCGTTGGTGCTCATCATCAACTAACAGCCAGGCTCATTCTCCCCCCTTTGCCGCCTGACGATAATGAGGAACTGCAGAGTCTTATTACTACCAATGATATTGATTTGGACGACTTGATAACTCTCGCCAATAATGGCTCTCCAATAGTGTGGGAAATTGTGAGTGGCCCGGGTCATTTCGTAGGTGCACCCGAAACCATCTTCGATGAGAATGCCGAGGCCAGGGCTGTCATCACGTCAAACGTTGTTGGCACTACCGTAATCAGAGCCACTGCCAACATCGACCCTGAGGAGTTCGATCTGGAAGGCCTCGACCTGGCAGTGACCTTAGATTTGGATCAGGAAGAGCCCGGGTTAAGTGATACTGCTCAGGTGGTGTGGGTAGCCAAAGCGGTAGGCGGTGAAGCCTTCTCTTCGAACAAGCTGGAACTACTGGCACCCTGGCTTGCGGTGGCTGGGGCCATCGGAGCCGGTGCTGCCACAGCGTTGAGGCGGCGCAGAGTCGAGAGCTAGTCAGTCACACCAGACCCTCGCGAATTCCGGGAATTCCGGGGACACTACACTAGTTTCACTGTCACATTTGGAATGGGCCTCCAGGCCGCTGGCTACCCCGTCGTTCTCGTCACTTCAGCTTTGATGCTGCAAAGATAAGTGTGGTGTCCCCGTATTTCAGCCAACGCAACCTGTAACCCCACCGCTTCGCGGCGGCTAACCCAGAACTCAGCATCCAGAACCCCGGCCTCTGGCCGCGAACTCAGAATCACCGCGAAATGCGGGGACACCATGGGAAAGAC
>Ga0351967_1148_pt1 | contig 14092 bp, 10 predicted proteins | sample TotcelT113001K15_FD_205803 | JGI IMG/M metagenome (GOLD analysis project Ga0351967, IMG submission 205803) | Enriched cells from coal bed in the Powder River Basin, Montana, United States - Total cells T11 rep3 HSBNCT.T11.300.1.K15 ... | reverse complement strand
GGTCCTGCCGGCAAGCTTCGTCCAGGGCCAGCGGCATGCTGCCCGCGGACGTGTTCCCGTAGCGGTCCAGGTTGATGACCACGCGCTGACGATCGAATTGCAGGTCGTCCACCGCTGCGTCGATGATGCGGGCGTTTGCCTGGTGAAAGATAATCAAGTCCATGTCGTCGGGGGTCAACTGTGCATGGTGCAGCACGTCATAGCTGGAGTCGACCAGCACGCGGACGGCCCACTTGAAGACGGACCGGCCTTCCATGTGAATGAACTGTCGTCCGGCGGCCAGCACCTCCGGCGTGATGGGCTCGCGCGTGCCGCCCGCCGGTTGACAAAGCCAGCCGTCCGCGTCGCCCTCGGCGCCCAGCGTGTACGACACAAAGCCCTGCTCGGCCTCGCCCGGCCCCAACAACACCGCGCCGCCGCCGTCGCCAAACAACGGATAAGTCCGCTTGTCTGCCGGATTCACCGTGCGGGACATCAGGTCCACGCCGATCACCAACGCGCGGCGACTGCAGCCGGTTTTGACAAACTGCATGGCGGTCACCAGCGCATACATGAATCCCGAACACGCGGCGTTCATCTCCAGCGCCGGGGCGATACAACCCAATCGCTGCTGAATCAAACACGCCGTCGTGGGCATCGGGAAATCGGGCGTCATCGTGGCGACCAGAATCAGATCCACGTCTGACGGACTGACGTCCGCCGCTTGCAGACAGCGCACGGCCGCCTCATAGGCCACGTCACTGGTGACTTGTTCCGGCGGCGCGTGCCGCCGCTGGCGAATCCCCGTCCGCTGGATGATCCAATCGGCGTCGTAGCCCAATTCCGCCAAGTCCTCGTTGCGGACGATGTTTTCCGGCGTGTACGAGCCGGTGGCCAGAATCTGGACGCCGGTGAGCGTGCCCACACGGCTCCGCCCGGAGTACTTTGCCCGCCGCCGCGACACCGGCTCGGGCGCCGCCGTTTCCAGCAACGGAGTCTCAAACGGCGCCAATTCGAGCGCCGCCGTAACAGGGGATACGCCAAGCGGCGTCGCCGACGAGAATTTGGGGGGGGGGAGGCGGGTGACTTCATGAACAATTCGATTCGGCGGAGCTTCCTAATGGGGTTCGTCGGGGATTTCGATCCATACGCGCCGCGCGTGCGATTCCAGCACGGCATCAGCCACGACTTGGGCGCACAGTCCATCATAAAAACTGGGTGCCGCATCACGGCCTGCGACGATGGCGGAGATGAACTCCCACATTAAATCGTAACGAAATACCGTCGCAGGCACCCCCGTGTGCGGGTCGCGAGGACTGTCAGACGGCTTGAGATATTCTTCTGGCACGTCGCGCGGCGCCAAGTCCTCGCCGGTCCGGCCGAGCCACAGCTTGTGAGGCTCGTGCAGCCGATACACGGCCGAGCACTGAGAGGCGTTGATTTCCGCCCATTCGTGCCCAAAGCCACCCATCCGGTATCCTTTGGCAACCGTGGTGCCTTCCCAGACACCGACGGCCCCGCTGTCGAACTCGCCGATCAGCGAGGACCAATCGTCGACTTCGGATGGCGGGCAGGGTTGGCCATCCCCGGTCACGTCCCGCACGGCGTAGCGGGCAACCGCCCCGCACACGCGCCGCAACGGGCCCAGTAAGTCGATCGCAAAGTCGATTCGATGGATGGTCATATCGAACAGGTCGCCCGCCCCGGCCTGGTCCTTGTATTGCCGCCAACCCCAACTGGTCTCGGGCAAATCCAAAAACCGCTGGCTGCGAAAATGACGCGGCTGGCCCAACTCGCCCGCCCGCAATAATTGCCGCAGATATCGCATCGAGGGTGCAAAGCGGTAGGTGAACGCTGTCATATGCACCACCCCGGCATCCCGGCACGCATGATACATGTCGCGCACTTCGCCGGCATTCAATCCCAGCGGCTTTTCACACATCACGTGCTTGCCGTTGGCGGCCGCAGCCAGCGCAATCGCTTTGTGCGTCCAATTCGGCGTGGCGATAATCACCGCGTCCACTCTCGGATCAGCGCAAACCGCTTCGTAATCAGTACTTGCAAGTTCACAATCCCACTCGATCCGGCGGCGGTTCACCAGCTCCTGACTGGCATCGCAAACCGCAGCGAGGCGCGCACGCGGATCCAGCCGAATGCCGGGCACGTGGTGATAATCACTGACCGCGCCGGCACCGATAATCGCAATTCTGACAGGATTTTCTGCGGTAAATTGGGGCATCTTCCTGACTCGCAGGCATGCAATCCGACCTCAATCCTAGCAGACTAGAACTTTTTCGCCATCTTCACAAGAGTGCCGCAAAGGATTTCCCCAAGACAACGACGAGAAATAATCCTAGACAAACCACCTATTATACGGTGTTACACACGGCGTTTTCATCTTACATTTGTCAGACCGGCACGGGAGGTGCCCGGATTTATTTACCTGGGATGGGTCACCAATGGACTCCTTGAACGAAAGGCGTGATCGACATCCATGTGCATCCTCGCGATCCAGTATCAGCTTGTTAATGACTCCCCGATCCTCATTGCGGCCAATCGCGAAGAGTTTTACGATCGTGCTTCGCACTCCCCTTCGATCCAATCCGGCAAACCGCGTGTGCTATGTGGTATCGACCAACAGGCAGGCGGTACTTGGCTGGGTGTGAACCAAAACGGGATGTTTGTCTCCGCTAGCAATCGTTCGAAATCTCGACCGCCGATCGCAGCCCGTTCCCGCGGTGTCCTGTGCCGCGAACTGCTGCGTTGTACGTCATCCCGGCATGCCCTGGACTTGGCTCAAGACGAGTTAACGAGCGGCAAGTATGATGGCGTGAACTACATCATCGCCGACCAAGAATCGGCCTGGGTCGTTCATGGCGGTGACGACGTGAACGCGGTCGAGTTGGACCAGGGTCTGAGCATTATTGCCAATGGCGACGTGAACGACCAACGCGATGAACGGGTCAAGCTGGCTTTTCGGCTGTTGACCCTGCAGACGCTCGACTCGCCCGTCAAATTTCTGGCGGTGGCCAGTAAGGTCTTTGCCCGCACGCCTTCGCTGCCCGGGCGGCCGACGATGATCGTCCGCAACAGGGACCGGGGCACGGTCAGTTCGACGCTGATCGCCTTGGGCAAGAAGCCGCGCGACGCGATCTATCAATTCGCCAACGGTTCGCCGGACCAGGCGAAGTACGAGGACTACTCGCCGATGCTGCGAGACATCCTCAGTCGCGGGTTGCGCGAAGCTCGTGCGCGGGCCAAGACGGCGGTGACGTAAGCTTCGTGCTCAAACGATGCCAACCGGTTGTTGTGGCGATTGCGTTGCCGATGATGTCCGTCTGCCATTACGAATACGATGTGGTCGTTGTCGGGGCCGGTCACGCCGGCACCGAAGCGGCGTTGGCCGCAGCCCGGATGGGCGCTCGCACGGCCTTGCTGACGACGAATCCGGACACCGTGGCGCAGATGAGTTGCAATCCGGCGATCGGAGGCGTGGCCAAGGGCCATATCGTCCGCGAGATCGATGCGCTGGGCGGAGCGATGGGGCAGGCCATCGACGCCACGGGCATCCAATTCCGCCTGCTGAACCGCCGCAAAGGCCCGGCCATGCACAGCCCCCGGGCACAGGCCGACAAGCGGGCGTATCAGACCGAACTGAAACGCATCGTCGAATCGCAAGAAAACTTGGATTTGCGCCAAGAGACGGCCGTCGATCTGCTGACCGAGGGCAGCGGAGACGACGTGCGTGTCTGCGGGGTCAGTGTTCCGGGCCAGGCGGTCTACCGAGCGGCGGCAGTGATCCTGACCACCGGGACGTTCCTGCAAGCGCTGATGCATCTGGGCGAAACCAAGACGCCGGGTGGGCGAGCCGGCGAGGGCACGACGGTGGGCCTCAGCCAATCCCTCGTGCGGCTGGGCTTTCAAGTCGCTCGATTCAAGACCGGCACCCCGGCCCGCCTGAACGGCCGCACGATCGACTATGCCCAAACGCAACAGCAGCCCGGCGACGACCAGCCGCAGGCCTTCTCGTTCCTAACCGGCCGCCTGGACGTCCAGCAGTTGCCCTGCTGGATTACCTACACGAACGAGCAGGTCCACGAGGTGATCCGCGCCAACTTGCACCGCGCGCCGATGTACAGCGGCCAAATCCGCAGTTCCGGCCCCCGCTATTGCCCCTCGATCGAAGACAAAGTCGTGCGGTTCGCCGACAAGCTGCAGCATCAGCTGTTCCTCGAGCCCGAAGGGCGGTACACGCACGAGGTCTATGTCAACGGCCTGCCGACCAGCCTGCCCCGCGACGTCCAAGACCAGATGTTTCGCTTGATTCCCGGTTGTCAACGGGCCCAGATCATCCGCTACGGGTACGCCGTGGAATACGACTACTGCCCGCCCGACCAGTTGCGGCCGACGTTGGAGACCAAGCGCGTGGCGGGCTTGTACCTGGCCGGCCAGATCAACGGCACGACAGGCTACGAAGAGGCGGCCGCTCAAGGCTTGATCGCGGGCGCCAATGCGGCCTTGAAACGGAGCAGCCGCCAACCCTTGGTGTTGGGCCGCAACCAGGCATACATCGGCGTGCTGATCGACGATCTGGTGACGTGCGGCGTGGACGAGCCGTACCGGATGTTCACCAGCCGCGCCGAGTACCGGTTGCTGTTGCGCCAGGACAACGCCGACCGGCGGCTGACGCCGTTGGGCCGCGATCTGGGACTGGTTGCCGCCGACCGGGGCGCGCGGTGCGAGCGGAAAGAAGTGGAGATCGCCCGCCTGACCAGCTTGCTGGCGACACACCGCGCGGACGGCGTGTCGCTGGCCAAGGTCTTGCAGCGCCCCGAGGTCTCGTGGGCCGACATCACCGCCCGCTTGCCCGAACTGGCCGCCGTCGAACACGAGGTCGTCGAACAGGTTGTGTACGATATCAAGTATTCCGGGTACGTGCTCCGGCAAGAAGAGCAGGTGGCGCGTCAGAAACGGTTGGCCGACAGGCGGATTCCGGAGCGTTTCGATTACACGGCCATCTCTCACTTGCGGACGGAAGCCCGTCAGAAACTGGCGCGAATCCAGCCCGTGGACCTGGCCCAGGCGTCGCGGATCAGCGGTGTCACGCCCGCGGACCTGGCCCTTGTCCTGGCCCACCTGGAAGGCAAACTGCGACGCCAGGCAGCGTTCGAGAAATGAAGGCCGGGTTCCGGGTCAGCGGCATGGGGCGCTAGCCGCCGTTGTTTTTTCCAACGATGTTAACCTGCTGTCCGCTGGCCCAACGCCAACGCGAAGGCCCGCGGCGTTGGGGAGGAGAGGGGAGGAGAAGAGTCTTCGCATGGCGAAAACGCCGAAATACTACGTCGTCTGGAAGGGCAGAACGCCCGGCGTGTTTGACACCTGGAAGGAGTGTCAAACGCAGATCGCCGGGTTTTCCGGCGCCAAGTTCAAAGCGTTCGCCACGCGGCAAGCGGCCCTGGACGCGATGACGCAGGATTACGAGGCGTTCGAAGGCCGAGACACCAAAACGTATCGCCTCAGCACGGCCGAACTGGCCTCACACGGCGTGATCCTGGACAGCGTGTGCGTCGACGCCGCTTGCAGCGGCAATCCGGGCGACCTCGAGTACCGCGGAGTGGAGACCACCGGCGGCGACGAATTCTTTCATCGGGGGCCGTATCCCGAAGGCACCGTGAACGTCGGCGAGTTCCTGGCCATCGTCCACGCCTTGGCGCTGCTCGTCCGCGCCGGCCGCGACTGTCCCGTCTACACCGATTCACAAGTCGCCTTGGGCTGGATACGAGCCAAGACCGCCCGCACCGGTTTGCGGCGCAACGCCGCGAACCGCCCGCTGTTCCAGTTACTCGAGCGGGCCCAAGCCTGGCTCGCCAACAACGCCTATCCGAACAGAGTGCTCAAGTGGGAAACCGAATCCTGGGGCGAGAACCCGGCCGATTTCGGCCGCAAGTAGCCCGCTGTCCCGGTCCTGTCTCCGTCGCAGGCCCGGTGTCAGGCCTGTTTTGTTTTCCTCCTCTGCCCCACGACGGCGGCGGGATCAAGGGCGTCCGCGCCCCAAGCCACGTCCTGTCTCCCGGCACCTGGACACATGTCACGTGGGACAACTGTCTGTCCCACCTGGGCTGTACATTCGCTTGACGACGTGGAAAGATCGTGACTGGCAGCCCCGAACACGACCTGATGGGAGACAACGTCATGAGCGAAGCACAGCCCGCGCTGGTCAGGCAATGGCGGCTCTTGCGGCTGTTATCCGCGCGCCCCGAGGGCGTGGCGTTGCGCGAGATGGCAGCGGCGGTCGAGGTCAGCCAGAAGACAATTCGCCGCGACCTGGGATTGTTTCAACGCGTCGGATTTCAGTTGCACGAGATCGTCGGCAGCCGCGGCATGAAGCTGTGGCGAATCGGACCGCACGGCGGACAGATCCCCTTGGGTTTTACGTTTGACGAAGCTTTGGCCATGTACCTGGGGCAGAAATCGCTGTTGCGGTCGCTGGCCGGGACGATGATCGCCGAGGCGGCGGAGCGGGCCTTTGGCAAGCTGCGGGCCGCCTTTGGTCCCAAGGTCGTCCGGTATCTGGAGCGGATGCACGGACTGTTTGTCGAGACCGCGTTCGGGGTCACCGACTATGGCCCGCACGCCGAGATCCTCGATCGGCTGATGATTGCCATCGAAGAGCATCGGGTGGTGTTCATCGCGTACCGTTCCCAGCGGGCCACCGAGCCGGTGACGTACGACGTGCATCCGTACCGCTTGCTGCGGCATCAAGGCTCGCTGTACCTGGTCGGCTACAAGCCTTTGGACAGTGCCGTCCGCACGTGGCGGGTGGACCGCATCGAGCAGGCGGACGTCGAGCGGATGCCGTTCAGCGTACCCACGGACCTGGAACTGGACGCCCATTTCGTCGGCTCGCTGGGCATCTACGAAGGCCACGACGACGTGGCCGTCACACTCCGTTTCCGGCCGCCCGCCGCGCGGTTCGTGCAGGAAAAGAAGTGGCATTCCAGCCAGCGGCTCCATCCGCAGCGCGACGGCAGCCTGATCGCCGAGCTGCGGCTGTCCAGCACCGCCGAACTCAAACCCTGGATCCTGGGCTTCGGCCCCGCCGCCGAAGTCCTGCAACCCCCGTCGCTGCGCGAAGAGATCGCCGCCGACCTGCAGCAAATGCTAACCGCCTACGCCGCCGCGACGCACCAGCCACCGGCTCCGAATGAACCACGAAAGACACGAACAATACGGAAGAAAGGCGGGGCAAGCAGGGCGGAACGATCGGACACGACCCACCCGGACGATGCATGACGGCGCACGCCATCAGAAGGTTGCTCGACGCCGAAGCCCAAGCTGCCAGCCATGGGAGAACAACCGTTTGAAAAACGCCGCTGCCACGACGAACCAGATTCCCCCCACTGATTGACAGCGGGCAACTGACCAAGGACAACTATGGCTGGAACCTGGGCGGGAAGCCGCAGAGAGGTTCCGTGCCAGACACACCGTACGTATGGCACGATCGCCGGTACTGTTGAACGACGAAAACGAATGAGTCTCGCATGGACAAGGCCTTTGCTCGCTGCACCGATGACCGACGAAAGTATCAGGAACTCTCCGAGCACCTGCGCGGCGTTGCTCAGCGGTGCGTCGAATTCGCTTCACGGGCCCTGCGAGGCGATTCGCAGTTTGCCGGCGTTGCTGAGCTGACAGGTCTGTTGCACGATCTGGGCAAATACCGCGATGAATTCCAACGGTATCTGATGGCGGGAAGCGCCGGGCAGAGGTCTGCGGAGACTGCACACGCGATGTACGGTGCCGCCGCTGCGTGTTTCGCCTTGGATTTACCTCTCGCCGCGTTCGCCATCGCGGGGCATCACGCGGGGCTTCATGATGCGAGCGATCTTCAGAGACTGATTGAGGGAAACAAGTTTCAGGCCGATCGACGATATGCCGATCTTCTCCAGCGCGTTGAGTTGCCTCAGGAGCTGGGACCGTTGCCATCGGTCGATCCGATCCGGTGTGACGACACGGACGAAGCCAGTAAGCGCAGCTACGAGTTCCTGACGCGGATGGTGTTCTCGATGCTCGTCGATTCGGATCGCCTTGACTCCGAGCAGTGGGACCAAGAGCAACGGGTGAACCGGGCCTGGAATCGCTCGTCCAAACCGCTCGTCCCGGGCAAGCTACTTGAACTTCTTGATGCCGAACGACGGAGAAGGGCACAGAGCGCGGCACGGGACGACTTGTTTCGCCTGCGTAACGAAGTCTTCGACGCCTGCGTCGCCAAGGGGCGGGACCTTCCGCCGGGTTTTTTTACCCTGACCGTCCCAACAGGCGGCGCTAAAACGCTGGCGTCGATGGCCTTTTCGCTCTCGCATGCGGAACACCACGACCTGCGCCGAGTGATCGTTGTCATTCCGTACCTGTCCATCATCGAGCAAAACGCTCGCGAGTACCGGGACATCCTCGGCGCCGCCCACGTTCTTGAACACCACTCTGCGGTGGATTTCCCGGAACGTCGCCGAAACGACGAATCGACAGCCAGTGACGAACCGGCCGGTGCATCCGATGCGGAACAGGCGATGGAGAACTGGGACGCCCCCATCATCATCACCACATCTGTCCAATTCATCGAAACCTTGTTCGCTGCCAGCCCCAGTCGCGCCCGTAAGTTGCACAACATCGCGCGCAGTGTCGTCGTCTTCGACGAAGTGCAGACGTTGCCGACACATCTGCTGGACCCTACCCTGAACGTGCTTCGCGACCTAAACCGGCGTTTCGGCGTGAGCGTTCTGTTCTGTTCGGCCACGCAGCCGGCCTTTCGACGGACGGCCGGTCTCCCGCAGGGGTTTTCCGCAGATGAATTGGTAGAGATCGGGCCGGACCCCGTTAACTCCTACCGTCGGCTGCGCCGCGTGGATTACGTCGTCGAACCGCTTACCAGTCGCTGGACATGGAATCAACTGGCGCACCGGCTTGTTCACCGCCCCCAGGAGTTCTGCGGGCAAGATCAAGCGTTGTGCGTCCTGAATCTCCGCCGTCACGCGTTCGACGCTTGGCAAGCCCTGCGGCGTGAACTCGAAGCCGCCGGGCGGATGACGGAGGCGCGCGAAGGCGTGTTCCACCTGTCGTCCGCCATGTGTCCGGCTCACCGGCTCGACATCCTCGGGCTCTCGAAGCCGCCAGCGCCGAATAGCATCAAGGCGCGGCTGCAGAGTGGAAAACCGTGTTGGGTAATCTCGACGCAGTTGATCGAAGCGGGCGTGGACATCGACTTCCCTGTCGTGTTCCGTGCGATGGGGCCGCTCGATTCGATCGTTCAATCCGCTGGCCGTTGTAACCGGGAGGGCCAGCTAAAGGACACGGCCGGCCGACCCATGCGGGGTGAAGTCGTGGTGTTTCATCCCGAGGACGACGGGTTGCCGCCGGGCATTTACAGCCGCGCGACCAGCATCACCGCGGCACATCTCGATCCGGAACGTCTCGCCACCGACCCCACGTTGTTCGGAGCGTACTTCACCGAACTTTACCAGCTCGCGCCGACGGATCATTCACGCCGGGGGGAGCAGACGATTCAGGAGGATCGCGCAAACTTCAACTTCAGCAGAGTTGCCCAACGGGCTCGTGTCATCAAGGATGATACCATCGCCGTGATCGTGCCATACGCCCGTGCGCAGGCGTTGATCAAACGCATTCGCAAGACAGGGCATTTCGACCGCAATACGCTTCGCCGCTTGCAACGCTTTATGGTCAACCTTCGTCGCGGTCCCCAGTCTGACCATCAGAAGCTGGTCGACATGGGCGCGCTGGAACCGTTGCTCGCCCAACGGCTCCCAATCCCCGTCCTTGCCTCCTGGTGCTATGACCCGCAGCTTGGCGTCAGCATTCAGCAGCGTCCCCCGGAAGACTATGTATGTTAGCCTACGTCGAACCGACAACGGACATGGTTCAATCTTCAGCAGCATCCGCCGGAAGACTATGTATGTTAGGAGACGCGGACGAACCCTCGCGGGCTCGTCCCGTTTCCAAAACGTGACAGAACAATTGATTGTTTCAATCCGCAGCCGCAGGCATCAGATTCTGCCCCACGGCTCAAATAAGATTTTCCCGCAATTAATTCCGGCCATTCAGGAAGAATGCTTCGAGCCATCACGATTGATTCGAGGACTCCTATGAGATCGCAGAAATACCGTTTGGCCACGAAAAAATCCAGTCGAACACGACAACCCGGTTGACCGAACTTCGCAATGGCAGTATATTTGCTAATCACTTGTTATGTCAAACCGAAACTCTTTTGAGTCGCTTCCCAAGCCATCGGGCAAAAAAACGTTCCATGCAAACCGTTCCCCATCGACCAAGATTTCGAGTACGCCCTTGCCAGGTTTTACCGTCGCTCCGTCCTGGACGATGGCAAAGTCGGGGCCCACCTGCCCCAACCGAACTGTTGCATTATCGGTGATTAGGCGAAGTTGCACGTCCGCTGAATATGGCGAAGATAGCATCATCTGCGACATGGAAGATTCATCCTACACGTTGGAGCAGCGCATGGTTCTGTACGAGGCGGCCACGGGACGACGGTGCCTGAGATGCCTTGGAGGTGGAATCCAGGGCAGCGTATATCTTACGGCGCGGCCAGCTGAAGGCAATCCACTGGCGGTAAAGTTCCATCATCGCGTGTCGGGATACCGCCGTGAGCGCGACGCCTACCACCGTTTGCGTTACCATGATGTTACCATCGTTTTGGGGCACCACGTACCGCAGTTTATCGACCACGACGACGAACTCCTGACAATTGAGATGACCATCGTCCGTCGTCCCTTTCTGCTTGATTTTGGCGGGGCCTATCTGGATCGCCCTCCAGACTACCCAAATTACGTCCTGCGCCGCTGGCGAGCAGACAAACGTCGACAATTCGGCGAGCACTGGCCCGACGTACATTTCATCCTGAAAGAACTTGAATCATACGGCATCTACCTGACGGACGTAAACCCCGGAAACATCACCTTCGGAGACTGAACATGGATATCGGCAGAGCCAATTGCATCACCCTCCGCATCTGGGGGGACTACGCTTGCTTCACGCGGCCCGAGATGAAAGTCGAGCGGGTTAGCTATCCGCTGATGACGCCGTCGGCAGCGCGCGGCGTGTTGGAGGCCGTCTTCTGGGAGCCGCAGATGTGCTACGTCATCGATCGTATCGCGGTTGTCAAACGCGGACGCTGGTTCAGTTTCCGGCGGAACGAAGTGACCAGCGTCATCGGTATCGACCAGGCTCGGTCGTGGATGCTCGGTAAGACCCCTGTCAAGTTCATTGCCGCCGGTGGCGGAGCGGAGGACGCCGCACAACGCAATATGCTGGCGTTGGCGGATGTCGAATACATGGTCACTGCCGAAGTGAGGCTAACCAACCGTGCGGAACCGCCCCGCGATACGATCGCCAAGTACGTCGGCGAAATCCGCCGTCGGGCGGCCAAGGGAAAATGCTTCCATCGGCCGGCACTGGGGTGCCGCGAATTCGCGGCCGACTTTGATTGGGTCGAAGAAACGGCAAGGGTGCAACTCGATAAGAACTGGCCCGAGGAAGACCTGGGCCTGATGTTGTATGACGTCTTCGACCATCCGCTCCGCCAAGCCGCAACCAATGATCAACGACACGTTAAGCCTGGCGCCGTATTCTTCAAGGCGAAGGTCAAAGACGCCGTACTCGATTGCCATCCTGATCGCGTGGAACTGGTCCGGCCCAAGGCCAAGGAGGTGGGGTGATGTTGCTCTCCGCGTTACACGAACTGGCCAAGTCGAAGCGACTCCTGGATGAATTGCCGCTCCAACGCCGCACCCTACACGCCCTTATCCCGTTGAGCCGCGACGGCGAATTGCGGATGCCCCACCTGATCGTCTTGTCCCAGGCTGACGCGAAGGGCAAGGAACGGCCGGGACTGGAACGGCTGTTGCCTCGGTTTCCGGGCGAGAACAACGGTGGCAAGGCGTACTTTCTCGCCGAAAGCACGATTCCGCTGCTTGGCCGGGATAAAGCGACGGGCGAGCCTGTGTTCGCGGATCCCGACAGGGCTCCGCGCAAGGAAAAGAACCCTGCCAAGGCGTTTCAGCACTTTTGGTGCCAAGTGCAAGACGCCCATGCGACGACCGGCGATCCACGTTTGGCCGCACTATTAGCTTTCAAATCAAAATACCTGACGGAGTGTGAAGATCGGGTCGGAGGGGACCTGCCATTCCTGGCCATGCGGCTGAACAAGAAAGGAAAGCCCGAATTCGCCGGACGCTTTGGTCCAGGGGCCGAAGACTTGCTCCTGTTGAAGTCAGCGACGCTTGGATTCAGTGTCGATGGTGTGCCACTGACGCTCGACGACGAAGCGGATCCCCTGCGAACGTACTGGTTCGACATGTTTCGTCGCCTATCGTTCCAGGTCGATGGAGAAGACGAGAAGGAGGGTCAAACTCGACAGTCAATGCCGACACAGCCTGCCGCCGCAACGCTGTGCCTGGTCACCGGCCAGACGGGCCTGCCCGTGGCCCGCTCGCACAAGCCGAAGATTCTGGGCGTCCCGGGGCTGTCGTCCGGGGGCTACGTCGTTTCCTTTGCCAAGGAATCCAGAGCGTTTTCTTCGTATGGCTTCGAAATGGGCCAGAACGCACCCATCTCCGAGAATGCTGCCGCGTCATACGCGCTGGCCCTCAACGAACTACTGGCCAACGAAGACACCCATCTCAACCTTGGACCGCTGAGCATTTGCTTCTGGGCCAAGACTGTACCCCAAGCGGCTAGGCAGTTCAACTTGCTGATCTCCAAAGCGCACCCGGAGCAGGTTCGCGAGTTTCTCTCTGCGCCGCTTGCAGGCGTCGAACGCGAGGTGCTTAAACGCGACCGGTTGTACACTGTCGCGCTCAGCGGGAACGCGGGCCGCGTCGTCGTCCAACATTGGATCGACGAGACGTTGGACGAAGCCATTCAGCACTTTGCGCAGTGGTGGGCGGATTTGGAGATCGTCCCCGTGATCGCCGTCACCGCAGAAATGAAACAGAAAAGGGCCAAGGCGAACCAAGCCACCGAACCTGCCGCCTGGCCCTTGGCCATCGGCAACTTGGCGCGAGTCTCGCTACGACGGTCGAAAGAGCAGAAGGACGACAAGCTTGTTTCCGAACGTATCGTCCAGTTGTACCGCGCCGCCCTGGAGGGCACCGCCCCGCCGGTCACGTTCCTCAAGCCAATCCTGGACGAGTTTCAGTCTGCCCTTATCAAGAACGACGATTCCGACGCCAAGAAGCGGACCTATCCCTTTAACTCGTCCCGGTTCGCACTGATCAAACTCATTCTCACGCGGCTCGAGCGCAGCCGCCGGACAGCCTGTTCTCAGAACCATACCCCGTCACGAAAGGAGACTGGATTCATGCCAAGCTACGAATTAGCCGAAACGGCCGACCCTGCCTACAACCTGGGCCGCTTGCTGGCCGTATTTGAAATGTTGCAGGACAAGTACCACGAAGGTGACAAAAAGAGCGCCGGCGTCGTCGAGCGGTACTATGGCACGGCATCGTCGGCGCCTGCTGCGGCCTTTCCGATCCTGGCACGGCTGGCACGACACCATCTGTCCAAAGTCCGCCGCGATCATGAGACTGCCGCGGCAGCCATCGACCGGCGCATCGGCGAGATCCTCGTCAAGTTCGAGCCAAAGGGACCAGGCCAGCCACCTCGGTTTCCACGCGTGTTGAGTCTCGAGGAGCAAGGTCGCTTCGCGCTGGGGTTCTACCAGCAGCGGGCCTTCAACTCGGCGTCATTTGGCGTCTATAGCCTGCTCAAGAGGGCACGCGACATCAAGAACGATTCCGCTCAGCAAGACGCTTTACTCGCCCAAGCCCGCGAATTGGCCGAGCAATTTCGCACCGCCGAACTGCTCGATGCCGTCAATCGCTTTCGCAGCAACGAAAACTCGAACGGCTAACGGGGCGATGCGCCGTTGTTCGCGGTTCATTTGTTGTTTTCCATCCGTCCTAAAACCCTGTATCGGCACAGCCGTCACCACTCTCCAGAAAGGCACCATTTCATGACAGCCATTACCAACCGCCATGACATCCTGATTCTGTTCGACGTTACCAATGGGAATCCGAACGGCGAC
>Ga0351967_1146_pt1 | contig 14615 bp, 10 predicted proteins | sample TotcelT113001K15_FD_205803 | JGI IMG/M metagenome (GOLD analysis project Ga0351967, IMG submission 205803) | Enriched cells from coal bed in the Powder River Basin, Montana, United States - Total cells T11 rep3 HSBNCT.T11.300.1.K15 ... | reverse complement strand
CCTGCGACGGCAAGGATGCCTGCGGACTGGATGCAGGCGTCATCGGCGCGGCCGGGGCCAAGGTGAAACGCCTCACCTACTTTATGCCGGAGCTCGGCGAAGGCGCGGAAATGCTTGAAGGCAGCACCGAGGAGCAGGTGGAAAAAGTCATCGAGATTCTCAAGGCCAAGGGAGGGATCAAATAATGGGTGCCCAAATTTTTGCGTATATCGCACACAAATCCGGAAAACTTGATGATTCGGCCATGGAGCTCATAACCGCTGCCAGGAAAATTGATGCAGGCGCATCGGTCACGGCAGTGGTTTTCGGCGATGCCGCAACAGCGGATGCGGCAGCAGCAAAGGCAGCAGGCATATACAAGGAAGTCTGGAAGGTTGCAGACAGCGCCCTGGCATATCCCAATGCCGAGCTCATCCGGCCCATGCTGGCAAAGCTTTTGCCTGCCGGAGCAATTCTTCTTCTGCCCACCGACTCCTTTGGCATGGATCTGGGCCCAGGCCTTGCAGTGAAGCGCAACGCCGCCTTTGTTGCAGATGCCATTGACTTTGAAGGCGCAAAGGACGGCAAGCTTGTTGCCCACCGTCAGGAGTATGCAGGCCAGGTTTATGCCAAGGTCGAGGCAAACCTTTCCGGCGGCGCTGTCATCACCTGCCGGCCCGGTGCATTTGTTGCAGATGAAACCGGCGGAGCAGGCGGAGCGGTTGCAGACAAGAGCGCGGACGCAGGCCCGGTTCCGGCTGCAAAGCGCAAGTTCATCGAAGTGGTGGAAGCTGAAGTCGGCGATGTTGACATCACCAAGAGCGATGTGCTCGTGTCCATAGGCCGCGGCATCGAGAGCCAGGACAACCTGGAAATCGCCTTTGATCTGGCCAAGGCCATAGGCGCGGATGTGAGCTGCTCCCGGCCCATCGTGGATGCCAAGTGGCTGGAAAAATCCCGCCAGGTCGGCACCTCCGGCCAGACTGTAAAGCCCAAGGTTTACATGGCACTGGGCATTTCCGGGGCCTTCCAGCACCTGGGCGGCATCAAGGGCAACCCCTTTATGCTGGCAATCAACAAAAACCCCAAGGCCCCCATTTTCCAGGTTGCGGATGTGGGCGTTGTGGGCGACATTCTGGAGATCATGCCGGAGCTTACCGAAAAAGTTAACGAGATGAAGGGCTAGACATTTCACCCTTCGGGCTGCCATCTTTTTGGCATCAGGAGTTAAAAAACATGGACTTTGGCCTGACAAAAGAGCAACTGGATCTGCAGAAGGCAGCCAGGGAGTTCGCCAAGGGCGAGTTTGACAAGGACCTGGCCCAGGAACTGGATGCAAAGCACGAGTATCCGGAAAAAATCTGGAAAAAGGCCGCAGAGCTTGGCTTCATCGGCCTGCATTTTCCCGAAAAATTCGGCGGCATGGACTACGGGGTCATGGAGAACATCATCGTGGCCGAGGAGTTCTGCCGGGCGGATTCCACCATAGGGGCCTGCCTTGTTCTTGCCGGGTTTGCGTCCGAGTGCGTGCTGCGTTTCGGCTCCGAAGAACAGAAAGCCAAGTGGCTGCCCAAGGTGGCCGGGGGCAAGTGCCTTTCCTGCGGCTGCTTCACAGAACCGGGCCGCGGCTCGGACATAACCAAGATGGAAACCACGGCGGTTCTCGAAGGCGATGAATGGGTCATCAACGGCTCCAAAATATTCATCACCAACGGCGGCAAACGGGCCGGTTTTTATGTGGTCCTTTGCCAGACAGACCCTGCCAGCAACCCCCTGTACCGGGGCATAAGCATGATTCTTGCCGAGGCCGACCGCCCCGGCATAAGCGCAACCTCGGTGGGCGAAAAAATGGGCATCCGCATGATGGACACCGCGGAAGTCACATTTGCCAATGTGCGCGTGCCAAAGGCAAACCTCGTGGGCAAAGAGGGCAAGGGCTTTTATCAGGTGCTTGAGTTCTTTGATGAAAGCCGCATCCTCATTGCAGCCCAGGCCCTTGGAACAGCACAGGGCGCAATGGACAGGGCGCTCAACTATGTGAAGCAGCGGGAGCAGTTCGGCAAAAAGCTGGCCGAGTTTCAGATAACCCAGCACAAGCTTGCGGACATGGCCACCAAGATCGAGGCCGCCCGCCTGCTCACCTACAAGGCTGCCTGGAACTACGATCAGGGCCGCATTGACCCCAAGCTCACATCAATGGCAAAGATGTTTGCAGCCCGCGCTGCCGTCGAAGTGGCGGACGAGGCGATCCAGCTTCACGGTGGATACGGCTACATGGCCGAGTACGATGTGGAGCGCTTCTACAGGGATGCCAAGATCACCGAGATATACGAAGGCACCAAGGAAATCCAGAAAAACACCATTGCCAGCTCGCTGTTGGGCAAAATGAAGTAGGCCCTTAAAAAGCAAGGCTGCAAATGGCGCAAATCTTGGGGCGGCCCTCCTCACAAGGGGGGGCCGTCTTTAGTTTGTCAGGCAAAAAGAGGTCATGGCGAGGTCTTTATGTCCCAAAACAGCGTTGCCGAGCAGACCAGAACCATAGGCCGCCTTATCCGCAGGCTCATACAGGCAGGCGAGGTTTACACCAAGACCCTGGACAGAACCTACAGGGTCAGCGTGCCCCAGCTTGCCTGCCTCACCGTGTTGAACGAAAAAGGCCCCCTTCCGCCTTCGCGCATCGCCGCGGAAATAATGGTCCAGTCCTCCACGGTCACGGGCATAATAGACCGGCTGGAGCAAAAAGGCCTTGTGCGGCGCGTGCGCTGCTCCCCTGACCGCAGGGTCATCACCATAGAGCTCACCGCCGCAGGTGCCGACCTTGCCCAAAACGCCCCGCCGCCCATTTCCAAAACCATTGTGGACGGACTTATGCGCCTGCCGGAAAAGGACATTGCAGAGATTGTCCGGGGGCTCACGATTCTCACCCATCTTCTGGACAAAGCGGATTTTGCCGGGCAGGATATTGAGGAAAACGGGCAGGAAAACAAAGACGGCAAATCCTGACGGAATTTTTTCCGTCAGATGAAGCCTTTTCTTACTCCTTGTAAATGTGGATGCGGCCTGAAAAATCCCTTGCCTGCCAAAGGCCGGGCTCCAGCTCCTTCACTTGGTTTGAATCCAGCCGCACCTTGCCCCACCCTCCGGGCAGATCCAGCACAAAGGCGGGCAGATTCATGCCGCCTGTTCTCCGGCGCAGGCTTTCCATGAGCAAAAGCCCCTTTTTCACAGGCACGGCAAAGTGGGCCACTCCCTTTATCCTGTCCAGATGGTGCAGGTAGTAGGGCCTCACCCGCAGCTCATAGAGGCCTGCAAAAAGGCTCTCAAGGGTGTTTGTTTCATCGTTCACACCCTTTAAAAGCACGCTCTGGGAGCCCAAAGGCAGGCCTGCATCCGCCATAAGCCCTATGGCTGTTGCAGCCGGAGCCGAAAGCTCAACAGGGTGGTTGACATGGATGTTGACAAAAAGCGGCTTGTACCGGGTTAGCATGTTGAGCAGATTCGGGGTTATCCTTTCAGGCAGCGCGGTGGGCACGCGGGTGTGGATGCGGACAACCCGCACATGGCCCACGGCGGAAAGGGCTGCAAGCAGTCCGTCAAGGCTTTCATCGGTCATCATGAGCGGGTCCCCGCCAGAGAGAATGACCTCTTTGATTGCCGGGGTGTTTTTTATGTAGCCCAGGGCAGGCTCCAAATCCGCAGGGCGACCCTCCCCTCCCTTTGCCCACAAGCGTTTCCGCAGGCAGAAGCGGCAGCGCACAGGGCAGCGGTTTTGGGCAAGCAGCACAACCCGGTCCGGGTAGCGGTGGAGAATGCCCTCAACCGGCGAGCAGGCCTGCTCTGCAAGGGGGTCTGCCTCGCCGCACTCTGCAAGCTCTTCAACAGATGGCACAAACTGCCTGTAAATCGGGTCGTCAACTTCTTGGATAAGGTCGAAAAAACCGCTGGTTATCTTTGCAGGATAGATGTCTGCAACCTTTTGGAGCGCCTGATAATCCGGCCCCCTGCCTTTGTCCGGCAGCCGGGCAGCAAGCTCCCTTAAAAAGGCGCTGTTGGAAAAAAGGATTTGCTTCCCTGAAGAATCAGGTGTCATGGCACCAATTGTCCGCAAAATGCCCATTGGCAACAGACGCCGGACAATACATAAGGCCTGTCCGCCAAAAAAAGGGGCCTTGCGCTTGTGCGCCAGGCCCCTGTCGTTTTCTGGTGCGCCCGGCAGGATTCGAACCTGCGGCTTTCAGCTCCGGAGGCTGACGCTCTATCCCCTGAGCTACGAGCGCGGTTTGGTGAGAGCTTCTATACGCAAATTCGCCCTGCAAAGCAAGGCTTAATCCCTCCCAAGGGCAAAGGAGGCGGATAAAAGCCCCTTTTTGATGAGGGCCTTTCTGGCCTCGCCCACAATGTAAAGGGAGCCTGCCACAAGAATCGTGTCCATGCCGGGCCGTGCAAGGGCAAGGGCCTTTTCCAGGGCTGCTTCCACTCCCGGTGCGGAAACAGCCTCTGGCACAATTTTTTTTGCATGGGGTAAAAGGGTGCCGGCATCCACGGCCCGGTCAATTTTCGCATGGGTTATGACCGCTGCCCTTGCACCGGACAGAAGCATGGGCATCATGGCCTCATAGGGCTTGTCATCCAGAAAACCGGCCACAACCACAAGCCTGCCGTCAAGCTTTTCACGCTTTATGTGCCTGGCAAGGCAGCGCATGGCATCCAAATTGTGAGCCCCGTCCAGAAGTATCGGCACCGGCCCGTCAACAAGCTCAAGCCTGCCGGGCCAGTTCACCCTGGCCAGGCCCCGGCGCAGGGCATCCTCGTCAATGGCCGCCTCGCCCTTTTTCGTAATAATCTCAAGGGCAGCAAGGGCAAGGGCCGCATTGCGGGACTGGTGAACGCCCGGCAGCCGGGTGGAAAGGTTTTTGATCTGCCAGCCCATACCATTGTAATCAAATGTGTTGTCTTTGTGGCGGCGCACGGAAAAGTCCCGGCCATTGAGATAAACAGCAGCGCCTTTTTCCCTGGCAGCCTTTTCCACCGCAGCCAGGGCGCTTTTCTGGGTCACGCCAGTTACCACAGGGGTGCCCTGCTTGATGATGCCCGCCTTTTCCCCGGCTATTTTACCAATTGTGCCGCCAAGGTAGGCTTTATGCTCAAGGCTTATGTTGGTGATGACGCTCAAGGCGGGGGCCAGGACATTGGTGGCGTCCAGCCGCCCGCCCATGCCTGTTTCCACCACAGCCCAATCCACGCCGTGCTTTGCAAAAAGATACCAGGCCATTGCGGTGGTGAACTCGAAGAATGTCGGCTGGCGTGGCACTTCGCGCACCTGTTTCACAGCATGGTAGGCGTCAAACACATCCTCATGGGAAACAGGGAGCCCGTTTATGCAGAACCTTTCGTTGACATCAATAAGATGCGGGCTGGTGTAAACTCCGACCTTATACCCGGCTGCCTGCAGAACGGAGGAAAGCGTGGCCGCCACCGAGCCCTTGCCGTTTGTCCCGGCAATGTGGATGCTTTTGAATTTTTCCTGGGGCCTGCCCACGCCCAAAAGCATGGCGGTTATGGTTTCCACCCCAAGTTTTATGCCGAAGCGGCCCAGGCCAAACATTTCGGCCAGGGCCTGCTGATAGCTTTGCGGGCTGTATTTCATGGAAACACCCTGCTCAAAAAAGCGTAAGGGCCGGGGCAAAGACCCGCCGGACATGGCCCAAAGACAAAACCCAACACTCAATTGTGTTGGGCCGGGTTATTCAAAATTTCCAAAGGCTTTGCAAGGGTCTTTCCGTAAGGGCCTGCCGGGCGCAGACCTTGCGGAAAACAGGTTGGGGCCGTTGCACCAAAGTTTCGGGCCTGCGCCTATCTTGCCGGCGAGCTTTTTGCCTGCGCCCTTTTGCGCTCAAGCGAGCGTTGCCGCCTTATGGCCTCCCGCTGCTTGCGGCGTTTCTGCACGCTGGGTTTCTCGTAAGCCTTTTTCATACGCAGGCGTTTGAAAAGGCCGTCGTTTTGAATTTTCTTCTTCAAAACACGCATGGCCTTTTCAAGGTCATTGCCCAGGACTTTCACTTCAAGCGGATCAGTCAATTACTCTCACCCCCCTGACACCTTACTGATTGGCTCTGCAAAAAATCTTTGCCTTGAATTGTTTTACTGCCGGTAGTTAAAAATTTAACATGACAATGCAGCCAAGACAAGCAAAAAGCGATGTATCAAAAGGGACGCATTTTCTTGAAAGCCATTTGCTGCACGCAATGCGCCGCCCCGGAAAGAGGCTGCTGTTTTGCGCCATGAGAAAAGCGGCGGGAGAACAAAGCCCCCCGCCGCCGTTAACTGACTTGCTTTTCGGCTATCCAAGCTTTTTCATGAGCTCGGCTTTCACTTCACCCACTCCGGGCTTGCCGTCAAGTGTTATGTAGCGGATGCCCTTGTCTGCCTTGGCCTTGTCCCTGAAGTAATAGCTGGCCGCCAGGGTGCCGGTGTTGGCGTCATAGTAAATGCTGTGGCGCTTGTTGATGGCGTCCTCGTCCTGGTCATCGGAGCGGGTCTTCAGCTCGCCGCCGCACACCCGGCACTTGTCGCCGTTGGGCTTTATGGCTTCAATGAAGATGTTGTTGGGATGGTTGGAGTCGTTGACACAGACCCTGCGGCCCATGATGCGGTTCTTGGCGATCTCCCGGTCCAGAATCAGCTCTATCACGACATCCAGCTTCATTCCGGCTGCATTCAAAGCCTCATCAAGCTTTATGGCCTGGGTCTTGTTGCGGGGAAAGCCGTCAAGAAGCCAGCCTGCCTTGCAGTCAGCTTCCTTGAGCCTGTCAAGAATCATGGGGATGGTGATTTCGTCAGGAACAAGATCGCCTTTGTCTATAAAGGACTTGGCCTTGGCGCCGAGCTCGGTTCCCTTGGAGATGTTGTCGCGGAAAATGACACCGGACTCAATGTGGGGTATCTTGTATTTTTCCTTGACCTTGGCACCCTGGGTTCCCTTGCCGCTTCCATTGGGCCCGAAGAACAGAATCCTCATAACAAATTCTCCTTTCTTTTTTGCCTGCGGCTCTTGGGCCGCAAATCAAAATCCATAAAAATACGGGCCTGACCCGCCCGCCGGTCTTGTAATGCCTTTTGCAAACCTTTAGGTCTCTATTGCAATGGCCGGGGCTTGTCAAGAAATTGAAGGAATTTACCTGCTGAAAAAGATGGAACGGTTTTGCAGAAAGAAATGGTGGAGATGAGGGGGCTCGAACCCCTGGCCTCAGCGTTGCGAACGCTGCGCTCTCCCAGCTGAGCTACATCCCCACAATGTCAGGAAGCGATGCTGTTAGCAAAATTATCGGGCATGGTCAATACCATTTCTTTGCTTTGTGCAGGGCAGGAAAGGCCACCCTGTTGTTTTGGGGGCCGGATGCCGCCCAAGGCGCAAAAACAAAGCTCCTGCACCTGCCGGATCCCTGGCAGGCAAAGACCTGCCGGAGGCTTTTTTTACAGTGTTATGACAATCCGGCAAAGGAATTTTTTTTACGCCAATATCCTTAAAGTTTGAGCTGTTGCAGTTTGCGCTTGCCAAAAAGCCCCGGCAATGGCAGACTGCAAAATAAGCAGGAGGGGGCCTGCATTCAACCGTACGGTGTCTTGCCGTAAAAATTTTGCGTGCGCCTTTGGCCTGCATAAAAAAGATTCGCGGGCTTAAACCCCTGTCAGGCTTTTGACGGTTTTGGCTTTTTCGCTTTTTCCGGCGCTTATCCGCCCGTTTTGGCGTTTTCCGCATGGAACGGCCAGGCGTAAGGGTTTGCGCCAAGTGTAAATATTTCGGGTGCCATGCAAGACAACCAATGGAACGCCCACAACGCTCAAAGCCGCTCCTGGCACCTTGTGCTGCTTTCCGTGGCCGTGATTCTTTATCTTACGCTGGCCATTGTAAGCATAGTTTACTACGGAAGGCTGGATGCCGCAGGCGCCCAGGACCTGTGGAAGTACACCCTGCTGGCCTTTCTTGTCATCTCCTTTTGCGCCTACATGGTTTTTTCCCAGCGCAAGCTGCACAGCTTTGCAGAAATCCTCACCCACGAGCAGGAGATTGCCAGGGGGCTTTCCCGCAACCTTGAAACCTTGAGCTCCCTTCTGGAAGTCAGCTCCAGCATCAACTCCCAAAAGGATCTCGGCGAAATTCTGGACACCATCACCGGCCAGATGCTCACCTGCTTTCATGCGGACCGCTGCTCCATAATGCTGGTGGATGAAGCCAGCCAGACCCTTCGCACCCATGCATGCAGCGGAGAGAACTCCGAAATCACCAAAGAGGCGGTCATCCCGGTGGGCCAGGGCATATCAGGCTGGGTGGCGGCCCACGGCCAGCCCCTTCTGTTAAACGGCAAGGTGGATGATTCCCGGTTTCCCGGAGCCATCAAAAAGACTTCCCTTATCCGCTCCTCCCTGTGCGTCCCGCTCATGCTTGCAGAAAAGTGCATCGGCGTGCTCAATGTCAACATAATGGATTCTGCACGCACCTTTGCGGAAAGCGACTTGAAGCTTCTCGACATCTTTGCCAACAACGCTGCCGTTGCAATCCACAACTCAAAACTTGAGGGGGAAAAGAGCCAGCGGGTGCGGTTGCAGACAATGCTCGGCCAGCTCCACAGCCCCCAGGTGGTGCAGAAGCTTGTGGAGCGCATCAGCGAGGGGGCCTCTCCCACAAGGGTGCGGGAAAAGGTGGAGCTCACCATTTTGTTTTCCGATATCCGGGGCTTTTCGGACATGCTCAATGCCGTTGACCCGGAGATGATAATGAGCTTTCTTGACGCCTTTTACAGCGACATGAACACAGCGGTTTTCGACAACGAGGGCAGCATAGACAAGTTCATCGGCGATGAGGTCATGGCCTTTTTCGGCGCTCCCCTGCCCCTGGAGAATTCAGCGGAGAATGGCCTGAACACGGCCCTGGAAATGCTGGATTATTTCAAGAAGTTGAGGACGCGCTTCATTGAAAAGAACCCGGAGTTCGGCAAACTGGGCCTTGGCATAGGCGTCAACCACGGCGAAGTGGTGGTGGGCAATGTGGGCTCGGCCTCACGATACGAGTACACGGTCATCGGCACAGCGGTGAACCTGGCCCGCCGTTTGTGCGCCCACGCAGAGCCCGACCAGATACTCACCACAAAGCAAACCCTTGAAAAATCGGGCATGAACTGCCCGGCAGAGGCCCTTCACCGCATCACCTTCAAGGGCATCCCGGATTCGGTCAGCGTCTGCCGGATTTACAATTTCAACGGAAGGGCAAAAGTTCAGGGAGCTTAAAGCTTTTTCCGGGAAGTTCAGGCCTGTGCATTGACAGATGCAACTTTTTCCGGTTAATAATGTAAGGATAAGCATATTCCCCAAGGTTCAGGCATATCAAAAACTTGGCCGGAAAGCTTTCAGGCAGCTACTTGAAGTGCTGGCGCGTCATGTTTCGTTTTATTATGGCAGGCCTTGTGGTTAAGCGGAAAGGGAGGCAGCTTTTCAGATTTTCATCAGCCCCTTTTTTCGTGGTATGATATAAAAGCAAGCAAAGCCCACGCGCCTGAAAATGTGTTGTCCGGACGCCGCCGGGCAGCTAAAATCCCATACAGACCGGCCGACCAAAAGCATGGGCCGGAAAGTGTGCAGCCTTCATGGCCGGGGAACAGCCATGAAAAAGGGTCTTTCGCAAGCCCTTGCGGCTTTTGTTGTTCCAAGTGGTTTAGGCCCGTTGATGTTCTTGTCACCATCCCATACTGGCGCGCGTAACGGCCGCGGAGCTTGATGCTGCAGATGGATTTGAGGACTCGCATCCAGTCGCTTTTCAAAGAGGCGGAGATTTATCGGCAGCAAGGCCTGCTTGAGGAATCCAAGGCCAAGTACCAGGATGTGATGGGGCTGCTGGAACAAAACCCCAACATTAAAAACCGCGACCAGCTTCTTGGCGCCCTCCAGAAAAAAGTTCAGGCTGTTTCCCGCGAGGTTAAGGAGCTTGATGAAAAGCTCTCCCCCGAACAGGTTCCGGGCAATGTCCAGGACCTGGTCAAGGGCTTTTTCGCCGAGCCTGCCAAAGACAAGGATCAGGGAGCCGCAGCCTTCAAGGGCGCAATCGCCCTTGCCCAGCTTCGCCAGTTCGACCGGGCTTTGGCCGAGTTCTCACGCCTTCTTGAAAACGAGGCCATGCGGGTTCCTGCGGCAAAGAATGTTCTCAAATGCCATCTGGCCATAAAATCTGTTGATGCGGCTGTGGAGCAGTACGAAAAATGGCTTGCCGACGACCTCTTTCCCAATGACGAGATTGAAAGTGTAAGGGTGTTCTTTGAAGAGCTCATGACAAAGAAGGGGGTGACTATCTCCCTCAAGCGCCGCCATGAGCCCGCCTTTGAACCTGAAACTGCGCCCCAGGAAGCGGTCACCTCCATCAAAATGGCGCCCAGCGCCGTGGAAATGGCCGCCGAAGCTGCCGCTGAAGAAGCTGTTGAAGAAGATCAGATCGAAATCTGCTCCCTGGAAATCACGCCTTTGGCCGGCCCCAAAAAGGGCATCCCCATCGAGCTGGATGTTTCCGCCCAGGCAGGCAACAAACTTCACATCACCGTGCCTGCCAAGGACGCCGACTATCTGGAAGGCATTGAATCCGGCCAGCACCTGGACGACCTTCAGTTTTTCAGCCACTTTGTCATGTTCCGGGGGGGCGGGGTTGTGCTGGCCAAGCGAAAAATCGAGTCCGGCGCCCGCAAGGGCGACTACAACATTTCCATCCGCATGGAAGCCCCCGGCACCCAGGGATGACAAAAAATGCCCTGCGGCCTGCCCGGCAGGCAGACTGTCTTGCACGCAAGGCTCTTGTTAAGCTTTTAAATCCCGTCTTTCCTGGTTTGCATTTTTTTGTGCAGACAAAGGATGGTTCCCCATGAGAATTGCCGCTTCAGCCCTCTTGCTGATTGCCCTTGCCCTGTCCCCGGTTATGCCGCATACGGCCCTTGCCCGAACCAAGCTTCTGGCCCTTCCGGAAAGGGCTGCGGTTCACATAGCCCTGGATCAGCCGGGGACCGCCCTTGTGGAGGAGGAGCGGGTTCTCTCGCTTCAGCAGGGCCTCAACCAGTTGGATTTTTCATGGAGCGGGGTCAGGCTGGACCCGGATTCCATCCGCATTGCCGTTATAAATCCCCCAGGAGCGGCAACCCTGCTGGGGGTGAGCTATCCCCCCAACGAATCGGCCCTTCTCTGGGACATTGCAGCCAAAAAGGCGGCCAGGGTCACGGTGCGCATCAGCTACATCCTCAACTCCCTCGACCGGCTTGCAGCCTACCAGGGTGTGGTGAACGAAAAGGAAACCCTTTTGGAGCTTTCCAGCTTTTTTGTGGTGAGAAACTTCTCCGGCGAGGATTTTTCATCCGCCAGGGTTTCCATGCCGCCCGCACCGGAAATCTCCCTGAATCTTGTCAACGGGCAGACAGCCAGGCATCTGGCGTCCCGCATTGCCGCCGTGCCCGTTGAAAAGGTGTGGGAGTTCGATTCCGGCCGCCACCCCTGGGAAATGAGCCGGGAACCGGATTCCAGCAGCCTGCCTGTGAGCTACCGCATTGTCAACAGCCCCTCCTCCAACTTGGGCATCCATGCCCTCTGGCCGGGCAAAATTCGCATTTTTCAGCATAACAACAAGGGCGACTCCCTTTTTCTTGGAGAAAGCCGCCTGGACTCAACCCCCCTGGAAGGCACGGCCCTTGTCAACATAGGCCAGTCGCGGGATGTGGTGGTGACCCAGCACAAGATGCAGGAAACACGGGTAAACGAGCGGAAAAATACCCGTGGCCGCGTGGTGCTGTACGATACGGATGAAATCATTGAAGCCAAGATTGAAAACTTCAAGGACCTGCCCGCTGTGGTCATGCTTTACCAGCACATTCCGGGCCAGTGGCAGCTTGTAAAAAGCAGCCTGAACTTTTCCAGAAAAAACGCCGGAACCCTTGAATATGAAGTCCGGCTTGCCGCAGGCCAGACAAAGAACCTGACCCTGCACTTTCAGCGCAAAAATGTCAGGAACTAGAGCCCATTCCAGACAGAGTGCAGGGCAGGCCGCGCCCGGCCCGAAACCCCTGGACCCGGCTCTGATACCCCTTGAAGGGGTCCACTGCATAGAGGCAAGCGCCGGAACAGGCAAGACCCACCAGTTGTGCAACATCTTTGTGCGGCTGGTTGCAGAAAAGGGCCTGCCCATTGAGCGCATACTTGTGGTCACCTTCACACGGGCCGCTGCACGCGAGCTTTCCGAGCGCCTGCGGGAAGGCCTTGTCAGGGCCCTGGAGGTTTTTGAAGGCAAGGCTGATAACGACCCGTTTTTTCAGACCCTTGCGGCAAGAAACCCCAAAACCGGCGCCCTTTTCCTCCGCCATGCCCTGAAGCGATTCGACCAGGCCTGTATCTTCACCATCCACGGCTTCTGCCAGAGAATTCTTTCCCGCTATGCCTTTGAAACCCAGACCCCCTTTGATCTGGAACTTCATGCGGACGCCGGCCCGTTTTACTCCCGGACAGCGCAGGACTTCTGGCGCATCCATTTTTACCAGGCCCCCAGGCAGCTTGTTTCTCATGTCATCAAAAAAAAGCTTCTGCCGAAGCATTATGAAAATCTGCTCAACCAATGGAGCAAACACAGCGGAATTGCCGTAAAAACAGGCGAAACGAGCCCGGAAATTCCCGATTCCAGTGCCTTTGAGACATTGGCAGCTCAAGTGCGCCGGGAATGGCCCGATGTGCGGGACGATGTCGTGAAAATTCTTGGGCATGAGGGCCTTTTCGACTCGGTTTACAAGAGCACCGCAAAGCCTGAAGGCAACGGCAAAAGCGCCAGGGAGACAAGGCTGCTGCAACTTCAGGCGGAAATGGACACCTGGGCGGACCCAGGCACCCCCGTCTTGCCTGTCTTCGGGGATTTTAACCTGCTTACCCTGTCGAAAATCCAGGGCTCCATTTACAAAAAAAACAACAAGGGCTTCACCTGCGGGCATCTTGAGCGGTTTTTCGCCCTTTGCCAGGACTGCCTTGACCGATACAACGAGCTTGTAAGGGGCATGGACCTCTATCTTGCCCATCTGGACTGCGGGATTTTCGACTTTGCCGCGCAAAATCTCGAAAAATCAAAGCGCCGGGCAGGGGCGCTTTTTTACAACGACTTCATCACTCTTGTGAAAAAGGCCCTGGAAGGCCCCCATGCCGGTGTTCTTGAAAGGGAGATGGATCAGGCTTACAGGGCCGCCCTCATTGACGAGTTTCAGGACACGGACAGCGCCCAGTATGCCATTTTCAAAAAGGTTTTCGCCCGGCCCGGCAAGGCCCTTTACCTTATCGGAGACCCCAAGCAGGCAATCTACGGATTCAGGGGTGCAGACCTTTTTTCCTACCTTGCCGCTGCAAGCCAGGCAGACGGGCGCCACACCCTCAATGAGAACTGGCGCTCAACCCCGGAGCTCATAAAGGGCGTGAACTCCGTTTTCGGAAACACCGCCAAACCCTTTGTGCTGGATGACATTTTGTTTCATCCGGCCTCGCCGGCCCCCAAAAAGCAGCCTTCCCTTGTGCTTCCCGGCAACGGGAAAGGCTCCCTGGCAATCTGGTATATCCCGCCAAAGGAAAATGACGGCGCTTACAGCTTTGTCTCCAAAACTGATTTCTGGCCCCAGCTTTACCATGCCATTGCCGCCAGGGCATCCCAGCTTCTGGCCTGGGGCCGCCAGGGCAAAGCCCTTGTGGGGGATGAGCCGCTCGCGGAAAAGCACATGGCCGTGCTCACCTACAGCAACGAGCAGGCCCTTCTGGTTCAGGAAAGCCTCCGGAGGGCTGGCATACACAGCGTGCTTTACAACGGCGACCACATCTTTGATTCCCCCCAGGCCATGCAAATGCTCCGCCTGCTTGAGGCCCTTGCCCGGCCCAGGGACATAGGGGCCGTGCGCGGGGCTCTTGCAACACCGTTTTTGGGATATTCCGCCAAAAAAATTGCAGACCTGGAGGAAAATCCCGATGCATGGGAGGCCCTGCAGGCACGCTTTGCAAAGGGCCATGAAAGGTGGCGCGAGCTTGGCTTTTTACCCATGCTCTTTGCCTTTTTCAGGGAGGAGGCTGTTTTTGAGCGCCTGCTGGCCGGGCCGGACGGAGCGCGGGCGCTTACCAATGTTCTTCATCTTGCAGAGCTTGTCTTTGCCGCTGAAAAAGAATCCCGGCTCGGCATAAGCGCCCTTTTGAAACACCTGGACCGGGCATTGCAAAAAGGCTCGCCAAGGGATGAGGAAAACCAGCTCCGCCTTGAAAGCGATGCCCTGGCCATGCAGGTCATCACCATGCACCGCTCCAAGGGCCTCCAGTTTCCCGTGGTTTTCTGCCCCTTTTTGTTTGGCAGGTCCGCCACACAAAGGCAATCCACCTTTTGTTACCACGACCCGGAAAACAACGGGCGCCTCACCATGAGCCTTGCAGACCCGTCAGGCAAGGCCAGGGCCCTTTCCAACTATGAAGACCTGGCCGAAAAAGTCCGCCTTGCCTATGTTGCCCTTACCCGGGCAAGGAATTACTGCGCCTTTGCCTGGGGGCCGCTCAATGACATGCCCAATTCGCCCCTGACCTACCTGATTGATGGTGCGCCGCAAGCT
>Ga0351967_1138_pt1 | contig 15251 bp, 19 predicted proteins | sample TotcelT113001K15_FD_205803 | JGI IMG/M metagenome (GOLD analysis project Ga0351967, IMG submission 205803) | Enriched cells from coal bed in the Powder River Basin, Montana, United States - Total cells T11 rep3 HSBNCT.T11.300.1.K15 ... | reverse complement strand
AGCGGCAAACACAATGAAAAACCTGAACAAGATAAAAGAAAGGATTTTTGAGGTGGGTAGGGAGCCGGAACTTGCTAATGCGCTGTTCCCGGGAAGCAAAAACCTGGAAAGGCATGAATACGCCTATGCAGTCTATCTGGCAGGGGAAAAGCCGAAGCTTGTTCTTGGTCATGTAGCCAACTCCCTGCCAAGGGGCTGGAAAACCGGCTATATGGTAGATTTTAAAAGCTTCATAATACGCCATCCCCCAAGAAGTTTCATGGACTTGGTGTTCCTGCTGGATTTTTATCATTTCAACTCAACCCGGCTTCACCACCGCTATGACCCCAACCGGCTGCCCTTTTCGTCCATAGGCATTGTCAGCAACATGCTCAAGGAATCAAGGGGTGTGCTTTTATGGCATTACCAGCTTGAGAACCTGCTCCGGCTGTTTGTGGCAGACTCCGCCAAAGTTACACAGCTTCGGAAAGGCATCAATGCGCAAAAGCAGGCAGCCTATAATCAAGCCAACGGTATGCAGCTTACGGAAAAATACAGCCTGAACGAGGTCATCACCGAGAGAATGCTCTTCTTCAACACATGCAGCCCCAATTGCATGGGAGCTTTGGTTTTGTTTGGCTACTGCGAATAACGAAAGGAGAATAAAATGGACAACCGCAATGGGAAAGACTCGAACTCTGATAAAAACAAGGGCATACCCTCAAAAGTTGCTGTTACCGCTGAAGTCTGGCAAGGAATCAATGCGGTCAGATGCTCCGGCCTGACCAATATGCTGGATCGGCCAATGGTGGCGGAATTGGCAGGGAAATTCGGGTTCACCAAAGCAGCCCAGTGGGTCAAAAACCACCCCAAGGAGTATGCCGAAGGCGTGGGGGCTTTTCGGTGGATTCGGAGAAATAAGGCCTCACACTGCCAAGCCCCCCCTTCCAGCCCATCAAGCCTGCGTAAGGCCCCCTGCATTCTCAAATCGTAACGGAACGGAGAGTTTCGTATAGGTGGCAAATATGGCCCTAATCCGTTCTTTCAAAGCCTTTTCTCCGGTAATTCCGCCCTGTTGCATGTGCTCAAAACATTGCTTTTCAAATTCTTTCATTGCGCAAAGCTCCTTTCAGTGTGGTTAAGTGCCGCCTTGTTGACGGTTTTTAAAAAAGTTGCGAATCCCTGCTCCTGGGAGGGGACTTTGGAAAAGACTGCTCAAACATCCGTCCTGAAGCCTAAAATGAGGGTGTTGGCGAAAACTTCAGAAGCCAAAAACTTCAACTGGCCTTTTTTATGTCTTTGGGGCTGGTTAAGCGGTTGTTTTGGTGTTGCAGGATGAGATTGAGCACCTTCTCGGTTTCGGCCATGACCCTCAAACAAGCGCTGTGAGGGGTCATTTTGAGCTTTTCCGCATACCTTTTTATATAAAGGTAAGAGTTGCCCATTGTGTCCGAAGTCTTGCCAGCCAGCCTGCATAGGGCTTGAGCGGACAATTCTGCAATAATTTCCTGGATCGGGTCCTGGCCGCTTTTTATGCCGCCATTCAGGCGATCGTGGGCCGCATGGGCCAGTTCATGGAAAAAGATTGCCTCATGGTCTGTGGCCAAAGCGATTTGCCGATGGTTTGGGGAATAATAACCGTAATACTTGTAGTCGCCTGGGATGGCCTTTACAGAGATACCCCATTCTTTTGCCCTGTCCATAAGCGGCAGGTCCGGCAGCTCAACCTGCTGATAGTCCAAAGGCTCGCCACTGGTGTCCTCAAGCCGGAATACGGCCTTGCAGCCAAACCCGGTCAGAATGTGCGCCTTTTCGCCGTTTTCTTCCTCAATACTCTTTAAAAAGGGCACCAGTATGAAAAAGGCTTTAGCTCCTTTTTGCACATGCCGGTTTGCTTCCTGCCATTGCCGAAAGCCCCTGGCATCTGCTGTGCCTGCCAGGAACATCAGAGTGCGGTTTAGCAATGACCATTTGGCGCTTGGCATGTTGGCACGGGGGAATATTGACATGGCTATTGCTTCGGGTATGTCCCCTGTCTCGAACTGGTTAAGGATGGTCTCTATCACTGATTTTACCTTGTCATTCATGGCTTTTTCTCCTTTCTGCCGTGTTTTGGGCGCACGAATCCGCCTGCGCTGTTTTCAGCGCCAAAAAAGCTTTCCCTGTTACTCCTTTGGTCAGCCGGTTATCTATGGGAGATGAAAAAGGTTGGAGTCGGAACGATGAAGGTTGAGTGCTCTGCGCTGTACTGTGCAGTTGTGCAGTGCCTTCGGACAAGGATTTTTCGGTTCCATGAATCGAAAAGAACCATTCGCTTTTCGCTGGCACCAGAAACAACCGTCCAGTGGCCCAAATAATAATCCCAGTTAGTGTAGTAACTTAAGATCACTGCACGGTTTTGGGCACCATCCAAAAAGTTTTTGCAGGCAGTCCAGTATTCATCAATGGGGATGTCTTTGGCCCTGCAAAACGGCCTTGAGTAGCGGATTGGCAAAACGGGCATGATTACATCCCGCAAAAGGGCAATCATGATATTCTGGCCAAAACCGTAGCAGACTACTTCCGGCAAGCTGCATTTGCTTTCAATCTTCCTGATGCAGGAGTGAAATAGTTCGGAAGATTTCGGAAGTCTCATCTTGCCAACAACCAGGCGAGAGGCGTTTATGACCGAATAAAGCCCGCAAAGCCCATCCAAATCACCCTGGCGGTAAGAATTCATGGCGGGCCTCATTTAATCCGTATGGCGGGGATTTGGGATGCTTTTCGTATTGTCCAGGCGTCCTCGGTCTCGCAGTCCACCTCTAAAAAGCCGACCCTTACCGCCTTGAGTTCTGAAAAGCTCACATATCCCCATTCCGCATTATCGTAATCCCCATTGAGCACCGCATATCCGAAAAGCAAATCCTCTCCATCGTATTCGGCAATAAACCAGTCGCATCCGCCGATGAAGAAATGAAGATGGATTAGCTTGTCAGGCAGCGGCACATTTTCTGTTTCGTAAAGCCTTGGGATGCGATCAAGTCTTTCTTTTGACGGTTCATTCCACATGGTTTTGGCTCCTTTCATGTGTGGGCATAGCCCGGATTAGCGTCTCCGGCTTCGTGTAAGGCCAGAGACAGGGTTTGATGGACAAACATGACCAATCTGTCGCACCGGGGGGTTTTAGGGCTGTCCGGCGCAACTGAAGCATTTTGCGGCATTGGGAAGCCGCTCTGTGGGAAGGTGTTGAAGCGTTGGGGTGTTTTAAATGCGGGGGTGTTTGGCGGTTAAAAAAGTCCCATCCTTACATAATGGTCTTCATCTTCAGGGAAGGGATGCTCGTCCTCCCTCCAGCCCTCCTCCATAAGATCGGACATTATGTGGCGGCGGGCTACCTGTTCGGCATGAGGGCCAAAGAGCAAAACAGCCTGCCGAATACCGGCCTTGTGGTGACGGATTCTCCTGTGGCGCATACCGTATTGTTGGCTGCCCATAAATTCGTCAAGCCATTGGTGGACATACTCGTATCGGTCGCCAAACAGCTTTAAGGATTCCTGGCAATGCTGTTCAAAAGTCATTTTCTGTTGCTCCTTGTGTTTCGGGTTTCAGCCAAGAATGGCATCTGCAAGCGCCTGGTTGGTTTCAGGCAGCACATCCGCATACAGGCTTGTCATGTTGAGCGATGCATGCCCCAACTGCTTTTGGACAAATCGGAGATTGTTGGTTTTTGACAAAAGGATTGTGGCGTAGGTATGCCGACAGGAATGGATTGAGTAGCGCTCTGGTAAACCAGCTTCCTGAAGCGCCCTCTTGAAGCTCAACTGCAAGGCAGTGGTGGTGTAGTGCTGTCCGTCACGGCCCAGGAAAAATGGAGCAGCCTCGTTCACAGGCTCGCCCCAAGCCTGATATTTGATTTTGATATGGCTTTTGAGATGCCGGACAAGCTCCTTGTCCAGATACACTTCACGCCTTCGGCCTCCCTTGCCGTTTTGGACAATCAGACAAGTGGTTTTGCCGTTGATGTGGAGGTCGCCTATTTTAAGCGCAGCGATTTCGCTAACACGCAGGCCGCTGTGGATTGCAAGGTGAACCAGCATATAGCGTTTGACCCAAGTCTGGCGTCCTTTGGCAGCATCCACTATTGAGCGTGCTTCGCAAACGGAAAGGAGAGTCCGGACCTCGCCAGGGGACATGAACTTGTCCCGTGTGATGGTGTAGCCACGCATGGCTCGGTCCTCTCTATTTTGGCTGGCACGGCTTTTAGCAAAAAGTACGCAAGCCGCTTATTTTTATTAAATCATACAGTATTTTTACGATTATGTCAAGTAAGGACTTGATTTTTTTATGAAAATTAACGAAATCATAAAAATATGCAAATTTATAACATATTGATATTTATTGTTATTTACATGCAGCTTTTTGCTAATTTTGCCAATGAAGAAAAAGACGGGCCATAGCGCCCCAAAACGGGGCGCTATATCGCCAAACGGCAGGTTTTGGCAGCATTTTCGTTTTTATGGCTTTACGGGCTTCGTCACCTTGATCGCAAATCATCAGCCACCAAAGCCAGGGCCTCATCAAAAACCTTCTGGGGTTTGTTCTGATGAAATGGCAGCATCCCCTCGTTTAGAGCTTGAATCAACCCTGACCAAGACTTTTTCAGCATTGCCATGAGCCAGAAGCGCATAAATAATATTGCCGATTCCAAATGACAAAAAAAACAATATGATATGCACTATAAGACTGCCCCATGTGTGCTTTTTCATCAGTGCAAATGAATTACCTCCATCAATAAGCCTAAAGCCTTCGAGGGCCAAATTGCCTACTACAGTCTCAAGCTCTTTGCCGTTTACAACTCGGCATATTCGAGTTTCCCTCACAAGGCTATAATTGGCGGATGATTTCATTGACAACACAACCCCTAAACATGGAATCCAAAAGGCCTTCAATTCCATGTTAAGCAAAAGCTATTAGTGATGCTATAGTGTTTAAGCAATGTTTTTTTGCATTTCAAGAATCTTTTTACGAAAATCCGCTGGTTTGACTATTCCTCGATATTTTTCTTTGGTGCCACCAGTACCAATGAGAGTCACAGTTCCATATCCAAGAATTCTTCCCAAAATACCTTGATTGACATTAACTGACTCGATTTTGTTAAAACTCATTTCCGTTGTGTTCCGAGAAATCAATCCAGTTTTTACTATAAATCGTTTATTTGTTATGACCATTTCACTAAAATAGTAGTAGATCAAACTGAAAAACAAATAAATCCAGTGAATTTTTGCTTTATAAACCAGATCCTCCCCTTCCACCAAGGTATCGAGCAGGTATTTTCCAATTGTCTGTTCCTTATTCATGTTTGCCTGTGCATTCATAACCCTTTTTTCCTCCCTCCGCAGCTTCCATGTGGTGAAGAATTTTTGAAGGTATTCAGAAGCCAGGTTGAGATATTGGGAAGCTGCTTTGGAATATTTCTCAAACTGGTTATCGGCTGTGTCAATGGCTTGAATTTTTTCCCCTACGCTTGCCCCGCATTGAGGGCACTCTAATGCCTGCCCGCTGACTTCCGCACCGCATGAACTGCATTTTGCATTTTCCATGATGCGCCCCTCCCTTTTTGATTAGCTGATCTGAAGGCTTCCCAAACGGAAAAGTAGTTTTCCCCCAGCCATTTGATTGTGCCAAGGGATTTGGCCCTGTTTCGATCCCATGCCCATTTTGGCAACATAAACCACATTTGTGGAGCAAAAGCAACCTATTTTTCCTTTTTAAAACATATTTAGGAATAATAGCTGGTTTTATCCTGCCCCAGGTTGCCAGATAATTAGCCAAAAAGGTTAGGAGTTATCATGACTGAAACAAATATTGCCCTGGGGAAGCGGATACGGACTTTGAGAAAGCGCAGGGGCCTTACTCAAGAGGGCCTTGCGGAAAAGATCGGTACAAGCAGCAAGTACATTGGCGAAATTGAACGGGGCAGGGTCAACTTCTCCGTTGATATTGCGGAAAAGATAGCTGGCGGCCTGGATGTGGGTTTGCCGGAGCTTTTCGACTGCGGCCACGAACTTGACAGCGCAAAGCTGCGCACCAAAATCGGGGAGATGGTGCAAGACGCTGATGATAAAGCCCTCAAGGCGGTTTACAGAGTGATGAAAGCTATATTGAGGTAGAAAATTGTTACTATAGCCTCGCCTTTTCTGGTTGGCTCCCCTCTGAAATCCTAAAATATTTTATTCCTCAAATCATTGACTCCCAAGTAAATATCAGGTATCCAAATTCTTAAGGAGGTTTTTCAAGGGCCCCTTGTAAGGAATGGCAAGGTTAAGCTTGGGCAAAACCGATGCAAGCCGCTATATTCAAAAGAATGAGTGCAGAGATTTCGAGTCTTCACTAATCGCTAAAGCGCAAACAGAATTTGCTATCGATTAGGGAGCGCAAAGGAAATTGGCAACAGCATTAAGGCGGAGCCTATGAAAATTTATAGCGTTAGCATCCATAATTTTCGTGGTATACATGACGCATCATGGAATCTTTTTGATTACAATTTGCTTGTTGGGCCAAATAACGCAGGTAAGAGCACTATTATCGATGCTATTCGGGCCTTCTATGAAAAGGATGGTTTTAAGTTTAAAGAAGAGCGAGACTTTCCTTTCATTAAAGATAGTATTGATCGTGAATCCTGGGTAGAGCTGCTTTTCTGCCTTTCAGATGCCGAAGATGCATCGCTTGCTCAAGACTATCGGCAGCCGGATAAAATTCTTAAAGTAAAAAAGTTTTTGAAGTCTGACGACAAGAAAAAAGACGGTTATATTTTTGGATACAAGAGCGATGGTAGCCTGTTATCTGATCCTTTCTATGGCGCTAAAAATGTTCAAAGTGGCAAGTTTGGGGATATAGTTTTTATTCCAGCTGTAAGTAAAGTAGATGAACACACAAAGCTTTCAGGGCCATCGGCCTTGCGAGATCTTCTGACAAATGTGCTTGAAGCAGTTGTCGCTTCAAGCGAATCTTACAGCAAATTAGAAAATGATTTTAAGGGTTTTTCGGAAGGAATTAAAACAGAAAAAACAGCTGACGGCAGATCCTTGACTGGCTTTGAGGCCGACTTGAGTAGTCTCCTTGAATCATGGGGAGCGGATTTTCAAATCAAATTAAAGTCTCCGTCGGTGGCTGAAATAATCAAAACTCTTCTTTCGTTTCATTGTATTGACAGGGCACATGGTAAACCGCTTTTAGTTGAGCAATTCGGTTCAGGTTTCCAGCGCCATTTCATTTATTCTCTTATTCAGATAGGAGCGAAATATATTAAGAAGAGTCCATCTAAAAAAGCGAAAGACTTCACACCTTCAATGTTATTAATACTTTTTGAAGAGCCAGAAGCTTTTCTGCATCCTCCTCAACAGGAAATGCTGGCAGAAAATCTTAAAAAAATTGCGGATGCCGCCGATCATCAGGTAATATGTTCAACTCACTCTTCACATTTTATTAGCCGAAAAGCAGATGATATTCCTTCTATTGCACGATTACTACGGGATAGTGGGTGTATTTCAATTTATCAAATCAACACCGAAAAATGGATTGAAATAGTTAATGCAAATCAGGAAATTAGCACGATAGCTATAAAATGGCCGAAGCTTGCAAAAATAATTCACAAGGATGACCTGAAGCCTGAAATGGAAGCTATCAAATATTTACTTTGGTTGAACCCAGACCGCTGCTGTATGTTTTTTGCTAACAATGTGCTAATCGTAGAAGGCCCAACCGAGCAGGCATTTATCAATAAGCTTATGGGCGATGGACTTATCGAAAGGCCTGCCGATGGGCTTTATGTACTGGATGGTATGGGAAAATACAATATTCATCGCTTTATGAACTTATTATCCCATTTGGGTATTCCCCACTCTGTTATTCATGATGATGATAAAGACGCTAATGAACACTCGGATTTAAACCATCTCATTCGGGACTCAAGAAACCCTACTTTTACAAAAGAAATTGTAGCTCTTCCTGGTAATTTAGAAGAGTTTCTGGATGTTAGCAAACCCATTGCATCGCACCGCAAACCACAACATCTTTTGTATTTGTATGAGTCGAAAGAGATTAACGATGCCAAGCTTAAAGAGTTCTGTAATCTTGTTAAGGATACCCTTCTTAAGGTAAGCAAGCCTTTAGAAGAAGTTAAATCATAACTGAAGTCAGCATATCCTTAAAACTGTTTTTGAAAGACGGAAACGATGAATTGATAGTGCACTCAAATTGATTTACAAAGTATGGACCAAGAGTTAAGATTCAGAACTTAATTATAGCATGATGCCTATAATATTAATCCGCTCCCGAAGGCTGAAGCCTTTCTTGGGAAGGTGTTATAATGGAACGAAATACTGAATTCTGGGCTTTTGCCGAAACTGTAGATCGAACCCGAGGCTCCATTCGGGCCAGGTTCGACCTTCTGCCAAGAAGCGCCGAGCTTGAAAAGATTGTACGCATGCCAATAAGCGAGAGGGAGTTGCTCTTTCGAGAGTCTATGATTCGGGTACTGACCATTGAGGCTTCGGAAGATTATAGTGACAAACTCTTGAAACTGACGGGAGGGCGACTACGAGAGTCAGCATGGTATCGGCTTAAAATTAGGCTTAAACCTGCTGACAAGGAATTCTCAATACGCATGTATGATGCTTTAGCTGCCCCCGATTCAACTCCAGTAGGATTAGGCTCTTTCGACTTTCTTGATGGGAGGTCGCACGAGGGTCGCCTACTCAACTCAATTTTCTCCCTCTCCGACTTCCCGGCGAGTGGGCCTGATGAAATTCTGGCTGCATTCAAGGCTCTGCCCTTTGACCTAATAAGAAGATTGACCTATCACTACTTACAGGTAGGCGTTTATGATGTTGGACAGGGCAATGCGAACGCCGTTTGCGCAAGAAATATTATTCTATCTTGCCTCGACTGTTCAAGGAATCCATTAGAACAAAAATTACTATCTTGCAGTAGGTGTATATGTCAAGTACCACTCATTTACTTTGACCTTGGTGGAGGGTGTGCGTTTAACGCTAAAACCTACCCCGCTAAATGTCATAAGCAATTTTGCTGGGTTTTCCAACCTCCAGTCGTGCTTTCCCATTGGGACTTTGACCACTACTTCTCTGGAACCTTTATTGAGGAATCGTGGAATAGTACCTGGGTTGTTCCATATCAACGCACAATAGGCCCTACGGCCCGTAAAATGATTGCTAACATCACGCATGCTGGCGGACAGGTACTCGTGTGGAATCGTCCCCCTTGGGATTTTCAGTTAGGAGCAATAAAGATGAGCCGTCCAGCTCCCAACTCAAATTCCAAAAACAACCTGGGCATTGTTCTTCGAGTTGACATCCACCAGCAAAAGACGGATGAACCTTGGCCGGTACTGCTTACAGGTGACATCTGCTATAAATATTTACCAAGCTCTCTTACGAAGGACATTCAAGCACTTTTGGCCACACACCATGGAGCGAACCGATATGTGGGCCAACCGCCAGCCGCATCGGGGGCAGCAATTGTCGCATATAGCTATGGGAAGGGGAACACATATGGACATCCTACAAATATTGCCATTCAAGAGCATTTTGCCCAAGGATGGAATACTCGATTCGATACTCCGAACGGAAACATTATGCTATCGCCAAAATCGATATCTTACTCGATTCCTTGCTGTAATAAATGTGGCCTTTAGCCAGTGCAACCGTTAAGTCCATGATACTTTTGGCGCATAGAGTAACTCGACCTGTTTTTTTACGGTAAACGGTTCTATGACCTATCAAGGGCTTAATGATTTATTTCTTGTGTGCTAATTGTGTGCGAGTTAATTCGGTTTTAATCGGTTTTATTGGGGTTAAAGCCGTCTAAATGATTGATATTACGGTGGTAAGCGCCTCGAGGTCGCCCTTTCACGCCGGCGACAGGGGTTCGAATCCCCTTGGGGACGCCAAATTAAATCAAAGGGTTGGCCATTTTTGGTCAGCCCTTTTGAATTTCTGGGAGTACACCCGGTGGTGCTTTTTCATTTTGCGCTCCCGGCCAAGACTGCTTCCTCCAAATTTATCTCCCCCACCGGTGTCCCCAAAAGGTCCATCACACCCCTCAAACCGTCATTGATGTTCTGGATGTAACGCTCGGTCGTCCGAACATTCTTGTGCCGCCATCGTCCGGAATTTCAACAGGTATGCTGATCATAAAAGGAACCTGCTTTTCCTGACTCATGGTCTGTTCACCTCCTTTTGACGGCATCTACCGGGTCATTATTACTGGGAGCATCATTTATTTCCATTTCGAAAAGTCGAAATTTGCCAGGAATGGCACGAACACTTCGGCTCGAAAAGTTTTACCCGTAATAAATGGAAAAGAATCTTGCTCACCGTAATAATCTCTTCCAGAACCTTGTTCGATTCCAGGGCGATGATGCCCCGGATGCAGTCCCAGGAGAAAAATCTCCAGCCTTGGCAGGGTAAAACCGTCTCGGCTCTTTGGGGTTCCTGGGTTAACAGGCATAAAGCCGGATAACCCGCCTTCAGGTACTCGCAAATCGTGGTGTCTTCCTCCTTGGTCTAAAAATGGGTTTGTGGAAATTGGGCCAAAGCAAGAAACCGCAGCAACGCGGTCTCTTGCAGATAACCGGAATCGAGGAGCCATAAGGATTGTTGTTTAAGGCCTGGGGGCCTTGCTCATCCTTGGATTCGGTTATATATACTTAATTTCTCTATTAAAAATAAGAATACGAGAAAACAAAAAGGAGAAAGGCGGGGAAAACAGAGCCCTGTTATCGGCAGAATTTTCGGCAAACCAAACACAGACACCAGGCCCGAAAATTGCGATGAATGATGGTGTTATCTGGGGAAAACCCAAAAAAGCTTGAGCTGTTTTTCTCTGGATCAGGTTATTCTATGGGTGTTTTGCCTCTGCTGCGGCCTTCAACAGGGTCTGGGTGGTCTTGGGGTACAAAAGCCATAGGCATCTCCTTTGCGTGTTTTGGGGGTGAATGCTGCCAATGGGCGTTACAAGGGAAGAATCTGGGTCAACCACTTGGATTTAATATATATAGTGGGATGGATGGGAATTGTAGGGATTGGCGGAAAAATGCTGAAAAATGCCCGGCAACAGTCCGCAAAATGGTTGTTGCCGGAAAAACAGCTTGAAATACAATGGGAATGGTGTTATATAGAATATAGTGGATTATGCATGGTGCCTAACATTCTGAACCCAGACGCTCCTTAATACTGTTGGTATTTTGCAGGCAGCGGCAGAATGGGTTTAACAGAAAGCGATAGGGGGTGTGGGCGAAAAGTCGTGTTCCAGCCTCACCGGATGAGGGCTCCCCACGCTTAAAAAACTCATGCCCCAGCGTGTCGGCCCAGGTCTTTTAATGGGCATTGTTTTCGGAGATCAGGCTCCGAGGGCACATTAACCGTGAATCGGATTTGTCCAGTTCACGGTTAACCAAAACATTTTGAATATCAGCCGCTTTTAGGTGGCTCCTGCCATTAAACTGCTTTGAGAGGCTCGCTTTTTTCAGGCCGCTGGCTCTGCCGGTGCGCGTGACTCCAGACCAGCTTTTATTCTTTTTCAAGAGTCAGTAACCCGCAGCTTGCTGCGGGGAGGTTCATTAACGCATCAAGCTGTGGGTTTCCCGCCATGGAGGTTTACGCCTTCAGGCGTGAAGCTTCAGGATAAGGAGCATCAAAAAGTGCCCAAAAATCGTAAAAAGCAGTTGGAAGGGGATGAAGCCATCTCATCCACCCAGCTCAAAAAAGTAGCCACCGGAATCCACGGCCTAGATTCCGTGTTAAAGGGCGGCCTGCCCGCAGGCAGGGCAACACTGCTTTGCGGTGGCCCTGGAACAGGCAAAAGTGTGCTGGCGCTGGAGTTTCTTTACCGAGGCGCACTCATGGGCGAGCCTGGTATTTTTGTGACCTTTGAGGAGCGTGCGGATGTGGTGCGGCAGAATGCAGCCACCCTGGGCTGGGACCTGGCTGCGCTTGAAGCCTCCGGCAAACTTTTCATATTCGAGGCCCGTCTGCCCCGCGATGCTTTGAACACCGGAGATTTCAGCATCTCCGGGCTTCTCGCCATAGTAGCAGGCAAGGCCCGGATGATGAAGGCAAAACGCCTGGCCCTTGATGCCATAGATATGCTCATGCGCATCTACCACGACTCTCATCGCGAGCAGGACGAACTGTATGTCCTCAACGACTGGATATGCGATCTGGGAGTGACCTCCATTATAACCGCCAAAATAAACGAGGGCAGGCATTCAAGCGGCCACTATGACTTCCTCCATTATTTGGCCGACTGCGTTATCAACCTTGAGCAGAAGGTCGAGGACCGCATAGCCACCCGGCTGCTTTTAGTCATCAAATACCGGGGCTCCGACTTCGGTCGCAACGAAAACCCCTTTATCATTATTGATGACGGCGTGAAATTCACTCCCCTTTCAGCCACATCTCTAGACTTTGGCGTTCAATCAGGTACTGCCTCCATCGGACACGCAGGGCTGGACGAGGTGCTGGGAGGCCCTCTCCGTCGCGGAACCTGCGTTCTTGTTTCCGGCTCGACCGGCACAGGCAAAACAACCATTGCCTGCACCTTTGCCAAGGCTGCCTGCGAGCGCAAGGAGCGGGTCGTTTATGTTTCGTTCGAGGAATCGGCGGATACACTGATAGACTGTATGCTCAGCCCTGGCATAGATCTGCGGCCCGTGATCAAATCAGGCCGGTTGAAAATCATTTCTTTTATGCCCGAATCCGCCGGGTCCAATGTTCACCTCTACCGGATTCTTCAGGCTGTGAATCAGTTGAAGCCGGACCATGTGATTGTTGACGCCATCTCCTCTGCCCAACGCATGGGATCTAGGCAGACCGCCTTTGATTTTGCCATTCGCCTGGTCACCATTCTGAAGAAAATAGGTGTCACCACCCTGCTCACCGCCCAGTTGGAAGGGCTCGACAGCATGTCGGATGTCAGCGGAATCAACATCTCCTCCTTTGCAGACACGGTCCTGGCGCTGCGCTACATAGATGTCGGAGGCGAGATGAACCGGATGCTGCTGGTTGTAAAGGCCCGTGGCCGCCGGCATTCCAACCAGTACCGCGAATTCATCGTAACAAGCCAGGGCATCAGCATTGCCGATATTTATGTGGGGGAAGGCGGGGTGTTAACCGGCTCGGCCCGCCAGGAGCAGGAGATGAAGGAGCAGCTCGCCATTTCCTCCCGCCGGAGGACCATAAAGGAAAAAGAAGCCGAACTCGCAGTCAAGAAGGCTGCCATGGAATCCAATATATTGACTCACGAGGCAGAGATACTCAAGAGCGAACTCAAGCTGGAAGCCTTGAAAGTTGATGAGGCCATGTACCAGAACGGACGGGAAGCCAGATCCATGATCCGAAGCACGGATAGGGCCAAAGGGCGGCGTAAATCCCCCCACCTGCCAAAGGAGGGATGAAGTTATGGCATCTGCGAAAAAGGCCTCGGCAAAAGCTGCCGGGCATTTCAGGTTCATCCTGTTTGTGGCCGGCCAGGAACCCAATTCCGTGCTTGCCCTGCAAAACCTGCGGATTTTGTGCCAGGAGCACTTCCCCGATCGGCACACAATCGAGATTGTAGATGTGTTTCATAACATGGACGCGGCTATTAGGCACAATATCCTGATTACCCCGACACTCATCAAGAAGGCACCGGACCCGACTTCCACCATTTTTGGGAACCTCAACGATACCCGTGCAGTGATGGCTTTGCTGCTGCCATAGGAAAAGTATGAAATGAAAAAAATTACCCCCTTAAGTTATCAGGAAATGGCAGACCAGCTCAAGCAGGCCAACGAGATTCTTGAAACCCTCCGGCTGGGCCAGGCAGATGCGGTTATCGGCGAGCATGAGGTCATCCTGCTGCGCCTGCGTGAAGCAGAGAATGAGCTGTACCTTAACACCGAGGCATTCAGACAGTCGCTGGAGAAGCTCGATTCGCTCCGCCGCAGCGAGGCAGATGCGGTTATCGGCGAAAGAGAAGCCATCATGCTGCGCCTGCGCGAGGCAGAGGATGAATTGCAGCAAAATACCAAACTGCTAAATGAAGCCATCTCCGGTGCCAGCCTTATCAATGAGAATGTTGCCAAGGCCGCCAGAGCCAACTCCGAGCTGCAATACCTCCGCGACCGTTTCTGGAAAGAAGAATCCCGTCATCTTGTGCACACCCAAAGCCCGATAATGCAAAAAGTCTTTGATCAGATCCGGTCGGTGGCCCCTACCCTGACTTCCATCCTCCTGACCGGAGAAACAGGCACCGGCAAGGGTGTAATGGCCAAGCTCATCCACCGGCACAGCAGCCGCAGCGACAATCAGTTCATCAGCGTCCATTGCGGAGCCATCCCGGATACCCTCATCGAGAGCGAGCTGTTCGGCCATGAGAAAGGCGCATTCACCAGCGCGGTAGCCAAAAAACTTGGCAAATTCGAAATAGCCCAGGGCGGGACACTTTTCCTGGACGAAATCGGGACCATAACCCAGTCCGTCCAGATAAAACTGTTGCAGATACTTCAGGAGAAAATTTTTTCACGAGTCGGCGGAACCGCGTCAATCAAAACCGATGTGCGGATAATCGCGGCGTCCAACTCGGACCTCAAAGCCGCAATCGAGGAAGGCCGTTTCCGGGAGGACCTCTATTACCGCCTGAATGTTTTTCCCATTGAAATACCGCCGCTCCGGGAAAGGATAGAGGACTTGCCCTTGCTTGTGCAAGGGTTCCTGGAACAGCGCAACATTGGCAATAATAAGAAAATTCTTTCGGTCCACCCCGCTGTGATGAAGGCTTTGCGGAAATACTCCTGGCCAGGGAACATCCGCGAGCTGGAAAACCTTGTCGAGCGGGCTTACATCATCGAGCAATCCACAGAGCTGACGCCGGAGAGCTTTCCCTCCGAGATATTTTCCGGAGGCAGCACAGCCCAGGTTCATTTAAATACAACGCTGCCCCTGGCCGAGGTGAGGCAGGGGGCCATTGAAAGCATAGAGCGCCAGTACCTCAAGCAGTTGTTGGCCGAACACAAGGGGAAAATTGATGTTTCCGCGCTGGCCGCGGGAATTGGCGTAAGGCAGATGCATAAACTCCTGGTCAAATATAAAATTGATAAAAGCAAATATAAAAACTCCTCCCGGAAGACCGGCAGGAAAAAATCGGAACCCCAAAGTCAGAAATCATCTTATCCGCCTTTGCGGTAGCGGTTTAACCCTTTTACCTGTTCCCTCCCATTTCCGCAAAAAACTGTT
>Ga0351967_1133_pt1 | contig 15430 bp, 2 predicted proteins | sample TotcelT113001K15_FD_205803 | JGI IMG/M metagenome (GOLD analysis project Ga0351967, IMG submission 205803) | Enriched cells from coal bed in the Powder River Basin, Montana, United States - Total cells T11 rep3 HSBNCT.T11.300.1.K15 ... | reverse complement strand
TGACTGGAACTATAATATGCCTGAACTCCTCCAAGTCTTTGGGAAATGGGTAGAGTGATAAGTGACTATGCCTGAAACATGGGAAATACCATAATATCAATGGGTATGAACAATGAATGCAAATATTTTAGAATGGATACAAGAGTGGGTAGCTCAAAATTGTGATGGGGATTGGGAACATGCCCAAAATTTTACAATAACGACGATTGATAACCCTGGATGGGGAGTAACAATTAATTTAGCCGGTACTAAATTAGAAGATAAGTTTTTTTCTACAGTAGATATAGAAAATAGTGAAGTTGACTGGTTATATTGTACAATTAAGAATCAGCATTTTCAAGGTGATGGTGGAATTAGAAATTTAATTAAAATCCTCCAAATCTTCCGGAAATGGGCAGAAGATACAAAATAATTATGTGATCTGTATTCTAGTCTCATGAGGGCAAGTTGTTCTTGTCGTTGATCTCTCCGATTATCCAACCTTTGCATTAGAAAAATTGATACAAACTATACACGTCCGGTATAAATTACGCTTTATTATTTCGATGTCTTTAATAGTATAACTTACTAATACAAATTTGCATTTATATCATTTTTAATGAATTTGATTATAAATTTAAACTTCTAAAAAATTTTAACATGTGGTAACATCAAATGATTAAGTTTTTTTAATAGTCATTGATTAATCATTCGTACGTCCTGAAAAAGTCATGGCTACAAAGGTAACCGTCCCGATCTGGCTGTTAATATATTCAAGGCCGGGACGGCCTTGCTACCTTACATCCGTCGCCATGACTTTTTCAGGTCGTACAATCATTCTCATAATACGGAGATTTATGTCGATAAATGTAGGCTCAAAAAAAATAATCATCTCATCAAACGAAGTAACTGCTTTTAGAGCCTCAATTGAGGTAAACCATTCGGCTCTCACCCTCACAGATAAACAGCTTACTGTTTACGTCAGACACATCCTCAATCAAGAAGCCGACCGTATCACAGCCGACAATCAGGTTGAAGTACAGACTGGAAAGGTATTCCGCATCCGGATGACCCAAAACGGAGATGGGCCGATTTCTTATGAGATCAATGGTGGAGAAACAAAACAGATTGATGACTTAGCATCAATGGATCGAATTCCTTCCGATCTGCTCTTTAAAGTTATCCATTCGGCTGCTACAGCCTTGCCGCGCCGCAGAAGAAGCTTTCAAGAAATCCGAAAAAGCCTTCTGAACTGTTGGGCTGGTAAAACCCCGATAATCAAGATTTTTTGGAATCTCATCATCTCTCCGATTTCTCTCTTGGTACATTGCTTAAGTTCCAAAAGATACGACATGACGATCCTGAATCAAGAGATTGGAAAAGGAATGAATCTGCTTACAGCTTTGGAATGGGGTGTGGAAGCGATGGGTCTGCAAAAGGAAGAAGATCCGCTTGCAGCATTGGGAGATCCATACACCATGAACGAGCAATTTAATGAAGGGATTGCCATAGGGAAGCGCTTGCAGGACCGCAAACGAAATCCCGTGTCGATGGATGACTATGCCGCTGCAATTATGGCACGGTTTCAGGAAATCAATCACAATAGCCAGGCTGACGGTAAAACTGTTAACCTCATGCTGATCCCAACTGGGTATTGGAAAGATGAAAACACCTATCAGGAAGTTTTGTGGGCTTTTTATCGAAATCATGAAGGAAAATTAGGCCTATCTGAAATGACCTATGGAGCCACTAAAGGGACAATTTGCCGAGATTATACCTGGGAGAATGGATTCCAGCACACAGAATTCCTGGAAGTCCTCCAGCACACAGAATTCCTGGAAGTCCTCCAGCACTTGGCTAGTCCTTTAAAAAAGTCTAAAAAGATGCCGAATAGCAGTGATTTGATCCGTACAGCTTTTTTATCGGTACAAAACCTCAACCAGAATAGTGTTGTCAATACTTCTCAGACAGCAATGCCTATCGATCAGGAAGAGTTTCGGCAACGCCTATTGTTGTCATCCGGAGCTGCTATTGACGACAGAAGTGATAGAACAGGACAGGTGCGGGAAAGTCCCTGGAAAATCTTGCAAGAGACCATTCGACTCCAATTTCCCGAAGCTCCCTATGCTGATAAAGCTTTGTTTACCTATAGCATTTTGAATGACAAGCTTGAAAAGGTATTGAGAGCTTTTCCTGAAATGACTAGAGAACAGAAAAGAAATTGGGTGCATCGTTTGGAACAAGATAGAAAGAGTTTCGAACGGCAAATTGAAAGGACTTTTGGGAATCCGGAAGCTATGGACTTGTTCAAGCAGACGAACGGGATCTTCAGCGATTTTTCCTGGCGCCTAGAAGCGTTGAAAAGGCAAGTTGAGCAGTCTCCCCAGGCTGTAGAAGCCATCCAGATGCAAAGGAATAAGATCCTTAACGAAGTTTCGGAAGGATCATATAGTATCGAATTGCCAAAAAATGTCATGGACTCTGTAAAGAAAGTTAGAGGGAGAAACAACCGCAACGAGAAAATGACCGCGGCTGACCGTGAAGCTCTTGCCCTCCTGCGAACCGGTTTTGAAAATCCTTCTGCAGAGAATATTGTGCAGACCGTCGAAGCTTTAAACGCCATCCAAGGAAGAATGGACCAGCTGGTAGAGCATAGGCATTACGAGCTGGCCATGACAATCTATCGGGAAGCGATCCGTTATTTGCCATTGCCTATTCCTGAAGAAGAAGGAGAAGTACCTTCATTCTGGGACATTATGGCTGAGCAGGCCGATACAGCTGACAGCACAACAATTTTTGCCGATTTCAGCGGCCATCTCGCGAAGGTTTCCCACTATTTTTGGGAGTCCAAGATGAAGAAGGAGCAATTGGCTCTTAGGCAAGATGAATGGGTGCCGTTGATCAATGTCAATGCAGCCATCCAAAAAACTGCCCTTCTCAGAAAAGAATGGGTCTTTAAGAAATTACCTGAAGGTTATAAAAACTCCTCGGAGCTGAGAAGTAAGGATTTAACCGATACTATCAGGAATACTATTTCATTCGAAGACTATGCGCTGTGCTATAGAGAAATCCCTAACTGCCATCATGAATGGGCAATGCTCATCCATCCGTTGTATGATGAGAAATATTTACGGCCCGCCCTAAATCCCTTGCATGAGGCAATGTTTATAAATCTTTCTACATTTATTATTACAATGGAAACGGTATTAATTGGTTCAAGGATGGATCGAGGCTGGATAGATGAGGCTTGGTACCAATATTATCCGGCAAGAAGAACAGAAATCTTAAATAAACCCGCAGCAGAACGGCATACCATAGAAGAAAAGCGACAGCGTAATACTTGGATCCATACTCTTGAAGCAGACCAGTCTCCCAATGATGTTTTTCCGCGCTTACCTAGACAAATGACCGACTTGCTCCGCCATCAATTGATGCTAAAAAGTTTATTGACTCCACATAGTTCCTTTGGGTTCTCTTCGGGCAGCCTACGCGGAAAAATGGCCTATGCAAATGGTTTCTTTCAGAATGTAAAAGGTTTTCTACGAGGAAAACAACGCGGAGATATCGACAAAGAAGAACGAAAACGACGAGAAGAAAATGTTTGGAATACGATAAGAGGCTATAAACGCCTTGATTTTGCCACTTCGTTTCCCATGCTAGCCGATCCCTCCGCTGGAGTATATAACATTGTTGAAAAGGGGACTGCGAGCTCAGAAACGCAGACCATTACGATTAGAAGAGAAGGTGTTGATCCCTATTATTGGAGGATGCTTTTAAACCCGGATGATACCCTTCATGCGCCTGCTGCAGGATCTCCGCAGAGCTCTTTTTTTCAGGCCATGGTAACGAATGAGCGATCCGAGGCCTATTGGTTGAATGCAGAATTGAGTGAGCCAAGAGGAAATCCTGTGGACACTTGGTTGAAAGACACTATTGAAGTTGAATCGGATTATCACAGATCGTATAAAAGCATTGAAGAGGTATTCGATCTTGCTTTGCAACGCTTCGACATGTTTGATCTGCAAGAAGAACAAAGGCGATTCCTGACTGTTTGCTTTCGACCGCACTTTGTCCCTCTGATGTTGCGGAATAATCCGAATTATTTCATCGAAAGGGCGCCCCAGTTGAAAAATTGTGTGGAAAATGCATTAGCCCAAGGACATCATCGAAGAGCTGCTTTCCTCCTTTTCTTAACCACGCATATCGTCCATCACGCAAAAGCGACCCTGCGCAATGCGGAATCAGGTCATACCGATCACTATTGTCCAGTACCTGGACATCATGGCTCTTCTGAACACATCTCTCCAGTAAATAAAGAGGCGATGTCCCAGATCATTGATGAACTGCCCACCTTAAACACCCCTTTGTCTGAAAGGGCGGCATCTGATTCTGTAAAACCATTTTTAAATCAGCTTCTGGAATGGATGCAACAGTCCAGGACTACACAAGAAGAGCAGATGGACTATTCCGCCTACTTGCTATGCAAATTCGCGAATGACCCTGATTCAATGAATCCTGCTTTGATGGAACATCTCCGGGACCCATCGGTTCTTGCCCACGTGATGGCAGCTGCCAATAGAATTACGCTGGGGGGAGATCAATGTACAATGCCTATGCTGGGAACTGTAGGGGTGGCATGGGTTAAAGAACAATTGGTGCCTGCTCTTTTTGGAACACCCCTTCTTCTGGATACTGCTACGGTATCCGCTGTCTTTGATACCTGGGTGCGATTGCAGGAAGGGGTCGAATTAGAGGCTGGAATCTGGGAGCGTGATCCCGAAGATCCTACTATTTGGACCAAAGGCAATAACCGTTTGGATGTATCCCATATGCAGCTTCTGCAAATAGACGGTGCGGCGGTCAAGGGGCTTTCCATGAACCTCCCTTCCGCTGTTCTCGAATCGAAAGAATACCGCCATTTATTTGGAGAACGCGTTTTTAACACCAAAGCTTTTGCAGCCAACAAACCAGGACAGATCGTCTATCAATTTTCAGATGAAGCCGGCCATAAATTCCGGATACAGGCCAATCTCAATGATAAGAACATAAGCATCGAGCAAAAATTGACCCCGGAAATCACAGGCAGAAGTAAAAGTAGATGGCATCGATTTTGCTGGCCGAAATGCCCTGTCGCTGAACCAAAAAATGAACTTTCTGATGCATTGAAAGCAATCGGAAGATTTGGAGGCGAACAGCAAGCAGAGACTGCAAATGAAGCCGGTCAAGATTATACAGAAGGTACCGGATTAGAAATCCAGCTATCCCGCGAAGGCATTTGGGTTGATTCGTCCGACCCTGCTAAAGCCGTGGCATTTCTCCAGCGAGAACCTGCTAAAGTGCTTCCCCAAGAAGCCCTGCGACTCAATTTTGCTTCTAGCGGCCGATTGAAAGAAGTGCGTACAATAGATCGGTTGCATGTCGTACGCCCATCAGAAAGCAATTTGAGGCATGCCTTTGGAGCGCTGCCGGACAACAAGATTTTGTTCATACGGAAGCCTTCCACAAAAACTGTGACGACCATACGCCTCATCGGTCAAAACATAACATTGCATAGGGATTCTAAAAACACACCTTGGAAGGTAACAGAAGGCCAGTATGCCGATTGCGAATGGGTGAGGATTGGAGAGGGGGATGAAGCCGCCGCCAAACTTCTCCTGCCCCTAGGCACAAACCTTGAGGATACCGGATTGCTGCTCAGAAATCCAGCCACCCAAGAGGTCCATTATCTCATGTGGCCGCAAAAATTGCAGCAAACGGATGCGCATCGTTTTGGTCCGGAGGCCTATCTTGCCTTCATCAAGCAGGATCCGCCAGGTCATCCGGTTAAAATCACTATCCGCAGGGATGATGCGATACAAGCATCCTGCGGCGGATTTTTAAACCTTGCCTTTCTTTTTGCAGCCAGACATGAGTATGAACAAGCCTTGCATTATCTGGATAAGGCAGCCAAATCGAGATTTGACAATGAGCAGGAAATTGAAGCTTTGCAGACTATACGAGAAGTATTTGTTGACCTTCCAGCTGTTTCTGCACGCTCGAAATTGCTGAAACTTAAAGCAGAATTGACGTTCCGCCGAATTTTGCGGGAGCAGACTTCTATGCCTTCATTTAATGCAGTTGATTGGAAAAGTTATTTGAAGCAAGGCCAATATGTTTTCAGCCTCTTCAAGGAATCCAAGAAGATCATGAAGCACACGCCTTTACGTCAAATGGAAGTGGAGGATTATATTAAGCATAATCTCGAGCGGTTCCATTTGAATGCTGTAGAGTTGGAGGAGTTGGACCGGATTTGTCATGAAAGCTTAGGGACTGTTTGTAAGAAAAAACATAGGCTTGATGCTTTGCAGCCCTTCGAACAAACCCTATGGACAGATAATCCTCGTTCATATGGACCAGGGCCTTTATTCCTGCAGATGACCGTAGGAATGATGGAGAAATCTCCAAAAAAACCGGAAAAGCTCTTGGAAGCTTTAAAAGATGGCGATCCGCTTTTGTTACTGCGGCATTTTTATACCCTGTGGAATATGGTCTTGGAACAACAATTGACCCCGGTCGATCTTGTCCATCTATTCAAACCTTTCCATGGAAGTACGCTTGGTGTTGGTCCGCAGACTTCTGGAGGCAATTCATTGATCCAGGGCATGCTTAAATCATTCAATTCTGATACCTCTGTTTTCTTACATGCAGATTTTGCCAAGAAGATGTTGCTCTCGTTAGCGGCTTTGATACAGGAAAACCACAAAACTCCGGAAGAAAACAAACAGGAACTGGGTTTCAACCTGCAAGAAATTTACCGAATCCATGAGATGCTGCCAAGCTCTGTTTTAGGACTAGCCTGGAAGGGTTGGAAATTGCGCCGCAATCCAGAGTATGCCCAGGAGTTCAGGGATTTTTTAGGGGAAATGCGGACTAAATTTAGACATGTATTCAACAGACAGGCAGATGTTATCACCCCCTGGAAACCTCTGGAAGGCTCTTATTCCCACAGAGAACAAGCTTTAGCCAACCTGCAGAAAAATGCCGATCCAACCATTGATGGGAAGAAATTGCAACAAACTTTGCATGCTGACCCTGCTTTCTTCGGACCGGATTTTGCTCCTTTCTCGGAACAAATTGCACAAATGTTTTCGGGAGGTATGCTTGACGAGGAAAACAGTCTCAAAGGGATCTTGAAACCTGACAACATGATTGAAATGTTGGAACAGAAGACACAAGTTAATATCCTGGAATCTCTACGTGAAGCCGAATTGTCCAAAAGCATCCAGACTTTGGAGGAAAGGATACGGACAATCCCAAAATCAGAAGAACGATTCAAGGATGAGGTAGGAGAAGCTATAGATCTTTTCGATCTTAGAATTGCTCTGGATGTTAATCAGGGATTGGAGAATATTCCTGACACGCAGGTCATGACCTCGAAAAAAATTGAGGCCATTCAAGATCTGCTGACTGCCTTCTTTGGTATGGAAAGCTCCAACGTTATAGAGAAGACCGAAAATGAAAAATTGCAAACCGGGATCATTATCGCTGCAGATGGATTGAAAGAGCAGCAGACAAACTATGAAAAAACCATCAGAGTTGAACAACTTGAAGCAAAGACAGCCGGTATAGAAGCTCATCTGGCAGCTTTGGAAATGGTGTCGGCAAGCTGCCGGGAAAAAATCCTTGTAGACTTGCGTGAATACCAGAAAAAAGAAGAACTTCCTCTTTCTCTGCAAAGAGCCATCAAAGAGGAATCAAAAATAGGATCTTCCGCCCTTATTGGGGCTTTGCTAAATAGCTATCAGAGACAAGATTTCAGCAACCCGGCTTTAGAAAAAGTCATTCTCCAATACCTCATCTGCTCGATTGAATTGCAGATGTTGAAAGAACATGGACTGAACGCTTTGAAACAATTAGCCCTTCTCAAAGGACAACTTCCCGATATACGTGAGAATGAAAGAGCCGGTTGGGAATCCGAATGGAACCAAGCTTCGTTCGAGTTGCAGAAAATCTTGAGAACGGCCACCAACCGTTCCCGTTACTTGGATAAAGAAGGACGTTTGATCCATCCGCGCTTCTCCAGGAAATATCTGGTTGCCGAATACCGCAACAATATCATATTAACTCCTCAACAGATCGAGATCATCCAGAAAATGGAAAAAAATCCCTCGGATTGGTATGAACTCCGCATGGGATTAGGAAAAACTTCCGTTATATTTCCCATTATTTTGATGCTTTTAGCAGAGAATGGAAGACTGCCCGTTGGAATGGTCAAAAATGAACTGCTGCAGCAAAATATGGAATCCCTTGATAAAGCCACGAGGCTGATGCTGGAACAGGCCGGGGTTGAGTTCTCATTCGACTTGTCGCAGCCGGTATCTCCTGCAATGTTGGCAGAGCAATATGAACGCTTGCTCAAAGTCCGGCAAGATCGCGGGTATGTGATCACCACTGTCCATGCTAAAGCTTCATTGGAACATCGCTTGGCCCTGCTTAGATGCAGCCTTAATGAACAAATCCATAAAGTCGCTCAAGTTGATGAAAAAACGTCTCCTATAGAAAGCTTCCAAAAATTTGCAAGGACAATGTCCGAGAAATCGGGACCCAATCCTGAATCGGTCAAACCCGAAACCCTTTTGTCCCTTCACCGTACCTACAAAGAGATCTATTGGCTAAGCAAAATCAGAATGGTATTGAATGGTAACGAGAAGTTTTATGGATTTAGAACTCAAATCATAGGCGATGAAGTCGACGATATTTTCGATATTTGCCATGAAGATAATCTGGCTCTGGGCGCTCCTATCGGGTTGAATCCCACCATTACGAATCTCATGGAGATTGTCATGCAAGTAATTTTTACTTCGGACAATGATGAGATCAAGCGCCTCAAGGCATCCCTTCAAGCTAATGAACAAGCTGCTCTCCGATCTGCCGATATCAGAAATACCATTCTTCCGGCATTGGTCAAGCAGATGCTGGTCTCTCCGCAATTTTTAGAGCTTGCCGGCGGGCAAAAAGGACAGTGCAGAGATCAATTGGAAGCCATTGATCCTAAAGAGTTTATGGAGTATATCTGTTTTAAAAAGGGATTAAGGCCTAGTGGATTACCTGCCAATGACGAGCCTGACAACGAAGAGAAAAGGAATCTGGTCCGGACAATCGGTGCCATGAAACATATTATGGAGACCATGCCGGTCGCGTTGAACCAAAACCCTGGAATCACTGTCGGAATCAAAGCCTGCGATGGATTTACTGTCGGCCCTAAAACTAGCGGACAGGACAAAGAAGGCACTATTTTTGGCGACGAGTATGATGTGACGGTCAACCATGTGCTAATGTATAGTGTGCAGTTGCCTGACACCCCGTTTATTCACAGGGCTTTGGTAGAATTTCAAGAGTTGAATCCGCAACAATATGCAGAATGGATCCAGCGTGCCCAAGCCGAAGAAATTCCTTCTCTGTTTGACTATTTGAACCAGCCCGAGAATTGGAGGGAACGACTCGTTGTTTTACGGTCCCGAGTGATCGAGACCGACCAGATAAGGCGGTTCAAAGAGCAGTATGTCTTGAACAATCAAGAAACTGTCCATGGGCTTCATGTTGGAGGGATGACCGGTACAAGAAATGCATATACGATGCCGAAAAGAGCAGAAAGCGATGTGGAAGACCGCAAAGAGGCTGGCGAAATTGTTGAAAGGACAGTAGAAGGTGAAACCTTTCTGAGAATGGCTTTCAAGGGTGATCCTAGAATGGAATTCGCTCCTGAACAGCACATGATGGAGCGGATGAAAGCTAAAATCGAAGATCCGCTTTGCAAGGCATTGATCAATCAAGGATGTGCTTTTGGAGGTATGAACGCACGGGAAGTAGCTGCTGAACTTAGAAGAAGTGAAAATTTCTCCCGTATTCTAGTTTTTGTAGACCCGAAAACGAGAAAAGAACAGATTTGGCATCCTGGACAGGATCATCCAACCCCCATCAGCAAAGCACTTTTGAATCATCTGGTGAAAACCGACAGCGCATTCAGAAGGGATGTGGTTTTTTATTTTGGACCTCCTGATACAAGGGGCGTGGATTTTAAGATCCCGTCAGGTTATGGAGTTTTGATAACAGGACCCACAACAACCTTGGAGCAGTTTGAACAAGCAGCCTGGAGGCTTCGAGGCCTGGGAGTGCAGCATGGCATTGATTTCCTAGCGCCTGAATCAGTTCAAGCCCGCATTGAAAAAGAACAGACAGGTGGAGATATCAATCCGACTTGGCTGCATCTCATTGAAGACATCAAAAAAGTGACCCTTGAAGGACAAAAAGGCTTAAATATGAAAGCCGCCACCTTAAAGGCGACGGCGATAGTTTCTACCGGGGTGCGTGAGTTGGTCAATAGGCATAGTTCATTGAAAGACGAACAAGACTATTGGCATCCTAATAATCTACAGCTGCGCGCGGTGGATATATTTGTAGACGCGCAGCTGCATGCCGCGGCCAATTCAGTGTTGATACAGTCTAAATTGGTGAATTTCGACGCTGACTATGAGCCGACGACTCTTATTTCGCTTGAAGAAAAAATGAAGAATACCTTCAAGCGAGAAAGAAGACGATTGGCACTGTTCCGACAACAATTATTTGACACCCTGCCTGCGAGTATGAAACAGTTTTTAGATATTCCGGCTGCGATGATACCGACCGGCTTGCCCATTGAAATACGCCACGGACTTAAACGGTTGATCGAAATCAGACAAGCAGTCGAGTTAATGGAACAAGCTTTGGTCCAAGAGGAAGCCTTTTTCTTGAGAGATTTGGCGGAGCACACGAAGCATTTGCCGGAGGAACTGCCAAATAATAGCAGTGGTGAAGTAAATTCCCAGGAACAAGTACAGCAACAACAGCAGCAACAGCAGCAGCAGCAACAGATCCAGGTCCAACCAGTGGCGGGCAAACCATACAGACCCTATTCTTTCATCAATTGGTTTTGCTCAGATATTTCTACGTCAAGACCTATGACCGAAGAAAAATATCTGGAAAAATATGGCCCTGAAACCCGTCAAAGTAATTTTTTTGATGAAGTTCCAGCAAATGAAATATTTGTCTGTCTCCGAGAAAATCTAGGGTTTGATCCCTCTATTTTAATGACCAGGAATGTGGCAGATATCTATCACCAGTTATCCTTAGTTAAGGGCGATCCTCTTGCGCGCGTTTTGGTACATGGAGACAAAGTGATATTGGTTGGAAAAAAAGAATACCATCAGATTATTTCTCCAGCTTTACGGAGCAATGTATCTACTGCCAATGTATTGGGTTTTCTAAGGGGAGTTTGCAGCCTATTAAATGGAGCTCAGCATGAAGAAGGGATTGCCTTCAATGAAGGCGGTATCAACAAGCCTGATGCAAAAGATCCCGAATTCCGAAGAAAAGTTGTGCAGGTCAAATGGTGGCTGGGCTATTTCCAATATTCCGAGCAAGAATTGACTTGTTTGACAAATTGGTTAAAAGGTTTGGCTGACGAGCAAAAAAACATCAGCTTGAGTGGGTACGAGCTAAAGGAAATCCTAACCAATTAGATTTATTGAAGAGAATACTGTAGTGTTCGGCCTTATATTTGAAGGCTACTGGTTTAATTTCGTTAAATGAAATAAAATGAGGAACCCCTACGGGGTTAATTTGCATTTGTGGCTCTACCCGTAGCTGCGGCCCGTCTCCGCTGCGCTCGCGAGCCTTTCTACGGGCTACAAAAAGAGGCCCTACTGCGTAGGGCTAGCTACATTCTCCCTACAGCATTCATCTGAGGAAGCCGGGCCGTTTTGTACGATCTTTTAAAGCCTCAGAAATTCTCTCATGGAGACGGTGTGCGAGTTCAGCCATTTCGGGATTAAGGTAGGCTTTATTCACACAGCTTTGGAGAATGTCAGACAATCGATCTTTATAACATCCTAGGGCAAATCCAGCACGTTCCCGATTTTGAAAGTACAATTCGTATAGCTCCTGCATATCGGCGAGAAATGGAAAAGATGTTTTGGCCAATGCGGTATAGCTCGGATGGAATTTTATTTGTAATTCCTTCCTGAATGCATGCATCCTCTCTTTTGCACCCTTGCCCGGAGCGTAGGCTATTTTACACTTTTCAAGAAATTGTCTAACTTCATTTGTGGATAATGGCGACGGGTCGGCGGTGATGATCTGAATCATTTGTTTTTTGTTGAGGTGCTGGTTTTGATCAGTCAATAGTTGAAAATTACGAAGATATTCCTGTTGTCGGGATGTCCTTTTGATAAATGCGTTGCGTTGCTTCCATGTGACTCTAGGAAAAAATTGTTTAGCAATATTCTCGCGAAATTTTTGAGCGGCAGATGTCATCTCGGATCCAATGTCGGGCCTGATCCTAATGAGCGTTCCAGGCGTACAGGCAATGGAGGAATTGATAGGGTTGTCTTTCAGGACATCCTTTCCAAATTTTTGGGCTATTGAGGCGTAAGTATCACCTGGTTGAACTGTATAAAAAGTGGGATAGCCATTCAGTGTTAAGTAAATTTCTAATGTTTTCCATAATTGTTGCACGTATAGGTCATGAGCGATTGGATCGCAAATAGTATTGGCAAATTTTGTTTGAAGGGTTTCGATGTTTTCCGGCAGTTGAAATTCTCTGCAGTAATCCTTAGTATAGCAAGACTGTTCTAATAACGGCCTGAGAAGGGCTGTAATGTTTGCATTTTGACTGCGCGTCAGCTTTCTGCGTATGGGGGCGTCCATGCGGTTCATCCATTCTAACACTTTTTTATGGGTGTCTTTTTGTGCTATTAAGCGGTCGATGATTTCCAAAGGCAGGGGCTTGCGGCTCCATCGTGTCCCTAAAAATGCAGAACGGAAGGGCAAAAGGACATTGTTTTCAGATGTAGAAAGAACATGCGGATGAAAATTTAGTTCATTGTTTTCGCCCATGGATAGATCTGTATCGAACAGCTCTAAATTCCATGCGGTTTTCAATAATGAATCTAAACCTGTTCCTTTCAAGTTTGCGTATGAAAAGCTCGCTTTGATGAGACGTCCTGAGGAGTCTTTCCATTCGTAGGATACGATGGCATGGTGAGGGATACTATTTTGATGATTGAGGATTTGTAATTGATAGATATTGATGTTTTCTATGGTTTTTTCGGGCGTGCCTATACTGAATGACATATTTTTAAACCGATTGAATGCATCTTGTTGAATAGGCGTCAATCCTATGTTAGAAGCATGAAGGTCCATCACTTGCAATGGGATGGTCAACAAGGCACGCATAACGGATTCTTCATCCATGTGAGAAAGGCACGTCTCCACTGACTCGATGCCTTCACGGGTCTGCAATTCATAAAGCGAATGGAGATTTTCCAAGAACGGTTTGACCAGGACGTCTAAAATAGGTCTTTGAGGCACATGGATAATATAAGGCGGTGCAATCAATTCCAAAGGCATTTCCAATGCAGTCAAGAGACCATTTTTATTTTGCTGGATTTTTCTGAAATTCGTATCACCCAGTTCTGCGATTAAAGTGTCATCCTGAATTTTATTGGTCAGCCATAATTTTTTTAGTTGGGCAAAAGACCCTTCCCATTGATTTCCATTGGGATATTTGACTTTCCATTTATGCATTTGGCAATAAGATAAAGCTTGGAGCTCTTTTGGATCTTGCGTAAGTTTATGCTTGTATAGAGAATAAAAATGCACATAATCTTTCAAGACGTCGGGATTTTCGACAACCACGACTGATTTCTGCTTAAGAACCGAATACAATCGCGCATCATAATCAGCAATTCGGATACTGAATGGTTGGACACCGGCTCCTTGCATTTCAATTACAGACTCCTGATTCAATTCTCCTTTTAACCAGGATTCACGGAATTTGTTAAAGGAAACATCTGTGTATTTCGTTCCTGACACCTCAGTATAGGTCCAACGTAAACGATTATATAATTCAAGGGAACTCTTCAAGTTTTCAGGAAAATCGGAAAAACCCAGGTAGGGTTTAAAATTCTTTTGACGGACACCTTTGTGAACAAGTTTCCACTGGACATTGAGGGCTTTACGTATGTGTTCGAATTCAGCCTCATCCAACAGTTCACTGCTTCCATATTTTCTGATTTGATGCCCGGGATCTACGTTCCCAGTTAACCAAAGTGTATGTATGGTCTGAAAACTGGCTGGAATCCATCTGCCGGAACCATCCACGTATTCCCAATGGATTTGTTCGCAGTTCTGGTATTCTTGGTTTGAGATAGGCAAAAAATGAGGTGCCCTTTGCAGATCTTCTATTGGATCGTATTCCAGCACTTTTCTGAATGGCCCGTCTTGGCTAAGAAGTTCTAGGAGTGATACCGCTTCACCATGGGGCGTCAGGATTTCGGAACGAACCGACATATCCTTAGATAATGATCCCGATTTATATAATCTGTGAAGTTGATCTAGTGTATAGTCAATTTCCTTACTAGAATCATGGAGCTTTTGTTCATCAGGCAGACAGAGAGTGTAGACATTGCATTTTTCGGCAAATTGCCTATACAAAAGCAGTTCTTCGGAAGGCAATGGAAAAGCGTTCTCAGCAACCAGAGAATTCCATAGGTCTTTGTCAGCCCGAGTCTGCAGGCGGGCTGCAATTTGTTGGGCCAGAATATCGCTTGGAGGATCGAATGGCCTATAGGCACGTTTGAAGGTAGTCAGATCATATGGTTCGAGATAGGACGAAGGGGTTTGCAAAGTTTTATATTGCCTGCTGACCACAGGGCCCTTTTTCAAATAGAATTGGGCAACGTTTGCCACCAACTGTTCCTCTTCTAACCTGTCTCCTTCACTAAATTGTTTGATTACGAGGTTTTTATCGGGAAGAATGAATAGCTCATTACTGGACTCATTTTTATAAGACACGGTTTCATGCGTATTTTCGTAAGCTTTTATGGCGTTGGAAGCTGTTTGAAAAAGGGAGCCTTTCTCGGCTGCCTGGTGTTTTACCTGAATGGATGTCAGCAGGACTGATTTTTGTCCTGAAGCCAATACGCTTAAAGGGATTAACTCCTTTTCTTTAAGCAAAAACAATAAACGTTTGATTTCGCCGGCATTTTTATTGGGAAGGAGAGCCGCCTGTGATTGCAAAGCATTCTCTATATAGCTTTCATACTGTTTAATTCCCAGGAGATCGTTTGGGTGCAGGTATTCCTTATCATATAACATTCGTTGGAGGTTTTGTCTGAATTCCAATAAGTCAGCGATTTCAGGACTCATATGAGCAATTTTTCTTAGCTTTTGCAGAGTAGCTTCAATGTGTGGAGATAATCCGGAGTTGAGTTTTTGATAGAGCATAGGGTGTGCATCCAGAAAGTCCTCGTATGCGCGTTCTTGCAAAGGGTCCAGCTCAAGGTATTTTAAAGTTGTAAACGAACTTCCCTCTTCATCGGTTAATTCATTCTCTCGTAGAGACAAATCGGACATAACCTGTTTAAAAAATTTA
>Ga0351967_1132_pt1 | contig 15513 bp, 10 predicted proteins | sample TotcelT113001K15_FD_205803 | JGI IMG/M metagenome (GOLD analysis project Ga0351967, IMG submission 205803) | Enriched cells from coal bed in the Powder River Basin, Montana, United States - Total cells T11 rep3 HSBNCT.T11.300.1.K15 ... | reverse complement strand
TCAGGTTGAGATTGTGTTCTGGCGAGGAGACGTGCAGAATTCGGTCTTCACCACGCTGGTGGCGAGTCCCGTGGGCTAGGGGACAGGCGTTAGTCCCAGATTGAGGCAAGGGGCGCACCGTGCAACGGTGCGCCCCTTGCCTGTCCGGGCCCCGGGAAGCTAGACGAACTGCAGGAAGCGCCGTGGGTTTTCCACGATTATGGTGTCCACCTGCTCTCGGGACAGACCGCGGTCGAGCAGCAGCGGCACGATGTTCTCCAGGATATGTGCGTAGCCGGGACCGCCCCAGGAGAAGAGCCTGTGCTTGCTGCAGTGGTCATGAGATATCAGTATCTGGTCGATCAATCCTGCATCCACCAGTTGCACAATCTCAGCGACACGCCCGGCATCGTTTGGTACTTCCACCGGCACAGGATTCTCCTCAGACAGCACGTGGCGTGTCTGATGCCATCCCTCGAAGGAGAACATGTCGTACTCCAGGTAGCAGCCGGTCTTGGCCAGTTCCACGCGCATATCGTGCAGGAAGACAGTGCGGTCGATATGGCTCATGGCCACGCGAGTCACGTCGGCTCCGTTCTTCGCGAGGTAGTTCACTATCTCCAGGGGAGAGTCGGGACTATGGCCGGGGTGGATATTGACCGGGGCGCCCGTCGCTCTCTGAGCTTGAGCGGTCGCCCTCAGCGCCATGAGGTATCCCGGCGTCATCGGCCTGTCCGGGCCGAAGCGCTCGGTGCCGATCTCTCCGATGAGTCCGGAACGTATGCCCGTGCCGTCAGCGCCCTCTTCGATATCGCGTACGATGCTCTCCACCATCATATCTTCCGTGAGCCCTGCGGGCCACCCCGGCTCCAGGTAGTAGCCTGAGCCCATGATGATGTTGAGTCCCGTGGCCCGCGCAATGCGCGCCAACGCCTCGGGGTCGCGTCCGAGCCCGTGGTTGGACATGTCGACGAGCGACCGGCCGCCGAAACGCGCATAGCGCGCCAGCTCTCCGATAGCCACCTCTTCGTCCAGCATGATCCAGTTGTCCTTGTTGTTGTACGGGTGATAGCGGACCCAGCCCAGGTTCTCGATGGAGACCGGCTGGTGCGCACGGAACCGCTCGCTCGACCTCTTAGGCTCTGAAAACCACATGGAGAGGTCGAAGAGACAGTGCTCGTGGGGCAGGGTTACGCCAAGCTCCGCGGCATCTATCGGGCCGAGTACGGTCTGGACCTTTCCGCGCACGTCTTTCCTGGCCATCCGTTCCTCCTTGCATCGCCATGCAGGCCCCCCGGCGGGAGCCTCCGTTGGGGCGCGGACGAATGGTAGCAGACCGGCTGAATGTTGGTTGAACGGGCTCCTCCGTTGTTGGCGCAGGTTTGCTCGCGCCGACTCAGGGTCATACAATGTCTCAACGAGCGTCTGAGGAGGTTCACGAGCATGAGAAAGGTGGGAATCGTCGGCTCCGGAGCGCTGGCGCGGGCGGTGAGTGCGCGGCTGTTGGAATACGGCTTGCCGGTGCTGGTGTGGGGGCCGGACGAAGAAGGAGTCAGGGAGTGTGTTCGTGCGGGCGCAGCTGTGGCCTCGACGCCGGCAGAAGTGGCGTCTCAGGCTCAATTCATCATCGTGGCTGCGGCGGACGGCCCGGAGTCCGAGAAATGGCATACGGGAGACCACGGGGTGATACAGGGCATGTGTGATGGACGGGTCGTGGTCGACATGACGACGATATCACCCGCGCTGGCTCATCGCCTGTCACACGCGTGCCGCGAGGCTGGCGGAGCCTTCCTGGACGCTCCCGTGAGCGGCGGCGCACCGGCTGCCCGCACCGGCAACCTGGTTGTGATGGTGGGCGGCCCCGAAGCCGCATATGACCTGGCGCTGCCCGTGCTCGAACCGCTCGGCCGTATCATCGTTCGGGTGGGAGATACCGGGTCCGGGGCAATCGCGAAGTTGTGCAGCCAGGTGATGTGTTTCGTCAACCTGTGCGGGGTATGCGAGGGTCTTGCCCTCGGAGCTAAGGCCGGAATCGACCTCAGAAAGCTCTTCAGTATCACAACGTCAGGAGCAGCGCAGTCGTGGGAACTGGACAATATGGGGCCGAAGATACTGGCCCGCGACCTTGCTACCGGCTACCCCGTGAGCACGTCCCAATACGACCTCTCTCTCGTCCTCGACGCGGCACGAGAACTGAAGGTGTTCCTACCCGCCACGTCCATTGTGCACCAGCTCTATCACGCGGTTGAGATGGGCGGGCAGACCGGTGAGGCCTCGCAGGCGCTCATCCGCGCCCTTGAGACGATGTCGGGTGTGGAAGTTCGGGGCTGACCGCATGACAAAGCTCCGGTATGGTCGCTTGCGGAAGGCAAAGATGTGAGGGGCCATGCCTGATGATGCCGGGGTGCGGGGATTCGGTAACGCGCGTGTGAGTCAGTACGAAGGCTGCATGCTGGGGCTGGCGCTCGGTGATGCGCTGGGAGCGCCGGTCGAATTCGTCGAACTCGGCCAGATACATCAGGAATACGGCCCGGAAGGTATCTGCGGTCTGGAGCCGTGGCGCGAATTTCCCGCAGGCTACTTCACTGATGACACGCAGATGTCCCTCGCCACCGCACGAGGGTGCATCGATGCGTACCTCGCATTGCGCCATGGACAGTCGTGGCGGCCGGCTCAGGCGGTATACCAGCGCTACCTCGTCTGGCTGCGCACGCAGGACATCCCGTACATGAATCGTGCCCCGGGTTCCACATGCCTCTGGTCGCTGAGGACGGGTCGCATGGGCACCGTGGCTGCCCCTTTGAACTCCAGGAAAGGGTGTGGCGGGGTGATGAGGGTTGCGCCGGCGGGGCTTTCCTTTCCACCGGGACAGGCGTTCGAGCACGGAGTGGCGTTCGCCGCCATTACGCATGGTCATCCGTCCGGCTATCTCCCGGCAGGCGCACTGGCAGCGGTCATCGCCTGCCTGCTGGAGGGCAGAACGCTGGAGCAGGGACTCTCGTATGCAGTATCTGAGTTGCGGACCAGACCAGGTCACGAGGAGACGCTGGCGAGCATCGAACTGGCGCTCAAGCTTGTGTCCGAGGGAATCCCGCACGCGGATGCCATCCCCCTGCTTGGCGGAGGCTGGGTTGGGGAGGAAGCACTGGCCATCTCGCTGTACTGCGCGCTTGCCAGCCGGGAGGATTGGGAGACAGCGGTGCTCATGGCAGTGAATCACTCGGGTGACAGCGATTCCACCGGCTGTATCACCGGCGCCATCCTCGGCGCCCTCCACGGCGTGGAGGCGCTACCTCAGCCGTGGGTGTCGCAGCTTGAGAGTGCTGCCGGTATTCGGGCGGTCGCCCACGACCTCTACCGTGTCGTGAGGGAGGGGATGGAGCCGCTTACCAAATACGATGATGCCTGACGTCCCTGCTGTGGCGAAGGAGATGGTTCATCGGCTCAGTCCACCGGCACCGGTACGCTCGCAACGATACGCTGGATAACCGAGATGGCATTGAGCCCGTGTACCGAAGCCCCGGTGTCCAACAGCACGCGGTGCGCCAGCACCGGAATGGCCAGCTCCTTGACCTCGTCCGGCAGCACGAAATCCCGACCCCGTATCGCAGCCAGTGCCTGGGCGGACTGCTGCAGCGCCAGGGTTGCCCTCGGACTTGCACCGAGCCGCAGACTGCTGTCGCCTCGCGTGGCCCGGGAGACCTCCGTGATGTAGTGGCGTACGGAGTCCTCGACGAATACCTTGCGGCACGCCGCCTGCAGGTCGGCCAGTTCGGACGTAGTCAGAACGCTCTCCAGGACTTCGAGCGGCTGCGAATCCTGAAACCTGTGGAGCAACTCAATCTCCTCTTCCGAGGTCGGATACCCCATCGGCAGTCTCAGCAGGAAACGGTCGAGCTGGGCCTCAGGCAGCGCGAAAGTGCCTTCCAGCTCTATCGGGTTCTGTGTAGCGATGACCATGAAGGGCCTCGGCAGCGGGATGGTCTCGAGGTCTGCCGTTACCTGTCGCTCCTGCATACACTCAAGGAAGCACGATTGCGTTCTCGGGGTCGCCCGGTTTATCTCATCCACGAGGACGATGTGCGCGACCACCGGGCCGGCACGGAACTCGAACTCCCCTGTCTTCTGGTTGAAAAAGTGGACGCCGGTGACGTCCGAGGGCAGCAGGTCCGGCGTGCACTGGATGCGGTGGAAACTGCCTTGAATGGAGCGGGCAATCGCTCTCGCGAGCGAAGTCTTGCCCACTCCGGGGACATCCTCCATCAGGATGTGCCCCTCGCAGAGAAGTGCTACGAAGCACAATTCGACCACGTCCGTTCTGCCCACGATGACTTTGCCGACGTTCTCCTGGAACCGTTCAGCTGCGCGCTTCATCCGCAGCACGTCCTGCTCCCGTAGCCCGGCATCAGGTTGTCTTGTTGTCATTCTGCACCTTCAGTCTGCGTATTTGTGCGGTCGGCGCCGCGTCGACGCGGCGCCCTGCGGATGCGGTGGACGGCGAGCTGCATCTCCTGCACAGTGCGGCCGTCAGGTTCATACCCACCGTAGCGCGCGTGGGCATACGTGTCTGTGACAAACGCGAGGTCCGGGGTGGCGGCCGGCAGGAGTTCGCTCAATGCCGCCTGGTACTCATGGGCCGACTGCGAAGGCTTGCGTGGCTGCACCTTCTTCGCCGCCCACCGGACCAGTCCGGCATACACCGAGGTCCAGGTCGGCTCCCCGGCAGTCCCCATCTTCCGGCGGACGAATTGCGTTACGTAGTCTGCCATCCGCCTGGCCTTGCGGTCCAGCCAGAGAAGCAGCGCCAGCAGGTCGGCGAGCAACCCTGTATCGAGCGACTCAATCTCGATGCCGGACACGTTGTTGCGGCGTTTCAGCCATTCCAGCAGAGAGGAGCAGAGCCTCCACAGGGCGAACAGGAACATGCCCATCACGACGACGACCCACAGTATGAACAACGCGCGCCGCAGCAGCGCGGGCCAGGGCAGCGTTCGATAGAACTCGAGCAAGCCTGCATCGTCACCGGTAGCCGGCGGCTCCATCTCAGCGCCGGACGGCATGTCGGGAGCTGGGAGGAGAGAGAAGAGGAAGAGCAGCGCGCTTCCCAGGGCGTGCAGGATGGCGCGGCCCACGTCGACAAGCGTGCCGACGAGGTCGGGCGTGATGGCGATACCTGCCAGAAGTCCGAGGACGGATACCACCACGACGAGTGTGAGGAGCGAACCTGTGAAGTGGCGGCCGGAAGGTACAGAGGCGGATTCGCTGCCATGCCGGCTGCGGGTGATGGCGATGCCTGTGAGCGAAAGCGCGAAGAACGCCAGGGACAGGAGCACGGGGTGTCCGGACGCGACTCCGAGCCCGTGAGCCAGGAGGAACGCGCCGAGGAGCAACAACAGTCCGAACTGGAACTGCCCGAGGAGGGTTTCGTAGCTGGCCGGCCTGGACACAGCTCTACCGCCGAGGTACCAGGCGCAGGCGGAGCCACAAAGCAACAGGAGCTCCGCGGGCTGTGTCTCGAAGATGAGCCGAAGCAGTGAGCGGGGCAGCGCGAAGACCCAATCGGATTGCCCCCACGCCATGGCCGGATACAGCAACAACTTGCCCACGAATGCGGCGATAGCGAACCACAGTACCCAGCAACAGGCGACGCGGGCGACGTGCTTCAGCGGCAGACGCTCCACGCCGGCGCGCGCCAGTGCTCCCGCAACGGCGAACAGGATGGCCGCCGGGGCGATGACGATGCGGTCGAGGAGCCTCATCTCTATGAGAGACAGCCATGCGTAGAGCCAGCACGCCTGCATTCCCAATTGCATCGCGGGAAGGAGCTGCCGCTTGAGCCGTTCCCTCATGCTCCTCCCAGGTCGACAAGGTCGTCCGGACCACGGATGGACCGGTGTGGGAACGGCAGCACGGCCTGGTGGGTTGCGTCTCCGATCTGCAGCACCAGCAAGGGATGCCGCCTGCCGCTGAGGGAGGTGAAGGCGTTTACGTGGGACTCATTCATGCGGCCGACAACGACAATCAGGGCCGCGCCGGACAGCGCGAGTCTGCGCAACTCATCGGCGAGGTGCTCGAAAGGGGCGTCGACGCCGGTGGTCACGCGGGCAAGCAACTCGAGGAGCGCGATGAGTTGCACGTTGCCGCTGCCGGGGGCGAGACGCGCCTTGCTCGCACTGGAGACAAGCCTGGAATTACTGAGGAAGCCGACCTGCATCTGGTGCTCGATACAGTGACAGGCGATGGACGCCACAGCGCTGGCGGCGAGCTCGAAAGGCTGATCATCGGTATACTCGTCGAAGCTGTCCGCAGCGAGGACAAGATTGACTCGAGACAGCGCCGAGGGCTCATACAGCTTGACCATGAGCTGGCTGTGGTGCGCGCTGGCCTTCCAGTGTACGCGCCGCATCCCGTCGCGGGGCTGGTATTCCCTGATGCCGCGCATGCGAGTCGGGTCTTCCTGCAGAGAGAAGCGTCCGGAGTGGTCTCCGTCAGCATCCGCGCGCTGGAGCGGCAGGCGCCGGACCGGGTAGAGTCGTGGATAGACGGACACGTGCTCATAGGCGCCGGCCTCCATCACCCGCGGGTACAAGCCGAGGATATCGCCGGAGGTGAGTGTGAGAGGAGGCACGGTGTAGTAGCCCCTGCGCTCGGGCGTCACAGTCTCCCGCCAGGTGAGCCGCGAGTACCACGGCATGGTGAGGCTGCGGGAGAGTACCGGCAGGCCGTCATCGGCGCTCCCGTTGAGATGGATGAGGCCCCGGGGGGCGTGCTGCGCGAGTTCGAGCCATGGGAGCGGCAGCACCTTCTGATTGCTGAGCCGCGTGGTGATGATGAGTTGCTCGCCGGGGAAGAGAGACGTGGTCGAGAGCGAGCGGTCGCAGCGGACGCGACGCAGACAGAGCTTGCTCCATGCGCGCGACACGGCGATTGTCGCCAGAGTGAGTCCCAGGAGCGTCACTATGGCCGGCTGACGGTTCCATGCGGCGATGGCGATGAGGACGAGCAGCGCCAGGATGGTGAAGCGGCCGAAGACGTGCCCAACCATATCCAGTGGCCGGTCACGCGGAGGGAGGGTGGATGGGTGCGCTAGTGCTGCCATAGTGCCAGGCACGTACCGTGCCTCTCTGCGGCATCGCGTTCGGGGCGGGGATGGGTGCGCGCAGGCGCAACAATCCCGAGTCAGCGAGGTAGAGTTCCTCGCGGCCGCAACCCGCAATGGTAGCAGATATTGCGCGTTCGCCGACTGCTTCCAGTTCGAAAGTGGCAGGCGGTCGCATGCGGCTTCGCGTTGCTGAACGCCGGCGGCGGCGCAGGTGTACATTCGTTTGGATTCCTGACCCGCAAGTTTGATACTATGATGCGTCTCTGTGGATGGCAGAGCCCCCCGCCCCGCGCTCCTGTCCTCATGACGGGGAGCATGTCAGAGAAGTACAACGGTTGGCGGCAGGTCTGCCGAGTTCGACTGCGATGCTCTGCCCGAAGACATAGACAGATAGACAGGACGAATGCGACACCGGCCGACGGCTGCTTCAAGAGTTCTCGCGATGAGGGAACCACAATCGCGACCATGTGCCCGCCCGGACTGTTGATCCCAGTATGGCGGATTGCGGTCGCCAGAGCCGGATGCAACCACGCAAGGAGGATACTCAGTTGGCAGCAAAGACCAAACGCACGTGTACTGACGACAAGGGCGTCGCCTGCAGCAGCCCTCTGGAGGAGCAGCTTCGCACCGCAGGCAAGAGCGCTGACGCGAAGTGTGTGACCTGCAGCTCGACGGGGGAGCAGGTCAGCGGCGCGGCCAAATGCGCCGACGGCCAGGGCGTTGCCTTCAATCGCTCCCTCGGCGAGATAATCCGGGATGCGACCCAGAGCTTCATACCGCTCAACGGGTTCTACACGCCTGAGGATGTCAAAGACCTGGACTACGAGCGAGACTTGTCCGACCCGGGGTGCTATCCGTTTACCAGGGGCATCTACCCCCGGATGTACCGCGACCGGCTGTGGTTGAAGACCTTCATCGTCAGCTACAGCACGCCCGAGGACACCAACCAGGCCTTCAAGGAGTACGTCGCGAGTGGTCAGACGGGACTTCGCCTGCTCTGCGACCTGCCGACCCAGTCGGGCATCGACCCCGACCATCCCGCTTCCTGGAACAGCATGATGTGCGGCGGCATCTCCTCCTGCGCCCTCGAGACGTACGAGAGGATGCTTGACGGCCTGCCTCTCGCCAACGTGGACTACGAGCTGGCGCACATGGGGATGTCCAGCTTCCTCTGTTTCTACTCGTACCTTGTGGCCATGATGGAGAATCGAGGCATCCCGATATCCACCCTGCGCGGCTCGGCTATCAATGACCCGTTCAGGTCGAAGATAGTCTACGCATGTCCCGATTTCCCGACGGAGATCGACCGTCGCATCACCCTCGACCTCATCGAGTTCGCCGTCCGCAACACGCCGAAGTGGAAGGCGTATGCGCCGAACGGCGTTGATCCCCAGCAGTCGGGAATGGTTGCACCGCAGGAGATGGCCGAGGTGCTTGGCGTGGCTACCGCCGTCTACTCAGACCTCATCAACGAGCGCAAGATAAGCCTCGATGAGGTCGGACCGACGGTGTTCGCGATGGATGCCGAGTCCGACTTCTTCGAGACGCTCTGCAAGTTCAGGGCGACGCGCCGCATGTGGGCGAAGATTGCAAAGGAGAAGCTGGGAGCTACCACCGCTCGCGCCCAGAGCCTGCGCATCGGCATCCGGACCTCGGGACTCTCCCTTCAGACGCAGAAGCCGCTGAACAACGCGGCCCGCGTCACCCTGCAGATACTGAGTTGCGTGCTGGGCGGCGTCAACTCGCTCGATGCGTCGAGCATCGACGAGGCCATTGGCCTGCCCTCCCGGGAAGCGCGGCTGTTCAACCTGGACGCGCAGCACATCATCACCCACGAGGCGAACGTCCCGCTGGTGGCCGACCCGCTGGGCGGCTCCTACTACGTCGAGTGGCTCACCAGCAAGCTGGAGGAGGAAACCAACGAGATACTGCGCGAGATCGAGGCAAACGGCGGCATGTGGAAGTGCCTCGAGTCCGGCTTCCTGCGGCAGATGATTGACTCCAGCAGGATGCGGGTGCAGGCCGAGATAAACGAGAACAAGCGGCTCATCGTCGGCGTGAACGCCTTCCAGGGGGAAGAGGGCCCTATCAACAAGGCCATCGAGAACTGCGCCTACAAGGTGCCTTCGAAGCAGATGCGGCTTCAGACCATAGCGGACATAAAGCGTGTCAGGGCGACACGTGACCCGGAGAAGACGAAAGCCGCTGTGATGGAACTCTACAACGCGACGAAGGAAGGCCGGAATGTCGTGCGCGCCACCATCGAGGCGTCGAAGGCAGGCGTGACCGTGGGAGAGACGGTGGGCATCATTCGGATGGCCTACGGCTATGGCTATGATCCTCTGAACCAGATATCGACGCCCGACTTTATCGACAGTCTCCTGGGAGGCAAGTAGGCAATGGCAGTCAAGCAGAAGATAATCCGAATCATCATCGGCAAGGTCGGGTGCGACATCCATGAGAGAGGCGCCCTGGTGCTGGCCCGCGCCTTCAGAGACGCCGGCATGGAGGTCATCTATCTCGGCAGGTTCCAGACCGCTGATGCCATTGCCAAGACAGCGGTTGATGAGGACGCGAGCATTATCGCGCTGAGCGACCACACCGGCAGCATGCGCTATATCGCCGACCAGATGATGGAGTCTCTGAAGAAGTACAAGGGCACGGATATTCCTGTCATCTCCGGCGGCCTCATCGCCAAGCGCGACCTGCCCTACCTTGAGAAGCTGGGAATCACCGGCAACTTCGGTCCCGGCACGCCGCTGCCAACCATCATCGAGCACATCAGGAAGACGGTCGAGAAGAAGCAGGCAGCCTCCGACTGAGCGGGGAGCAGACTGGTTTCGCGGCAGATGCGAGACCTGTCGGAGACCGAAGAAGATGGAAGCGCAGAAACCGAGGAACGCAACGGAAATGGCGAGTGTGAAGCCGGTACGTCTCGAGAAGGGCTACGCGCAGGTCTATACGGGGAACTGCAAAGGCAAGACGACTGCCGCCCTGGGACTGGCGTTCAGAGCCATGGGCAGCGGCTTCAAGACCTATATCGGGCAGTTCATGAAGGGGCAGCAGTACGGAGAGCTTGAATCCGCCCGCATGGTGAAGCCGTACATCACCATCGAGCAGTATGGAAGGAAGGACCTTGTGCACGTCAAGGAACCGCCGCTGGAGGAGGATGTCCGGATGGCAGCCGACGGCCTGGCCAAGGCGCGCAGCGCCCTGCTGTCAGGCGACTATGACATCGTCGGCAACGGCTATATCTACGGCTACAACGCCTTCTGCGATATTCAACAGGGCGTCGACGCCGTCACCTCCCCTGGCACCGTCAATGTCCTCCCCGGCTCCTACTCCGCCTTCAATGTCACCGAGGATGACACCAAGGTCATCGGCCAGGATGGGGCCGCCATCAATACTATCGGTGGCTTCCTCTGGAGCAATTCGCTCGGCGGCAACTATCTCGCCGGCGTATTCGGGGACAACGTGCTCCTGCAAAACCTTGAATTCTCCGGTGTTGTCTTCCCCTCCATCACCATGGAGGTTGGTGTGTACTGTGAGAATACCTCGGGCACGGTGCTTGACAGCCTCACCATCTACAACATCCAGCCAAGCGCAGCCACTGACGGCTACGGCATCTACGTCAAGAAGTTCATCGGGAACTCCACCGTCAGCATTGTCAATCCGGCCATCTCGGGCTGCGTGACCGGCATCTACGTGGAGGGAGACACAGTCAACGTCAGCGGCGGCTACATACAGGGTCGCGGCTACTCCTCTTCCTCCACGGGCATATGGGCCAGCTACGATTCGTCCGTGACCGTCTCAGGTACGCGCATATACGACCACCACGATGTCGGCACCGACAGTGAAGAGCCCGGGGTCAACGGGTTCAGCCCGGAGGGCGTTGGCGTCTACTGCGGTTACGCATCAACTGTCGAGATCGTCGGCTGCTGCAAGATTCACGACAACGACGTCGGCATCTTCACCTACGGCACCTTCCAACCTGCCGTCGACGAGCCGGGACCTCCAATGTATTCGCACCTCGTGGCCAACGGCAACAACATCTACGACAACGTGTACTGGGGCGTGTTCAACGCGGCAGGACTCCCACTGCCTCCGGTATCGCCGGAGCCCGGTCTTTTTGACCCGTACCTCATCGTTCCCGTTGACTGCGAGAACAACTGGTGGGGTCACGAGGAAGGACCAACATTGGGCGGCCTCGTTGTCATTATTACTGCGCCCGAGACTCCGCTCCCACTCGACTTCAAGGGCGACCGCGTCTCCTTCGGCGTCGACTACACCCCATGGCTGGACGGCCCCTGCCCAAGTGGCGACCCCGTCGGCATGAGCGCCAAGTTCAAGGGCGTCGCCCGCTCAGGAGAGCCGGGACTCAAGGTCCAGTTCACTGACCTCTCCACTCCAGCCCCCGGCTGCGAGATCGAAGAGTGGCTCTGGAACTTCGGCGATGGCTCTACCTCAACCGAGAAGAATCCCTTCCACATCTACAACCGCGAGGGTACATTCACTGTCACCCTCACCGTCTGGGATTCCTGCGGCTTCGAGCAGACCGTCACCATGAAGGCCTACATCACTATCAAGAAACCCACTGCCAGCACCACCGTCGAGCCCGCGAAGCTCGGAGTCTCCTACCTCAACATCGATCCCGCACAGGTCCTACCTAACCAGGAGGTCACCATCTCCGCCAACATCTGCAACAGCGGCGAGGAGCGCGGCACCAAGACCGTCTCCCTCATGGTCAACGGCGAGGCCGTCGCGTCTCAATCCGTCGGCGTCTCCGGCGGCTCCTGCCAGCAGGTGGCTTTCAAGACCTCCCGCGCCGTCCCCGGCACCTACCAGGTCGCCATCGACGGCATGACCGGTGAGTTCTCAGTCCTCGCCCCCAGGACCGTCACCCGTGACGTCCCCTCCCAGCAGCAGACGGGCCTCGGCACCGCAGGCATCATCGCCATCATCGCGGTCATCATCGTCCTCATCGCTGCCCTCATCATGGTCTTCAAGAGAGACTAGCTTCGTCTTCCGTAATCCCGAGGGGGGCGGCTGCAAAGCCGCCCCCCTTTCATTTGAGGGGACACCATGGACACCTCCAGCAGACCACGATTGGGAATGGTGTCCCCATCACCATGGACACCTCGCGCGGCGGCAATCCGGACTGGTCTCCCCTGTTTGGAAACGGTCGGGGCATTTCCGAACGCCTCGTACATAGACACATTATCGCGATTGGCATCAGGTAGGGGCACGCTGCCGCGTGCCCGCGCGGTGGGGCGGAGAACTCGAGACCCCCAACTCCGGCCTCCAGCCGGTGGATTCATCCTTTTGGACTATTGACGGCACTCAGGCTACGTCCCTATAGTCTACGCAGGGACTGCGATGTCCCATGGTTGTGTTTGTCACAGTTACCGATCCAGCAGGGATTCAGGGTCTCAGGAGGTATGTAGACATGGCGAGAATAAGCAGGTTCCTCGCGCCAGTCATGGTACTGGCGCTCCTTCTCTCGGCCGTCGCGGTCGTGCTGCCCGCGCAACAGGTCCTCGCACTCAATGAGGCGTGGACCGTTTCGATTCCCTTCACTACGTCCAGTTCGTTGGGTCAGAACCCCGGCCTCAAATTCGGCACCGCTGTCGGTGCTACCGATGACTACGACGTCGGTATCGACCTTGTCGGCCCCCCCGCCGCACCAGGCGTCAACCCTGTGGCTGTGTTCACAATCAACAACGTCAACTTCCCCGAGTTGAACGAAGACTACCGCGCTCCGTTTACCGCTGCCGGTCAGACCAGGCAGTGGTCTCTCTACACCTTCGCGCCTGCCGGCACCACCAAGACACTCACCTGGGGTGACATCTCCGGCCTCATTCCCGTCGACGTCTCCCTCGTCTTGACCGGCGGCGGGCAGACCATCAACATGCGCACCGCAACCCTCGCCAACTTCCCGGCAGGTACGCACACCATCACCATTACCGCCACCCAACTCGGCGCCCCCTCCACCGTCTGGGTAGATAATGACTGGGCCGGCAACAGTGCTGGCGACCCGGTAAACGGCTACATCTTCGGCTACAACGCCTTCGACACCATCCAGGAGGGCATCGACGCAGTCGCCTCCCCCGGCACCGTCAACGTCGCCGCCGGAGCGTACACAGAGAACCTCTCCATCACCAAGAGCAACATCTCGGTCATCGGTGCGGACGGAGCTGCCGTCACCGGTGGCTGCACAATAGACGGCACCACCGGAGTGACCGTCGAGAACCTCTCATTCACCAACACCGTGCGGTGTCTGGCAACCAACCCCGCGTACCTGATAGACCTCGTCATCACGATCACGGGCGGCACTGCTGGCATTGTGGTTGATGGCAGCCCCGCCTCTAATACCGTGTATATCGACAACCCCGTGATTACAGGGGCTACTAACGGTATCTACGTCACATCCGACACAGTCATCATCACCAATCCTTCGATATCCGTTTGCAGCGTCGGCATCTACGCCGACACCAATGCCTACGTGACGGTCAGCGGTGGCTACAGCAACTCTTCCCAATACGGCATATATGCGGCGCAGAATTCACAGGTGACTGTGTCCGGCATGGATCTCGCAAACAACTCCACCGGCGTCTACCTCGACAGTACTTCACAGGTCGAAGTCGGTGGTTGCAGCAGGATTCACGACAACACTCAGTACGGCTTCTACGTAAATAGCAGCGTGGGACTGATTGCTAACGGCAACAACATCTACAACAACTCCACCTACGGTGTCTACTGGACAGGCTCGGGCACTGTCCCGAACTGCGAAGAGAACTGGTGGGGCGATGTGCTTGGCCCGATTGTTGCCGGTACCTCGGTTTCGCCACGCGATGGCATCAACCGCAATGACATCCTCTACTCCCCCTGGCTGGACGCTCCCTGCAACCAGGGCGGCGACCCCGTCGGCGCGAGTGCGAAGTTCAAGGGCGCGCCGCGAACCGGCGAACCAGGACAGAAGGTCCAGTTCACCGACCAGTCAACTGCTGCCCCAGGATGCACCATCACAGAATGGCTCTGGAAGTTCGGCGACGGCTCCTCCTCAACCGCGCAGAATCCCTTCCACATCTACCTGCACGAGGGCAACTTCACCGTCACCCTCACCGTCTGGGATTCCTGCGGCTTTGAACAGACCGTCACCATGAAGTACTACATCACCATTAAGAAGTCCTCCCGTGGCGCCGGCGGCGGCGCGGGCGGCGACACCCTCGAGCCCGCGAAGTTGGGCGTCTCCTACCTCAACATTGATCCCGCACAGGTCCTCCCTAACCAGGAGGTCACCATCTCCGCCAACATCTGCAACAGCGGCGAGGAGCGCGGCACCAAGACCGTCTCCCTCATGGTCAACGGCGAGGCAGTCGCGTCCCAGTCCGTCGGCGTCTCCGGCGGCTCCTGCCAGCAGGTTGTCTTCAAGACCTCCCGCGCCGTCCCCGGCACCTACCAGGTCGCCATCGACGGCATGACCGGCGAGTTCTCAGTCCTCGCCCCCAGGACCGTCACCAGGAACGTTCCCTCCCAGCAGCAGACAGGCCTCGGCACCGCAGGCATCATCGCCATCATCGCGGTCATCGTCGTCCTTATCGCTGCACTCATCATGGTCTTCAAGAAGGACTAGCCTTCTGCGCTCCTGTAACCCCGAAGGGGGGCGGCTGTGAAGCCGCCCCCCTTTCTCGGTCATCGGGGACACCATGCAGACCTTACTACGACCCGATCCGGAATGGTGTCCCCGTTTCTCCACCGGGAACCTTCAACCCGCAACCCGCCAACCCCGGCGTAGCCGGTGAACCCAAAACGCTGAACTCCGGCTCTGCCGGCTAACCCGGAACTCCCGCTCTGCGGGTCAACCCGTGCGCCCACACTTCAAGCGCGACGCAGCACGGCCTAGTACGGACGGTCGGCCCATTCATCCTCTCGGACTATTGACGGCATACGCAGAACGCCCCTATTGTGTGCATACGGGACTTGGTCGTCCCCTGCTTCGTGCTGCTGCATGTCACGCATGCAGCGACTGGTATTGAAGCGCTGGAGGTATGTAGGGATATGGCGAGAACAGGCAGGTTCCTCGCGCCACTTACAGTGATGGTGCTCCTTCTTGCGTCCGCGGCTGCCATGTTACCCCCGAAGCAAGTCCTCGCCGCTGACGACTGGTCAATCACCATCCCCGCCAGTGCCGGCTCCGACGGCTCCAACCCCGCACTCCAATTCGGCACCAGATCCGGCGCCACCGGCGGCTTCGACGCCGGCGGCGTTGACGTACCCAGCGCTCCTCCCGCACCCGGCGCTACCTTCAGCGCGTACTTCCAAATAGCCGATCCCATCCTGCCGCAGCTTAACGTCGACTATCGCGATATGCTCCCCGCTGCGCCCGGCTCTGCCGTCGCGTGGAGTCTCAAGGTTCAGTCGAACTCGCAGCC
>Ga0351967_1015_pt1 | contig 15808 bp, 8 predicted proteins | sample TotcelT113001K15_FD_205803 | JGI IMG/M metagenome (GOLD analysis project Ga0351967, IMG submission 205803) | Enriched cells from coal bed in the Powder River Basin, Montana, United States - Total cells T11 rep3 HSBNCT.T11.300.1.K15 ... | reverse complement strand
GTGCGGAGGCCCCCGGCTTCACGCCGGGGGAGCCGTCACCTTCGCGCCTAGGCACGAAGGTGAGGGACCGCCGCGGTAAACGCGGCGGCCTCGCCGGAGGCCCCCGGCTTGACGCCGGGGGAGCTGTCACCTTCGCGCCTACAACACCGCCATCCCCAACGTTGTACTGGCTGAACGTGTTCTGCAGGTGGGCCAGCAGTTCGCCCCGGCGACGCACGAAGTAGCAGCGGCGGCGGAGCAAGTCGCGTGTGGCACGCATTTCCTTGGGGTAGGCGTACGCCAGCGGAAACATCCCGCCCCGCAGCATGCGGGCGATCTTCTCCGAGTCGATCTTATCGTTCTTGGTCTTGCCCCCGTGAATGGCCCGCATGTACAACGCGTGGCCCAGCACGAAGGGGATCTTCTCCTGGCGGCAGTAGTCCGCCAGCCAATACCAGCTGAAGGTGCACTCGGCACCCAAGACGACGTCCGGAAGATAGGGGCCCAACGCCCGTTTCAAGCTCTCCGGCTCGGTCTTCAGGTTGCGGTGCAGGACGATCTCGCCCTCCGGATTGACCACGCACAGGTACATCATCCTTGTGTGCAAGTCGAGCCCGGCGTAAAATGCGTGTTGTCCTTGGTACAGTCTCATCGTGGTTCTCCTGAGCTGGGAACAGGGGCGTACGACCCGGGCCGGAGCCGACCTCCGGCCCACCCGCCGGACGCTTCCATCTAGCTTAATTCGCGCCGTGCGAATGCCTCCCAGACTTGGGAGACCATGATGAGTATCAATCCCATTTACTTTATGACGAATCAACCTATCCCCCACTTCACGCCCAACGACGTCACCGCCGCCTACGGACTCCGCTTTCACTTCGGCTGGCATGCACACCGCCGCCAACCGTTATTTGGCGAACCACGCCTACGTTCCGTGCTCCAAGATTCGTTCCAGCGCGTAACGGACGCACACGGCTTCCATGTACTGGAAATGGAATTGGAGCCAACCGCGCTGCGTGCCGTGTTAAGCTTGACCCCGCCCACGGTTCCCTCCGCCGTCACGCGACTGATCAAAGGAAATCTGGCCGCGGATGCGCGGCGTCTGACAGGCACTCACAACTTGTGGTCTCGCGGTTGGTTCCTTCGCAGTTTGGGGGAAGTAACCAACGAGACCGTTCGCAACTATGTTTCGAGCCAGTTCGAGCATCATCGGGCCATCCCCGTGGGAGCGCCGGAGATTGTCGAGAAAGCGAAATACCACAACCCGGCGGACCCGGGCGAGTTGCGCAAGTTGAATCACGTGGTCTTCGAGTACAACATGCACCTCGTATTCACGATCCGGCGGCGGTGCGATTTCCTTGACCCATACGTTGCGGAAACGCTGATTGCGTACTGGCGGCTAGTCTGCGAAAGGAGGGACTGGCGCCTTTGGGATGTGGAGGTCGTGGGTGACCACGCGCACCTGTTCGTCGGCGTTCTGCCGACGAATGGTGCAGAGGACGTGGCGTTGACTTTGATGAACAACAGTGCGTATTTCTTGGAACAGCGACATGCGGCAGTATTGGCGCAGTTGCACCTGGACGGAGTCTGGCAGGGCGGGTTTTACGCCGGCAGCGTCGGTTCTGCCACCACGTCGCAGCTCAAGAGCTACCTCCAACGTCGGGCGATGGAAGCGGAGGAAGAATGAGGCATCCGGCTTGACGCCGGGCGAGCCGTCACCTTCCCGCCTAGGCATGAAGGTGAACGACCGCCGCGGTAAACGCGGCGGCCTCGTGCGGAGGCCCCCGGCTTGACGCCGGGGGAGCCGTCACCTTCGCGCCTAGGCATGAAGGTGAACCTCCCCCGCGGTAAACGCGGCGGCCTCGTGCGGAGGCCCCCGGCTTCACGCCGGGGGAGCCGTCACCTTCGCACCTAGGCATGAAGGTGAACGACCGCCGCGGTAAACGCGGCGGCCTCGTGCGGAGGCCCCCGGCTTCACGCCGGGGGAGCTGTCACCTTCGCACCTAGGCACGAAGGTGAACGACCGCCGCGGTAAACGCGGCGGCCTCGCGGTGAGGCCCCCGGCTTTACGCCGGGGGAGCCGTCACCGTCACGCCTAGGCATGAAGGTGAACGACCGCCGCGGTAAACGCTGCGGCCTCGTGCGGAGGCCCCCGGCTTCACGCCGGGGGAGCTGTCACCTTCACGCCTAGGCATGAAGGTGAACGACCGCCGCGGTAAACGCGGCGGCCTCGTGCGGAGGCCCCCGGCTTCACGCCGGGGGAGCTGTCACCTTCACGCCTAGGCGTCACCTTCGCACCTAGACACGGCGGCCCGCGTACAGAACAATGGTCCCATATCCAATTTCCTTAGAAATCACCGTCGCCCATGGCATTTGACCAAACCATCCGCAATCGGCTGCAGCGTTTTGTCAGCGACGCGCGCACACTGCTGACGGAAGAATTCACCCGTCAGCTGCAGCACCAGTACGGGCTCGATCCGACCACGGGCGAAGTGACCGATTTGGCGAAGATCACGGCCCACCTGACCGAAGAGCAGCGGGAGACGGCTCGGCGGTTGCGGGAGACGCTGGACCATTACTTGGCCGGCAGTCCGTCCGGCGGCAAGCAAGAGGGGCTGGACCGCATCGTTCGCGAGCAGGCGTTTACCGTGCTGAACCGACTCTGCGCCCTGCAGATGGCCGAGGCCCGCGGGCTGCTGATCGAATCCATCGCCAGGGGCTACAACTCGAAAGGCTTCCAGTTGTACGCCCGGCTAGCCGGATCCGCGTTGGACGAAACGGGCGATGCCTACCGCGGTTACCACCGCCTGACCGACCAGACGCTGTACACTTGCGTCAACGATTTCGTCGAGCCAAAGCTGAAGCAGGTCGCGAGCGAGATCCAGAGATTCCAGACGACAGAGGGCAAGGGGCGGAAGGCGGAGAAGGAATACGAGGAACTGACGCAACTGGAACTGGAGCTGAAGGACTTCCGTGACGAGCTGTTGCGGCTGGCGAAGTTCTGGAAACCGAATCTGAACGACGGCGTGCAGATCACGGCCGCGCCGCTGTGGAAACTGTTCCAGTATCGCCCCTGGCAGAAGAAGCTGAAAGAGACGTGGGAGTCGCTGGAAGCGGGCGAGTACGACTGGGCGCACCTGGCCTACAGTAGTATCTGGCCCGACCGCGTCCGGGAGAAGTGCAGGACCGACAAATCGTTGGCCATCGCCCACGGACTGGAAGAACTGTATCAGGAACCGGAGAAGCCGGGGAAGAAAAAGCGGGGGAAGAAGAAGGCGGGGGCGTGAGGCCGCCGGCTTGATCCCACTTCGATTCCAGGGAACGAATCGCATGAAGAAGAAAGAACTGCAACAACTGGTCGCCCTGGGCGAGGACAGCGGCCGGGAGTTCAAGGAAGATATCCATAATCCGGATTCGCTCGCGGCAGAGTTGGTCGCCTTCTCGAACAGCAGCGGCGGATTGCTGCTGATCGGCGTGACGGACGACGGCGCAATCGCCGGTCTGGCACCGGCGGACGTGCGCCGCGTGAATCAGATGATCGGCAACGCGGCGTCCCAGCACATCCGCAGCCCCATCTCGCCCCAGACGGAAAACGTCTCCGTCGGATCAGGCCGCGTGGTCATCGTCGTCCGGGTGCCCGAGGGGATCGACAAGCCGTACTTCGACCGTCAGGGGGTGGTCTGGCTCAAGGCCGGATCGGACAAGCGGCGGGTGCAGTCGAAGGAGGAATTGCGCCGCTTGTTCCAAGAGGTCGATCTGCTCCACGCGGACGAGGTGCCAACCACCGTGGGACTGAAAGGCCTGGATCACATTCGCCTGCGGGATTTCCTCGCCGAGTCATACCAGCAGGAGCTGCCAACTGACGATGCGGCCATTGCGCAGTTGCTGGAAAACATGAATCTCGCCAACAGCGGCAAACTGAATCTCGCCGGGTTGCTGCTGTTCGGCCGGCAGCCGCAAGTCGCGAAGCCGACGTTTGTGGTCAAGGCCGTGCGCTATCCGGGGACGGAGATCTCGTCTCATCAATACCTGGACAGCGAGGATTTCGCCGGTGCCTTGCGGGAAATGTTCGATGGTGCGCTGAGCTTCGTGCTGCGCAACCTTCCCAAGGTGCAGGGGACGCGGAGCGTGAATGAGCCGGGGCGTCCGCTGGTCCCCGCCATCGTTTTTGAAGAACTGCTGGTCAACGCCCTGATCCACCGCGACTACTTCATCGAGTCACCCGTGCGGCTGTTCATGTTCGACGACCGCGTCGAAATTATCAGTCCTGGCAGCCTGCCCAACCACCTGACCGTCGAGAAAATCCTGGCCGGCAACTCGGTCATCCGCAATCCAATCCTGACCTCGTTCGCGTCCAAGGGCCTGCTGCCCTACCGCGGATTGGGGACGGGCGTACGGCGTGCGCTGGCGGAATGGCCCGCGATCCAGTTCACGGATGACCGCGACGCAAATACGTTCTTGGCCGTAGTCCGCTTGGAAAAGGTTCAAAATGAACCTATAAAGAACCTACAAACCGGGGGAAATGAACCTATAACTGGTCCATTGGACGAAAGCAAGGTGCATCGATCGCCCGACGGTGAACCTTTAAGGCCAATCGAGGTCCAGTTGCTGAATGCCCTATTGGGCCACCCGGAGTGGTCCTACGACGAGCTGGGCCAGCAGATTGGGATCGGCCGTTCGACGGTCATGCGCCATATTCAGGCCCTGAAACGGCGGGGACTGCTGCGGCGCGTGGGCGCCAAGAAGACGGGCCACTGGGAAGTTCACTTGGGCTGACGGGGACACGATGAGCATCAAAGACTTCATCCAGAACGAGATTCTGCTGCCGCGGCTGAAGAAAAGCGGCGTGTTGGTCGTCTACGATCCGCAGCGGCGGTATCGGGAATTGTGCCTGCAACTGGCGGCCGAGAATCAGCGTGTCGTTGACGCCACGGACAGCAGCATCGAGAGCCGCGAGCAGGCCATCGCCACGCTGCAGGCACTGGGCGAACCGAACTCGACACTGGAAGCCCTGCTGGTGTACGTGCCGGCGCCGCGACCGCTGAGCAGCGAGAATTCGAACAGGCTGTCAACGACTATCTGGACGTCAGCGGCCGGATGAAAGACGTGATCCAACAAGCGCAGACGGCCTACCGAAAACTCACCAGCCAGGTGCAGGAGTTGTTCATCAAGCACTTGGAGACGGCAGGCTGGCCTCCGGTCGGCAGGCTCTCCAATGCGAACGTGTTCGACCGCCTGGTTAGCCCAAAACTCCAGGAAAGCGGCCGGCGGGTGGCGTTCGTATTGGTCGACGCGCTCCGCTACGAACTGGGCGTCGCCCTTGGTAAGCAACTGGCCGAGGATGGTCAAGTGGAAACGCACCCGGCGTTCACTCAACTGCCCAGCGTGACCACCGTCGGCATGGCCAGCTTGCTGCCCGGAGCCGGGCACGGACTGAAGCTGGTTAACCGTGACGGAGAGGCGGTGCCGGCGTTGGACGAGCTGCTCCTGGCCAATGTCACGCAGCGCATGGAATTGCTCCGCAAGCGGTATGGCCAACGATTCGCAGAGACGACCTTGCCGCACTTCACGAAAGGCAGGTTCAAGCCGGAGGATTCCGTGGAGTTGCTGGTGCTTCGCAGCACGACCATCGATAGCCATCTGGAATCCACGCCGGAGACCACGCTCGGGGTCGTGTACGATACCCTGAAGCGAATCCGGATGGCGATTCACAAGCTGGCGGCGTTGGGATTCCACGAGGTGGTGATTGCTTCGGACCACGGGTTCTTCTTGAACACCCAGGCAGAGGCCGGCGATGTAGCATCGAAGCCGACCGGACATTGGGTCAATTTCCACGATCGTTGCCTGGTTGGCTCCGGCGCCGGAAACGTATCCAATTTCGTCCTGCCCGTCGAGCGATTGGGAGTGCGGGGCGATTTCGCCCAGGTTGCCGGTCCGCGAGCCTTGGTCGCCTACGCCGCCGGGCACACCTATTTCCACGGCGGCGCATCCCTGCAAGAGACGGTCGTCCCGGTGATCACGGTACGGCTGGGAGCCCGTCCGGCAAAGGAGCCCAAACAACTCGAAGTCACACTCAGTTACAAGCGGGGCGCGAAACGGATCACGACGCTCTTGCCAGTTATTGACGTGGCCGTGCGCAGCGCGGACCTTTTCTCCGGCGGAGCCGAGTTGGAGTTCCTGCTGGAGGCGCACGACAAGAAGGGCCAAGTGGTCGGTGAGGCCAAGGCCGGTGGCCCCGTCAACCCGGCGACACGGACCCTCACGTTACGGTCCGGCGAGACGGCGCAGGTCACATTGAAAATGGAAATGGACTTTGAAGGCAAATTCACCGTCAAAGCCTTGGACCCGGTGACCCTGTCGACCTACCACAAGCTGGACCTGGAGACCGACTATACGGTGTAGCACGCGGGACGAGGCCGCCGAGTTGATCTTGGTGGCACGACCACGACCAGAGGCCACCGAGTTCATCTCGGTGGAGCATCACCTTCGACCAAGCCAGGACGCGCAGCCGCCTTTCCCCGCCGCCTCCGGCGGCGGGAGAGGGGGTAATTGTGGCGGAGGTCGTCCTGGGCCGAAGGTGACGTATCCCCCGGCGTGAAGCCGGGGGCCTCGTCATCGGAGAATGTGACCGTTGCGCAGAGGGCGAAAAACACATGGATTCCTTAGACCGAAAACTACTCGAACACTTCGACGGCAAGGCCGTCCGCAAGGACCTCCTGCATCGGATCAAGACGGGGACCAATGTACCGACTTTCGTCCTCGAGTTCCTGCTGGCCAGGTATTGCGCCACCGAAGAGGCGGCAGAGATTCAGGCGGGAATTGAAGCCGTGCTGGCCACCCTGCAGGACAACTACGTGCGTCCCGACGAGGCCAATGCCGCGCAATCCAAGGTAGCCACCAAAGGCAAGCACCGGTTCATCGACAAGATCCACGTCAATTACGTGGAGCGGGAGAAACGCCACTGGGCAGCCCTGGAGAACTTCAACTCGTAGCGGATCGCCATCGCCGAAAAGTTCTACCGGGACAACAACCGTTTGCTGGAAGGCGGCATCTGGGCCGAAACCACCATCGGGTACAACCAGGTCGAGGAGGACGACTATGCATTTTACATCGAAGACCTGCGACCCATCCAACTCAGCAGGTTCGACTTCGAGCGGTATGCCGAAGGCCGCCGTGCGTTCAGCCGTGACGAATGGATGGATGTGGTGCTCCGGTCAATCGGACTGGAGCCCTCGAAGCTGTCCAGGCGTCGCAAGTTCCACTTCATCGCTCGCTTGGTTCCGTTGGTCGAAGCCAACTTCAACTTCATCGAACTAGGCCCTCGAGGCACCGGGAAGTCGTATTTTTTCAGCGAGTTCTCGCCCTACGCCACGTTGCTCAGCGGCGGTCAGGCCACCAAGGCCACCCTGTTCTATAACAACGCCCGCAAACGCATCGGCGTGGTCGGCTTCTGGGACGCCGTCGCGTTTGACGAGGTCGCCGGGATCAAAATCCGGGATCCGGACGCGATCCAGATCATGAAGGACTACATGGCCAACGGCCGTTTCTCGCGAGGCGTCGAGGTGATCGCGGATGCCAGCATGGTTTTCGTCGGCAACATCGACCACTCCATCGAGCAGTTGGTTCACTCGGCCCAGCACGACCTGTTCATGACGCTGCCCAAGGAATTCGACCTGGCCGTCATGGACCGGCTGGCCTGCTACTTGCCCGGCTGGGAGATGCCGAAGACTGGCAGCGAGTTCCTGACGGTAAATTACGGCTTCATCACCGACTATCTGGCCGAAGCCTTCCACTACCAAATGGCACACACCAACCGGTACGAAGAGGTGACGAAGCGGATTCGCCTGGGCTCGTCCGTCGAGGGCCGCGACGAAAAGGGCATCAAGAAAACCGTCTGCGGCCTGTTGAAGATCCTGCACCCTGACGGCCCGCCGGCGCCTGCTGAATTCGACGACTACGTGGCCTACGCCGTCGAATGTCGGCGGCGAGTCAAAGAACAGATGAACAAACGCAAGCCGGACGACGAGTTCGCGAATATCGGCTTGTCGTACTTCACGGCCAACGGCCAGGAAGTGGTCGTCTACTGCCCGGAGTCCAAGGACGCCGAGGCCACCCAGCAGCCCGTCCGCCAGCCGCTCGCCGCGCCGGCCGAATCAGCAGCGGCCCCCAGCACGGCGGCGAAGCCATCGAGGCGATTGGCTGAATCGTCGGCGATTGCCACCGACCGCGAAACGCCGCCGTCCCAACCGCCGGACCTTCTTCCGGACGCCGAGCCGAAGGAACAACACTTCACCATCCTCTACGGCGACACCGGCCGGAGCTACGAATCGATCATCGGCCCGTACCTTATGGGTGCCAAGGAAGTCATCGTCGAGGACCCCTACATCCGCCTGACGCACCAGGTCCAGAACTTCGTGCGATTCTGCGAAACGGTCGTCAAGTTGTCGGCCGTCAAGCGAATCCGCTTGGTCACCGGCTACGACGACGAAACCCAACTCGCAGAAACCAAGACCCGGCTAGACGAACTGGCCCAGAGCCTGCTAGAAATGGACATCGTCCTGGACGTGAAACTGAACCGCGCCCTGCACGACCGCGAGATCCGCCTCGACAACGGCTGGATCATCAAAATCGGCCGCGGCCTCGATTTCTACCAGAAACCCGCCGGATGGTTTGAGCTTGGCGCAAACGACCTGTCGCTGCGAAGATGTCTGGAAACCAAGGTGGACATCTTCAAAACGATGCAGGTGCCGACATGAGGATCGTTGCCATCGATCATCGGAAATTCGATTTTGGGGATGTGCTGCCGCCCCTGCACATTCGCTCGCTTAAGCGAATCGTATTGCTGGCAGGGCCAAATGGGTCTGGAAAGACACGTCTTCTCAAGAGGATCGAAGGCCTCAATGATTTAATGATCGAGGAGCAGGGCAACTGGAAGTGGGCACCTGCTTTTGTCAAGGACAAATCTGGACTGCTATACAGCCGTACGTCTGTCGCTCGAATTAAGTATTATCCCTTTCCCAACAGCTCATTTCACGAAACAGTATCCCAGAGAGCCGTCGGCGACTTGGTTCTTGGGACCGGTGAATCAGGCATCCGAGGGCTGTATCCGATGGATCAGACCATGCGAGGTTCTTTTCTCTGCGCCGCCTGACGCATACGGATTCGCCGCTACCGCGATTGGGCGAACGGGTCGTCGTACTTTGACCAGGCGTCGTTCACGTGGGCCGCCAGATCGTCGAGGATCGAAGCGATGTCGTCGGCCAACGCGTCGCCGTCAAATACCGACGCGGCGTTGGGGGCGACCGGCTCGGGCTGCGGTGCCGCCTTGGTCCGCCCCGCGTTCTGCTCGGGAACCGGCTGAGCCGTATTCCACGCGGTTTCGCCGACGGCCCCACGCGGTTGCGGTTGCGCAACAGCTGCTGGTGCGACGTGCGGCAGCGCGGCATACTGCGGCGGGTGGTCGAGTTCCGAAATGTCACCCGTGGCTGGTATGGGATCCTGGTTCACCGCCGCTGATTCGCCCTCTCCGGCAGCGAGGTCCAAACGCCTGTTGATGTGGTTGATCACCGCCACGATATCGAGCGGGGTGTGCCAGGTGTCGCCGTTCACGTCCAAGAACGCTGTCGGCGGACTGGGCGGCGGGTACGGCAAAGGCCGGGCTCCGCCGAGGTTGTAGGCGACGATCGCAACCAAGACATCCAGCGGCGTTACGATTCCGTCGGCATTGACATCCCAGCGCAGATCGGCGTTTTGCCAAGGATTGTTTCCCCTCACGGTGATGATCAGGTGCTCTTCCCACTGCAAACCAAAGGCTTCGATGACGGTCAGCGTCAACGGGACGCTGGGTTCTGCGTTGTGGTTCAAAAACAGTCCCGATTTCAGCCGCAACTCGCCGGCGACGATCTCGAACCGCGGATCGGAGACTTGGATGAAATGGATGTCGCCCGGGTCCGGGTCGACGATACTGATCGTGGCCACCGAGGCGCCGGGGACGTTCTCCAGGACGCTCAAGCTGCTGGGCGTCAGGACCAAAGCCCCCGCGTCCGGCACCGGTTGGACGGTGATCGTAAACGCGTATTCCGCGCTGGCATCCTGCCCGCCGTGCTCGATGCCGCCGTCATCGACCAGTCGCAGGCGGATCGTGGCCGTTCCGGCGGCGTCGGGGGCCGAGGTGAACGTCAGATCGCCCGTGACGGGATCCACCTGCGGCGGCTCGGCGAACAGGCTCGGGTTGGAATTGCCGGTGATCTCGAAAGCGGGCGATTGCTGCGCTTCGTTCGGCGGCCCGACCGTGATGTTGCCAGCCCATCCGGCCACGACTTGCGGGCCGGCGTCCTCGAGCACAACCTGGTTCTTGCCGGGGCTGAACGAGGGTGCGTCGTTCACCGGCAGGACGGTGAGCGTGATCGTGTGCGAGGCGCTGACGTCCTGGCCGCCGTCGACCGTCCCGCCATCGTCCCGCAACCGCACGGTGAGCGTGGCCGAGCCGTTGGCGTCGGGCGCCGGGGTGTAGCGGAGATCGCCCGTTGCCGGATCGATCTGCGGCAACAGGCTAAACAGCCCCGGATTCGTATTACCGGTGACCTCGAACGACAGCCCTTGTCCGGCTTCGTCGGCCGGGCCGGCGCTGATGCCGCTGGCCCAGGCTGAGACGACCTGCGGTCCAGCATCCTCCAAGACCGTCTGGTGGCCGCCGGGGGTGAAGACGGGCGGATCATTGACCGATGTGACGGTGAGGGTCACCGTGTGAACTTGGCTGATGTCCAGCCCGCCATGCAACGTGCCGCCGTTGTCTCGCAAGGCCAGCGTGATGACGGCCGAACCGTGCGAGTTCGGCGCTGGAGTATAAATCAAACTGCCCGTCGGACGGCTTACCGTGGGAGCGGCGGCAAAGAGTGCAGGGTTCGTGTTGCTCAAGATATGGAACGTCAGCGTCTGACTCGACTCGTTGCTGGGGCCGCCACTGATGGCCGTCGCCCATCCTGCCACGGTCTGCGGGCCGGCGTCTTCCCGAACTGTCTGGTCGCCGCCGGCAAGGAAGCTGGGCGCGTCGTTCACGGCCGTGACGGTGATGGTGACCGTCACCGGTGCACTGACCTCGATCCCTCCGTGGTCTGTTCCGCCGTGGTCGCGCAGTCGAATTGTCAGAACCGCCGAACCGTTGGCGTTCGGTGCGGGGATGTAGGTCAGATCGCCTGTGTCCGCGTCCACCCGGGGAGCCTGGGCGAACAGTCCGGGGTTCGTATTGCCGACGACCTCGAACGACAGGCCCTGCTCCGCTTCGTCGATTGGACCGGCGGTCATGCCATGGGCCCAGCCGCTGACGGTCTGGGCGGCGGAGTCTTCCAGCACCGTCTGGTGTGCGCCCGGCGCGAAGCTGGGCGCGTCATTCACGGGCGCGACGGTGATCGTGACCGTCGCCGGCGCGCTGACGTCGATGCCGCCGTGATCCATCCTGCCGTCGTCCCGTAGTTCAACGACCAGCACCGCCGAACCGTTGGCGGTGGGCGCGGGGGTATAGGTCAGATTGCCCGTCGCTGGATCGACCGTCGGCGCCGCGGAGAACAGCGCTGGATTCGTGTTACCGGTCAGTAGGAAGGTCAAGACCTGGTTCGCTTCGTTTTCCGGTCCCGCCGTCATGCCGCTGGCCCAGCCCATGACGGTTTGGGGGCCGGCGTCTTCCAGGACGGCCTGGTCGCCGCCGGGCACAAAGCCGGGGGCGTCGTTGACCGGCGCGACGGTGATCGTGACGGTCTGTACTGGGCTGACATCCTGGCCGCCGTCCAGCGTCCCGCCGTTGTCCCGCAGGACGATCGTGAGCACCGCCGAACCGTTGGCGTCCGCGTTCGGGGTGAAGCTCAAGTCGCCTGTGGCCGCATCGAGGGCCGGTGGTGCGGCGAACAGGGCCGGGTTGGAATTGCCGGTGACCTCGAAGATCAGCAGCTGTCCCTTTTCGTCGCGAGGCCCGGCGAGGATCCGGGTGGCCCAGGCCGGCAGCATTTGCGGGCCCGAGTCTTCCAGGACGACCGGATCGTCACCCGCGGTAAAGCTGGGCGCGATGTTGAACGACGAATTGCCAAAGTCAAGTCCGGTGACGATCTGGCCGAGGCTGTCGAACAGCACTGCTTGAACACCGACGGGACCCTGTGGCGTGTCGATGGCATTCGTGGTGGGCTTCCAACCGGTCGGCGGCACTTGGACCACGACATAGGAACGATCGGTGCCGAAGGCGAACCCTTGTCCCAAACCGAGATTGCCAGGACCTGTGAGCGGTTCAAAGTTGCGGACGACCTGCTGACCTTGGCTGAAGGTCGTCGTAGCCACCATCGTGGACTGTGACACATCATAGGCTTGCAAGGTAACGTGGGAACCAACATCCGTGGTGCTGAACTGCAATCGGCCGCCATCGAGGCCGACGCGGAGCACGCCGCCGAGTCCGGCTGTGGCGATCGCTTGCTCGAAATCGTCGACCAGGTCGTCGACGCTCGTGTTGTCGGCCACGATCGCCGGATCCAGCTGCAGCACTCCGGACTGGCGGCCTGTCCAGATGTTCACCCACTGCTCGATCGTCGTCACGGTCTCCGTCTTTGCAGTGCCGCTTTCCGTGGTTTCGCCGATCCCGCCCGTCGGGGACGTCGAATCGTCGGCTTTGACATAGGGCGGCTCGTCGGGATTGGTGGCCGAGGTCGTCGCAGCGAACCCGAGCGCCCCATCGACGTCCCGGTCGGACCGCGTGGAAACCAGCGTCCCGTCGGCCAACGTGGTGGACTCGCTCACCGCACGATGCGTCGTCGCTCGGACCTCGAGTGTATCGAACTGGTCGAAGGCAAACGGAGTCAGCTGGAAGACCAGCGTTTCTTCGTCCGCCCTCGCATCCAGGTACGGTCCGAGATCCTGTTCATCGAGCAATCGGTTCAGGTCGGCGATCAGGTCTTCCAGTTTCTCATTACCGACAGTCAACTCGCCGGTGAGTTGGATGCTGACACGCAGGAACTCATCGGGGTACTTACTGTGCGATAGGGCAAACTCGAAGAAAGCCTCGGTCGTGGTGACGATCGTACTGGGCGTCGCCTGCTTTCCCTGCGTTTGGCTGACGCCGCCATCCGGCGTCGCCGGGGAGCCGCTCGTCAATATCGCAGGACCATACGGCACGAGCTGCGGTGGCAAGCTGCCGAAGGAGTAGTTGCCCAGCGCGTCCGTATAGGTCGCCGTTTCCACACCCTGGTCGTACAGGAAATCGCCGTTTTCATCCAGGAACACCAGAACGCCATCCAACGGCGATTCGCCCGGATCTCGAATCCCGTCGCCGTCGGCGTCCTGGAACGACGAGCCCTCGATCACGTTGGCGTCGAACGTGTACTCAAAGCTGGTACTGGCCGACCGTCCGCGACCGTCCCACGGAGCGCCGCTGCTGTCCCAGGCGGTGACGGTGATCCGCGCCGTGCCGCTGAACAAATCCGACGGATAGACGTACAATTCGTTTCCGTTCACCACGGCCGTGACGCCCGGATCGCTGCTGGTCGCCTCGATCCACAGCTGATCCGTCTTGACGTCGATCGCACCCACATGGATCGGTGCGATCTCGCGGTACACCGAGCCCTGCAGCCAACCGTCGTTCCCTCGGCCGGAGGAGTCCAGGACCGACACGCCAGAGCGTTCATTCAGACGCCAGTAGCCCACCAGACCGAGTTCGCCCGCCGGCAGCGTGCGGGCCATATCGCGCTGGATCTGGTCCGCTTGGCGGGCGATGTCCCACAAGCGCACTTCGTCGAGAACGCCTCGGAACGGTGAATAAGCGTTATGGTCCTCCAGCGTTTGGCCGAACAGCAACGGCGCGGAATGTGCGACTGCGTCCTGGTTGGGAACGCTGTTCAGCGCCACGCCGACCAGCTGGCCGTCCAGGTAAACTTCCATCCGCCCGCTGGTGCGATCCACCACGCCGGCGAAGTGATACCAGCCGCCCAACTCGATGGAGCCGACTGGCGTATTGGCCACCGACTGGTATCCGGAGGCCGCAGCGGACGTGAAATGGAGGTAGCCGTTTTCGTTGACCCACAGCGATAGGCTGCGAGTGGGCGTACCGCTGCTGGTCGCCTTCTGAATGACCGGCATCCAGGCGTTGGCAAAGTCGTCCACGCGGAGCCAGGTTTCCAGCGTATAGGTGCGTTTGACTTGCAGGCTGACGGTGTGCGGAATGTTGACACCGGCCGTCCCGCCCAACAAGGCGAGCATGCCGGGCGTATTGCTTTGGTTGTCGATCGGCGCGAGCACCGGGGCGGCATTGGGATCGAATTCGACATCCGTGCCGGTGGCTTGCAGGTCGCTAAAGCCGACTTGCCGGCCGCCGTACACATGGACGGCGACGATGCCGCTTGTTCCGGCGACCTGCACCGCCAGGCTGCCGTCCTGCTCGGCCAGGGACAGCGCGTCGGCCAGTCCGGCATCCGCCAAGGCGTCGGCCATCGCGTTCGACAGCTGGGCGTGCAGTTCGGCGGCCGAGCTGTTTCCCGAGGTTTCCGCCGCGGTCAGATCCACCTCGAGCCACGTGCGCGTGCTGTCGGCGGCAACGATTTGCAGCCGCAGGTTCAGGTCCGCGTCCAATTGCCCGTCGGGCGGCAGCGGCGCGTCGGCGGCCAAATCCTGTTGGGAAGCTTGCGCTTCGAGTTGTGGGATGTAGATTGCGTGTGCCCGGTTGTCCAGCGGGTTGCCTTGCAGATTCAGCACGTGCAAGTCCGGCAGCACGGGATCGACGCGGCGGAGCAGCACCGCATCGGCCGCCGCCAGTCCCGCGCTGGACTGGTTCAGGAAGACTTCCAATTTCAGGCCGTCCAGCGCCGTGGGATCCTCGGTCACCGTGACCCTGCCCAAGGCTTGGAAGGTCTGGTCGCCGAACAGGATACCCTGCGGATCCTCGGTCTGATCGACCACCGCGACCAGTCCCGGCGGCCGCACGTACATCACGGCGCCGTCGTCCAGCGTCAGCGCTTTGCCCTGATGCACCACGCCGTCGATCGAGGCGCTGGCCGTGAAATACTTGGCGGTCTCGGGAACCAAGGTCACGTAGACCTGGTCCGAGCCCAGTTCCGCGAGCAGGTCCGCCGTGCCGTCGCCGAACAGGGGATCGTTCTGGTAGCCGCCTTGTTGCAGAGGCGTTTCGAATCCCAGCAGTCCAACGCCCAGGTGGGGCAACTGGATCGCCGCGGCCGTCAGGTTGGTCACCAACACCAGGTCGTAGCCGGGGAAGGCGTCGACCAGACCGGGAATCCCGCCGTCCAGACGCACCACGGCCATCACGGCGTCCTCCGGCATGTTCTCGTACAGCGTCGCGTTCAGCAGTTCGGCGGCGTTGATATCCAGCAAACCGTAAGCGGCAGCACCGCCTTGCAGCCCGGGAATGTACGGAGTCGCCGCGTCGTCGACCAGGTGCGGGTTGGATTCCTGGCTGCCCGCAAACGTCTCCGTCTGGGCAAACACCCGCGGCTGGAACGTGAGCAAGGGGATCGACGGGAGCAGACCATGCCCCGTTGAAGCGTTGATCTGGACGAACTCAAAGTTATTGACGTTCGCGCCGATGATAAAGCGTCCTCGTTCGCCGGTGCCCAAGGCTCCTTGGCCGCCTTGTGTATGGATGAAGGTATCATCGCCGTAGACCACCGAGCCGTACAGCTTGACCGTTCCGCCGGCTCCACCGCCACCATCGCCGCCCGCTCCGCCGTCTCCGCCGCTGCCGCCGGCACCACCTGTTGCGCCATCGCCGCCGTCGCCGCCGGGGTTGGTGAACAGGCCGCCGGTTTCTCCCGGCTGGCCAAGCGATCCGGCGCGTCCTGCGCCG
>Ga0351967_1124_pt1 | contig 16288 bp, 8 predicted proteins | sample TotcelT113001K15_FD_205803 | JGI IMG/M metagenome (GOLD analysis project Ga0351967, IMG submission 205803) | Enriched cells from coal bed in the Powder River Basin, Montana, United States - Total cells T11 rep3 HSBNCT.T11.300.1.K15 ... | reverse complement strand
ATTTTGAACAGCAACCGATTCTCGCCCGGTTGCAGCGGCAGCGTCACCCGATCCTGGTCGGGCGCCGGTCCGCGCGGCACGTCCTGCGACAACAGCTTCTCGCCGTTCAGCCACAGCTCGCAGCCGTCGTCGCTGCCTAAGCTCGCCGCGACCGAAACCGCTGCCGGAACCGTCACCGTGCGGAACAGGTACGTCGAGACGCGGCTGCTGCCGTCCAGCATATGCACCAGGCCATCAGCCCATTCGGGGCGAGGACACCAACGCGGCTGGCCGTCGGGAGACCGAGCCTGTAAGTCGACGCCTTGCTCGGGGAACAAGGCTTCGGAAAAGCGGCTCGATGCCAACGGCCCGCTGGTGTACCACGGCCCCAGCTTTTGCGGCGCCCCGGCCAGCTCGCGGGCCACGGCCTCACGCGCGGCCAGCATCGTCTCGGCCCAACTGGCCCGCTTGACGTAACCGGCCTGGCCCGAGTCCGCACCGGCCGACCATGGCCAGACGCTCGCGGCGCCGAAGAGGAGCAGCAGGGTGGGCAAGATCCGCCGACGGGATTCTGCGGACAATTTCATGCACGCGTCCTTTGTGGTTTTGGGCAAAGGCAGGTGCCTGCCAGACTCACCTCGTGCGTCTGGCAAGCGTCATCGGGGCAGGATGTGCCAGCCGGGATCGCCACTCCGCGGCAGCACGACGGGTGCTATTGTAACACGCCCGCCGGGAAAAAGGCTACAGGAGAATCTGCCCCAGATGGGGTGTCCGTACGAAAGAACGGGACGTTCCCAATACTGAATGAAGCGAGCGAAACCCGCCCCAGCTCGAGTCGTTTCTGGACGCTCTTGAATTCGCTGAATACCGGAACAACCAAACAAAGAGGCCTAACCCCTTTGGTTTCTCGCCCTATCGGGACGCCGGCTCCCAAACGACTACGCCCATGTGATACGGCTGCCCGTAGAATGCGGTGAGCACCTGACGGTCGGGAAGCTGGACGCTGCTCGGGTAGCCGCCGTCGCCTTGAAAGTCGGCCACGCGGACCGGGTCGGTCCAAGTGTGCCCCTCGTCGGCGCTGCGTCGCACGTCGATACCCTTCGGATCGAGCCGGTTGCCATAAGTGAGCAGCAGCCGCCGGTCGGCCAGTCGCATGATGTGCCCCGGATGCTGCTGCGGGCCGGTGAGCTTCTCGCGGTGGGTCCAGTTCTTCGCGTCGTCGTCGGAGGCGTACAGGTCCAGGCCGTTGGAGCGAGTGGCCGCCAACCACTCGCCGCCGCCCAGGTGGAAGATGGCCGGCTCGTTCAGCACTGCGTCGCCGGCAAACGCCACCGGCTCGCCCCACGTCTTGCCATCGTCGTTGCTGCGGAAGACGAAACCGGCGCCGCGCGCGCCCGTGTACATCGCCACCCGCAACGCACCGTCCTGGCCCGCCAGGATGTCTCCGAAAGGCACGCAGATGCCCTCGGGCGAAACGGCTTGGCGAGCCGCTTCGGGCCACGGGCCTGGGAACGCCTGCTTGTTCACCGACCAGGTCTTGCCGCCGTCAGCCGAACGGGATACCCAAGGAGTCAGAATCCGCTCGCGGAACGGTTTGCGCAGTTCGCCGGACGCCGCATCCAGTCCGGTCCAGCCCGAGGCGATTACCAGCAGGTCGCCGTTTTTCGCCAGGCCCGCGGCCACGTTCATGCGGTTGGAGTGTTCGTTTTCGTGCTCGGCCGGAGTGCCGCGTTTCTGCCACGTCTTGCCGCCGTCGTCGCTGGCCCAGCACGCCACGTCGCCCGCGCTGGTGCCGTGGTTGGGGTGGTTGAAGATCGTAGCGATGATCGTGCCGTCGCGCAGGACCGTCAGATTCGGCCAGGCACACACGTTGTCAATCGCGACAACCGGCTTGGGCCGCTCACCCTGTCTGTCCGTCACGTACGTCGGCTCCGCTGCGACGGTGGCCGCGACAAACAACAGGCAGACAAGCACAGCACACACTCGCTGGCCAAAGCCCCGGACGTTCCAGCGCCGATCGGTGGTCCCATTGCGGTTCATCAAGGTATTCTCCTTTCGTGATGGCACTTCGGTTTGCCCAACTTCGTCGCCTCGCTTCCGCCGGCCTGACGAGCCAGCGTGCGAGCAACCGTTGTCCGCTGCAATGCAGCTTGAGCCCGACATCGTGGATTCTATCAGAATCCGGGGCACGGATCAGGTAGCCTGCAACACCTCGTTCCAGACCAGCGATCTGGATTCCATCGCGGACGCTCTTTCGCCCGCGTTGCGTGACGCGATTTCCGTCGCCGTCATCGTGGCCTCGTGCCGGGCTCGCTGCACCTGCGGGTGGATAGAAAGAATGGTCCGCGATGGGCGGTGGAGCATCTGGCAGGACCGTCGATGTCCTGTTGGCGTCCGACGAACCTCAAAAAACACATTCTGCGCCCCCGAATTGTCCATTGCCAGGCCACGCGGGAGTCTGCGAGACTGGTAACGGATGGGCGGCTTCGAGAGGGACGGGCGTGTGGTCGCCAAACCGGGCTTCCACCGAGACGCTGAATCGCGAACTCCAAGGAAGACGACTCCCGACGCGCTTGCAAATAACTCGACAGCTTTCTTCTCCGGCAGGAGATGATTTCACAAGGAGTTTTCGATGTTCGAGCAGAATCGCAATCAAGGGCGGGGATCTAGCAAGCGGTATTCACGGCGTCGGTTCTTGGCGTCTACGGGCGCTGCGGTGGGCGCAGCTTGGGCCGCTCCGGCCGTCCTTCCGGCCTCGGCCCTGGGCGCCGACGGCACGGTCGCGCCGAGCAACCGGATCGGGGTCGGCATGATCGGCTTGGGAAGGCAAGCCATCGCCCACAACCTGCCGGTATTCGCCAGGGCCCCCGACGCTCAGGTGGTTGCCCTGTGTGATCCCGACCGCTGGCGTCTGGCGTTCTCGAAAGAGAATCCGGCCGCGGTCTCGGTCGCGAAAAGCCGCGGCATCGACCTGGACAAAATGCAGGATTGTTTCCGCACCACGGATTTCCGCGAATTGCTGGACCGCCCGGACGTGGACGCGGTGATGATCACCACACCGGATCATTGGCATGTCCCGATTGCCCTGGCGTCCATCCGGGCCGGCAAGGATGTGGCCTGCGAAAAGCCGATTGGCCTGTGTGTCCAGCATGGGCGGATCTTGGCCGATGCCGCCGCTGCGGCCGGGTGTGTGTTCCGGACCGACAGCGAGTTTCGCTCGATCCCGCTTTGGTACAAGGCGGTCAGCCTGGTGCGCACGGGCAAGATCGGACAATTGAAGACCATCCGTACGGTCGCGCCGTGCTGGAACAAGCCGCTGCCCATGCAGCCGACGATGCCGGTTCCACCCGAGTTGGATTACGAGATGTGGCTTGGTCCCGCGCCGCTGGCCCCGTACACCGAACAACGGGTCCATGCTCCGAAGAGCTACGTGGCCGGCTACGATCGGCCCGGCTGGTACGGGAACCGGGCCTATTGCGACGGCGGCATCGTCAACTGGGGCTACCATCCGCTGGATATCGTCCAGTGGGGAAACAACTCGGAACTGACCGGTCCGATCGAGGTCGAAGGAACGGGCGAGTTTCCTCCGGGCGACGGGCTTTGGAACGTGATCCTCGGGTTTGATGTACGGTACCGCTATGCCAGTGGTGTCGAGCTGGTCTACAAGAACACGGGCCGTGATTCTTCGACGCCCAATCAGGTCCATGTCCGCTTCGAGGGGACGGAAGGCTGGGTTTGCTGCTGGTACGGCCCGGATCGTCTGGAGGCGGAGCCCGAGTCGCTCCTTTCGGCGGAAGTCAAACCGGAGGACTTTCCATTCCCGCTCGAGAACGAAAAACGCAACTTCCTGAACTGTATCAAGACACGCGCACGCACGTTGGCCGACGCCGAGGTCGGACACCGCTCGACCACTGTCGCCCAGCTTGGCTACATCGCCTGCCAGGCGGGGCGTGCCTTGAAGTGGGATCCGGATGCGGAACGGTTCCAGAACGACGATGAAGTGAACCAGTTACTGACACGACCACCCGGACGCCCTCCCTGGAGTGTGACGTAGCCTTCGTCAACCTGGTTGAGTCGCTGCGGCCATGCAGAGCGGAAGGGGACGGGGGGACGGGGGCAATACTGTTCGGCCCGGTAATTGCTCACAGGGTAGCGGCGGAGGAAACGGGAGGGAAGCCGGACGTTCGAGCGAGGCCGGGGACTGTCGGAATGGCAGGCGGAGCCGGGAATTCGGATCGGCAGACAATGCGTAAGAACGGGAAGCATGCCACGGGCTTCCGAAGCCGTTGAGCACGGCTTGGCGCACAGCGGTGGTGACACTAGTCCTAAAACAAGCGTAGGCTAAGCTCCTGTTGTGATCATTTTTCGCGTACAAATCGGCGCGCACCGCGACGGGTCCGGCCTTCGGCCGGGGGGGCGTCTCCAGGTTGCATATGCTTCATCGAGTGGCGTTGCTTGGGTTAGGCGTTGCGGCAGTACCGAAGCAAGGAGACCATCCCTTCGAAGTAAACAAGCGAAAGAAGAAAACGCCGAAGGAAATACCGAAGGAGAGGGGGGAAGCAGACGCCGAAGCACCCAGCCGTCCGCCTGATGGCGTGCCCCCTACCGAAACCGCAAGCGATTCCCGTGCCGGCCCCAATGCGGAATCAACCAGGCGTCCACGCAGTCGCCCTCACCGACCAATACCCGAACAACCAGACAAAGAGGCCTGACGCCTTTGATTTCTCGTGGGTCAATCGCGAACGGAATGCCGAGTAGCGGAGGAGGCATTGGGTGCGCCCCACCGCTGACGGCAGTGTTTCATTGGGCAACCCTAGACCGGCGGTAAGTCGAGGCGAAAAGTCAACGCTGTGGAAATGGCGTCCGGTAACGGAATGATTCCGTCGGAATCGGGTGTGATCAAACGAGCAACCTCGTCTTGCCCCATCACGATGCGGAACCACCTTTCACGATCCGACATCACGCGATACTGCCGCTCGTCAGCCGTGCCGGCCAGGTACGGAAGATAAACATCGATCGGGTGCCGGCCCTCGGCCTTGCAACCCAAGCGGTCGATCCGCCCGGTTCGTTGCTCGATGGTGCTCGGGTTCCAGTCCAGATCGTGATGAATGATGTGGCGGCAAAACCGCTGCAAATCCACACCTTCGCCCATGACTTGGCTGCACACCAGGATGTCAGGGAAAAACGGCGTATTGAACGCCCGCATCAGGCGGACTCGCGTCTCGCGGCGAGTCGCGCCCATCGCCACTCGAACGTTGGGCAGCGTCCCTTGTCCCGATTTTTCGTCCGGGTCGTCATCGTCATCGTCATCTCGCTTCACCCCGATGCCGCCGGTACGGGTCCGTCTGGCGGCTTCCAAGTACCAATCTCGTTCTTCCGGACTCGAACAACCTGCGCACAGAAACTCGATGAATCCGTCGAATTTTCGGCGCAACGAAACGCCCGAGCCGTCACAATGATGAATGGTTTTTGCGACTGCTTCCGGTGCATCGATGTCGTCCACTTCGACGATCGGAAAACAGCGGACCAACGTCGTTTCCGTCCGCAGGAAACTCCGCATGACGTTTTTCAGATCAGTAAGTTGCTCCGGAAGAACCCGAGCTTTGTCGAACGCCGCCGCGTGGGATCGGAGGATTTCTTCCAACGCTGCGTCGATGGCCCTTCGCCCTGGCGACGCGCTTCGTTCAGCTGATTCTGACTGGTCGAAGTAGTTGTTTTGGATTTTGTCCAGCGTGCGTTTGATCTCTTCTGGAGTACGGCTTTGCCCGTTGTCCCGAAACCGGCGCTGCGCACAAACGATGACTCGTCGTTCAATTTCCCGGCTGATGTGAACGCGCAGGGCACGGCACGTATGCCGGTAGAAAGCGAAGACAAGCACTTTCTCGCCCGTCTCCCACAAATCCACGGTCTTCCGGACGGTCGCGTCGATCTTGGGGTGCATCGTTCCGCTGCAAGTCTCCAGCGCTTCGTCGAATTGGTCCAAATACCAGCGGGAGTGGGCTAACGCCGCAGTAGCGACCGGTTCGTCTTGCTCGTCCTTTTCGGGCACACGGTTCTCGCGGGTGAACCGGAATGCCTCGAAGGACGAAGACAGTGCTTCTCCCAGCAGATCCTGCCGCGGGTTCACGGCACTTCGCGCGGCGAGAAAGAACGGTAGGAGTTGTTGCGGAGGGATGCACAGTCCGCTGGCAGGATCACCGCCAACAACGGCAGCGCCGTCCATGCGGCGGCGGCGCGGGATCGGCGGATGGGTTCCCGCCCAATACACACCCTTGTTGTATCGCACGATCCAGGGCTGCAGGGCCTGTTGGGCTGCATCGTGGCCGCGTTTCGCCGCATGGTAGGCATCTACGACCGCTGCCTGCCGCTTGTTCATGGTCTCCCGAGGCAAGTCAAGCAACCTGTTCCACCAAGCATCGCCGTCGCCGTCACAATCGTCGGGACTTAGCCGGCTCCAGCTCTGCTGCAAGCGGATGGCACTGCGCTGGCTCTCGTTCAGACACTCGCTCAAGGCGCGAATTCTCCGGCGGAAGTCCTCGGGGTCTCCCAATTGAGCGTCCCAGCGCACGTCCTCGAACCGTTCGAGCACCCGTACCAACTCGTGGTGCCCGAGTTGGAAGGGCGTGGCGGTTAGGAACAGCATTCGGTCAAACGCCTTGGCCATGGCTCCGTCACCGGTTCGCAGATCCTTTTCCAAGTCGGGTGACCGGAGCTGCCGGGCGAGAGCAGTGCCGGGGTTCTTGAGGTGATGTGCTTCGTCCATGACGAGCAAGGGCGACCGCCACTGTGCTTGGGCCAGCAAGTCCTTCCAAAGTTCCTCTTCGACGCCCCGCAACGCGACGCGTATATCGTCGAGACGCTCCGACACGCGGGACTCTCCGCCGCGCGCCCGAAGGGGCATGTCTTCCAGCTTCTCCGCCAGTGCTTTCAGATCGACTCGCGGCAGGGCTCGAACCACGGCCTTGGGAACCGGGTCGTCCCCCAGTTTCTTGTGGTCGTTTCGTACCGCTCGATTGTAAATGTCTTTCCAGGCTCCCGGATCTGTCCGAAGCAGTTTCTCCCAAAGCCCTTGTCCCTTCTCCTGGGCTCGTTCTTCGCCTAATGCTCCCAGCAATTCCGCCAGAAACCGGTGTATCTGGCTTTTCACTTGAATGAGCCGGCTGGCCTTGCCGCGCCCGTGGCGGCGCAGCGCTTCGGCGATCAGCGTCAGCCGGATCCATTTGTCCGTCTGCCGGCGGCTCATGGCGCCGTGAGCCAGAAAAATAAGATGGCATCGTTCGCGTGGCGCATCGTCCAGGAGCTTCATCAGATCGACGCTGTGCCGCGCTACCCCGTATCGGACGGCAGTCGGGTCCGTCAGTTCTTTGCGCGTGGCACGATCCCGGTCTACTGCGCGGCGATTGTCCAGGTAGAGGTCGCAGAACGTGTGGAGATCCTGCGTCCACTTGTCAATCAGATTCGCCGGAACCATGATAATCACCGCACCCCGCGCGCTGAGTACGGCGAAGCAGTACGCGACCGCCAGCGCGACGAACGTTTTGCCCATGCCGACCTCGTCGGCCAAGATCACACCAGGCTGGCCGCACAGCCGCCGCAGGATCTCTTCGACTTCGGCTCGCTGACGTTGCTGATCCGCTTCCGGGACCCGCGAGTTGAGTCGCGTCCCCAGGACAAGTTCGGGCGGCGGATGATCGATGTTGCTCATGATCGGCATTCCTCCAATACGCGTTCCCAGAAGAGCATGACCTGCGGGGATACCCGTCCGCGGCTGGCTTCGGTCTGTTGACGCAGTTCGTGTGCAAGCTCGCTGAGGAACGCCCGGTAGACTTCCTCAAAATCACCCTTCGGCAAAGCTCCGTCGCTCGGCTGGTAGTCCACTTCGCGCAAGACGATCAGCAAGTCGGCAAGGTACAGCAGTGCCTCGTCAGCCGAACGATCCGTGGTGGTGAACTCGCGCACCAACCGATCTGCAAGCGATTGGACGCCGATCAGTCCCCGCAACCGCCAATCCAACGCTTGCCGTCCCCACACCGGACGTTCGAGATTGGCACGCAACTGGGCAAGGAACCGCGACCGACGACGAATACGATGCAAGAAGGTAACCTGCAGATCGTAGCGACGCAGCGGATCCAAGTCGATTGGAGCTGCTGTATCGAGATCGGGATCGTCCGAGTCGCCAGCCTGCCGCTGCCTTGTCACGGCTCGAATCGCTGCGCTCGGATCGGCGGCGGCCAGAATCAACAGCATGTCGTCCGCGGACATCTGTAGAAGTTGCGAAGGAGGCGGCAGTTCTCCACGGTCGTCGACGTTCAGCGGCAGAAATGCCGTGCAATCCGACCAACACACGCGCAGTTTTTCCGGGGGTTGTATCGGCTTCCAATCGAGTTCGATGACATGGGGACAACCGCTTTCGCGCCACTGTGTAGCGGAGAGCAATTCCCGCTCGCCTTGGCCGTACGCTTGGACGTGCCAGTCCTCCGGCAATCGCGGCGGGTCGAGTCGGATGACGATTCGCCGCTCGTCGCCGGCGCGATAGGTGGCGGCAAGGAATCCCGCGGGCAAGGGCGGAGTTGACGCCGGGTCGGTCTCCTCGGGGTCTGTCCGGTTGCCCAGCCATTGAGCGGTCTCTGGCTGCTCGACTTGCGCCATCTCGGGCCACAACGCTTCCAAACGCGACGCCTCACGGCCGTAGGCCACGATGGTGAGCAAATTGGCCTCCGCGTTGCAGTTTTGCCCGATGCCCATTCCGGCGGAAGTAAAATTGGAGGATCCGATCATCAGGGCGGAGTACTGTTCGGCGACCAGCGCCATCATCTTCGCGTGCCAAGGACGCTGGTTCCTGTCGGAGTCGGCCTCGGGCAGCATCTCGACGCTCACGCTGGCCTGATACAACGGCGGCGTCCGTACCAAGGCTACGGGAGCGGCCAGCCGAGGAATCGTTGCTGAATCGGCGTCCTTGACTACCGGCACACAGAAGCAAACCGTCCGATTCCCACCGCGTGCCAGGAGCTTGCAGAGGGATGACGTCACACGACGGGTGGCCTCGTCGGAATCGAAAAACGGCGACGCGATCCACGCCTCGTTCGGCGACCCGCCGCGGCGGCGACACTCCTGGACCGCGCCATCGAGGCTGCTGCGGGCGGGTTGGCTCTCCGCGACAGGGGGAAGCGTAAAGACCAAGTGCTGCCGAATTTTCTCCCCACGCCGTTTCTTCTTCCATTCCTCAACTTTTCGCTCGACTTCGGCGAGAAATTCCTCCGCCCGTTGGACCGCGGGAAGCCCATTTGATGCGCCAGGCACGAATCGCACCAAAATCCGCAGGAAGTCCGCCGCTGCGGTTAACGCCTCGGTGTCTGCGTCTTCGGACGTCAGATCCACGGCCCCGGCCACTTCATAATTGGTCCGGTAACCCGGCTCGGTCAGATTAGCCGACGCGACAATGATCCGGATGTGTCGCTGCCACACCAGCAGGCTGAGTTTGGCGTGTTGCTTGCCACGTGGGATCCGCACGGGCAACACATCCCAACGAAGCGAATGCGCTACGCCTGCTTGTGTATGGTCCACCAGCACGCCCGCGTACACCCCGCCAAGTCGGCTTTCGCGTTCCAGGAGAAAGGCCAAATCTTCCCGGTCGGGCTCGGATTCGATCTCCAGGAATCGGGCCAAGCATTGCTCGTCAAACAGTTCCGGGGCGAACGTGTAGGTACTTGCGAGGCAACCCACAGCTTCACCGGCGTCCTGTGGGGGCCGCCACAAATCGAGCATCGCTCCCGTGTTGGACATGTTCTTGCGCTTGCTCATGATAGGTCCATATAGAATCGGCGAATGGGCTTGCCCCGGTAGTCATGCACGTAGCGGCTGGGTTGAATGTCGCTGGTTGGTTCACGGTAGGCATGCCGGACAAAGATGCGGTCCTGGCCAAGACGATCAAACCACGACCGTTTGCCCTCCGCTGATTTACCTCGTTGCACGACCTCGTGATGCGAGCACAGGGCAATTGCGCACTGCCCAGCATTCATGGGTTCGCCGAAGGCTTTGAATCTGGCCGTGAGAATATCCTGAAGCGGAACAGTGGCGACGGTCACGTTGCAGAGTGTTTGGTGCGCCGCCTCGAACCGTTTATGCAACTCGCTCACGCTTTGCTCGAAATTCGGACAGCTAGCGATTTCATGCACGGCAAACCCTTGAACATCCCGCCTCGCGGCCGCCGTTCTCATCACGTCGAAAGCGTCCTGCAAACTGCGGGCGAACGCTTCGTAAGACCGGATCGCGCTGAGCAACGGCCGGTACGAGGGATCATCCTGCTCCAGCCTGTCGTGCAGCAACTCCTCCCGGAATTCACTGTCGTCGAACTCCGACTGGAGCCGCCAAATCGCAGGTAAGGCACCCAATCGGCGCTGGTCGGTGGCATGAAGCAGGTTTCGCAGGAACCGCTTTTCCCGCGCCTTGCACGTGGAAGGAGCCAGTGCTTGGGCCAGTTCCGCCCAAGCATCGTCGTTCCAGTTCGGGCGTGTCCGAGGCGGTTTCTCCGCCAAGCTACGGCGGACCGCCGCGGACCAGCGAGCCAGCGTTGGCCGAACGTCCGAGACGCCGGCATGCCCCAAGTCTCGTGCCCAGGCATCCACCAGTTCTTCCGCGTTTGGCCCCGGTGCCAAGTGAACGTCCACGAGACCAAGGTGCATGGCAAGTCTCTTGTACACGCCGTGGAATCCAAAGATCCGGGGCGTCTTCAAGTAACTTCGCGCGTCGAGATACCCGTGCTGATCGAGCGCACGTCGCGTCACCAGCGTGCCGGGGACACCTCGGACGTCGCCGTTTTCGCCCGCTTCCCGGACCAATGCTTCCACGACGAGCCACTCCCAAACCAAGCCGGGCGACGCATCCCGGTGACGCGGATCGTCTTCAAGTCCTTCGGTGACCAGTGAGCCGACTGTCATCGCGGTCAGAAACCGGATCCGCTGCATCCGTTCGCGGACTGCCGGAACCAGTTGCACCGCCAACTGGTCGGCGATCTGATACAGTCCGAGCGGATCGAGTGTGCCTTCGCTCGTACCCGGCGGATCGTAGCTTGTCAGAAACGGCAGCGAGGTACTCATTCGGCCCGGCCCACCCTTCAAAAAAAGGAATTGCAGGCAGTATGCTCTGAGGGATTGAATTTTGGACGGCCAGCACGTTGGTGTCAACGGGGCTCATGCAGTGCATCAACGGCATCCTCCGGATCGAGAACGGACCGCAAAGGGCCATCTGACCAGGTATGGATGCGGCGGAACAAAATCAAGGTCTAAAGAAACGGGGTTCTTCTTGGATTCTCGGACCCGGAGGAATCCCCTGTATTCGATGCGTTCCTCGCTTTGCCGCACGCAGCCCAAGACGGTTTCTACGGATTCGAATGCCAAGGGACGACCTTTCAGGCTGGGGATCGACTGTAACGTCGAGCCTTTTTTCGGGAATGATCCGCGTCAGAGATCGTCGTACCGGCGATGCGCGGCATCTCGTCCCAGGTTCGCCCCTCCAGTTCTCGGCCTTTCGTGACCTTGTGAACGCCGCCCCATTGCTTGAAAAAGAAAGGTACGCGTGCAGCCTGACACTGATCACGAATCTCGGTGACCCAGGCGGGCGCCATGAGCCTGGCGCCAGGTCCGGATTCACCGCCAACGATAACCCAATCGATCCCGTGGAGGTCCAGATCCGGAAACGGCCCAAGAAGAGGCTCCAGTGACAGAAATTTCGTGTCCGCCCGTGTCTGACGCAGGTGATCGATGCGGAACTGATAGTCCAGGGTTTCGACACTCACGCCCATCCAGATGTGAGGCTGCCAGTCGAGCAAGCCGTCCAGGTCCAGCAGGCGTTCGGATCGCTTGGTCAAGACTTGGTACTGGTGCCAATCTGCGCGCCGCATCACGTCGAACACTCGCTGGATAAACTCGACGGGGATGGCCTGATGGAATAGATCGCTCATCGAGTTGACGAAGATCGTCCGCGGCTTCTTCCAGCTCAAGGGCAGCTCGACGGCATGCTCGTGCATCGCCACTCGAAAACCATTGGCGTAGTTTGGCTGTCCCATCGCGTGCAGCCGTTTTGCCATGCGTTCGGCGTAGCAGTGTTTGCATCCCGGACTGATCTTCGTGCATCCGGTAACCGGATTCCACGTGGATTCGGTCCATTCAATGGCAGAATTCGTGGCCATCAAGAGGCTCCCCTGTCTCGATACTTGTTGAATATGTCAGAAACGATCTTTGCGCCCGTGGCGTTCGGGGACGCAAAGAACAGGTAGTAGACGACGGCGCCCCGCGTGTTCCTCATGGGCATGGGATCGGGCACGTAGGCGAACCCCGCGACCTCCTTCAATCGCTTCTGGTACGCCGTGGCCACCTCCTCGTTCGAGACCTTCTCTTCCCAGTCAAACCCAGGCAGCAGCCCTCGCGGCTTCTGATACAAGGCACCGCGCCACGACCGATCGCCCCAGAATGCATCCATCCGCTCCAACTGCGACGGAAGCACGTTGTCGGGATTCCTCCAAAGGACGTTCATGTTCATGTCCATGACCATGAAATTCAGGAAAACCTCGACGCTCCTCATCTGCCCCGCAGTCCGGAGGACCTCCCAGTCCAAGTTCAGGGCGTATGGATCAAGCAGGCAAAGCGCCCGGCGGTAATCGCTCCAGCGAGCACGAGCGAAAACCTTGTTGAGGAGGACCGAGTTGCAGTCCTCGTTGTAGAAGTGGGTATTCGGCGCGTCGCCAGCCAATTGCCGCAAGTGCTCGGCCTTGTCTCCGTCCAGATCTATGAAATGGTATTCGCTGAACGGTGGCGCCACGTTCAGCGCGTTCAAAGGACTGCCCGGCACAAATTCGCCCGTGCGCTTCGAGATATGCATGCCAGCACCGGCGAAGGCATCGATGTAGATGTACCCCCGAATGCGGTGGTCATTCGCGAGAACCGTGGCGTACGCCTGAGCGTACTTGCGGACGATGTCGAGTTTAATCTCCGACCAATACCCGATCTCGTCGAGCCTTACTCCACCCATTTCCATCCCTTTCGCGCTGCGCCTGTTTGCTGCTAGCAAGTGCTTTACTGGCCGAAAGATGCAACTTGTAGGATAACACCATCCGCGTCTGAGATGCCAGTGAGGAACGAAAAACGGCTCAGAACGAAAAAATCAGAACTCATTTGTGCCAAGGACCCGAAGGGCCGTTCCGAAAGAATGAGTTCTGCCCCTCTTTCGCCCCCGATCCGCCTCCGTGGCCCAACGATTCAGGATCGCCGTCGATCGGGCGGCCGACCGCGTGGCGGCGATGGCCGAGACCGTTTCTTCCGGACCTTACCGCGCGGGCCGTGTCCGCGGGGTTCCCGATCTGCTAGTCTTGGTCTTCCGGTGTCGATCACCGGAAGTGAACATGGTCGTGGCCGGGGCGGGTGGCCCTGTTTGCTGCGCCGGTGGCGGCCGTTGCGGAGTGGTGCGGGAATGAGCGGTGGACAACCTGCGATCCGAGGCTATCTGATTCAGACGCTGATCGCGTTGCTGGACGCGCTCGCCAAAGATCGCCCGTGGGACTACGTCCGGTTGGAGCCGGCGGATCCGGACTTGGAGAAGATCGACCTGCTGTGGGAGCAGGCGAGCGGCACGCGTGCCGTCCAGGTCAAGTCTTCGCAGAATCAGATCGGCAAGGCGGACGCCGAACGCTGGGCGGAGGAGCTGGAGACGCATCACGGCGGGGCGGACGAACTGGAATTGGTGCTGGTGGGACCGTGCGCACAGAGCGTGGTCCAGTTGAACCCGGGGGGGGGGCACAAAGTTTATTTGGGGGGGGGGGCCCGGGGCCAACTGCGGGGGGCCCTGTGGGCACCGGCGGGGCGGGTCACGATTCCCCCGCCGGTGCCCTTGAATTTGGACCTGCTGTGTCAAGCCGCCGCGCATCGTCTGGCCCTGTTCCTGGAATCGCAGGGCGCCTCGGCGGGTCGCGCGGATCAGCGGGAAGCGTTGGTCCGGCAACTGGGCTGGCGTCTGGCCCAGTGGTCCGCCGAGAGCCATCGGCTGAGCCGGGCGGAACTGGCCGGCCTGCTCGAGGCATGGTCCCGGGAGGAAGCGGCCAAGCTGCCGCTGTTCCCGATCTTCACGGCGCCGCAGCGGAACCCGTTCTTCACGGGCCGGGAAGCGGAGTTGGAATGGCTGCACACCCGGCTGCGGACCGCGGGGCGGGCGGTGCTGAGTCAGACGCAAGCGATCAGCGGCCTGGGCGGCGTGGGCAAGACGCAGACGGTGTTGGAGTACGCGCATCAGGTTCGGGGCGATTACGACGCGGTGTTCTGGATCAGCGCGGCCAGCGAACTGGAGCTGCGCACGGAGTATGCGCAGATCGCGGCGCGGTTGGGGCTGCCGCACGATGCGGGGGACGCGGAGGGGGCGATGCGGGCGGCCCGGCGTTGGCTGGAGAGCAGCCCGGATCGGCGTTGGCTGTTGGTGTTTGACAATGCGGACGATCCGCAGGTGCTGGATGTGCTGCAAGGCTGGCTGCCGAGCAGTTCGCCTGCGGGGGATATATTGGTGACTTCGCGGGCCCGGGTCCTGGAGGCGTTGGGTCTGGTGTCGCCGCTAGCCTTGGCAACGCTGCCGGCGGCCGAGTCCACGGCGTTCCTGTTGAAGCGAACGGGTCGGGAGCAGGCGGGGGAAGTGACGGGGGCGGCCGAGTTGGCCCGCGAACTGGACGGTCTGCCGTTGGCGTTGGAGCAAGCGGCGGCGTATGTGTTGGACCGGGACGTGCCGTTTGCGGAGTATCTGGCGAGCTATCGGCGGCAGCGGCTGGCGTTGTTAGAGCAGCGTGGCCCGCAGAGCGGCGCGTATCCGCAGACGGTGGCCACGACGTGGTTGTTGAACTTCCGGCAGGTGGGCATGGAATCGGCCGCGGCGGCCGAGTTGCTGCAGTTGAGCGCGTTTCTGGGGGCCGGGGCGATTCCGTTCGAGTTGCTGTCGGCCGGGCGTGGGGAGCTGGGCCCGACGTTGGGGCCGGCGCTGGCGGCGGACGAGTCCTTGTCGGTGTACGAGCTGCTCAAGCCGCTGGCGCGTTTTTCGTTGGTGCGGGTCGATCGCACGGAGCAGACGTACAGCGTGCATCGGTTGGTGCAGGAAGTGACCAAGGGGCAGTTGTCGGAGGTCTCCCGGCGGGCGTGGGCCGAGCGGGCCGTGCGCGGGTTGAACGCGGCGTTTCCGTCGCCGCAGTTTGAGAACTGGGCCACTTGCGCGCGTCTGGCCCAGCAGGGGTTGGCGGCCAGCGAGCTGATCGCCACCTACGGGTTGCAGTCGAACGTCTCCGCGCGACTGCTGAACCAGGTGGCGTTCTACCTGGCGGCTCGCGGGCAGTATGCGGTCGCCGAACCGCTGTACCAGCAGGCCCTGGAGATTCGTCGCCAGGTGCTGGGGGAGCAGCACCCGAATTTCGCCCAAAGCCTAAACGCCCTGGCGTCCCTGTACGAATCGACGGGTCGCTATGAGCAAGCCGAACCGCTGTTGCAGCAGGCCCTGGAGATTCGTCGCGAGGTGCTGGGGGAGCAGCACCCGGATTTCGCCCGCAGCCTCAACAACCTGGCGGCACTGTACGACTCGACGGGCCGCTATGAGCAAGCCGAACCGCTGTACCAGGAGGCCCTGGACCTGTATCGCCAGGTGCTGGGGGAGCAGCACCCGAATTTCGCCCTCAGCCTCAACAACCTGGCGTTCCTGTACAAAACGACGGGCCGCTATGAGCAAGCCGAACCGCTGTACCAGCAGGCCCTGGAGATTCGTCGGCAGGTGCTGGGGGAGCAGCACCCGAATTTCGCCCTCAGCCTCAACAACCTGGCGGCACTGTACTCCGCGACGGGCCGCTCTGAGCAAGCCGAACCGCTGTATCAGCAGGCCCTGGAGGTGTTACGCCAAGTCTTGGGTCCGAACCATCCGCACACCAAGCTCGTGCAGGCCAACTACGATCGGGCGAGGCGGGCCCGTTGATGCGCGTTTAACCGCGACCCAACGGGGAGCGTTGAGGCTCGCAACACCCCGCGCTCCCCGCTGGGTCGCCAGTGTACACGCTTCCCGCTGGGTCGCAGTTAAACGATCAACGCCCGCGATCAACCGCTACACTCGAACCGACGACCTACGGGACGGATAAACGGGGATAAACGGGGAGGGATAAACGAACAGGATAAACGGGAGGATAAACGGGGGGGGGAGGATAAACGGGGACACAGCTTTTCCTCGACGGATAAACGGGGAATAAACGGGGACACAGCTTTTCATCGGGGAATAAACGGGGACACAGCTTTTCCTCGGACCC
>Ga0351967_1114_pt1 | contig 17452 bp, 15 predicted proteins | sample TotcelT113001K15_FD_205803 | JGI IMG/M metagenome (GOLD analysis project Ga0351967, IMG submission 205803) | Enriched cells from coal bed in the Powder River Basin, Montana, United States - Total cells T11 rep3 HSBNCT.T11.300.1.K15 ... | reverse complement strand
CCTCTTTGGGCCAATCCTCGTAATGCTGCAGCCGGATCGTTGAAATTACTTGATCCTGCCGAAGTATCCAAGAGAAGACTTGAAGCAGTCTTTTATGCCATTGCAGAAGATTCTTCAACCAGCCTGCGCTCCCAGTTTGACGTACATCGCTTCATGGCAAGCCTAGGCCTGCCTATCCTAAAACTTCAAGAAAGATGCGATTCGATGGAGCAAATCTGGGCGTTTGGGGAAAAAGTGCGAACAGCCCGAAAAAACTTGGCGTTCGATATTGACGGGATTGTCATTAAGCTTGATGACCTGGGGCAGCAGCGCCAACTAGGGGCCACAGGAAAAACCCCGCGATGGGCTGTCGCTTTTAAATTCGCTGCAGAACAGGCTGTCACACAGATTACCGATATCTCAGTACAAGTTGGACGCACAGGCGTACTCACCCCAGTGGCTGAGCTTGTTCCTGTTTTTCTGGCAGGCAGCACGATCTCTAGGGCAACCCTCCACAATGAAGAAGAGGTGCAGCGCAAAGACATTCGAAAAGGGGATTGGGCAGTCATTGAAAAAGGGGGGGATGTCATCCCTAAGGTTGTTAAAGTCCTAGAAGACAAACGTCCTTTAGGAACAAACCCTTGGAAAATGCCTGATAACTGCCCTAGCTGCGGGACCAAGGTGATCAGAATTACAGGTGAAGTGGCGGTACGCTGTCCCAACGCATCTGGATGCCCCGAACAGTTTTTGCGGCGCATTATTTATTTTGCCAGCAAACCTTGCATGGATATTGAGAATCTTGGAGAAAAAGTTGCCGAGCAACTAGTCCGAAAGAACTATGTCAAGCGGCCATCGGATATCTATACATTACAGGCATCGCAACTTTGCCAGCTGGAAGGTTTTAAAGAAAAATCCGTGAATAACCTGCTCCGGAGTATCGATGAGTCCAAAGAGACCCCGCTAGATCGTTTTATCATGTCATTAGGGATCAAATACGTTGGCACAGGTACAGCAGAAGCCTTGGCTGCGCAGGCAGGCTCTATTGAAAACTTCATGGAAATGACTGCAGAGACATTGATGAGCATTGAGGGTGTGGGTGAGAAAGTCGCCGGTGCAATAGTAGAGCATTTTTCTGATCCAACAAATCGAGAGGAAGTGCAACTTTTGCTGAATGGCGGCGTGAGGCCCAAGCAACACCAAGTGCAAAGTTATCAAGGGCACCAATTCCAGGGAAAAACATTTGTATTGACCGGAAGCCTCCAAAAACATTCCCGGACTGAAGCTGCGGCCATGATCAAGGCAAGAGGAGGAAAAGTCACCGAATCTGTGAGCAAAAAAACGGACTTTATCCTTGCCGGAGAATCACCCGGTTCAAAGCTCGAAAAGGGCCAATCCCTCGGCATTCGAGTCTTAGATGAAGCAGAATTTCTCACCATGTTATAGACATTGAAGAGGGATGTGAAACGGTTGTTCTCCATGCCTATTCTCTGCGGCGGCCTCTGCGCTTCTGTGTTTCGCAGCGTAAAAATTCCCCCCGAATCCGGAGACTTCCAGGAAAGACTATAACCTATTTGTAATAAATGACATAGGTCTCAACGAGAATTGCTGTAAAATCCATATTGAATTTTTTCTTATAAATCTTCTATGTTCCAATTAGAGTAATTTTTCATAAACACAAGGAGATTTCCATGAATAAATTTCAAGTCTTAAAAGGTTTGACAGTGATGCTAGGGGCCTTGGTGCTTTTCGCAGGATGCAATATTGAAGCTGACAGAGAAGCCAAAAAAGAAGCTGCACAAAAAGAAGCACAAAAAAATGAAGCTAAAGAAGGCGTAAGAACAGAAAGATCTCCAACAGAAAGACATTAGAATCAAAACCGGCATTGAAGAGAATCTATCATTATGCGGCATTCTTCAGCCTATCATTTCCTCTGTGCAGCATGCTTGTGCTGCACAGCATACTCTGCCACAATGCTGCTTGCAGAAAATTCGCAAGAGCCCATTAAACAAATCCAAACACTCCCCGTCAAAAATGCCTTCGCGGTCATTAACCCTACTAAAGGAAATATTGTCTGCGGTGTGGTGCATTTTAGAAAAGTCGATGGAGGAGTAGAGATTCGAGCCATCATCGATGGCCTGACTCCTGGAAAGCACGGTTTCCACATCCATGAATTTGGCGACTGCAGCGCCCCTGATGCAGCCTCAGCCGGTGGACATTTTAACCCCACAAACGAAATGCATGGCGGACCTGATCATTCGCGTCGACATGCCGGCGACTTAGGAAACCTTGTCGCCAACGAAAATGGGCATGCTGTATATGAAAGAATCGATTCCATAATCAACCTGAATGGGCCGAATTCTATTGTTGGAAGATCAGTCATTATTCATTCTATGCCGGATGATTATACAACCCAACCAACCGGGAACGCAGGCGGCCGCGTGGGCTGTGGAGTCATTATTGAAAACACCTCCAGATCTACACTCCCAGCATGCGAGTGATAAGGAACACTGAGTGTGTGAAAATTAACGCACTATAGTCCTTCCCGGAAGTCGGTGGAATCGAGGATAACTATAATGACTTTAATACTGCGCAATTAACGATCAATTAAATTACTGACACCTATCAGTTCCGCTAAAAGAGTTTGATGGCTATAGCTATGTATGCGAACCTTCTGCAAAGTTCCGATTAGGGATTCATCGCCCGGGAATAGAACATTTTTCCAGCATCGGGTACGCCCTTTTAACAGAGCACTGTCCTTGAAATTCTTTTTCTCCACGAGAATTTCAACTTCTCTTTCCAGCATCGACTGCCTTTGTTTCTGATAGATCTCCTCTTGCATTTTCATTAGCCTTTGGAGACGCTCTTGTTTCACTTCTTCAGGAACATCATCTTGCCAACGCATCGCTGGAGTGCCTTTGCGTGGACTATAAGCAAAAAGAAAAGCCACCGAATATTCAATTTCTTTTAAAACATCGAATGTCATTTGAAATTCCTCTTCCGTTTCCGTGGGAAATCCAACAATGACATCCGTGCCCAAAGCTACCTCAGGAACTATCTCCCTAAGCATATTGACCTTTTCTCGATACTGTTCCAAAGTATAGATCCGATGCATTTTTCTCAAAATACGATTGGAACCCGCTTGCACAGGGAAATGCACAAATTCACACAGGCTCGGCAGATCTCTGACCGCCTCCATAAGTTCCCTAGTAATGTCAACAGGATGGCTTGTCATAAAACGGATCCTTTCCACCCCAGGAATTCTATCCAGACGATAGAGAAGATCATGAAAGAGACAATTCCATTCAGGTTTGTCCTTTCCATAGCTATTCACATTCTGACCCAGAAGAATGATTTCTTTATACCCTTGTGAGACCAGCTGGCGGCATTCTTGCTCGATGCTTTCGGGTGTACGGGATGACTCCGGGCCGCGGGTATAAGGAACGACACAATAGGTGCAAAACTTGTCGCAACCACGAATAATTGAAACGTAGGCCTTTACCTTGTCGTCCCTTTTTGCGCTCAAATAATCCAACTCCGTCGTAAAACGGTCGTCCGTCTTGACGGACTGCTTGCCTGTAGCCAAAACATCATCGAGAACATTGTTGAGATCATGGATGTTGTTGGTCCCCAAAACAAAGTCGATATGAGGGATTTTTTGAAACAGAGAATCCTTTTTTGCATTGGCCATGCAGCCCGTAACCCCTATGACAGCATTGCGCTGCGAAGTGCGGCCCAATTTGCCAAGCTTTCCCATGACTTTCCTCTCGGCCAAATCGCGGATCGAACACGTATTGAAAATCAAAAGATCAGCCGCAGACTCATCTTCAATCCTGGATAGGCCGCGCTGTTCCAGCTGGCCCACCATAATTTCTGAATCGAGTTCATTCATTTGACAGCCATATGTTTTGACAAAAAATGTTTTTATTTCCCGCATATTGATTTCTCTTAAGGTAACGAGTGCATGAACCTAAATTATTCGTAATGATTATACCACGCGCGGTCTAAAACTTGGAGTTTGAATTACGCCAAATCAAATTCGGACTGTTTGTGTATACCCGACAGGCAATGATCTACAGTAACTAGTGCATTATATGATAAATCGAATCAAAGATCAAGAATTCGCAGCACAGTTGTATACCTCGACGTCTAAAACTCGGTATTTGAACAGTGCGAGAGCTCCCGCAGTCGAACGATCGAAAGCGACCCCATATTATAACGCCTTGCTCTAAATCACATTTAGATAGGATTATGAAAGGTACTTCGCTAACCTGCTATACCATATAAACCGCTATTCTTAGCCTGATGTCAGAAATGTGTTTGCAAAAAACTAGCGGATAATATAAGATCATCCTTTATATTACAGTGAACGAAGAAAATTTGAATGTAAGGTTCTAACATCATGTCACAACCTCAACAAAAAACACTTATGCTTAATCAGAGCAAAGTAAAACCAACATGGATTTTACTCGATGCTTCCGGCAAAACGCTAGGGCGATTTGCTGCAGAAGTAGCTAAAATCCTCCGAGGTAAGCATAAACCCACATTTACTCCATTCGTAGACGGTGGCGACGGAGTGATTGTTATCAATGCCGATAAAATTCGGGTAACCGGGGCCAAAGAGGCTCAAAAAATTTATCGCTACTACACAGGCTATATTGGCGGAATGCGAGAAGTCCCCTATAAAACAATGAAAGCACGCCATCCTGACTATATTATAGAGCATGCAGTTTCCGGCATGATGCCTAAAACTCGTTTAGGCAAACAGCAGTTAAAAAAATTGCGGATCTTCGCTGGAGCAGAACACAATATGGAAGCCCAGAAACCTATTCAAGCAAACATTTAATTTAGAGAAACGGAATTATGGTAGAAGAAAAAATAGCAACAGGCCGTCGCAAGACAGCTGTAGCATCCGTGAGGCTAAGGCCAGGATCTGGCAACATTGATATTAACGGGAAAGCATTTGATCATTATTTTCCAGGAGATATCGAGCGTCGTTCTGCATTAGCGCCTTTTGAAAAAATCGGTGGGATCGGCAAGTTTGATATGATCATCAGAGTTAAAGGCGGAGGCATCCAAGCGCAAGTTATTGCCACACGTCTCGGCATAGCAAGAGCACTGGTGCAAGAAAATGAAACTCTCCATCATGATTTTAAAACGATGGGTTATTTGACACGTGATTCTCGTAAGAAAGAACGTAAAAAGTATGGACATGCCGGAGCGCGTAAGCGATTCCAGTTCTCCAAACGTTAACACAACGTTCTCACTTATACGACTCGACACTTGCCTTTGGATGTTCAAGCATCCAAAGGTTTGTCATTTCAATCCGTTTTTCAACTTTCCACTTTTCTCTTTAGCATCGAGAACTTCAAGTTCAGCTATTTAGTTAACAGTCAAGTCCTCTGGAATCATAGAAAGCGTTGCGTATTTTCCGCCCATATCCCGCAGTAGCTGCTGCCATAATTTTTCCGCTGGAATTTCAAAAATATGACGCGCGCTTGACGGATATAAGAACCAGCTGCCATCCAAAAACTCGCGTTCCAATTGTCCCGCTCCCCATCCGGCATACCCGAAGCATAAGTGAATATAGGGCCCATTTTCATCAGTGATGGCATCTTGCAGGAATTGGAGATCCCCTCCAAGAAAACCACCTTCGCAAATTTGCAGTGTTTGGTGCGGAATCCGGTCCGAGGTGTGTAAAAGCATCATTTGATTGGTTTGAACAGGACCGCCAGCACGGATACCGACACGGTTATTAGCAAGATTATGGATATTGATAATCTCTTCGGGCAGTTCGAGGTCCAAACTCTTATTGATCACGAGCCCAAACGATCCATTCGGATTGTGTTCACATACTAGGACGACAGCACGAAAAAAGATCCCCGATTCGATGTCAGGTGTTGCGACGAGAAAGGTTCCCTTTTGAATTTGGGAATAGGGCATGCTTTCCATAATTTTTTCCTTTGTATCACTCATATAGACACGAATTGAGCTCTGTCTTGTAAACTCCAACATCCACGACTTGCTGGTTATACATTTGTAATTGTTCTTGCAAATCATTCACTCGGCGCAGCAGTTCGCTATAGACTTTTGTATACTCGCCATTCTCCAACAGATCTTCACAAGAAATCAAACCATTTGTTTCATCGAGGACAGAGGAAACCCTCGTCAAAGAAGTCGTCACACGATCGATCTCATCATTGAAGTAATTCCTAAACTCTTGAGGTGTAGATAGTTGCTGCATGAGGTTTAGCCGTCTAGCACGCAAACGCTGCCATCCTTTGTCTAGATGGAATAGAATGCCATAATGATTGACATCATTGAGTGTGATTTCCGCTTTGCTAAGCAAGGAGGAGGTTTTTAAATAGATGGCATCATCCACCAAAAGTTTCCCTACAGTCCCCTTTCCTGCCTGTACGGTTCCCATAACTTCTTTAGCGCTTACAGAGATGGCGAGGGCATTATTTAATGTCTTATCGACCGTTTTCCACGATTCATTGACGCTTTCAGTAAATTTATGTGCATTCGTCAACATCTCAGACCAATATTGAGGATTATCTAGGGCTTTGGCGATATTACGGACACTTTCGACAGTTGCCGTGATCTTTTCAACAAGCTTCGCTTTATTCAGATCATCGACAAATATTTTGGCGGATTCAAACGTCTCTTCAAAGCTGTCGGCAAGTTCTTTAAATTCCTTCATGGTTTGCTCTAAAGATCCGGTTTCAGTCGCATAAATGATCTTGTCGTTCATTAATATTAATTCTTCTCCCTTCAGAGGGGATCCAGGATTTATGCAAACCGATCTTTCTCCCAAAAGGCCGGAAGTACGTAAATCTATCGTATCGGTATTGTATATATTGATGTGGCTGTCAATTTTGAGAGTCAGCTCATAAGTGTACACAAATCCATGAACGGCATTTCGCTCATTAAAAGCGCCCGGAATTTCTTGGATATCGATCACTTCCCCTACCGGCCTTCCTGCGTAGGTAACCCTGGTCCCTATATTGACTTTGTCAATGTTGGCAAACCGGACGCGCAAGATGCGTCCATGATCGCCTATGCCTGGATTAAGGAACATAAGCATAAACACGACGATGGAAAATGCTGCGATGACAAAAAAACCTATCATCATATTTTTCGCTTGGTCTGCCATAATTTATTGCCTCTGGTTCTTTTGGTCCTTGAGGAATTCCTCAGGAATGATTGCATTTTCAAAAAACTGATGGAGCAGTGGGTCGTCCAGTTTGAAAAATTCACTTTTAGGGGCTATTTCCCGTATTTTACCGTCATGATGAAACGCAAGCCTGTCCCCGACAACAATAGCTGATTTGATATCATGGGTAACCACTATACTTGTAGCTTTAAGCTCGCGCTGTGTTTGGACGATCAAATCATTGATTTGCATAGCTGTGATCGGATCCAAACCCGTAGTCGGTTCATCATACAATATGATTTTAGGACGGTACACGATAAGCCGGGCCAAAGCTGCCCTTTTGCGCATGCCGCCTGATAAATCTGAAGGAAGCTTTGCCTGCGTACCGCCTAAACCAACCATTTCTAAAGCTTCTTTTACTCGTTTTTGAATTTCTTTTTCTTTGAGTTTTCTTTCATGCTGTCTCAAATAGAAAGCCGTATTTTCGCCTACATTCAATGAATCGAATAAGGCAGACCCTTGAAAAAGCATCCCCATATTTTTGGAGAATTCGAGCCGTCTTGTAGAGGAAAGAGCAGATAAGCGTACGTTGTTGATTTCTATATATCCTTTATCGGGCGATTCAATGCCGATAATTTGTCTGAGCAAGACGCTTTTTCCTACTCCCGAACGCCCAAGGATCACAAGGGTTTCTCCGCCTACGATGTCAAGAGATAACCCTTTTAATACTTCTAGAGAGCCATATTTTTTCCACAAATCGAAAACTTTAATCATTGTTATAACCCTGGCTCACAATCTGCCTATGCGCTGAAGAAAAGCATTTATATACTCAAAGGAACTATTTAATGCTATGGTCAGCAAGAAATTAGATATCAGGATTACCGAGTAGCAGATCACCACGCTTTGCGTTGTCGCCCTTCCAACTCCTGCCGCCCCTCCTCGGGTCGTAAGCCCTCTATAGCAGGAGATCGTAACAATGATAATGCCGAAGACAAAGGCTTTAACGACTCCGCTGAAGATATCAAAGCTTTTGATGTGCAGGGGAAGAGGATCAAGAAAAGAATTTGAAGGCATGCCATAATATCCCACGGCAATTATATAACCTCCGATAATTCCCATAACACTGCTGAATATCGTGAGAAGCGGCATCATCAACGTCCCTGCTATGAACCTTGGAGCGATGAGATAGCGATGCGGATTGACTGCCATTGAACGCAAAGCATCCACTTGTTCCGTTACTCTCATCGTACCCAATTCAGCGCACATCGAGGCCCCGACACGACCTGTCACCATGAATGCTGTAAGCACAGGCCCGAGCTCGACAAGCATCGCTTTGGCGACCATTAGCCCCGTAGCACTGACAAGCCCTTTATCGGACAGTTGGAAATAGGATTGTGCTGACAGGACCATCCCTGTGCTGAATCCGGTGATAGCGACGACAGGCAGTGAAAGAACACCAATTTCAAAAAGTTGGTCGCGTATGAGCGCCCACTGTGGAGGCCGGCGTAGGGTGACGATGATCACCTGAACTATCAGGACGAAGTAGTCGCCTACGGTTGCTAAAATACGTGCTGCCACATTGTTGTTCATCAATCTCCCCATCTGGAAGAACGCGTTAACGATTTTTTTCGGTCCAAAAAACCCATGATCATGAACCGAATTGTAAACAACGGTTTGATTCGGGTCAAAATATTTATCAGATAAAATTCCAAGCCCGGCTGTCCGGTGTGTTTTTTAACCATTGAGAGAACGGGAGAGAGAAATCTCTTTTTAGAATGTTACCCTCAATTCCGGAGACTTCCACGGAGGACTATAAATCAAAAATAATTCCATTTGAATCACTACCGATAAAAACCTTTCGAAACAATATTAATAAAAAAATTTAACTTGTTATTTCTGTCAGCATATGTTAATTATCAGATTTTATATCTCAAGAAATTGTAACCTTTCTAGTTAAACAACATTATATTAAGAGTATAATATGCAAATCCAACATATCTTATTTAAAGTGATCGCTTTCTTTGTGCTAGCTGTCTTGCCGACCGCAGATATAAAGGCCACCTTTGGATACATGGATTACTCTACATTCAATGTTGGCGATGACATCCAATCCATCGCCGCAAAAAAGCTCCTGCCTAAAAATCGCATACCGGTCAATAGGGAATTCGTCCATAATTACCACCCTCCTTGTGATACGGTTGTACATACCATCATGAATGGATGGTTTATGCATACTAAACAAGCAGGATGGCCCTATCCGAATTTGACGGCACCTGAAAAAAGCTGGCCCCCTGCCGTTGAAATTGATCCATTATTCATATCATTTCATTTAACAAAGTCATTTATTCCAGAAGCTTTAACGGAAGAGGGTATCCAATATTTAATGAATCATGGGCCTATAGGTGCTCGAGATTATTGGACATTTGAAGAGCTGACCAAAAGAAATATTCCGAGTTATTTTTCCGGCTGCCTGACTCTTACCTTGGAAAATACCGAAAATGAAAGAGACGATATTATTTATGCGGTCGATCTGGACAACCAATTGGTAGAATACATCAAAGCACAGGCAAATTGTCCTGTAGAGTCGATCGGGCACATAATAAGTTCTGAGATGAGCAAAAATAAAAGCCAAAGACTTGCATATGCCCAAACCGTTCTAAAAAAATATCGAAGGGCGCGTTGTGTGATTACCTCTCGTTTGCACGCAGCAATGCCTTGCCTGGCATACAAAACGCCAGTCCTGCTCATCAATACACAACCTGATCAATACCGATTCTCTGGGCTAAAAGAATTAACCCACAACTGTACAAGAGAACAATTCTTGAAAGGGGAAACTTTTTTCGACTTTAATCACCCTCCTGAAAATCCCCCAGATTATCTTAGCTTACGGGAAAACCTGATCAAAAAGGTAAAACAATGGGTGAACAGTATTCAATCAGAAGAAAAAGAAGCGAAACTGGATTCACCGCCTTCTCTCCACATTCTCATTGCTACAATAGGAAGGAGTTCATTATTGCAAATGTTAGACAGTTTGCAACCTCAATTGAACGAAAACGACTATCTCACGATTATTTTCGATGCAACAGACCAGGCTGGCGTGTATAGCGAAGTTGAAGAATATCTTGTTAAATTCAAATGCACTTGCTCATTACACATGGAAACCCAGAATCTAGGATTTTGGGGTCATGGCATCAGGAATAAATACAATCTGCTCAAAGGGGATTTCATTATGCACGCCGATGATGATGATGCCTATACCGAAGATGCTTTAGACACTATTAGGAAAGAGTGTACAGATACCAATACACTGTATATATTCACGATGCAAGATCCCGAAGGCCGTATTGCCGGTAAAAAGCCTGTAATCTACCTAGGAAACATAGGAACGCCGATGGGAGTCATCCCTAGCACCTACAACCCGCAAAGCACTTGGAAAAACAACTATGGCGGTGACTTTTCATTCTATAATGGGTTGCAAAACATCATTCCTCACGTAAAATTTATTGACCATGTCATTTATTTGACTAGACCTCAACTCACTATCCGATAATTTTAATGAATCATTATTGTTATTCCTGGAAGTCACTGGAATGCCCGGAAAAATTGCATCAAGATTTCATTTATACCTCGACCGATCCAAAATTCCAAATTTAGGATCGGTCAAGGTATACTGGGGCGTGACAAACATGTAACGCACTAATGACGTCGATAAAAATTCCAGCCAATTTCTGTTGTACAGTACGTACATATGATTCTGGAGGTATGCTAGTAAAAACTGAGGCTATTAGTTTAATTTTGCCCAAATAAAAAAGAAGAACCCCAACGGGGATAGGCGTCAAGCTAATCTTTGTCTTAAACTGCGAAGCAGTGGCAGCAGATAGCCATGGGCGTAAGCCAATGGAATAAAGGGGTTTAGGAATGAAGCCGCGAATGCGGCGACAGAAAACTGCAGTAAGGTGTATCTAAATTTACGCGTAAAATTCAGAGGATGCACTACTTTTAGGCGAGTGGACGAAACCCTTTGTTCTTTCTGTCGCCGCATTCGCGGCTTCATTCGTAAATCCTTTTATTCCATAGGTTTACACCCATAGCTACCTGCTGCCACCGCTTCGCGGTTTTAAGACAAAAATTTTCTTGACGCCTATACCCTACGGGGTTAATCCTATTTATGCCTCTACCCGTATCTGCAGGTCGTCTAAACTACGCTCGCGAGCCTTGCTAACGGGCTACAAAATGAGGCCCTACTGCTTAGGGCTAGCACAAAGATTTTACCACCCCTATGCTGAGATAAACGTCACATTAGAGAATGTAGCTAAACCCACGAAGTGGGTCCTCATTTTGTAGCACGTAAAAGGCTCGCGAGCGCAGCGAAGACGGGCCGCAGCTTACGGGATGGAAATCAATATAAAAAAACCCCGCATGCGGGGTTCTTCTTTTTTTCACTGTGAAACCCATTTGGTGGGCCAGATTAAAACGATAGCTACTAAATAAATAATTTTTAGGAAAGGGAATGGCTGACATTGTTTTGTCAAATAAATTCTTCATACAATCTCTGCTGGAATGATGTAAAGCACCGCGGAAGCGGTGAAATCTCTCCGTAGCCCGTGCAAGAACCGCGGCAGCGGTCGCAGCTCTGGGTAAACAATCACAAGTAATCGTGCTGCGGTAGCAGCACTTCTAATGCGAGAGATGCGTAGACACATATGTTGAGGGATAAGCATTGAAGGGTTCTTCTTTTAGTCATAGTTATAATAACCGTTGACTGCTCAAAGTGAACAATTTCCGTAAACTTTTTATTTTGTAAAATATGAGCTAGTGCTGCAAAACATCGTTTTATACAAAAAAGAACTAATTTATAAGTTGCATCTACTTAAATTCCCAGGGGCAATCAACTTTGAAGTTATAGCATGCCTAAAAAATTAAATTAATTGACTTCGTTCAATTCATCGGATACTTTGCATTTAACACAGTTCCTCAAATTATAAGACTTCCGGGAATGTATCCGAACGGCCAAAAACACAAATTTGGGCCACTGTCAAAGTGTAAGAGCTATTCGTTTTTAGGATACAGCATACCCCTAGAGAGGTTTGCGGCAGAGGAGTCATCAAGCGGAGAAAACAAAAACCTATGAAAGCAAGTTTTATTCTACTCATGTCAGTCCTTTTGTTCGCAAGTTGTTCATCCGGGAATCAATCTCCGAAACCATCCTCACAGTCTCAATCTCAATCTCCCCAGCAAACAAACGAAGGAGAGGAAAAAGAAAATCGTAGTCCAGAACAACTCCGCACTCCTTATTTCCAAAACCGAAAGGAAATTTCACCGCAATCTCTAGTTCGTGAGAAAGAGGAAGGGAATTATAAGGAATCCAATAGCCCTTGCGGGGGGCATTATCATAACGATTTGTATTACTGTGATCCCTATTATAAAAGTCCCTATGACAACTGCTTACAAACCTCTAAAGCTCCTGTGCTAAAACAAAAAAATATGCCAAAGAAAATTGATAAATCCCCAGAAGCTGCTAAACAAAAAGACTCCGAACATATGTCAGCTAAGGACCCTGCCAGCGATGCGCGGTCCGAATGTCAATGCTGCAGCTCATGCACGTGTGGAAGTCAATGTAAATGTGGAAACACATCCAGATGCTCGAGCGAATGCAAGTGTGGTAACAAATCCGGAAGCTGTAGTGCATGTACCTGTGGAAGCCACTGTAAATGTGATAGTGAGCACAAGTGCAACAGCCAATGCAAATGCGGGACCAAACCCGTAAACTGCAATGCATGCACCTGCGGAAGCCACTGTAAGTGCGATAACGAACACAAGTGCAATAGCCAATGCAAATGCGGAATCAAACCAGAAGACTGCAGTGCTTGCACCTGCGGAAGCCACTGTAAGTGCGATACCGAACGCAAGTGCAATAGCCAATGCAAATGCGGAATCAAACCTAAGTGTGGTAACGAATGCAAGTGCGGAACCCACTGTAAGTGCAGCACTGAGCAATCGTGTAGCTGCCAATGCAAATGCAGAAGCAAATAAAAGAAACAACTTCTGCGCTCTAAAGCGCTAACAATTATTTTAAGTTTACGTATACTTCTTTCATCAGGCTAGCTGGAGGAAAAAGAAGATAAGCCAGCCGACAGCCTGACTACCTTCTCCTTCGGCAGGCACCCCTATCCATTATTTTATTCTGTAAACCGTCTCTCGACAAAATTTTTTGTTGATTGCCCTTCACTGAACATGTAAATTGTTTTTTCTATAATCTGTATTTCTCTAAATGGAAGCACACATGATCGCTACGCTAAATACACTGCATACTTATCAAAATATAATTTTAGAGCCCGGCAAGCTTATTCATCTTCCTGATAACCGAAGCTATCTGAATAGGATCAAAGACTTTTCTATTGCGAACCTGAAAGAATTCAATAATCGCTGGCAGCGTCAACATAACCCTCTCAATGAACGGGCAAACGAGATCTTTCCTCGTCTGCGGATATCCCTCAACGACATTCATTACGACGAATATCACTTTTCTTGGAAAACGAGTAATGAATCTCAAATGCTAGTTGTATTTATCCATGGGCTGAACAGCTCACCCTTAGCCTGGAGCAATTACCTAAAAGAGTTTCCTCTTGATGATCCTAAAGCAAGTTGTTTTGTCCCTTTTGTGTATAAGAGAGGTTATTGCCAATTAAAGACAGCCGCTGATCCAATTTTAGATGTCGTGCAGGACTATGCTAACGACCATCCTCATAATCCGATCTTTCTCGTAGGTCATTCCAATGGAGCGCGAATAGCCGCTTACTTAGAACAAAAAATTCATGCGAAATGCATCCGTCTGATCTCTATCGCAGGTCCACATTGCGGATCCAAACTTATCAATTGGATGGCCCTGATGCGTTTAACGCAGCATTTTGGGTTCACCAGAGAAATGGTGGATGAATATCTCTATAAAAATCCATGGGTAACAAATAAATTGATCAAATGGCAAAATAAACAAAAATTGAAGCTCAATGAAGGAAGAGACATCAAAAGAATATTTTTCGCAGCTGCGGATGATTGGCGAATTTTTCCGACTGAAACGAGTTTTCCATACTTGCCGAACAGCGAGTATCATTTGATGAAAGGTGAATCTCATGTCACGATTATTGATGCAGTAGCGAATTCTGTGGTGGCCTATATTTCCAAAGAAAAGCGAGCTCGGACGGCTACCTTTTATAAGCAGATGTAATCGCCATAAGCCATACACCCTCAAAACATTATGACAATAAACATAAGGTAGCAAGGCCGTCCCGGCCTTGAATGTTAACATCGTGACGATCTGGCTACCTTTTATAAAAGGACCCATTGTTAAATTACCGCGATAGCGGTTAGCTTTCACAGGCACGCAAATTCAGCAATTCCCGCTAGCTTTAAAACAACCTCTACAGATGTACATGAGAGCATATTCAAATAAAGTGTTCGTAGAGTGCGTTGTGAATAGACATGAGCTAAATTTAAGACAAATAATTGCTAGCCCAGGCAAGGAAGCTTTATAAGCTAAAACGCAAGGCTGGAAGTTAGCGGGAATTGCTGCACGCAAATACAGCGTATTGACAAAAAAACCTGTTTGTCATAATCATTGTATACCTCGCGCGGTCTAAAACTTGAAATTTAAACAGCGCGAAAGCTCCCGCGGTTGAACGATCGAAAGCGACCCAATATTATAATATGGGGTCTTTTTCGATCGATTCAAACCCGGGGTTGGCTGCACAATGACGTAAATTAATAGTGGTCGATCCTGGTGAATTGAGAGATGATCTTATGCAGGACATGATCGTGTACGTCTTTATGGTAGGCGTTCAACAAAAAACAGGCTAGAACAGCCATGGAGTCGATTCAGAATCGAAGTTAATTGTGCACCTCTTACGGGGCAAGCCAACAACTTACTAGTTACGTGTCATTGAAGCAATAAGTAATGAATGGAATATTTGTCATAAATTATAGAACGGTGAATGATAGCATTATTTATTGCTCAAAGTAAAAAATCACACTAACAATAATAAAGCAAAATCTTTGTATTTATCAAAATAATTTCAGTCATAGGTTTCTTAATGGGTAATACTATTTCCTCAACGCGCAGTCAGGCTAAAACAATCCAACCAAGCAGTCTTGATCAAAATTTATATAAAGAAAAAAATAAAACTTACACAAAAATTAAAACTACACAACTAAGCAATATTGATCAACATCTAGAAAAAACTAAAACCGACCTGAAGGTTCAAACAATAAATGCAAACTCTCTAATAAGCAGCAAATCACAATTTGAAAAATTTTCCGCAGACATTAGGATACAATATCTGAATGAAGATTTAAAAAATACATGCCACTTTGATCTACTGTACCAAAAAGCACGGTGCCTTATCGTAGAACTTGATAGATTTGAGGAGGGTCTGGAAGAGTGCCAAAACCTTTTGACCCGTGGAGAAGATTGTAATGTGTGCATATTAATGGCTGTGGCCTATCTTGGCTTAGGCCAGCTTGAAAATGGAGAGCGGACTGTCTGCAATTTGCGAAAAATGCAATTGAACAAAAAGCAGGAAGGCACGGTTACACTTTTAGAAGCGGAGATCTCTTTTCAAAAAAAAGAATACCCAGAAGCTCTTTCATTAGCTGAACAAGCCCGTAAGCAGACCGATCGTTTGGCTGCAGAGTCAATAATAACTAGGGCAAAAGTCTATAAAGCGCAAAACAATGAAGAGCAGGAATATCAATGTCTCGATGAGCTGAGAAAAGTGAAAATTTTTGATTCGGTGTTTGTTTTCAAGAGTTTGCTACGAGCGGGCGAGCTGCATCTTAAAAATAAACAGATTATGAAGGCTGGTGCATATTTTTTTGACATCCTATTTTCTAAAACTTTTTCATTCACCTGGACTGATAGGATGCACAAAGAACCGCTAGCTCTTTTCGCAATGGATATAGTCAAGAAAAAAATGCAGAAAGGTAACCACAATGAAGCTGGGGCGTATTTGTGGCATATTTTACAAATTCTGCCAGATGCTTCTTGGGCCTATCTTCTTTTTTTGGAATGCATGGAGCATATGAATAACTCTAGCACTTATCCAGAAGAACCCGCTCAAATCGAACAGTGTTTAAAAGAATTCCCCGAAAATCCATGGCTTAATTTAAAAATAGCGGATTTACAAGTCGAGGAGGGAAAGCTAGACAATACTTGGACGCATTACCAATTTTTTTTAAAAAAATTTCCTGATTCCCCTTTCATCTTTCAAGCTAGGGTCGGAGCACTGATTGAATCTCTGTTAATGGCGTATATTCTTGGGGAAGTCAAATTTGATAAGGAAGTGGTCCGGAATTGCTTTGAAAAACTTAAAAGCATGCCATGGAAAGAACCGTCCAGAATGAAAGCTGGAATGTATGCATGCACATTTATTTTACATGGACTCGAAGAAAAATGCCAAAAAAAACTATCAAAAGAAATTTACTCATTAGCAGAAACTAAAGAATATACCTGCTTTTATTATTTAGATATGCTGCTAGCAACGGCCTTTTTAAGAAATGATCAATTTCAAGAAAGCAACCATTATTTTTCAATAGTGATAAAATATTTTATTAATAAAGGCAGTTTACTTACTGATGTAAAAGACCGACCGACGGACTACATTTTCTGTATTTTGGCGTGGATCGAAACCTCGCTTTACTTAAAAAAATTGGATCATGATTTTAGGTTAACCCTTAACAATATTTTAAAATATAATCCAAAAAACGCCTATGCACAATTCATTAATGGCTTACTTTTTTTCTATGACCATAATCCAAAGGCATCTATTGTAGCGCTTGATGAAGCTTTGGCATTAAATTCCTCTACTTCATTTGCTGGAACGGCCTATTATTATAAAGCCATTCAACAGCCGGAAGAACAGATTGCATTGCGTTCACTTTTAGCTAAAAAAGCCTTGGACTTAGGATGCGCTAAAGGCGTGATTCCGTACTCTTCATGTCTTGTCAAAGGAGGAAAATATAAAGAAGCTGCCTGCTTGTTCGAAAAGCATGAGTCTACTATAGAAAAAAATTTAACCCTTGCACTGATGGATGATTTATCGGTTGTTTTTGGTAAATTGGGCAATTTTCAAAAACCCATTGATTTATATTTGAAAGCTGCTAAAGCTAATCCAGAAATTGCAGAGCTTGAAGAATACAAGCACATACTAGAGACCCTGATTGTATGGCAAGAGCTGTGGAATTTCTGCGAAAATGCCGAGGCTAAATGCTCAGCTATCGGCATAAGTTATCCAACCACAGATTCCAAAGATCTTCAGCTGTTGAAAA